>Ga0172375_10000125_pt1 | contig 114102 bp, 107 predicted proteins | sample LakKiv1m_FD_114537 | JGI IMG/M metagenome (GOLD analysis project Ga0172375, IMG submission 114537) | Freshwater microbial communities from Kabuno Bay, South-Kivu, Congo - kab_092012_11.1m | ecosystem: Environmental > Aquatic > Freshwater > Lake | place: Democratic Republic of the Congo...
TGATATTCAAGATGTTCATGGGATAGGTTGGTATAGACTAAAAGATCGTAATTTATACCGTGGATTCGATTTTGATCTATCGCTTGGGAGGTAGTTTCCAAAATTGCATATTGGCATTTGTTTTCAACGGCTTTTTTTAAGAATGATTGAATCACGGACGCCGGCGGGGTTGTTACCCAGCGGTCCTTTCTGGTGTGCGGTATGACGATGTCGCCGATTTTGGTGCTGATCGTCGTCTCCATCGCATTTTTCAGCCCTGCTTCATCGAGAACGGATGCTATTAAATTGCAAATGGTTGTCTTGCCCTTAGTCCCGGTAACGCCGATCACCTTTAATTTTGCAGCCGGATTGCCATGACGAAAATTAGCCCATTTTGCTTCAAGCTTGTGTGCGCTGTTTTTGGTCTGCTGAGAAAAAACTTTTGAGAGTAATTTACGCATATCTACCGCCTGATTTTTTCCGCTAACTTAAATATCCTGTATTCTGTCGGCCTAAAGACTAAATCGTAGCTGCCTGCTATATCAATTTGCCGGCCGTTAAATTGTTTTTTGAAGCTGGTGATGCCTGCCCATGGATGTTTCGGATCATCAGTCGGGGCGATGCCGAAGAAATCAAACTCTTTGTAACCTCTTTCCTTGGCATCTTGTATCATCTTCCAGACCAGTAGATTTGGGGCTTTGGCCTGTCGCATCTCGTTGCTCGATGCCCCGAACATATAAATCGCTTTTTCTCCCGAGTAAATAAGGATGCCGGCAGTCAAAGGGACGGCTTTGGCCTCGTTTTCAATCTCGCCCGTGTAGATGGAAGCATAGCCATCTTTGCCCAAAATTTCAATAAGACGCTCGAAGTATGTTTTGGCACGATAGGTGATGCCATGCCGTTTGCCGGTTGTCGAGTATAGATTATAAAAAAAGTCGATTTTTTCCTGCTCAATGCCCGATTTCACGGACACTTCCTGCTTTGATGCATGTTTGATGTTATAGCGGCAGCGCACTGACATTTCTTTAAGCAAAGTTTCCTCGTCCTTGGTGATATCAAGTACCCAAGTGTGTTCCGGCTGCATCTCCTCGAAGGATTTTTTGAAGCCCGATGCAGAGGGTAGGGCATGGATCGTGGAGGGGACATCCAGCTCTAAACGATAGAAAATTGAATTTGATTCCTTAGCGATTCTATTAATTTCTTCAATAAAACTTGAAACTTCTAACTTTTCACTTTGAACTTGATTAACCATCGGCGAGTAAAGCATCGAGCGTCCAAGCGGCAGATCCTTTTGCAGGACTAAAATATCATCGACCCTGTGGCTTTTGCGGTAACCGCTTTTGAGCTTAAATTCTTCCCAATATTTTGATTGAAAGATATTGTCCATTGGGCTCATCTTATCATTTTTTGGAAAATGTATCGAGATTGAAGAAAAGCATAAAAAATGGTAAAACAAGGAATACTATTATTTACAACCGATCGATCAAAATTTAGCCATCGAATGAAAAAAGGACTGAAAATACTGGCCATCGAATCAAGCTGTGATGAAACGGCTGCTTCTGTAATTGGAGAAAAAGATGGCAACCCTGTTATTTTGTCAAATATTATCAGCTCTCAGATCGATCTTCATGCCAAGACCGGCGGGGTGGTGCCTGAGGTCGCAAGCCGGGCGCACATGGAGGCGATCACGCCGGTGATAACGCAATCATTACTTGCAAGTCAAAAGTCAAAAGTCAAAAGTCAAAAAGAAAGTATTGATTATCAAGAAGGCATAGATATCCTGCAGAATGAGATCACACATATTGCCGTGACCGCTGGTCCTGGCCTGGTCGGCTCACTTCTCGTCGGTTTTAGCGCGGCAAAAGCAATTGCCTTTTCTCGGGATTTGCCCATCATTACTATCAATCACATTGAAGGGCATATCTACTCCGCCTTAAACGGAGTAAATTCCAATTTTCAATTCCCAATATCCAATCAAATTCCAAATTCCAAATTATTTTCGAAATCTAAAATAAAAGAACAATATTGCAACGAAACAATTTTTCCCCTGCTAGCTTTAACCGTTTCTGGCGGCCATACTTCGCTCACTTTGATGAAAACCCATGGGGATTATGAGCAGATCGGAGCTACAATTGACGATGCGGTCGGCGAGGCCTATGACAAAGTGGCGAAGCTTATGGGATTGGGCTATCCCGGCGGACCAGTCGTATCGGAAATGGCTAAGATATTTAGGGAAGAAATTAAAAGCGGAAAGCGGAACAACGAACTTGCCCCAATCGTTTTTCCCCGGCCGTTAATCAACGATAAGACACTCAATTTCTCATTTTCAGGGCTAAAAACAGCGGTGCTTTATACTATCAGAAAGATTGATGATCTGACAGAAAAAAAGAAAGAGGAGATCGCTGCCGCATTTGAGGAAGCGGTCAAAGATGTCCTGGTGGCAAAAACTCTGCTGGCCGTTAGAAAATATTCGCCCAAAGCGGTGATCTTTGCCGGCGGAGTTTCGGCCAATGCATACCTGAGGGAGAGTATAGATTCGGCGGCCGCAAAAGAGGGCGTCGCATTTCTGACTCCCAAAGCAGGTTTGTTTGGAGACAATGCTGCTATGATCGGATTGGCGGCATATTACCACATCAAAAAGGGCGATGTCCAAACTTGGCAGTCGGCAAGTGTTGACGCCAACCTAAAACTAAACAATTAACCTCTTTCCCTGCACTAAAATCTGCGCTAAGATAAGTACTACTTAATATAAGGTACTTTATGATCAGTGCTCTGATCGATATATTGGCCAATTTCACAATCCAGACGATTGATTTTATCGGCTATGGCGGCGTTTTCTTGCTGATGACCGCTGAAAGTTGCGGTATTCCGATGCCCTCAGAGGTCATCATGCCTTTTTCCGGCTTCCTCGTTTTTGATGGGAAGATGACTCTCTGGGCGATAACCTTAGTCGGGACTTTAGGCAATGTTTTTGGCTCATGGCTGGCATACTGGATCGGCTACAAAGGCGGTCGGCCGCTTATAGAAAAATATGGCAAATATATTCTGATCTCCAAACATGACCTCGACCTTGCCGACAAGTGGTTCAAAAATTATGGCGAGTGGACTGTTCTGATCGGTCGGCTTTTGCCGCTCATCCGGACGTATATTTCCTTTCCTGCCGGTATTTCCAAAATGAATTTCCGTAATTTCACGATCTATACTTTCTTGGGAGCGCTGCCCTGGACGGCGCTGTTTGCTTGGCTGGGGATCAAGATGGGGGCAAATTGGGAGTTGATCAGGGAAAAACTGCACAATTTTGATATGGCGATTCTCGTAATAATCATCGTTTTGATTGCTCTTTATCTTTACAGGCACATTAAAGTAAGCAACAAAAAATAGAGGCATCGGGCCTCTATTTTTTTATTCTCTCTATATTTGCGGCTGATTCTGATTGGCCGGCGGTATTTGACTTGGCATTGTACCAGTCGGATTTATCTGGCTACCGGAGCTTGGGGACGGATTGATTGCCGGGGTATCAATCGGAGTTTCGGGTAGTACTGCTGGTGTTTGAAGCGGAGAAATGCTGACAGGTGCACCACTATCCGTTGCAATCGGGGTAGCTGGTTGACTACTTGCTACACCATTATCAGCTACCGGTGCGGGGGTTTCCACAACAGGCTGATTGAGTGGCGCCGATTCACTTGTTTGATCTGGGGCTGAGGGTGCCGAGGCCTCATCGCTGAACAAATCTTCGACAGCGCTGTCGGAAACCGGTCGCTCGGGAGTTTCTGCCGGAGGAGTCGGGAGAGGGTTGGCCGGCTCCGGTGAAGAAATTGGTTCTTGAGAAGAGACGGGCGGCGTAGCTGGCGTTATGGTATCTAATTGATCAGCAGGAATGGCGGACGGTGTTGTCGAGGCAGCGGCAGTATCGTCAGTATTTGTTGATGATTGCACAACGCTTGCCCCTGAGACGCCGGTTGGGAAATCGCTTTCGGGCATCAGTTGATCATGTTTGATGCCGGTCAGTTTTTCAAGATGATGAACGCCGACAATTATCGCTGACGGCTTGCCATTTTTTGTTACCACATAAAGCTCATCGGAGGATTCAACCTCGTCAATTATCTTGTTCAACGAATCACGGACCTCGGTGACCGGCAAGATTTTTTCAATGTTTACGTTCATCAACCCTCCTAGTTATTTATTCAATTTTATCGGCAATCGAATAATTTGGCAAATATCGAGAAAACCCTTATAATAGAAAAAAAGAAAGGGCTATATGAAAGATAACGGGATAATCCAGTTTGTTAAATTTGGACTTGTCGGCGTGCTAAATACGGGTGTGGATTGGGTGGTCTTCTACTTATTAACTGCCAGCTTGCTCGCCAACAGCGAAACAATCGCCAAAGCGATCGCCTTTGTTGTAGCGATGATCAACTCATATATCTTAAATACCATCTGGACTTTCAGGAAAGAATATAAAGAGACGGTCGGAAGCGGAGGCACAGGCAAGGCATCGGCTGTCTTTGCCAAGTTTGCCGTTGTCAGCATCGTCGGCTGGGGATTGAATACCTTTGTTTTTGACTATGCTAGATTTCATCTTGACCAATCAAAATTGCTCGCCCTCATCTTCGCTTCGGGCGCGGCGATTCTGTGGAATTTTTTCATCAATAAGTTCTGGACATACCGAAAATAACGAAAGTTGTTGCAATTTCAAAAAAGCAATAATATAATGTAAGAAATGCCATTTTGGCGATTTATTTAGGTCTTAAAACGGAGGTGTGATGCCAAGAAAAGGATTGCTTGTTATAGGTCTGCTAGCAATATTACTGGGTGGCGGCGGCTATTATTTGTACTCATCAAGGACGCAAGCCGATGTAAATCTTGCGGATAAAGGGACAGCCATTTCCATCTGGAGCAACAATGTGAAAGTCGAAAGGCAAGTACCTTTGACGGTAGAATTCCATTTTTCAAAGAGCTCTAGCTTATCCGTATTTAAACCAAGCTCAAACGAAGTGGTCAAAAAGCGTGTTGTCTCGACGAATGAAAAGGGCGACTACCGCTTATCCTCGGCTTCTTACAAAAAACTCAGCCAGGGTGAAATCAAGGCGGTACTCGAGTCTTTTCTCTCAGACTCTCTTACCCGTGTCCTGACTGACGAAGAGAAGGCATATATCCAACAGCTAGCAGCTGCAATAAATAATCCAAATGCCAGCAGCTCCTCGGCTGTTTCATCATCAAGCTCGACAAGCTCATCTCCAACTGCTGTAGCCATTGCTGTAACAAGCGAATGCCAGAGTATCATCCAATTACTTCAGAATTCACACCTTGGTTCCAGCCAGATAGAATCCTTAAAGCAGAAATGTCCGAGCACGACGGACAAGCTGACTGGCGCAAATGGCGGCCGGTTGGTATCAGATCTCATCGCAGAGTATCAGGATCAGATCGTGATCCCCAAGGGTTATAGATTTTCTTATGCCGTAGTCAAAATCGTCAGCGATCGGTTTGCCAGCGCTGATACTCAGACAGTCTACTTCGGCAAGCATAAGTATATTAACGAAGTCAAGTTTAATGTCGCTCTCGGCTCAGCGGAATCGGCTAATATCTCAGAAGCTGCCGCTAAATTTATTGCCAAGTTGAATACGCTGGATCCTGATGTAGCGGAAAAGGATGGCTATCAAAATCTGTTTGATGCTTTCCAGCAGTACATGCTCTCGGGCTCTCTCTATGGTTATGCCACTGCCGATAATGATGCAGCCATCTCGGCGTTGGTACAAAAATATCTAGATGTCCGCAGCGCAGCATATTACGGAGCTAATTTGCTGGCAAATGGTGGCTTTGAAGATGGGAACAGCGGATGGACATTAAGGCATGAAGGTACTGGCGCAAGTGAAACAATTATTTCAGACGGATGCAGAAAAGATAATTGCTTGAAGATGATGGCCGGTGGCGGCTGGCAAGGAGCCCACAAAAATGTCGGCACTCTCGAAAAAGGAAAAACATATTCTTTATCAGGATACTTCAAATCTGATCAATTGGACGCTCGTGCCACCATCTCATTCTGGGATAATCTAAACAACAAGAACTACGATATTTCGCTGAACGGAAGCACCACTTGGAAGAAGATATCGGTAGAAATTGTTCCTGAAGTAACCAGCAATTTCGAGGTATATCTTTATGGAGACGGGCAGATCGCCGGTCAGGGTAAGGGTACGGTCTATTACGATAGTATTTCGGCGGTTGAAGTAAAATAGTTAATCTTTGATAAGTTACCAGCTTGTTGACTAATCACCAATAACTGGTAACTTTTTATTATGACCGAAATAAAAAAACTTTTATCCAACAGCCTGATTGTCTTTGCCGGCACTATAATCGGGAGTGCTTTCTCCTATCTTTTTAATATGATGATGGGTCGGATGCTTGGGCCGGAACATTATGGAAGCATGACGGCTTTGATGTCTGTAATCACGATTGTTTCTGTCGGTGGAGGGGCAATCCTTACTGTGGTCATGAAATACTCAAGCGATCTATATCATGAGGGCTATTTTGATGCTCTAAAAAAGCTTTTTTCAATTACAACAAAATACTTGCTAATCCTTTCATCGGTATTATTCTTAATTCTGCTAATTTTAGCTAAGCCAATCACAACTTTCTTTGCAATTGATAGTACTGTTCCGGCGATCATTGCTATTTTCAGTGTAGTTTTTGGATATCTAATCGTTATTAACAGGGGAATCCTTCAGGGGCTGCAAAAATTTATGCCGCTTTCCATAACAAATGCTTTGGAATCTCTTCTGAAATTTATTTTTGGCATAGCGCTGGTTAAAGTAGGATTAAGCCTAAATGGTGCGCTTTCTGCCATAGTTCTCGCTACTGCAATCGTCTATTTTGTAACTTATTTTTTATCCAGAAGAGAACTGAATGTACCCAGCAAGGATGAATCAGCAAGGACTTTTCATTTTGATAAGAAGGAAATATTCAAATATGCCCTCCCTGTGTTTATTAGTACTTTCTTCCTTGTGATAGCGATGAATATCGATGTGATCATGGTAAAGCATTTCTTTCCGGCAAGAGAGGCTGGTCTTTATTCGGCCGTATCAACAGTTGGTAAAATCATCCTCTTTATCACTGCCCCGATCATCTCAGTCATGTTTCCGATGATTTCAGAGCGCAAGATAAAGGGGAACAAACATTTTGGAGTTTTATTCTTATCGATAGTCTTAACGTTGCTTGCAGGGCTTGCCATCGTCGGAATATACGTTGTTATGCCGTCAAAAGTTTTATCTATTTTGTATGGCTCGGGCTTCACCGATCTCTATTATCTGCTACCAGGGGTGGGTTTCGCTTTCCTTTGCTACTCACTAGTAAATCTATTATCGAACTATTTTCTTGCTATCGAAGATTATGTTTTTCTCTGGATCTTTGGCGCCGTCATATTATTACAGTTGGGGGTTATATGGTTCTGGCACCCGACAATCTTTGCCACGGTCATGGTTGTCATCGTTTCGTTCAGTCTTTTATTTTTCCTTATGATGATATATTATTTATTTACTAAAAAAGAACAAATCTTATCTTTACTTCAAGGAGAACGGCTTGAACCCTAAACTATCCATTATTATTCCTGCCTACAAAGAAGAAGCCAACATCTATAAGACTATCGATGAAATTCTTAAATCCCACGATATATTGGACTATGACTATGAAATAATCGTAATTGTAGACGGATCGCCCGACCGAACTGCGGCAGAGGCGAGACGTCACCGTTCAAGTAAAGTTAAGGTTTACGAGTATGAAATCAATCATGGCAAAGGATATGCACTAAAATATGGCACTCAAAAAGCTCGGGGAGAGATAATCACCTTTGTAGATGCAGGGGGCGACTTCAACCCTAAGCAATTCGATAAATGTGTCAAGTTGATGGAAATTTTTGATGCGGATTTTGTGATCGGATCAAAACGTCATCCTGCTTCGAAAGTAAATTATCCTCTTTCCCGCCGTATCTACTCATGGGGCTATCACATGCTCATCAGGATGCTATTTGGCCTTAGTGTGACAGACACTCAAACCGGCCTGAAATTTCTCAAAAAACAGGTTGCTAAAAATGTCATGCCCAGGGTGCTGGTAAAAAGGTATGCGTTCGATCTGGAGATGCTTGTAATTGCTCACCAGCTAGGCTACAATCGGATTTTTGAGGCGCCTGTAGAGCTCAGGTTCAATACTGCAGGATCAGGGGCTGCAAACTTTAATGCTATCAAAATGATGTTTTTAGATACTCTGGCGGTTTTTTACCGTGCAAACATTTTAAATTTTTATAAAAAGAATAGGCGGAAGAAAGTATGAAAACATACGTAATATCTGGCGGAGCCGGATTTATTGGTTCTCATCTTATCAAAGCTTTGCTCGAAAGAGGGGGAAGGGTTATCTGCTATGACAGCCTTGCTACGGGATCAGAGGAGAATATTGCTCCCTTTTTATCTAATCAAAATTTTAAGTTTGTGAAGCATGATATATGCAAGCCGTTCAACGTCGGTGAAAAGGTGGACTATGTCCTTAATCTGGCCTGTCCGGCATCACCGGTAGATTACCGTAACAAACCTGTTGAAACCCTTCTTGTTTCTTCTTTGGGTACAAAAAATATGCTCGATCTTGCGAAGGAGAACAGGGCTCGTTTTTTTCATACCTCTACGTCCGAAGTATATGGCGATCCATTAGAGCACCCGCAGACCGAAAAATATTGGGGGCACGTGAATTCATACGGGGAGAGGTCATGCTATGACGAGGGAAAGAGATTCGCTGAAGCCCTGATTTACATCTATAGAAAAGATCTTAATGTCAACACAGGCATTATCCGAATTTTTAACACTTATGGTCCGAATATGAAACCATTTGACGGTCGGGTTGTATCTACTTTCATCCGGCAAGCCCTCAAAAATGAGGACATCACAATCTTCGGTGATGGCAGCCAAACCCGGGCATTTTGTTATATCAGCGATCAGATTGATGCTCAGATGAAAATGATTCATTCTGATCTCGAGGGGCCGATCAATATTGGTAATCCGAATGAATTTACTATGCTGGAACTGGCGGAAAAGGTACTTAAGCTAACAAATTCAAAATCTAAGATCGTCTATTCTCCTCTTCCGAAAGATGATCCGACACAGCGGAAGCCGGATATAAGTCTTGCTAGAAAAGAGCTTGGTTGGGAACCCAATGTAAATCTTGACGAGGGATTGAAAAAGACGATAGCATGGTTTAGGAAAAAAGGTTATTAATCGCTAAGGAGAGATAATGAAGGTAATGGTTATTGGAACCGGTTATGTTGGTTTAGTACAGGGAGTCTGTCTTGCTGAGCTTGGAAATGAAGTCATCTGTGTTGATCTGGATGTCAAAAAAATCGCCAAACTTAAAAAGGGAATCTCTCCTATCTACGAACCAGGAATAGAAGAACTCATTACTAAAAACCTGAAAGCCAAGAGAATAAAATTTATAACATCCCTAGCGGAGGAGATGGACGATGTTGATATTATTTTCATCGCTGTCGGCACTCCACCCGACGAGGACGGACGGGCCGATCTGAAGTATGTTTTGGCTGCAGCACAGGATATCGCCAAGAGCATGAAGGATTATGTCGTCATTGTGAATAAGAGTACTGTGCCAATCGGGACCGGTATTCTTATCAGAAAGACAATCGAGAAATTCTATAAAGGTGAATTTGATGTCGTTTCTAACCCTGAATTTCTAAGAGAAGGGTCGGCAGTCGAGGATTGGATGCATCCCGACCGGGTCGTGATCGGAGATTCAAACGGGCACAAAGCGGCTGAAAAAGTAGCTAAGCTTTATGAAGTGCTGGGCGCTCCGATCTTAGTCACCAACCTTGAAACGGCAGAAATGATCAAATATGCTTCTAATTCATACTTAGCAACGCAAATATCATTCATCAACTCTTTGGCAAACATCTGTGAGAGTGTCGGGGCAGACGTGGCTGAGGTATCTCGCGGCATGAAGCTCGATAAAAGAATCGGGAAAAGAGCGTTTTTAAATGCCGGACTCGGCTATGGCGGCTCGTGTTTCCCCAAAGATGTCAAAGCGTTAATACAGATTTCCGAAGACAATGATTACCGCTTCGGTATTCTGGAAGAAGTAGAGGCGGTCAATAAAGCCCAGAGAAATAATTTTGTCAAGAAAATTAGAGCAGAGCTCGGAGATCTTAAGGATAAAAAGCTTGCCGTATGGGGTCTTGCTTTCAAGCCCAAGACGGATGATATCCGGATGGCACCATCCATTGCCATCATTAAAAAACTTCTCAATCTGGAAGCTAAGATTTGTGCGTTTGATCCGGTGGCTCAGGAAAACGTACATCAGGCGATCCCTCAGCTAACCTTTTCAAAAAGTGCATTGGAAGTATGCAAAGATGCTGACGCCCTGCTAGTCATCACAGAATGGGATGAATTTAAGCAGATCGATCTGGAGAAGCTCAAAAAGAAAATGAAGCAGCCTTATATCTTTGATGGCCGCAACATCTACAATCCGGCAGTTATGAAAGAAGAGGGCTTCAACTACTTCTCAATTGGAAGATAATTATTTCTCTAATCAACACATAAGAAAAAGTATGACGGAAAAAAAGGTCTCTATTATTATCCCTGTCATTGAGGTCAACGACTATATACGTGAGTCAGTACCCAAGATGTTGGAGCTTGATTGGCCTGATTTTGAGATTATTATTTTTCCCGATCAGGAAGACACTAAGCATAAATGGCCCAAAACCCGTCTGATCGCTTCCGGCAAAGTCGGACCGGCCGAGAAACGGGATATGGCCTTAAAATATGCCGAGGGCGAAATCATCGCTTTCTTGGATGATGATGCCTATCCGGAGCGTGACTGGATTAAAAAGGCAATCGTTCACTTTAAAGATAAAAAGGTGGCTGGTGTTGGCGGGCCGGCTATTACTCCGGCGGATGATGGCGTCCTGCAAAAAGTCTCAGGTGCTGTCTTTGAGTCCTATGTTGGCGGCGCAGGTGCGAGAAACCGTTATCTACCGATCGGCGAGACCAGCGAGACCAGCGATTGGCCCACGGTCAACCTAATGGTCAGGAAAGACGTCTTTGCGGAAGTCGGCGGCTTTGATAATACCTTTTGGCCCGGAGAAGACACTAAGCTTTGTTTGGATATTAAGAAAGCTGGCTACAAATTGGTTTACGAGCCAAAGGCTATAGTCTATCATCATCGCCGAAGTGATTTAGTTAAACATTTCAAACAAATCGGCAACTATGGCCTGCATCGAGGTCACTTCGCCAAGATATATCCGGAAACTTCGAGAAAACTATTTTACTTTGCACCTTCTCTTTTTGATCTCTACCTAATTGGGCTTTCTGTATTCTTTATTCTGTTTTCTGAGTTCTTTCTCCTTGCCGCCATTCCTCTCGGACTCTATTTGGTAGCTTTGATAATTGATTCTTTGATTATCTCTCTCCGTTGGAAAGATCCACTGGTCGGGCTCTTAACGATTCCGATGGTCTTCTTGACCCACGTCTGGTACGGCGTCAAATTTGTCCAAGGTCTCATCGCGCCAAAACTCGAGCGATAGATATTTGTACTTAAAAATGGAAATCCCTCGCACCATGAGGAGGTTGCGAGGGATTTCGGATGGGGGAACAAGAGGACGATGACTTACAGATTGAAATCATCCAGTAAGTTGCGGGTTTTCTTGAGCATCGCCACGGCAAGCCGTTGGCTCCAGTCCGAGAAAAGAGCGGCCTTTCCGGGGTGGTACTCAAGTATGATCATCCGGCATTTGTGTTTGCCGGTGAGCAGGAGCCAGTGTTTGAGCAGCTCAACTGAGACGAGCTCCTGATCATTGAGAAAGTTTTGGGCATCAACATTGAGATGCATGACCGGTGCCAGCACCTCTTGCCAAATGTCCAATGCATACAGCCAGTGACCGATATTCGTGCCGAGTGGAGAGGGGCGTCCTGCCCGCTCGGGGTCAACCAGGATTTCATCTTTGCGGTATCTGCGCTGGAGATGCCGGGTATCGACAACGAGTCGATGGCCCTTCTTTTGACAGCGGAAGAGAATATCGACCGGACCCATATCCAGTCGCGGTGAAACCTCCACTAACTCGCTGGAAAAGTCATCGCAAATCTTCGCAATGCCCCGATCCTGCCACTGAGCACAGGTCTGCTGGGTCTGTTTGAAGTCGTGATGAATCTCGGCGATTCCCCGGTCGGCCCAAATCCGGCTGATACGGGCACACTCTGCCGGTGAGGGGAAAAGTAGAAAGTCATGCAGATGTGCTGGGCCTTCTTCGCCCCATGTCTTCTTGATAAAGCCCATGAAAGTGGTTGGGTTCCACGCGTCCTCGTAGAACCGCATAAAATCGGCCGGCTCAGAATAGCCGTCGGCTCCCCAAAAAGGAAGCCCTATACACAAGTTGAAGCCGATCTCCCTTGCTCTATTAGCAAGCTGCAAAGGAGTGGCAAACAGATGTCCGCGTCTCGGCCGTAAGTAATTGATAGCGGCCATATTGACGCCGACCTCAATTCTTCTTCGGGTCATAGTGCCCCTCCTTGCCGTATTTCTGCGATTTTGATATCGTGATGATATCGCTTCTTCCGTCTCCGGAAGACCGATTATAATATAACCAAATAGCCAATTTGTCAATATAAAGGAGATACATGCCCGAGCTCAAAAAACTTGCTAAGCCAACCTCGGATCAGAAAACTAAAAACAGAAGTTTCAGGATAGCGATCTCATATCCGCCGATGCCGGATGAGAAAGGCACTCCCTGCCTCGGACAGAACCGCCAGTTCCAATGGTTTCACAATCCGACCTATATTTACCCAATGGTGCCTTCATATGCCGCCTCCCTTTTGCAGGAGCATGGCTACAAAGTGATGTGGGATGACGCGATTGCTGAGGAATTAACACAGGACGATTGGCTGGAGCGGATCAAGGAATTCAAGCCGGATATGATCGTCTTCGAAAGCAAGACGCCGGTGATCAAACGCCACTGGAAAGTGATCGATGTTATCAAAGAGGAATTGCCCAAGACTACCGTTATCCTAATCGGTGATCATGTCACAGCCATGCCGGAGGAGTCGATGAAGAATTCCAAAGTTGATTACATCGCTACTGGCGGCGACTATGATTTTCTTGAGCTCAACATTGCCAACCATATCAATCATGGGGAGAGATTGGAGCCGGGGATCTGGTTCCGTGAAGGTAAGGAGATTAAGAACACCGGTCACTTTGAGCTGAACCACTCGCTTGACGACCTACCGATGATCGACCGCGACCTAACTAAGTGGCAGCTCTATGCTTACAAAAATGGCAATTACAAGAATACCCCCGGTACTTATACTTATGCCGCCCGCGACTGTTGGTGGGGCCGCTGTGCCTTTTGCTCATGGACTACTCTCTATCCCGGCAAAGATTACCGTAAGCATACGGCCAAAAGAATGCTCGACGAAGTCGGAATGCTAATCGAGAAGTACCATGTTAAAGAGATTATGGATGATTCCGGAACCTTTCCTGTCGGCGTATGGCTCAAAGAGTTTTGTGAAGGCATGATCGAGCGTGGGTATAACAAGAAGATCAAGATTGATTGTAACATGCGTCTAAAGGCCCTCTCTCCGTCAGAATATAAACTGATGGGCAAAGCCGGCTTCCGCTTTATTCTCTATGGTCTGGAATCGGCCAATCAGAAAACACTTGATCATATTAATAAAAACCTCAAAGTTGAAGAGATTGAAAAAGGTGTCAGGATGGCGAAGGAGGGTGGTTTAGAGCCTCATATCACCACAATGATGGGCTATCCTTGGGAGACAAAAGAAGACGCTAAACGAACGATAGCTCTGTCTAGCCGGCTTTTCAACAAAGGTTATGTTGATACGCTACAAGCAACTATCGTCATCCCTTATCCTGGAACGCCATTATTCCGAGAATGCAAAGAAAATGGGTGGCTCCGAACAGAGGATTGGGACGACTATGACCAGCGGATGGCGATCATGAAATCGCCGTTGACCGAGGAAGATATCAAGGAATTGACTCAGGAACTTTACAAATCATTCTTAACGCCTAAATTTGTTATGCGCAAGATTGTGGGCATAAGAAGCTTGACCGACATTAAGTTTCTCTTCAAGGCGGCCGGAAAATTGTTCGGCCATCTGGTCGATTTTTCGCCAAAAAATAAAGAAGAGAAGTCGGAACACAAGTTATGATGATATTTCTCCATGAGATAACTCATCTTGTTTTATCCGGGCTGGCGGGATGGCTTCTTTTCAGGTATTTCAAAGCTAAAATATTGTTTTTTTATGCCTTCCTGGCCGGTGTTCTCATTGATCTTGATCATTTTGTCGACTATTTTCTCTATACCAAATCATTCGTCTTCAACTTGCAGGAATTTCTAAGCGGTACTTTCTTCCGTGATGCAGGCAAGGTCTATGTCTTTTTTCATGGTTATGAATATGCTATTATCCTGTTCATTACGGCTTTTATTGTCATCCGGGCAAAAGGGAAGTCTATTTTTGCCGGCATTCTTATGACTATGGCCCTATCGATGTCCTTGCATTTACTTTTAGACCAGTTTTCTTACCGGCCCAAACCGCTTGCTTACTCAATAGCTTACCGTGTTTTGAATAATTTTGATCATGATAAAATAGGTTTAAAATGACAATCAATTTTGCTCCAACACTCTCGGTCATCATTCCTACTCTCAACGCTGAGAAGCCGCTCTCGGAATGTTTGCGAAGGATAGCCACTCAGGATTATCCCAAGAATAAGGTTGAGATAATCATTGCTGATGGCGGATCCACGGACAAAACGATCGAAATTGCCAAAAAATATGGTGCCAAGATAGTCGAAAATAAATTGAAAACTGCTGAAGCTGGCAAGGCAGTCGGGGTCAAGAAAGCGAAAAACCAGATTATTGTGCTCATCGACTCTGATAATTATTTGCCATCCAAAAATTGGTTTTCAGCAATGGTTGAGCCTTTTTCCGATAAGGAAATCATCGGCTCAGAGCCGTTAGATTATACCTATCGCAAAAAAGACGGTTATATAACTCGCTACTGTGCTCTTATCGGGATGAATGACCCGATTTGCCAGTATCTGGGCAATTACGACCGGCATAATTATTTTACGGATAAGTGGACAGGCTTGGACGTTCAGACGGACGATAAAGGCGGATACTTGAAATTAACGCTTGAGAAATATAAAGTCCCAACAATTGGTGCGAACGGCACGATGATTAGGCGTGAACTTCTTTCTGAAGTCGGCGATTATCTTTTTGACATCGACGAAATTCATGAGTTGATTGCCAAGGGCAAAAATAAGTTTGCCAAAGTCAAAGTCGGTATCATCCATGTTTTCTCAGGCACGGTCAGCACTTTTGTTAGGAAACAGAAAAGAAGGATAAAGGATTACGCTTTTTACAACAAGATGGGCGTCCGCAAATACCCTTGGAGCAAGCTAAATAAGCTAGGGCTAATCAAGTTTATGGTTTTCTCATTCCTCTGGGTACCGACGTTTGTTGAATCTGTCATCGGATACGCTAAAAAGCCTGATAAGGCGTGGTTTTTTCATCCGCTTGCTTGTTGGCTGACACTCTGGGTCTATGCAACAAGCATTATTAGCCAAAAGTTATTCGGCGTGAAGGAAATGAGCCGAAAAAACTGGAAGCAAAGCTAGCGATAGTTTATCGAGCCCCGACGAATTAAGAGAATGATTGCCAAATCCTTCGGCGTCGGGTACATTGTATTAAGATAATTGATAGAATTTGGAGATTTTGTTATGAAGAAAGCTTTAGTAACAGGCATTACCGGTCAAGATGGCTCATATCTTGCAGAGCTACTTCTGGAGAAGGGCTATGAAGTTTATGGTCTGGTTCGGCGCTCCTCAACGTTTAATACTTCGCGGATTGATCATCTCTTGGATGCTTCCAAGCCGGGCGGTGTCAAAATTATCAGCGAATATGGGGATCTGGCTGATTCCTCAAACATTTATCGATTGGTTGAGAAAATCAGGCCTGACGAAATCTATAATCTTGGCGCTCAGTCTCATGTGAAAATTAGCTTTGATACGCCGGAATATACAGGCGATGTTGTCGGACTCGGTCCTCTGCGTTTGCTGGAAGCAATAAGAGGATTAAATACTAAGACCAAATTCTATCAAGCATCAACCTCGGAGCTTTACGGCAAAGCCAAGGAAGTCCCTCAGACTGAAGCAACGCCCTTCTATCCGAGGTCTCCTTATGGGGTAGCAAAGCTATACGGTTACTGGATCACGGTCAACTACCGTGAGAGCTATGGAATGTTTGCTTGTAACGGCATACTTTTCAATCATGAATCTCCCCGTAGGGGTGAGGATTTCGTTACTCGTAAGATCACCCGGGGATTAGCTAGAGTCAAGCTCGGAAAAGATAAATATCTGTTTTTGGGAAATATGGACGCGAAAAGGGACTGGGGTTATGCTAAAGACTATGTTGAGGCGATGTGGCTGATGCTCCAGCAGAATAGGCCTGATGATTATGTCGTGGCTTCCGGCGAGACTCACTCTGTCCGCGAATTTGTCGTCCGTGCCGGCAAAGTTCTGGGAATGGACATCATCTGGAAGGGAGAGGGCGTCTCGGAAATTGGTATTGATAGCAAGACTAATAAAACTGTTGTCAAAATCGATCCTAAATTTTTCCGGCCGGCAGAGGTTGATATTTTGGCTGGTGATCCGTCTAAGGCCAAAAAGAAGCTCGGCTGGGTACCGAACACAAGTTTTGATGAACTCGTCGAAATCATGGCAAACTTCGATTATGAGCTTGAAAGCAGAGAGCGGTAATCCTTAAAGGAGAACAGTGCAGAAAACAGCATTGATAACGGGCATATCGGGACAGGACGGGCCGTATCTGGCTCAGCTTCTATTGAGCAAGGGCTATACCGTCTACGGTCTTTTGCTGCCCGGCGGTAAGCCCGATTACCGGAATTGTGACTATCTCGGTATCACCCAAAAGATGAAATTTTTGACTGCTGATCTGACAGACGAAGATTCTATTAAAAAAGTTGTTAAGAAGATAAAACCTGATGAGCTCTACAATCTGGCGGCGATGTCATTTGTTGCCGCTTCATGGGAGAAAGCTCGTCTCACGACCGAGGTCAATTCCCTTGGTGTCCTGTATCTTTTGGATGCAATCCGCCTGTTTTCACCCAAAACCAAATTTTTTCAGGCATCATCCAGTACGATGTTCGGTGGTAACAACACTAAGGGAATCCAAACAGAAGAAACGCCTTTCCGTCCCGAGAATCCCTATGCGATCTCTAAGCTGTATTCGTATTGGATGACGGTTAATTACCGCGAGAGCTACAATATGTTTTGTGCCAACGGCATTTTTTCTAACCATGAATCACCCCTGCGGGGAATTGATTTTGTTACTCGCAAAATTTCTGATGCAGTAGCGAAGATAAAATTAGGATTGAGTGATGAAATCCGCCTTGGTAATATTGAGAGCAAAAGGGATTGGGGCTTTGCCGGGGACTTTGTTGAAGCGGCGTGGCTGATGCTCCAGGAGAAAAAAGCCGGTGATTATCTTATCTGTACCGGCCAATCCCATTCAGTCAGAGATTTTCTGGACGCAGCGTTCAAACACGTCGGAATAAAAGATTGGGAAAAATATGTTGTTATTGATAAGAAATTTTTCCGGCCCACAGAGACTCTTGTATTACAGGGCAAGCCGGCCAAGGCCAAAAGAGAGCTTGGCTGGACGCCAAGAGTTAAATTTGAACAGCTAGTGGCAATGATGGTTGCCGCCGACCTTGAGCGGCTTGCAGAAAATAAAAAGAGCTGATTTCTTAGACGCTTATAAATTACTTAAAAAATGAAGACTGAAAAACCAACCATTGCTCTCCTTATGAACTCATTTTGGAACGCCGGCTCCGGCGGTCTTTCTGGCGGCGATCAGCGGCTTATCCAGATTTTCGATCGGATCAGTAAAGATTTTGATATTTTGATCATTACATCACAGGATGGTCGGGAAATAATCAAAGACCGCATCAAAGGGGCCAAATATATCCTTAGCCCGGCTGTGGCCAACCATGGCAATCTCATGGTGGCGTATCTCATTAGAACGATATGGTCGTTATTTATTTTGCCAGGCAAAAAGATCGACTATCTTTATGGCAGCTCGGACTTTCTTCCTGATGTTTTGCCCTGCTATTTTAACCGTCTCAGGCATAAAAGTTCAAAGTGGATTCAATGCATCTTTCATTATTACCCTAACTGGCGGTTCCGTCCCGGAAATAAAGTTTTCAATTTCATCGCTTCTTTAAGTCAGCAATCTTCTTTCTGGTTTATTAAAAGAAAAGCAGACAGCGTTGTTAATATCAATTATCAGGTAAAAGAGAGACTGGTTTCTCAAGGTCTCCCCACTGAAAAAATTGCCGTGATTCCCTGCGGAATTGACCTGCCCTTCTTTGATGGGATAAAGCCCTCCAAGGAGAAATTTACCGGCTCATTTCTTGCCAGACTCAATCCTTCAAAAGGAATATTTGATCTTCCAAAAATCTGGAAAATTGTCGTAGACAAAATTCCGAGCGCCAAATTAAAAATCATCGGCGGGGGTAGCGATGAGATGAAAAAAAAGCTTCTAGATCTAGCAACTGAATCAGGCGTCAAAGATAACATTGAGCTTTGCGGTTTTTTGCCGAACGAAAAGGCCTTTCAGATTATTGCTGATAGCAACGTTTTTCTTTTTCCGAGTCACGAAGAAGGTTTCGGGATGGCGATTGCCGAAGCCATGGCCTGCGCAACGCCCGTTGTCGCATGGAATCTGCCGGTATACGGCGAAGTTTTTCCGGATGTCCTGATTACAGCTGAAGAAAACGACATCGAAGGGTTTGCACAGGCGGTAATTAAATTACTCAATGATGATAAATCAGCAGCTGAGCTGGCGGTCAAGAGTAAAAAATTTGTCAATATCTATGGCTGGGACTTGATCGCCAAGGCAGAGCACGACCTGATTATTAAGGGCGCATAATGAAGATACCGGTATTCAGTATTCTCGTCCCCACCTATAATTCAGAGAAGGTTATCGGGCCGACTCTCAAAAGTATTTTGGCCCAAACTTTTACCAATTTTGAAATTATAGTAGGGGACAATCAATCCACGGATAGCACAAAGAAGGTTATCGAAGGATTTAAGGACGAGAGAATCAAGTACTTTTTAAATGAAAAGAACTTGGGGTATCCCGGCAATCTGAGGAAGTGTTTTGAGAGGGCGAGAGGCAAATTCCTGTATTTGATGGGCAGTGATGATATCTTGGCGCCGGCTGCTCTCAAGATTACTTTGGATGCCTTTTCTCTCGGAGATGATATTGGGGCAGTGACAAGGCCGTATTATTGGTTCGAAGGAGATGCAATTAAAAAGGCTGTTCGAGTCGTTGAGCCTCTTGATAGCATGGCAGACAGGGTGATCTCAATTTTTGACGGCGAAAAAGAGTTTAGAAAAGTTTTTGAATCGGTTGGACAGCTCTCCGGCTTGGCGATAAGGAGGGATCTGGTTGAGGAGCCGGTCAATCCTGACATCTTCACCGCTCATATCTACCCTTTCCTCTCAGTTTTCAAAAAGCACAAAATAGTCTTTCTTAAAGACTATTTAGTTGCAGTCAGGATATTTTCCAGTATGTCGAGGTCTTCTTCCTCTATCTACGAACCGTCACCAACCTATACTTGGATCAAGATGTTTGAAAAAGTTTTAAAGGGTAAAAAATATGATTTGCCCCGCCAATGGGGTATCCGCCATATCTGTCTTAATTTTGAGGGGTTAGTCCAGATCAAGAATTATGCCAGATTCCCATTACTGTATAAGGAAATCGGTATTTTATTGAAATATCAGCCCTCTATAATTATTAGTCCCAAATTCTGGGTTTTTGCTCTTGGTACGATTTTAACCCCCAAAATACTGTTAATAAAAATGGTTGATTATTATAAATCAAAGATCAACGCCGGCAATCTTACCGGTATCCGGTTGTTGTCTAAATAATCTCGAATAAAACTATGACAGTCAGTTTGGTAGTCCCGATCCATAACTCCGCTTCGACACTCAAAAAAGTATTGGATAGCATAGAACGGCAGGAGCATCCGCTTACCGAAGTTTTTTTGATTGATAATAATTCCAGCGACTCATCCTTTCACATAATGGAGGTGTACCAAAAGAGTTCCAAATTTAAGGTTAAATTAATCCGTCAAACAGTCGACAAAGGGCTGGCTCATTCATATAATGAGGCGATCAGGGCGATGGAAACCGATTTTGTCATTACTCTACAGTCAGATTGTGTAATCAACGAATCGGATGGCATAAGCAGATTGCTAAAGCCATTCTCGAGAGATAATGAGATCGTCGCTTCATGCTCGCTTCAGAAGACGCCATGGGGAATATGGGAAGAGTATGATTTCTGGCAAAAGTGCCTCTTTTCGCGTCATGCGGGTAAAGTCGCTTCGGGAAGAAATGGCCGTTTTTGTTGTTTCAAGACTAAGTCACTCAAGAAGATCGGACTTTTTAATGAGAGAAAGTATCGTACAGCAGGAGAGGATGGCGATCTTTTTATCCGTCTGGAGAAAGTTGGTAATGTTGTAGACGTTAACGATCTGGTCGTTGATCATCTTCATAGTAGAAGTAAAAATTTTTCGCTCGGCAATTATATCTACAAAGAAAACCAATTAGCAGAGGCAACGGGTGCTTGCCTTGCGAACAATCTAAAAAAGGTCTCTCTGCTCAATTATAAAACAGTTCTTCTGCGGCCGGTTTTGCTCATCGGATTGTTGGTGCCAAAGGTAAATCTGGTATTTCTGATACTGATACTCGCGTACAGTGTATATATCACCAGTAATGTCTTCAAAAAAGAGTGGAAAAACTACAGAATCCTGCTTTTGCCTGTCATAAATATATTTCTTCTACTTTCTTTCAACTATTTCTTTTTTAGAGGTTTTGTTACCAAGAGACAGGCATTATAAAGATTAAGTTTTTCTGAGTTGAATTTGGTCTAAAAACATTTGTAGGGCTCCGGCTATCAGCCGGAGCCCTACATGCTCTTTCACCCTTACTGGATGCCGAAGTCCTCCTGCGAGAATTCCTCCAACGCGGGGAGGCCTTCTCCCGGCCAGATGGCAAGGGCGCGGGGGATGATGTTGAGCCTGTGATGCGGGATGACCTTGTCATCCGCCTTCACCTCTGCCAACGTCATCCATTTTCCGCCGATCATCTCCTCCCCGGCCGGCTCGGCCAGGATGATGAAGGAGATGAAGTGGCCCCTTTCCTCCTTGCGGTGGTTTAGTATCCCGACCACCTTAGTGTCTGTCTGATCGATCGAGAGGCCCTCGCGTGCGCACAGACGGGCAATGGCGTCAGGGAACGTCTCCTGTGATCTTAGCGCCGTCCCTGGCACATGCCACATTCCCGGGTAGGCCTCTTCTGGTCCGCGCTGTGCCACATAGACCTCCGGCACCCCGCCTTGGCCTTCTCGGACGATCACCATTTCGAAAGCAAAGGTGATCGTGAGACGGCACAGAGCGTTGAACAGTTCGGTGCCGAGCGGCATATCTGCCGGCACGAGGTCAAGCAAATTTGCCAGAGCCTCTTTGATCTTGGTCATCTTGTCGCCGAATTCCCGCATTCTGGTAGTCCCTCTCGTCCAGCATAGTATAGTAAATGCTGGAACTGCTGACTTTAACACAATATGCTTGTTTTGTCAATTTGCGGGCTTTTTGCTCTTATGCTAACATTGGATATAATTGCTCGATTTTTATCATTAATAATATTTACGCTTATGAAAGTAGTCATTCTTGCAGGGGGATTCGGTACGAGATTAAGTGAGGAAACGGCCCTCCGGCCAAAGCCGATGGTGGAAATTGGCGGAAAGCCGATTATTTGGCACATCATGAAGAATTATTCAGAGCAAGGCTATAGCGAGTTTGTCATCTGTCTGGGCTATATGGGATATTACATCAAGGAGTGGTTTTCCAACTATTGCATCCACAACAACGACGTTACCTTCGATTTAAGTAGTGGGGACGTTCATTTCCATAAGACTCATAATGAGAAATGGAAAGTTGCCTTGATTGATACTGGTGCCAATACGATGACCGGGGGAAGGATAAAAAGAATAAAGGAATACACTGAAAACAAACCTTTTTTTGCGACGTATGGTGATGGGCTAAGTGATATAGACCTAAAAGCGCTTCTAAAATTTCATAAAAAAAACAAGCGCATTGCTACTCTGACGGCGGCGATACCGGAGGGAAGATTCGGGGCATTAAAAATCGATTCGACTGATCGTGTCGAAACCTTTAGCGAAAAAACCGATAATCAAAGTTGGATTAACGGCGGCTTTTTTGTCTTCGAACAGGGGATATTTGATTATCTTGAAGGCGATGATACCGTTTTGGAAAAAGATCCCATGGAAAAATTAGCGCAGGATAATCAGCTTGATGCCTACAAACATCGCGGTTTCTGGAAGCCTATGGATAAGCTGGTAGATAAAAAAGAATTAGAGAAGCTGTGGCAATCCGGTGATGCCCCTTGGAAGATTTGGAAATAATCAGACTGCTGTCTACTAGGTATTTTGATGCGGAAGTTATTGCTTGGAATCTCATACAAGGATCTCCTAGTTTGCGAGCCCCTCTTTCTTGTGTTAAGATTGTCTCAAATTGTTCAATAAATTGATTGAATATCGTGTGCGTAAACAATCTTGTAATAGGATAAATGAAATGAATAAACGAGCATCCCTTGACTTATATAAGGGAAAAAAAGTTTTAATCACCGGCCACACTGGCTTTAAGGGTGCCTGGCTTGCTCTGATGCTCCATGAATTTGGCGCTAAAGTCACCGGATATTCACTCAATCCTCCGACTGAGCCTAACCTTTTTTCCTCACTGGGTTTGAACAAGAAAACAAACAGTATTATTGCTGATATAAGGGATTTCGAGAGGTTTGATGCGGTTGTAAGGGAGACCAAACCGGACATTATCTTTCATCTGGCTGCCCAGCCATTGGTTCGCGATTCTTACGACGATCCGATTTATACCTATGAAACAAATATCATGGGCACTGCCAATGTTTGTGAGTCGATGAGAAAAAACTCAGTTTCTGCCGGGATCATCATCACAACCGACAAGGTGTACCGCAATATCGAGGCTGATTATACCTATAAAGAAGGTGATCCGCTCGGGGGCTATGATCCGTATAGCAATAGCAAGGCCTGCGCTGATTTGATTGTCGATTCCTACATAAAGTCATTTTTTAACCAGAAAGATTACGGTGAAAAACATAGCACTCTGATCGCTTCCGTGAGAGCGGGCAATGTTATCGGTGGCGGGGATTGGGCAAAGGACCGGCTTATTCCGGATGCCGTCAGATCATTTCTTGATAAAAATGAGGAGCTTACGATCCGTTATCCGGAGGCAACCAGGCCGTGGCAGCATGTTTTTGAGCCTCTTTGCGGCTACATCCTTCTTGGAGCCGCCCTTTTAAACAAAGAGGTCGACAAAGTCGGATCATGGAATTTTGGTCCCAATGAGGCCGACATGCAATCCGTCGCCAATGTTTTACAGCTTGTGATCAGCACAATTGGCAAAGGCAGCTTTAAGACTGAGAAGGCTGATAAACATGAAGCAAACAATCTGAAGCTGGATAGTAGTAAAGCAAAAAACGAATTAGGTTGGCGGCCTAAATATGATTTAAAAAAAGCAATCGAAGAGACTGTTCTTTGGTATCAATTTTTTTATGAGAAAAAAGGAGATATTGCGGAATACTCAAGAAAAAGAATTAAGGAATATTTCGGATGATTATGAAACAAGAGATTAAAAAATTAGTCGATAATTTTTATCAGGAATTCAAAACCGATGCCATCCCGGTTTCAGGCAAGGTTTTTGGCAAAGAGGAAATAGAAAATTTGATCGAGGCTTCTTTTGAAGGTTGGTGGACAGAAGGCAAGTGGTGTGAGCAGTTTGAACAGGGCTTGAAGGATTTTCTGGGGATAAAATACCTCTACTCCTGCAACTCCGGCTCTTCGGCAAATCTTCTCGCTTTTTCGACACTTTGTTCACACACTCTGGGGGAAAAAAGAATTAAAAAAGGCGATGAAGTTATTACGCTTGCTGCCGGTTTTCCCACTACGATCAATCCGATAATTCAAAATGGCTGTATCCCTGTATTTATCGATATTACTCTGCCAAATTTTGGTCCGGACATCGATGAGCTGGAGAAGGCCCTGTCAAAGAAAACGAAAGCGGTCATGATCGCTCACACTCTTGGCAATCCGTTTAATATCGAAGCTATCCAGGCGTTTTGTAAAAAGCATAATCTTTGGTTAATTGAGGATAACTGTGATGCTCTCGGTTCTACCTACAAGGGAGTAAAGACTGGCAACTTTGGAGATATCGCCACTTTCTCCTTTTATCCGGCTCACCAAATAACGACTGCTGAAGGCGGTGCTGTAGCCACCAACAATCCCGCTCTCTCCAAGATTATCCGCTCAATTAGAGATTGGGGAAGGCACTGCTGGTGTCCGACCGGCAAGGATAACACTTGCAAGAATAGATACAACTGGCAATTAGGTGATCTCCCAAAAGGCTACGATCACAAATATATTTATGGGGAGATCGGCTATAATCTCAAATTAAGCGATCTTCATGCGGCTATCGGTGTGGCTCAGCTGAAGCGGTTGCCGGATTTTGTCAAAAAAAGGCAGGAGAACTTTAAATACTTAAGGGAGAGCTTTGAACAGTTTTCTGAGCACTTTATTTTGCCGGAAGCTGAAAAAGATTCAGTGCCATCATGGTTTGGTTTCCTTCTCACCATTAAAGGCGACAAGATTGACCGTGCTGACCTGTTGCGCTTTTTGGAAAAAGAAAGGATCGGGACAAGGCTTCTCTTCGGTGGCAACATGACAAAACAACCGTATTTTTTTCAAAATCCTGATATCACTTACCGCATCGTGGGTGATCTTAAAACTACTGACCTTATCATGGAAAAAACATTCTGGGTCGGAGTCTATCCGGGGCTTGATAAAGCAAAGTTAGACAAAGTGGTTTCAGCTTTTAAACGATACTTAAGTCAAAATGATTAAAAAAGTGTTAGTGACGGGTGGCGCCGGATTTATCGGCTCCCATCTGCTGGAAGAATTGCTTCAGAATAATTATGAGGTAGTTATTCTTGACCATTCCATGGGTCGGCAGGATCGCATCAAGGATTTCCTTTCTAGTGTAAAAGTTTATTTTTCAGACAAAGATGATCTGGCAGAGATGTTTGAAAAAGAGAAATTTGATTGCATTATTCACTTAGCGACAAAGTATCTCAAAGTTCACAGCGGAGTCGCTGATGTTGAAAGTATTATCGATGTTAACGTCAAGTTCCCAACTATTTTGGCGGACCTGGCTGTCCAAAACAAGGTAAAATATTTTATAAATACTGGGACTTTCTTCGAATTCGCCAAATCGGATAAGCCGCTGACCGAAGATTCAAAAACAGAAGCTTACAATCTCTACTCTGCCTCAAAACTAGCTTTCGCCCAGTTCCTAAGGTTTTACTCTGAAAAATATGATTTTAAAGTCATCGACTTTAAGCTTTTCGCCCCCTTTGGTGATCGCGATAATGAGAAGCTTATGGCGCTTTTGGTCAAGACTTTAGAGAGCGGCGATAAATTAGAATTCTCGGGCGGAGAACAGCGTTGGAACTTTACGTATGTTAAAGACATTGCCAAGGCTTACACTTGCGGACTCAAGCATTTCGAAAAAATGAAGGGAAATTTCTTAGCTATCAATGTCGGCTACAATAAGGCTTACAGCATCAGAGAAGTCGCCAGAATGCTTGAGGAAATTTCCGGCAATAAACTAAACATTATTTGGGGGGCAAAACCTTACGCTAGCGATGAAATATTCTTCGCCAATTGTGATAACAGCCGTCTCCGGAAAATTCTCGGCTGGAAACCTTCTTATGATATAAAGAGCGGGCTTAAGAAAACATATGATTATTTCAAGGAGTTAAAATGAGTAAAGTCTTTGGTGTCAAAGGAGAGATGATTGATGGCGTAGTCATCAAACCGCTGGCAAAAATATCCGATGAACGCGGTTCCATCATGCATATGCTCAAAAAAGAAGATGATGAGTTTAATGCTTTTGGTGAGATATATTTCTCAACCATTTATCCGGGTGTCATTAAAGGCTGGCACATCCATAAGGAAATGGAACTCAATTATGCCGTTGTTTCCGGCGATATTAAAATGGTTCTCTATGATGATCGTGACGATTCCCAAACGAAAGGTAATCTCATGGAAATATTTGTTGGAGAGAAAAACTATCTGCTAGTCAAAGTACCGCCGATGGTCTGGAATGGTTTTAAGGGCATCGGTTTAAAAGAAGCCATTGTCGCAAACTGTGCCACACTTTCCCATCGGACTGATGAGATCGATCGGCTTGATCCTTTTTCTCAGAAAATTCCCTACAAATGGGATTTGGTTAACGGCTAAATTTGGAAAAGAAAGAAAATATGAAGTCATTGCAAGAATTTGCAGTCAAGGCGCTGTCACGTTATCGCTTTGTATTTATTTTTTATACAGTTATCGGATTGCTTGTCTTCGGAAAACTTTTTTTTATGAAGGGGGCGATTCTCGGCGGCGACTGGGGCCTTCCGACCACTCATGATCAGGTAGATCATGGCTTTTATTCTTCCCTTTTCGCTTGGACCGATTCGGGGAATATTTTTGGTACACGCCAGTTTTCACAGATGTCTATCATCTTTAATTCATTTCTGAAGGCTCTGAGTTGGATAGGGATTGATAGTGCCATGGTACCCAAACTTTTCCTGATTTTTGTCTTTTCCCTAGGTGCTTCCAACATGAATCTCTATTTGAGAACAAAATCAATAAAATCATGGATTGCTTTAGTCGGCGGGGCTCTTTATGTGATGACACCGGTTTTCTTTGATTATTCACTCATGGGTTGGATTTTTGTTCTTCTGTCTATCGCGCTTCTTCCTCTTCTCGTTGTTTCTTTTGAAAAGTACTTAGAGAGAGGCAATTGGAGGGATGGATTAATTGCAATTATGGTATTTAGTCTGGCAATTCTTCAATCGCAGTCTCTTATCTGGTATCCGCTCGTTTTAATTTTCCTGACCTTTACCAACTCAAAAGATTTTATCGATCTCAAGAAACATCTGATCAGGTTTTTCTATGTGATGGCTGGGTTTCTGTTAGTCAACAGCTATTGGCTTGTTGGATCGCTTCTCTTGCCGGATAAATTTCTTTTTGACTCAAGTATAGTCAGCAGCACAATCAGTTTTGGGACGTCCGCCAGGCTTAGTGCAGAGAATATTCTAAGACTGTGGGGCGGGCTCTTTAATTATCAGTTTGAAAGTTCCTTTCCGGCTACCTTAATACCGGTCACCTATATTCTTCCGTTGTTGGCCATCTTTGCCGGAATCTTTTACAAGACAAGAAAAAGCATGATTATTTTCCTATTTTTACTTTATCTTGTTCCTTTTGTAATGTTTAAAATCGACCGGCAGTTTCTAGCTTCGATCCCTTTTTCGGCGCTAATAAGAGATGTTGCACGGTTCGCAGTACTTTCGTCATTTGGTGCTATTGGGTTGCTTTCTATTACACTGAATGAACTAAATCAACAGAAAAAATATAGCCGGTGGATTTTGTCCTTATCATTAGTTTTCATTTTTCTAAGTATTTCTCCATTTTGGCTTGGGCGTCTATATGGCTTTAGAAAGAGCGATTCCGATTTTAAATTTAGGACATATCAGTGGCCGGCAGAGTATCTTGAGCTTGAAGATAAGCTGTCCAAGGAATCAGACGATCAGAAAGCGCTCTTTTTGCCGATGGGAGGGATTGTCTCATCTACCAGTGATTTGCGCTTCAATGGTGCATATCAGGAAATGCAGGATTTGAGCGCGGGCTTCTCCAAAGTACCGGGGGTTATCAGCGCAAGTGATAAAAGCTCGGGAACGTCCAGTTATTTAATCGGCCAAATCAAGGAGGCCATCAACGACGGAGATATGAGCTCTCTTAATGAAATTATCGATCATACAAATGTCACTTTTGTCATCTTGAGAAAAGATATCGAAATGGGAGAAAAAAACCGAGCCTCCCTTTTGGCTTATATGCAGCAGATGGTTGACGCGGGCCGAGCTGAGCCGTATCTCAACTCGGGGAATATCCTCGCAATCCGTTTTAAAAAACAAGCTTCCGATATTGCCGTTTATGACTCTTACTACGAAGTCTCTGATATAACAGCCAATGTTGTGAATAACCGTTTCCCGGAGAGCGCAAAGGACATAAGGGAATATCTCGACGGGTTGTTTGTGAAAGATATCACTCCCTTTTTTGGATTAGCCGGACCAAAAACGGGCATCACCCTAGAAGCTCAAAATGTTGCTTATTCTAATGCCCAAATTCCTCAAACCGCCAATCAAATTTTGCCTTTTCTGAGTAGCGAAGAGCTTGAAAAAATTTCCATCTTGAAAAAACTTAGAAAACGGCAATTCAGCAGCGCCAATAGTTCTGATCATATAAAGAGGGAGTACCTAACATTTGCGAGTGGGGATGTGCCTAAGGCAACTTTATACTTTTCATGTCAAGATTCGAGTCAGCACTCAGCGAAATTAAACGGAAAAGAAATATTTCTCCAGAGGGAAGAGGCGCAAAATAATTATTGTACAAGTGAAGTTTCTCTCCAGAAGGGGCTTAACGCTATCGATAGTGATGATTCAGTACCTTTGGCGGCAATGATAACAAGGGCTAACGGCAACAAAAATGTATCAACACAGGTCAGTTATACAAAGATTAATCCTACGAAATATAAAGTTTCAATAAAAGACGCTTCAAAGAAAATGATGTTGGAACTTAGGGAAAGCTATAATAGCTACTGGGTGGTCTATCCTGCAAATAACGGAAAAGATCGGTTTAAATTGAATCCGGACGGCTACGGTACGAGTAACCATTTGGTTGGCAACGGTTATTCAAATCTTTTTCAGTTAAACACCGATACCGGCGATAATATTGAACTGGTGATTGAATTTTGGCCACAAAGGATTTTTTATCTTCTTAGCTTGATTTCTTCGCTTTCTCTTCTGATTTTTATAATTATTTCCTTCTTTTCCAAAAATGAGACTAAATCGTAAAAAACTAACAATCACCGTTTTGTCTGGATGTCTTGTGCTCTTATTATTTCTCTTTTTTAGACATCCACAGCCGCTCTTTGAAATTAAAGACTATGACATTACGTCGATAAGCGGTACCTTAACGTCCGAGCAAAATGCTGCGCTCCCCAGGCTTTTAAAGCTAATCCTTTTGGCGGATGATGACAAAATCATTGTTCAGGATGACGGTCTCCGCCAATTTGCAAAAACCAATATCGTTACAATGTTTAACCGCAATGACTTTTTGCACGATGCGGATTTCAACGGCATCAAACCCGAAGATACGGTGCAACTAGGGTTGATTACTGATCAGTCCTATCAGATGTTAGCAATCCCGCCCCGATTACCCGAGGGGCAGAATAAGCTTTATTTTCAAACCGAAGATAATTCTCTCATCCCGTCATTGCCGGTAATTATAAATAATAAAAGTTACATAGCCTCAAATTTATCAGACAGTTGGTATGTTGTTTCTGACTTTTCTTTCACGGCGAGTAAAGTTTTAGCCATAAAAACGAATGTCAATTTACTATATACATATCTCGTAGTTCGTTCTAACGATCGTTCCGCAATCGCTGATTCTTCACAGGTTACCATTGGAAGATCAAAAATATCTAACCTGTTTAATATTAACTTTCCCGAACAAAAATTTGCCTTAATGACTTTGTCAAAAAACCAGATTATATCTAATTTGGGTAATTCGTTGGCAGGTCAACCAACCAATTTCACGTTCCATAAATTTACGGAAGGAAATTCGGCGGACTGGCAGGATTTAGCTTCGGTTAATCATGGATATCTCATTAAAGAGCCAGGACGTTATTTGCTCAATGACAGCGATCCCACAATTATCCGCATTTTTTTATCACTCTTAGTCTTGCCCCTTCTTCTTATACTGATTGTGAGTTTCTCAAGAACGGAAGAATTCCTTGAAATAACTATGCTTGTTCGCAGACAAATCAATAAAAATTATTTCTGGATCATTACTTATCTTTTTTTCATGAATGCCCTGACACTCGCGATAGGTAGCTCTGGTAGGTTTGGTCTCTCCAGAAAGTCATTGTTAGCCCTTGTTATATTGCCCTTTCTCGGATTGGCAAGATTCGCAATAATTATCCTTGTCTTATTTGGAGCTTTTTGTTTAGAACTAACTTTGTTCTTGGGATTGTTAGGATACCATCTCGATTTTCTCTCAGAATTGGTATTTTTTTGCATGATATTAGTGCTTGCCAAATTGGCCGGAAGTGCTCTTTTCCCTAGAATAGCCCTGCTATTTAGCAAAAAAACTAGGAAGGATTAGCAAGTAATAGAGGGTACGATTGCTAAGTTCATAATGGTCAATGGAAATGTGCTATAATTGATCATGGAAATCGAATGAGAAATTGGAAAGCCAAATTTTACATTATTCCAATACTTATCGTAGCGTTAGCTATCGGTACCTTTTTTTATTTTCTTCGCGATAGGGACAAGAAAAGGGAAGCGGAAAACCACCAAAAACAGGAAAAAATAGTCGATAGCTTATTGTCGGAAGATAGCTCTGGTCTTATCCAAGAGAGTGAGAAATTGCTGACCCAAAATTTTTTTCAATCAAAGTCAGATCCTAATTTCCAATGGGTATCGGTTGCCAGTTTGAACGGAGGGTATAAAGGTCAGTATTATGCGCGAGATACCTTCGTCACATTTATCGGGGCTGTTCAGGCAAGCGAAGCAATGCGGGCAACAGTTGCTCATACGATAGATTGGTTTGGATCCCATATGGATGACCGAGGGTATGTTCCTATCTGGTTTGCCGAATCAGATACCTTAAATGTCTATCGATTATGCCCTTACAATCGTACCAAGAACGATGGGGGCATCGAACAGCTCGACCACCAAATGCAGTTTTTGGATGCTATATACATGTACTACAAAAAAACCGGTGACAAAGAATGGCTTGCCAGCCATATCGATTATGCCTCAAAAGGCATCGGATATCTCAAGGGCAGGGCTGATAATTATCTGCTTTCAAGCGATTATAGCGAATATGCCGGGGCTGATTGGGCAGACAAAATTCAACGCAGTGGCAAAAGCGCTTTTGTGAATGCATACTGGTATAAGGTCAACCAAAATATGATAGAAATGGAATCTGTTTTGGGACATGATGATGAAAGCGAATCCTATCGACAATATTCACAAAATCTCAAGAAAGAATTCAAAAAAGTTTTCTGGGTGCATAGCACGCCGAAGTCGTATAGCGGCAAAGCTTTCGGTCACTATGCCGCTTGGGTGAATCAAAAGGGCAAATACGATTATTTTGAAGTTGATAGTAACAGCTTGGCAGTCGCTGCCGGATTATCTGACGAGAGAGAAACCAGAAGCATTATGGGATTTATACGTACCAATTTTGATTATTTGGTCAATGAAAAGGGAGCAGCAAGAGTTCTCTATGGAAATTATTCGTCTGATGTTACTGAGGTCCCGACTGAGTTTTATCAGAATGGGGGTTATTGGTATATAGTTAGTTATTATTTGACTATGGCACTTGCTAAGAATGGCGACGCCGATGAGATCCAGCAAATTTATAACAGAACTAGCCAAGCATTGAGTGACGAACCAGTTATTGGCCTAAGAGAGTGGTATTCTCGGGATGGTAAACAAGTTGGGGCAGGTAATTACTCTTGGTCCTTGGCTTATCCTATTTTTCTGTCATCGATCATTCATGGCACCAATGAAGTTTACTCGATAAACGTTAAATAATTGGAAATAAATTAAAGGCATTTTATCTCGCATATGAAGGAATGGTTTAAAAAAAGACCGAAATGTCTCTCGGTTCTCATAATTTCATCCTATTTGCTTGTATACGGGGTGCTGTTCTTTCGGCTTACTAAGGGGAGTGGCAATTACTGGGATTGGAACCTTCCTTATTTTCGGGACCATTTACTAAATCTCGCCCAAAACTTTAGTTGGGTTGATGGTAATACGGGAGCACCACTCGGATATGCTTCCAGTTTGTATCTCAGCCGCCTGCTTTCGATGACATATTATCTCCATCTTCCTGCAGAGATTGTTTCGTATCTTGTGATCATTGTCCCTGCCGCTTTTTCGTCGTATTTTATGTATATAATCTCCCGGCGTTTTTCAAACGGCTATCTAGCTTGGATGCTCGGTCTGGGCGTAATTCTTAATCCCGCTTTTTTCTATAAAATTCTAGCCGGTCATGTTGTTTACTTTTTCTCCTTCTCCATTTTTCTTTATCTAGTTTATTATCTTTTAGCTAAGTTTAATAAATCACTTCGAAGCACAATGATTTTGGGATTGCTGCTGGCTTTCTGCGGAGCCCAAATTCAATTTTTCATCTTTGCTGCAATTGTTTGCATTTTCTATTTCCTAACACATCGGGATAAGTTCTCTTTAAAATATCTTTTGTTAACTATTTCAATCGTTTTTATTGTCAACTTGCCATGGCTGCTAAATTTTTTTAATGGCTCGATTAGTGCAGTGGTTTCTGCCGGCATAGCAAAGGCCGATGCATTCAGAGAGCTGTCGCATGGCAACCTTCTGTATATTTCCGGGCTGTTGTTTACCAAAGCAACTTTGATTCACTATTTCTACGGGAAAGCATTTCTAGCCTTCTTTATGGGGCTTACCGGTATTGGTCTGTACTCAGCTGTTGTTGCCAAAAAAAATCAGGACTACTATTTTCTACTCCTGATTTTGCTGGCTTTTACGATCGGCGCGACGGGAATAGTGAATGGGATCAACATCCCCCCGTTTACTTATTTGTCTTCAGTCTTGCGTGAGGTGGGCCACTTTGCGCCTGTATTTGTTGCTTTTCTCATGTTGCTGATAAACTTCGCATGGGATAGGCATGGCAAGATAATCCAACGGATCATTTATCTATATTTAATCATTTTTTTGCTTCTCAATATTAAAGTTTTTCTAGGCTATATCAATTTGCCATACCCGGATTTTTCGAATATTAGAAGCCAGTTCGCCAAATTTGAGACTCAAAATGTTACAGATCAATCAACCTATAGGATTCTGACATATCCATTTTTTGGTCAGTACTCTTTTAATAATGTCGAGAAGAGATATGTTGACAGTGATAACAACTCCAGCCTGATAAATAACAGCGGTTGGGATAACTTTACTAACAACGCAGGCAAGGAAAACTTCAACAATAGCTCAACGCCCTCAACTCTTCCGCATTCAATCCAGTTTGATTTTGCTAAGAGCAGGGATCTATCAAAGCTAGAGCGGCTGGGAATTAAATATATCTATGATTATTCCGGTATCTATCAATCAAATATCGAGAAGTATGTCCCTGCCGGAGTATATGATAATAATCTCGGTTTAATCAAAAACCCCGATCTGATCAAAGACGTTGCTAAAGAGTATCCCTCCAGATTAGAAGAGGTTGCCAGTGATATCTACCGACTCAATGAAGCCCTTCCGCGGATATCGCTCGAAAAATCTTCCGGTGCGTCCCTCAAGTTTGAAAAGATAGACCCGACCCTTTACAAAGTTACCATCAGCAACTTAAAACAGAAAACAAACCTGTTGTTTCTAGACGCCTATAATCAGAAATGGGAGATATTACCCTCTGATTCAAAGATCGGTAATTGTAAAATAATTGATGAACAAAAAACATTAGGAGTCAGCGAATGCCAAAAGGAAACAGTATCAGCAGCATCCTTAAAAATATCCTCTTTAAGAGAGACCTCGCTTTACAGCGCGAGCCATACCAAAACAATTGACGATTTTAACCAATGGGAGATTGATCCGTCCTCTGCACAAAATGGTGAACTCTCGTTTTTTATCTTCTTTCAGCCCGAAGGCTATTTCAGGATAATCATTTTAGGCGAATATATTTTAATTCCGTCTCTTTTCGTTATTGTTATGCTTTTAAAATTGAAAAAAAAGACTTCCAATTGACTTGACTTGGAAATTATGGTTTACTTTTGGATGCATTATCAAGAGCGGTGGTAGGGAATTGGCCCAATGATCACCCAGCAACCCACGACTATAATACTTGCCTAAAGCGAGCATTAACAAGTCGAACGGGTGCTAATTCCAAAGCCATAAGGCGAAGATAAGAAATGTTATCACGCCTTTCGCGTGATTTTTTTAAAGAAAGGAAGGCATGAAAAAACTATTTACCTCCGAAGCGGTCACAGAGGGCCATCCGGACAAGATGGCGGATCAGATCTCCGATGCAATACTCGATGCGCTTTTGGCAAAAGACGAGCGCTCGAGGGTTGCTGTTGAAACGTTGCTAACCAACGGTGTCTGTATTATTGCCGGTGAGGTTACGACCAACGCTTATGTCGATATGGCCAAGATTGCCAGGGGGGTCATCAAATATATCGGTTATGACGGATGTGGCTTTCACTATGGAACAAGCGGAGTCATGACGGCAATCAAAGAGCAGTCATCTGATATTGCACAAGGTGTTGATAGCTTCGCAAAAGATAAATCCGGCAAAATAATCAAGGAAGATCTGGAGCATCTTGGCGCGGGCGATCAGGGTTTAATGTTTGGCTTCGCCTGTAAAGAGACGCCTGAGCTAATGCCGCTGCCGATTATTTTGGCTCATCGTCTTTGTCAGCGCCTGGCACTTGTGCGGAAAAAGGGCATTATCAAGGGCTTATATCCCGACGGCAAATCACAGGTGACCATCGAGTATGAGAATGATAAGCCAACAAGAGTAGATACTGTACTCATTGCAGCCCAGCATAGCGAAGACAAAGACCTAAAAACTCTAAAGCAAGAGATCGAGGAGAAAGTTATTAGACCGGTTCTTAGGGCCTATGGCTACAAGATTGATGCAAGGACGAAGATTTATATTAATACAACAGGAAAGTTTGTTATCGGCGGCCCTGAAGGCGACACAGGACTAACGGGACGGAAGATCATCGTCGATACCTACGGCGGTTACGCCAGGCATGGCGGCGGTGCATTTTCCGGCAAAGATCCCTCCAAAGTCGACCGCTCCGGTGCATACGCGGCTCGCTGGGTTGCCAAGAGCGCGGTCGGTTCGGGTCTGGCTGAGAAATGCGAGATCCAACTTGCTTATGCCATCGGCAAACCAGAGCCCCTCTCGGTTTATGTCAACACTTTTGGAACGGGCAAAATCTCCGACGAGGCAATTCAGGAAAAGATATTGAAGAACTTTGATCTTCGTCCGGGAATGATTATCAAAAATTTGAAGCTTCGCCGTCCGCTTTATCGGCAAGTTGCGGCGTACGGCCACTTTGGCCGGCCGGAGCTTGATCTGCCATGGGAAAAAATCAAAAAAATATAAATCTCATTATCGCCGGGACAATCGGCCTGGATGACGTTGAAACGCCCTTTGGCAGAGTCAGAGGTGTTTTGGGCGGTAGCGGCGTCTACTCAGCCGTAGCAGCTTCATTCTTTGCTAAGTGCGGCCTGATCAGTATTGCTGGTACCGACCTGTCGGAAACATACAGAAATTTGCTCATCCGAAAGGGTATCAATTTGGAGGGAGTAGTCTATCATGGCAAAACATTCCGTTGGTCCGGCTCTTACAAATTCGATATGAATGAAGCGCAAACCCTGAAGACGGAATTAAATTCCTTAGTTAGTTTCAATCCCTCTCTGCCGGAAAAATACAAACAGGCTGATTATCTTCTTCTCGCAAATATTGACCCATCTCATCAACTCAAAATTTTGTCTCAGATGAAAGCGTCTTCCTTTGTTGCCGTCGATACCATGAACTATTGGATAAACAGCAAAAAGGCCGAGCTATTGAAGGTTTTTCGGAAAGCCGATCTGATAGTTATCAATGAAGGGGAAGCCAGAGCACTTTTTGATACCCCCAATCTGATCAAGGCCGGCAAACGGATATTGGCGCTTGGTCCTGCTTATGTTGCGATCAAAAAGGGTGAGCATGGCGCCTTATTATTTTCGAAAAACAGTTTCTTTAGCGCTCCTGGTTATCCTTTGGAAGAGGTCAAAGATCCCACGGGCGCCGGCGATTCTTTTGCCGGCGGATTGATGGGCTATCTCTCAAAAACAGGTAATACGGCAGAGTCAAATATCAGGAAAGCGGTAATCTATGGTAGTGCGATTGCCTCTTGCTGCGCCGAAGAATTCAGTTTAGAATACTCAAAAAATATAACACTTAGAAATATCAAGGAGCGCTTCCATGTCTGCAACCAGATCCGAAAGTTCTAACGATTATAAAATTAAAGATATCTCTCTCTCAAAATGGGGTAGGAAAGAGATTATTCTTGCCGAGAAGGAAATGCCCGGACTCATGGCTCTCCGGGAGCGATATGGCAAAAAGAAGCCGCTAAAAGGCGCCCGCATTGCCGGATGTTTGCATATGACCATCCAGACGGCGGTTTTGATAGAGACGCTCAAAGAGCTTGGGGCGCAAATCCGCTGGAGCAGCTGCAACATTTATTCGACTCAGGATCATGCAGCGGCCGCTATCGCTCAAGCCGGTATCCCCGTCTTCGCCTGGAAGGGGGAAACGGAAAAAGAATACTGGTGGTGTATCGAACAAACGCTCGATTTTGGGGCTGGGCTGGGTCCGAATTTGCTTGTTGATGACGGCGGTGATCTGACTTTGGCAGTCAATGATCGCCCTGAGCTTGCCAGGCAGATCATCGGAGTCTCTGAAGAAACGACGACCGGTGTACATCGTCTTTACCAAATGGCCGAAAAAGATGCTTTAAATTTTCCGGCTCTCAACGTCAATGATTCAGTGACAAAGTCAAAATTCGACAATAAATATGGTTGTCGTGAGAGTTTAGCTGACGGAATCAAGCGTGCTACTGACATCATGATCGCTGGTAAAACTGTTGTAGTTGCCGGCTATGGCGACGTCGGCAAAGGTTGTGCTCAAAGTATGCGTGGTTTTGGCGCTAGGATACTGGTCACAGAAATCGATCCGATAAACGCTCTGCAGGCGGCCATGGAGGGATATGAAGTGGTCACGATGGAAGATGCCGCCAAAATCGGCGATATCTTTGTGACGGCGACCGGTTGCTGCGACGTCATTAGAGGCGAGCATATGGAGAAGATGAAAGATGCCGCCATACTCTGCAATATCGGCCATTTTGATTCGGAAATAGATGTAGCCTGGCTGGAGTCCGCTAAGGATATCAAAGAGGAAAATATCCAACCGCAAGTTGATAAGTTTATCTTCCCGTCCGGTAAATGCCTGATCCTGCTCTCCCGCGGCCGCTTGGTCAATTTAGGTAACGCTCATGGCCATCCAAGCTTTGTCATGAGCACATCATTTACCAATCAATGCCTTGCCCAAATAAGTCTATTCACGGAGAGCGGAAAATATGAGAGAGGCAAAGTCTATACTTTGCCAAAGTCGTTAGACGAGGAAGTAGCTCGACTCCACCTTGATAAGCTGGGTATCAGATTGACAAAGCTGACCAAAAAGCAGGCAGAGTATCTCGGCATCCCTATCAACGGGCCGTATAAACCCGATCGCTATAGGTACTAAATTATTTCTGAAATTATTGCTTTCTAGAAAAAGAGGGGCTCATTCCGGTGTCGCCCCTCTTTCTCTAGGACTCTATTACCCTACACGGTATAGCGGATACCTTCTTTGGTATGAAAAATTGAACGCTTCGCGCCCTACGGGTAAGCAATTTTTCATACCAAAGAAGCATTCATATAAGAAGCGGCTTATTAAGGGCACTTTCTATATCTAGTTCTCTTTGAGCAGCATTTTCACCGAGCGGATCTCGGCAGCATTTATCATATAAGCAAGGATGAGATAGATGAATATGCCGATGATTGCCGCCATAATAAACGGGACGCCAAGCGAAAGCAGCAGTTTGGCAGCAAAAAAGGTAGAGATCGAGACGAGCAACAATTTAAATATCTCGAACAAATTGATATTGAGCTTGATAATTTTGTTGACCAAGCGGTAATTGATGACGAAGAGAATGACCTCTGAGATCAAGGTTCCCCATGCTGCGCCCATAAATGAATAGCGGGGGATAAAGATTAGGTTGAAAATGAAATTAAAAGCCAAGATGGCAAAAGCAATCTTTAGAAGCAGACGGCTTTCATTATTGGCAATCAAAATCTCCGAAAGCAGGACATCGAAATACATCACCGGCAGAGATACTGCTAAGATGACAAGCGCCTGGCTGCCAGAGAGGAATTGTTCGTTGCTAAGAAAAAGTATTATCTCTTTTGCAAAAGCAATACAGAGGACGCTGACCGGCAGGGCGATAAAAAGCATCACGAGAAAAGATTTCTCTATCATCGATTTCACTGCATTTTTGTCCAACAGGATATTCTTCGATAATGTCGGCTTCAGAGCGCTGGCAAAATATGAGCCAAAAAAGATTGTAACTTCCAGGATTTTATACGCCACGGAATAAATGCCGACGGCCGTCGCCCCCTTGATTACAAAAAGCATCAGGGTATCAAGTTTGAAGAAGAGATTATTGACGATAAAGACGATGCCCAAAGGTATCGCCAGCCGGAGGATCCAGTCTGCGATAGATTTATTGTATTTGGGACCAAATTTAATATACCTTGAGGCAAAGAGCCATTTGAATAGGAAAATTGTGATTCCCGAAAGCGCGATGGTTGATGCGATCCAGAGAAAATCGCCCTTCAAAAAGACAATCGCAAACAGGGCGGCGATAGAGATAATCTTGCTTAAAAACTCTGCCAGCGCTGAAAACTGCATCTTGAGCCGATATTGCAGGACAACATCATAAATACTGGCCATCAGATTGAAGAAAAGAAAGCCGCAGGCAATGATGACGCCGTAGATAATATTATGGTCATAGCGATATTTCGAAAAAAAGACAATTCCGATCGCAACCGCGCAGGCAACCAGAGCGGAAACGAGGCGGATAATAAAGACATTAGATAGGATTTTTTTCTCATCCTCCGGTTTCTTGGAGATTTCCCGCACTGTGACGGAGAATAAGCCGAGATCGGCAATGACAAGAAAGAAGTTCACATAGGTAGTAATAGTGTTGTACTCGCCGACACCAAAAGCGCCCAGGTAGTTGGTCAAAAGTTTGATTGAAACCAGAGTGAAGGCCAGCGAGGTGATTCGCACCAAAATCTGGGAACTGGTATTTATAAAGATTGCCCGGCTCTCCTTCATTTAATATTCCGGATTAATCGCTCAAACTGTTTTCGTCGGATAATATAGAAAACAAATAAGCCGATCGTTATGACTAAGATTCCACCGAGAATTGCAGAGAGAGCTTTGTAGTTTATCCTTTGATACCATTTAGGGGTTGTCTCTGAGGCGGTTGCACTAACAGGCTCCTTGGTATCATCAGCAGTTAGAATATTTATTCTGCCACCCTTAACTTGCGAGATTTCAAAATATACTGGATCGCTGATAGGTGTGAGGATTTTTTCGTTTTGACCCTGTACTGTGAGAGTATAACGCCCGGCCTTTATTGGGAAATCAACGAGAAATTCGAACAAACCATTTTCGTCCGCTTTTGCTGTGAGAGTCTTGCCCTCCGGCAAAGACAGCACCGGATCAAGTTTTAAGTTGGCTGAAAAATTTGGCTCAGTTTTTCCGCTGATTTTGAATCCGGCGAACGTCCCGGCCGCGATATCATTGATATAGTCGGTTAATTTTTCAAATTTGAACTCTGACGGCTTGCTAAGCTGATCGTTTATCTTGGGATCCGGCTCCTTAATATTAATTTTAAAATGGGTGACCGGCCCCCAGCCATCAGCACTCTGTCCCTTGATATGAAAATAATAAGTTCCGACAGCCTTGTTATCGTAAGAAGCACTGGTATTGGCATCAGTCGCCTTTGACGGCGGAGTGGTATCGGCTGTCTGATCGAGAACGTAAGAGAAGCCGGTTACGTTGCTTGCCTTTGTCCATGAGAGGGAGATTGCTGTTGCTTCGTAACTTTGGGCGGGATCCGGATGTGTGGTAGAGCTGACGCTGATCGATCCTGGTAGATCAGGCGCTTTTTGAATTGTAAAGCCGGCGCTTGATGCTCCACTGCCAACGCTGCTGCCGGCATTTTTGAGGGAAACATTGGAAACGGTCACCGCACCGGAACCAGGAGCAGTTCCTTTCAGTTTTATTGTTGCCACTGTGAAGGAATTAACGGTTTTTCCTAAAAAGGCGCCGTAAAAAGTTGCATTGTTGTCTGGTCTGGTGATCCAAGTATCTGCATTGCCGGCTGAAAACGAGACAATCGAGACCGGACCGCTGACGGATATTTTGCCTTCGAGATAATTAAAATCTGCTCCGCTTGCCGCAACAGACACGGTAAAAGTTTGGCCGACGGTCTTGGTCCCGCCGCCTGAAGCATATATTCCGCCGGCTGCCAGCGTTTTATAAGGGAACAGGACCAGTGAAATGACTGCAGCTAATAGGATGAAACCGGTTTTACGCATTTTGTTCTCCGTTTTGTTTTATTTATTCCAATTGGCAGCAAAGATCGACAGATCTGTGCCATCGACTACTCCGTTAGTATCTAAATCTACCAACGCATTTGACGGATTACTGGAGCCCCAAAAACTGGCGAGGATCGACAAATCCGTGCCGTTGATAACGCTATCGCCGTCAATATCAGCGACTTTATGCCTCACCACTTTTACCGGTCGTCGGGCCAACTCTGTTCCTTCGGAATCCATGAAAAGGACAAGATCATTTTGTTCTCCCATGGCAGGAGAGAATGTGACATCCCAAGCGGTTGTGCCAGTATCGGCCACAAGAGCGGATCTAAAATATGCCTTTGAGTCCGCTAATTTGCTTCCTGAGAAATGTACGCTCTCGCTGTAAGTGTGCAGATTAATTTGGGCAATATCAAAAGAGGGCGGAGCGCCGGCAGCCGGATCACCGAAGAAAGAGGTAAATATATTATAGAAGCTTGTCTGAACGTGCGGTGTGTAAAGGTAGAGGATCCTGGTGCCGACAGTTTGAGAGACGATTGACTGTCCGTCGATAGTGATGGGATCATTATATTGCTCATACCCCAAAGTACAACTTACGCCGTTCCAGCCAAGACAGCGCCCGCTATGAGTGTAATCATAATATTTTTTACCGAACCAGCCAATTGCATATCCCAATTGCCGGCCGATGCCGCCATAATCCAAAGAGGTTTGCCGATAAGCACTATCATTGCAATTTGTGCCGCTGTTGAGACAATCAGCCATTGTCTCATCATACATATAGAACATCGGCCATGCGCCAACAGTTGAGCTTCGGAAAACATTGCCGGTAATCGCTGAGCTTTCCTTTTCCAGGGTTGCAAGTATTACCCTCGGGTTGATGCTGTGTTCGACGGATTCGTCATAAATAAGTTGGGCAACAGTTTTGCCGTAAAATAGATTTCCATTAACATCATTGACTTGACGGCTTGTTACCGTTCCGAATCCGCCGGCTGCCAATGGATAAGGTACGTCAATATTTTCAGGAATAGTATAATCAGCCAACTTACTGCCTTTTGCGGCGAGAAAACTATTTATTTCAGCAGCAGACATAGGATTCGAGTTATTAAAATTGTAATCGCTGATGATATTTTGGTTGTTGAGGGCCGCCTGAGTCCAACCGGAATGAAATAAAAAAGTTATTGCCAACAAAAACGCTGTCAGCTGAACAAGTTTTTGGTATTTTTTATTGCGGCTGATTGCCATACCAATCCTTTTCTAAGACGTCTAGGCGGGAACTCAAAAGATCGTCTCCTGGATTTTGCGCCAGTCCATCTTTGAGGGTTTTTATCGCTTGATCTTTTTGCCCTAAATTATATTCTGCCTGAGATTTGCGGTTGTAGTACGAGGGCTGCTTGGGGTCGAGAGTGATCGCTTGAGCAAAGCTCTTGACCGCCTCGTCCCATGCCTGATTACTCATTTGATTTTGTCCGTCTGCGAAATATTGGTCCGCCGTTAAAGCAGTCGGTTCGCTGGTGGATTGGTTGCTGGAGACCGAACTGCCGGCCGAAGAGCTATCTTTTTCCTCCGAAATCGCTATTGTATCCGTGTCAGCATTGCCGAAAATTGAGTCCTGCGTCTGCCCAAGATAATAATTGAGAATCAGGCCGCCGCCGATCGCTACAATAAGCAACAAAATAAAGAGGACATATTCCCTCCCAAGACCACAAAAAATGTGATTTCGCTGTTCTTTTTTTTCTGGCTCTTTAATCACACCCCAATTTTATCATATAATAGCAAGTAGAAGAAATAAGGGATTAATATGGATAAACTACAACCGAATGCAGGCAAAAAGCTCGCTATCGAGGTGGCTGGTAAGCAATATCTTCGTTTTCCGGTCAGGACTCATATCATCAAGGATTCCGATCCGATAATTGAGACTATCAGGAAATATACACAAGATCACCTAAAAGACGGCGACTACCTTTTTATCAGCGAGAAAATAATTGCCATTATGCAGGGGCGGTCGTTTCCGCTCGAAGAGATAAAGCCTTCTTTTTGGGCCAGACTCTTTGCTCGCTTTGTGCTGAAAACTCCCTATGGGATCGGTTTGGGCAGTCCGTGGACAATGCAACTGGCGATCGAAGAGGCAGGTCTTCCCCGGATATTTCTCGGAGCAATCGCAGCGATAGTCACCAAGCCATTTGGACTACGGGGAGTATTCTATAAAGTCGTTGGTAAAAAAGTCAATGCAATCGATGGCCCTTGCGATTACACTCTGCCACCCTATAACAATTATGCCAAGCTGCCGCCAAAAGATCCCGACAAAGTTGCCGTAGAGATTGCCAAAGCTCTCGGTCACGGGGTAGTCATCATCGATGCCAACGATCTGGGAGTAGAAGTACTGGGAAAATCAGATGGCGATATCACCGAACATCTGGCGAAGGCAATATTTAAGGATAATCCGCTCGGTCAGACCAATGAGCAAACCCCGATTTGTATTGTCAGGGAGGGTAATGAGGGATAAGATTTACTGGCCGCTGCTCGCTTTTTTTCTCACTCTTCCATTTGAGCGGTTGTTTACCTTTGATATCCTTGGCTTCACACTGAAGCTGCCTTATCTCGCGGGCATTATTTTAGTCGTTTACTATATAGTTCTTTTTTGGAAACGGAAGGAAAAACTGTCTTTCCCAGCCGAGCTTCTACCGCTGATCCTTTTTATCGCCTGGTCGTTCATTTCGCTTTTTTGGTCTATCGACCCGCAGAAGACGTTTATCATCAGCTCGATGTTTCTTTTTATGGGACTAATTTTTTTAGCGACAAGATCAATTGTCAAAAAAACAAACTTTAACTATGAGCAGGCATTTATTTGGCTCGGAGTCGCCACAGCCATCTTTGGTTTCTGGCAGTTTTTCGGTGATCTCAATAATCTGCCGCAAAACATGACGGGACTTGGCAACGCCTATGTCAAAGGGGTATTTCCGTTCCCGAGAATTCACTCTACTTTTATGGAGCCGCTCTATTTTGCCAATTTCCTCCTGATACCTCTGTATCTGGCGATCAAGAGATATTCCCTCGAAGGAAAGGGGATAATTGAATTTTTGATTATTGCCACCGCCTTTTTCCTAGCACTCTCTCGCGGCGGCTTAATTGCTTTCCTTATTTCGGCCTTCATTTTGATTATATTCTTGCTCATCAAAAAGGAGAGGCCGGCAAAAATATTTCGCCCGCTGCTCATCCTTATTCCTGCCTTCTTGATTGCCGTTTCACTGATATTCACTTTCACCGGAAGTTCCGGCGTTAAGGCCTACATCACACAGTCAGGCAATACTGTCGATTTCTTAAGTTTCCAGGGCAGTCAGAGCAAAAACGAGGTTGTGCGAAGCTATACAATTAAAGTAGCCATTGATAATTGGCAAAAACATCGGCTGGCCGGTATCGGCACCGGTGCCTTTGGCTCGTTGCCGGAGTTTGATTGGATTAGAAGCGAGGGTAACGAGCGCCAGACTGTTAATAGTCTGTATCCGGAAATCTTAGTCGAAGAGGGCATTGTCGGGTTGATACTTTTTCTTGCCTTCCTGGCGTTTATCTTTTTCAAAACCTGGCGAAAAGGATTTCATAACAAAACCGCTTATCTTTACTCGGCCGCGATTATTCTGGGTATCTTTATTCAATATGCTTCTTTTTCCACTCTCTATCTGGTTTACATTTGGGTATTTCTAGGGTGTCTTTCGGCTGGGACCGAATGATTCATGAAAAGAATCGATTCAATAGAGAAGAATAAAAAAAGATTAAAGAGCTCTTTTTTTAGGGAGCAGGATTTTTTTGGTGAACAAAAAGAGGATTTTTTAAAAGAAAAAATTCTTAAGTCCTCGTTTTTTAACAAAAAAAAGCTGCAAAGCAGAGACCCCAAAGAGCTGATGCTCATTGGCAAAATCTTGCTCATGATTCTCGCTTTTTCCTTCTTTGTCGATTTTTCAGTGAAGAGAGCTATCATCGTAGTCAGCGGCTTTAATGTGATCACTGATTCTATCAACGGTTCGATCGGTACCTTGCAAAAATCATTCAATGATTCTGATATCGACGGAGTCTTAGAAGCGACCGGCAAGCTAAAAGTTCACCTGACTGACGCCCGCCGTTTTACCGAAAGCTGGGGGCAAGATATTCAGACCTTGCGCTATCTCGGTTTACCAAAATCAAAATTGACTAAAAAGGAGATGGCGCTGGATGTTGCATTGGAAACGGTAAATTTGCCGGATGCTCTGTCATCACAATTTTCCGCTCAGAGATTTACCGGTTTCCTCAACCATGATGGCTTTTTGGTCGATCTGGCAGGTCTACGGAAGGAATTAAATGCTAACGTTACTTCCCTACAAAAAAAGATTTCTCTTCTTAGCAAAAAGTTGAGCATATTAAATCAACCGGAAACAAAAACTCTGGATCTGAAAGTCAGTCAATCAAAAGTCTCCCTTGCTGACTTTAAACGCATTCTCGACGAGGACCTGCCATGGCTTTCGGGCGAAGATGGCAAGGATAAGAATATTATGATAATTTTCCAAAATAACTCCGAACTGCGGGGTGGGAGCGGAGGATCGCTAGGCTCGTTTGGTATAGCCAGATTCCAAGGCGGAAAATTCAAGAAAATTGATTTTGGCATCAATATCTATAAGCTGGACGCAGCTTTCAAGGAAAAGGAAAAAGTCGATCCGCCGGAGGAGCTTGCGGCATTCGGCGATAGTTGGACGCTCAAACAATCCGGCTTTGCTGTTGATGGCAAGGAAGCGCTGGATAAAATCCGCTGGTTTTATGAAAAAGAGACGAATGAGCATGTCGATGGTGTCATCACAATTGATACGACTGCTTTTTCTGATCTCCTTGAAGTGGTCGGTCCGCTTGATATGACCAAACAGTATGGCAAGGTTATCGATTACAAAAATTTCAAAAAAGAGACTGAAACAGAGGTGCAGCATACTTATTTTGACCGCACAGGCGGCAAGGAGGAAAATGAGCCCAAGAAGATTCTTGGCGATATGATGCCTCTCTTTATCGACAGACTTGTGAAGGGGCTGGATGATCCCAAAAAAGGGAAGCAGATAGCCGAAGCGTTGCTCTTGGGAGTAAAACACAAGAATATTTTATTTAATTTTTCCAAAGAAAGCCTTCAAGATCAGCTGGAGGCCCAAAACGTGACCGGACAGGTCAGAAAGAGTAGCGGCGATTATCTCTACATTAATAATTCCAATCTCGCCGGTGGCAAAACCAACTTAGAAATGAGTGAGAACGTAGATCTGTCTGCCAAAATATTTGAAGACGGGACCGTCAGCGATAATCTCGCCATCACTCGAAAGCACAACGGGACGGAGCCTGATTTGGCGACAGGACTTGATCGCAATTACATCCGGGCGTTGATCCCGTCAGGCAGCACAGTTACTAGCTTCGTGCCTTTGGCTGGCAACTTCCAACGCTATTACGATCGCGGATATAAGGATGGCAAACCGTTTTGGGCTGGTCAGGAAGCCGGCAAGAGTACAATTAACTTTTGGATGTCGGCTAAACCGCAGGAAACAGTCAAAGCACAAGTCGCCTATACTCTGCCCCAAAAGATCTCGCTTGGCGATGAATTTAATTATCAAATTATTTTCCAACGTCAACCGGGGGCGCCGGCAGACCACATCACCTTTGAATTAAATTTCCCCAAGGGTTATCATCCCCTCAATGTCAAAAATTACGACTTCGTTAACAACATTATTTTCATGCGCTTTGATCTTGAAACTGACAAGGAGATCAAAATCCACTTTGGGAGAAACTAATTTCTTTTTCACGCTTTTCAAGTTAAAATAGAAGTTAATGATAAAACTTGCTCAAAAATTAGCTCTCATAACGGTGGCGATCGCCCCTCTTTATATTCTGCGTTTTAAATTGTGGGGCTTGCCGACTAATCCTTTGGAGGTCGCGGCATTGATCACTTTTTTTTCTGCCGTTATTGCGCTTCTGGTAGAAAGAAAGAAAGTACAGTTCGGTCCAATATGGCCGTATTTATTTCTGATAATCGTTTTGATCGCTGTTCTTTGGTCACCGGATAAGCAAAAGGCCCTGGGCATCGCCAAGGGTTGGTTTACAGTACCGATCTTGCTTTACTGGTCGGTGATCAATCTCTTCAGCAAGGAAAACATTGAACAGCTTGCCAGGCCCTTTACGTTTTCTGTTTCTCTGGTTTCCGTCTGGGCAATTCTACAAAAATTCCAGATAATAAGCACTCTTTTCTACCAGAAGAATAATGGTTCGTTTCTCCAGTATATCGAGCAGGGTAGAAGTTTTGGTCCTTTTGAATCCCCAAACTATTTGGCGATGTTTGTAGTGCCATCCCTTTTTATTGTTGTGCTGCTGCTGAAAAAGAGCAGCAGCATTTTGGAGAAGGCGAGTGCAACCATTGCGCTCTCTCTAGGGCTGGTCGCCCTTGTTCTCTCCGGATCAAAAGGCGGCTTGATTGCTTTGACTGCCGGTATGGCGGTCTTTATTTCCACATTACTGATCGCCAAATATAAAAATTGGAAATTCTTAAAAATACTTCTACCGGTTGTCGGGTTGACGTTAATTATTTTTGTATTCTCACGGGTTGATACAAATTCGGCCGGCAATCAGATACGGCGGGAGATCTATTCCTACGCCAAAACGATGGTCATCGAGAATCCGATCAGAGGGGTTGGTCTGGGCAATTTTCAGCCGGCTATTGATGCTATCACCAAAGATAATCCTTCCTTTCAACTCTACGGCTTACCCTATGCGTTACATCCTCACAATCTATTTTTGGCTTTCTGGCTCAATCTGGGCATATCGGGGTTACTAGCATTTTCGGCTCTTTTGATCAGGCAGATTGCAGCTGCTATCAAAATTGAAAACGCTTGGCAAAGAGGGGCCTTGCTTGCTGCAACCTCAGCTTTTGTCATCCATGGATTTTTTGACACGCCATATTTCAAAAATGATCTCTCCCTGATCTTTTGGGTAATATTCGGTTTAACTGTTACTCTCGGCTCCGGTCAGATAAAGACAAAAATAGATTTCAAAAAGTTTCTTTTTTATCTGTTCTTCCTCATCATTATCTTTTTGCCTTTCCAAAATATCATCGGATTGAGTATGCAAAATTTTGGACTCTCCGGCGGTCTGGCTTTTTGGCTGGCTCATTGGTATGAGCCCCTGGTGCTGATATGCTTGATCATAATGGCGGTCAGACTGTTTTATCGGAAGCCTGTTCTTTCTCCTGTTTCTATCTTAGTCCTGATAATTGCTTCGCTTGGGATATTTTCTGCTCTCGCATTTTCAGATAGCATCGGCAAGGGCTTGGAGGGATTTCGCTTCACACTATTGCCCCTTCTTTTCTTGCTTCTGGGCTTAAACTTCGGCTTAGAGGATAAAAAGATTGCGGTCATTCAAAAAGTATATCTGGTAATGGCAGGGCTAGTCGCCGTGATCGCCTTGGCTGAGCGGCTTCTTCCTTTAAATTATTGGCATGCGTGGGGAATTGTTGGCGCAAATTTTGGCTACGGCAATTTTATGGCTGGTTCTTTGCAACGAAGCGCCAGCATTTTAGGAGGACCTAATCAGTTGGGATCATATCTGATACCTGCCTTTTTTCTGCTTTTGGCCCAAAGACGCAAGGTAATCGACTATCTTTTCCTTGTTATGGTTACTCTTGCGATAGTTTTTTCGTTTTCTCGTGCCGCCGCTCTTGGTCTCGGGGCTGGTGTAATACTCTTTGGTCTTTTTTACATAAAAAGTATGAAGATCAAATTATCCCTCGCATCTCTCGGCGCATTATCGATTGCTGGCATTTTTGCCCTCTCTGGCCGGATCAGCGCATTTCGGGAAATAATATTGCATGGTGAATCGCAATTCTGGCATATGGTCGCCATGCGTGAATCAATCGAGAGATTTTTATCTTTGGACTTGCCGAGCAAACTTTATGGCATCGGTCTGGGCAACGCCGGTCCATTGGCAGTAAAGTATGGCATCGGCATCGTCTCCGAATCATGGTATCTTCAACTTCTGCTTGAAATAGGCATAATCGGCCTTCTTCTTTGGCTCGCCATCGCTGCGATTTCACTGATCAATTTGTATTCGCTAAAGCAAAACGGCTTGTTTTTTGCCCTGATCTCGCTTATGATAACGGCGGTATTTTTGCATACCTTTGCCGATAATCCGTCAATTGCCATCACATTATTTTTATTAATTGGACTAGTTCTCGGTAAGGACAAGCATGAAGAAAATTCTAATTGATGGTCGTTTCATCGGTGTAGGCGAGTCCATGACCCGTTACGTCCTGGAGTTCTTTTCCCGTCTTTTAAAATTCGACCATGAAAACGAATACACCCTTTTACTGCGCCCGCAGGGACAAAAAGAGCTAAAGCGGTACCCTGATATGGCAGCCACTAAAAATTTGAAGGTTGAAATCCTCGACATTCCGCATTATTCGCCGAAGGAACAGACGGAGCTCTTGCGTTATCTCAATAAGAAAAAGTATGATCTCGTTCACTTTATTCAATTCAATCACCCGATCTTTTACCGCGGGAAATTTGTGACTACTATTCATGATCTGACTTTGATCGGCCATCTCCATTACTTCAATTTTGCTAAGCAACTGGCATTTAATACGGTGATGAGGGATGCCGCCAAGCGGTCAGCAAAAGTAATCGCTATTTCGAAAACGACTCGTGATGACATTATCGACTACTATCATATACCAGTAGATCGTATTCCTGTGGTCTATGAAAGCGTCGATCATGAGCGGTACAACGAAGATATAAGGAAACGGAAAACAGAAATCAGTAAGTTCAAAAATAAGTACAAAATTGCCGGCGATTACATTCTCTACACCGGCATGTGGAAGAAGCATAAAAATTTGCGCCGGCTTTTTCAAGCTTTTGAGAAATTCAAAGAAAAGACCGAAAATCCTGTCCAATTAGTCTTAACCGGTAAGATCGATACAAGGGAACCAGAAGTCATCACCGAAATGGCACGGATCAACGAGAAGCTGCCCTCTGCAATCATCACCACCGGCTTCATTGAAGAGGAAGAGCTACCGCTCGCTTACGCTGGTGCTCTTGCTTATGTAATACCTTCGTTGTCGGAGGGCTTTGGCCTGCCGCCGCTTGAAGCGATGGCCTGCGGTACCCCTGTTATTTCTTCAAAAGAATCGTGCATGCCCGAGATCTTGGGCGACGCACCGCTGTATTTTGATCCTTATGACATCAGGGACATCGCAAAAGCAATCGAAAAGGTAGTCAGTGACGCCAGTTTACGGAAATCCCTTGTTGAAAAGGGATTGATACAGGTTAAAAAGTACAACTGGGATAAAACCGCCAAAGAAACATTAGAGGTATATAAAGAGATTCTAAATGACTATTCTTCGAGCGGACGCGAGAAGTCCTAAATAGTTCTCGACTGCGTCTCGAACAATAAACTATGCTTAATAGTTTGCCCTATAAACCAACCAACCCACCCCTTGCGGAGTGGGAGGAGGAACTTGTCTGCAGCTATTTTGAACAAGGATAGCTACTAACCTTTTCTCATCACTTCGTGCGGATGATGGCGTTGGCCGTCGCCACGATCTTGCCATCGATCTTGGCTTCGACAATCACGTCGTAATCCGTGCCGGGCCCGAACATCCCAAGATCGACATACCCGCCGGTCAGAAGCGCCGAAGCGTCAATATCCATCATGCCATTGACGCTTGCTACCACTTTGCCGTCGAAGCCGGCTGGTATCGGCTGGCCGTCTGCCAGCTTAATGCGGAGATTCACGGCGGAGCTGGCCTTATACACGTGGCCTCGGCAATCCTCTGAAAGGCCGAGGTCTTTGAGAGGTGCCCCGTTCTGGAAGGGGGTTATCTTCCATTCGGGAACTGCGGAGGGGGAGTTGAGAGCGCCGGTCTGTTTGTTGCAGCCACCGACGGCGAGAAGCATCACGACCAAAGAGGCCGCAAACCACACGTTACGCATATTTCCACTCCTTACAGAATTGATTCCGAGAATCAGGAATGTTCATTTCTATCGAAATCGTTCATATTTATATCATTTTTTTCTTATTCTAGCAAGGGAATAAACAAGTGAAGCCCGCCCATCAGGGCGAGCTTCAGCTCTGCAACTTTTTGAACAAGGTAGTTGCGACCTTTGACAGCACTAGCCGAATCCGACATCCAGAACAAGCTGGATGCGGCCCACCTCCTCTTCGCCTCTGACGGCGATGATGGTGATGGGGTACAGTCCCGGCTCCTTGGGCGTGACCGTACAGGTGGCTGCCCACTCGGGACCGCTGCGTGTTTCGCTAACAGCCATCGGCACTGCCATGATGAACTTGTAGTCGATTCCGCTCGGTGTTTCCGGCGCCCATCCCACGCAGATCGTGGTTGTCGCTCCGAGGAGCGCATCATATCGGGGGGTTTCCCCTTCAACACTCAAAAGCTGTGCCGGCCGGCCATCGCAACGGATAACCTGGTAAACCATCGTCGGCTGTACAGCAGAGGGGCCGTTGCTGCAACCGGCGAGCAGCACGAGGAGGGACATGGCCGCAATGGCCAGACAAATCAGGGAAATGCGGGAGATCATGATATGTCCTTTCAATCTGGATATGAGGCGATGCCTCATGCGATCCTACTCTCAATAGAGTAGGATTATACCTATATTATACCACAAAACAAGCATAAATGTCAAGATTGAAGCCAACCGCTCAATATGGTATTAAATAAGAGTAAAACAAGCTTTCTCTGTGCACACTTCCTTTACTTTATAAACTTTTCACTTTATAACTTTACAAACTAATTTTGGAGTTTCTATGAGCACACTCGCAATCACGATCGCCTTGGTAGCTGCGGCTATCTCAATCATCTACGGCCTGATCCTAGCTATCACCGTCAGCAAAAAGGAACAGGGCAACAAGAAGATGGTTGATATTGCAAAAGCTATCCAAGAAGGCGCTATGGCGTTTCTAAATCGCCAGTATTCGACCGTTGGCGTAGTCGCCGCTGTATTATTTGTCATTTTGCTCTATGCATTGGGCTGGAAAGTCGCTCTCGGCTTTCTGGTTGGCGCTGTCTTTTCAGCGCTGGCCGGCTATATCGGCATGATGGTCTCAGTCCGGGGCAACATCCGTACGGCAGAAGCCTCACGCAAGGGTCTACCGTTTGGAATGGATGTCGCCTTCAAATCAGGCACCGTCACCGGTTTGCTTGTGGTTGGTCTGGGTTTGCTCGCTGTTGCTGGTTTTTACTCCATTTTCAAAGATATCAATGCCCTGATCGGTCTTGGCTTTGGCGGCTCGCTCATCTCCATCTTTGCCCGGCTTGGCGGCGGAATATTTACTAAAGCAGCCGATGTCGGAGCCGATCTAGTTGGTAAAGTTGAAGCTGGTATCCCAGAAGACGATCCCCGCAACCCGGCTGTGATTGCTGATAATGTTGGCGATAATGTCGGAGATTGCGCCGGTATGGCCGCCGACTTATTTGAAACCTACTCGGTAACGGCTGTTGCCGCGATGCTTCTCGGCCATTTGTTCTTTGCTGATTTTTCCAACGCTATCTATTTTCCGTTGGTCCTCGGTGCTGCCTCGATCGTTACTTCGATCATCGGCAGCTGGTTTGTGCGTCTCGGTAAAAACTCCAAAAATGTGATGGGCACACTCTACCGCGGCTTGATTGTTGCCGGTGTGTTGGCCGGTGTTGCCTTCTACTTCATCACCAACTGGTTGATGTCGGGCAACGGCGCTTATTCTACGCTGAATATTTATTTATCTGCTCTGATCGGCTTGGTTGTTACGGCTGCCATGGTAGTCATCACTGAATATTTTACTTCCAAGAGCTTCTCTCCCGTTCAGTCTATAGCTGAAAGCTCTGCTACAGGCCACGGTACAAACATTATCAGAGGACTGGCCGTTTCCATGCGCTCAACGGCCATGCCGGTCATTGTCATCGGCGCTGCTATCCTTGGCGCTTATTCATTAGCCGGTATCTATGGTATTGCCATCGCCGCCATGGCGATGCTCTCAATGGCCGGTATCATCGTTGCTATTGATGCTTTTGGCCCTGTTGTTGACAACGCCGGCGGTATTGCCGAAATGGCCGAGCTGCCTGCCGATGTCCGGGTTCACACTGATGCTCTCGATTCAGTCGGCAACACTACTAAAGCCGTTACCAAGGGCTACGCGATTGCTTCTGCCGGACTGGCTGCCATGGTGCTTTTTGCCGATTACGTTGAGAAACTTCCTGAAGGCCTGCGCAAGTTTGATCTTAGTGACCCCTATGTCTTGGTTGGCCTCTTGATTGGCGGCCTATTGCCATATTATTTCGGTTCGCTCGCCATGGAAGCTGTCGGCAAAGCAGCCGGTGCCGTTGTGACCGAAGTCAGACGCCAATTTAAGGAAATTAAAGGTATCATGGAAGGCAAGGCCAAGCCCGATTACGGCAAAGCCGTCGATATCGTTACTAAAGCCGCCATCAAGGAAATGGTTTTGCCGGCCGTCATCACGGTTGCCGCGCCGATTCTTGTGGGTTTTCTGCTTGGGCCGACTGCCCTTGGCGGATTTTTGATCGGTACAATCATCACCGGGCTATTCATTGCGATTTCGATGACTTCCGGCGGTGGTGCCTGGGACAATGCCAAAAAGTATATTGAAGACGGTGCATTTGGCGGCAAAGGATCGATCGCTCATCAGGCTGCTGTGACCGGTGACACTGTCGGTGATCCTTACAAAGACACTGCCGGTCCGGCGATCAATCCGATCATCAAGGTTGTCAATATCATTGCCCTTCTCATTGCTACTGCTCTTGTCGAAATTACGGTGCCGAATACAGCCAAGATCGCCATTGTTGCTGCTCTTGTTATCATCATTGCTGCCTGGGTTATTTTTGGCTCGAATCGGGAAAAGGCCTCAAAATAATAGTTGAAACAGCGTCCCGCACTGCGGGGCGCCTTTCAGTTATGAATAATTCAAGATTACACGCCGAAAAATCAGCTAGCCACGAATTTATTCTCGATCGATTTGAGGAAGAAAAGGCAGTGATTATTGATGCCGATAATACTGAAATTATCCTCCCGGCCAAACTCCTGCCGGCAGCCAAAGAGGGCGATGTGATTGTGATGGCTCTGATACCAAAAGAAGAAGAGACGAAGCGGCGGGAGCAAACTGCCAAAGATATCTTAAATGAGATTTTAAAATCCTAAACTTCGGATAAGGTAATCTTACTGGGGGAAATGTGGGCCGGCTGAACGCAAGTTCGGCTGGTCCACCATTTTTTTAATAATTTTTGTCGGAGGGCTTAAAAAATAAAAAAATAGTCTGTATGATAGAGTCAGCATCACAACTAAAGAGGATGCAATCATTGCGGCGAAGCGGGCATTGAAAGGTTATCAAAATGCCAGAGAAAAAAGAACCGAAGAAGTTGCTCGATAAAGACACACTCGTCAAGCTAACCAAGTTTGGTATTTTTGGTGTTATTGGGCTAGTTACTCTGCTCCTATTGGCATTTGCCTCCTACTCGATGATCAACTCGGAAAAGGTTTATGGAAGACAATATCTTGGCACTACAGCTCTGATCGGCAAGAGCAAAAGCGAGGTGGAAAAGCTAATCAAACAAAATACTGACGACTATCTCAATGCGACGCTCGTTCTTAAAAACGCGGATGCGGATAAGACCTATCCGCTCGATTTTGCCGAGATAGGCCTTAGTTTCGATAACGAAAAGACGCTTGATTCCATCTGGAGCTATGGCCGAAGCGGAAATGTTATAAATGATTTTTGCGATCAGTTTCTGAGCATCATTTTCAGACGCCATGTTGCAGCTTCATTTACCCTCAATGAGGTCGGTCTCAGCAAAAAGGTCGCTGATATTGCGGCGGAGATTGATCAGCCAGAGGCAGATTATAATTTGGTCTACAAGGATGACAAGTTTACTTTAGCCAGCGAGAAAAAGGACGGCAAAAGAGTTGATCAGCCGCTTCTTTCCAATACTATCAAGAAGAATATCAGCGCTCTCTCCAAAAATGAGATCGGTTTTTCACTCAATATCTACAAGCCCCGGGTCAAAGAAGCCAATGCCAACAAAACTTTAGAGGAGGCAAATCTCATACTCTCTAAGGGTACTCTCCTCCTTGTTTTCGAGGATAAGAAGTTTGAAGTTGATATCAATACTATCGGTAGCTTTATTGTCTCCAAAATTGTCTCTGATGATCTGCAGATCGCTTTCGATGAAGACCGCTTGGCAAAGTTTATTGAAACAATCGGGAAGAATATTAATAATGAGCCGATCAACGCCAAATTAAATATCGTTGATGGTAGGGCGCAAGTGTTTCAGCCTTCACGGCAGGGAAGGGTGCTAGATCAGGCTGCTACTATCGATAAAATAAAGAAAGCCTTGCTAGATCGGATCAAAAATCCAGCTGCAACTGTCACTTTGGAGGTAGAGGATAAGAAGCCGGAAGTGAACGAGGGGGAGATCAACAAGCTGGGCATCCTTGAGCTTGTGGGATCGGGGTACACTAATTTTAGCGGTTCTCCGGCAAATCGTATTCATAACATTACTGTCGGTGCAAACTCGATGAACGGAGTCATCCTGGCTCCGGGTGAAACATTTTCGACTTTGGCGCATCTAGGCGCAATCGATGCCGCCGGCGGTTATCTCGAAGAACTCGTTATCAAAGATAATTCAACCGTCCCGGAGTTTGGCGGAGGCTTATGTCAGGTCTCAACCACACTTTTTCGTGCAGCTCTCAATGCCGGCATGAAAATCGTTGAGCGCTCTGCCCATAAATACCGGGTTGGATATTTTGAGCCGCTGGTCGGGATGGACGCAACAATTTATAGTCCGGCTCCCGATTTCAAATTTACGAATAATTATGCCAGCCATGTTCTTATCCAGGCTAAAATCACCGGAAATAAAATAACTTTTGATTTTTATGGCACTAAAGACGGCCGGAAGATTGAGGTTGGGGCACCTCGAGCGTATGATTTCACTGATCCTGAACCGCCGATCAATGTTGAGACGGATACTCTGCCGCCTGGCGAGAAAAAACAGCTTGAAAAGGCACACAAGGGGGCGACCGCAGCGTTTGATTACAAAGTCACCGCTGCTAATGGCGAGGTCTTACAGCAGAAAACATTTGTATCAAAATATGTTCCATGGCCCGAAAGGTGGCTGATAGGCAAGCAGCCTACGCCAACTGAGACCACTCCAGCGCCGGCACCAGAGCCGCAGAGCTCATCAAGCTCTTCGGAAGCGCCTCCTGCTTGATAGACCATTAGAATAATTTCATTTAGAGAAGGATAATCAATGGTTGGCATTTTGGAAAAACCGGTTCAAGAAATGGGTGATCATGATATCGAAGCGGAGCATGATTGTGAGAAGATAAGCGATATCTCTGCGTCCTGTGTCACGCTGATCCCTGATCCTTTATGGGCGAGAACAAACGATGAGGTGCAGAGACTAGCAGCCGAGATAATGCTTAATGGCTTGGACAAGAGAAGGCAAATTCGCATGCATGAACTCGGAACTCAGCTGCATGACCTGATGGAAAAGGAAATTCAAGAATGCGGATTCAACGAAACTGTTAAGAGAGACCAGCTCATAAGGATATCGAAAGAATTAAAATCTGTGCTTGGAAGTTAAATCTCTGATTACAGATTAATTTTTCCTTCTTTTACTGATACAATAAAAACTAATGAGCCGGAGGGAATACGCTTTTCATCAGTGGGATGTTGCTGATGTGGCAAAGCATTTTGAGGTAGATTCAGATCATGGCCTTAGCCAGAAAGAGGCCGCTTTTCGTTTTGAGAAATTTGGGCCAAATTCGATTGCAAATCTTGAAGATTTTGGAGTCTTTACAATCCTATTTCGCCAATTTCGGAATTTTTTTGTTTGGTTGTTATTGATCGCCGGCGTAATCTCCTACTTTATTGATGGGCTGACACAGGCTCTTATTTTGGTGGCGATCGTCTTGGTAAATATCGGTCTCGGGTTTTTTCAGGAGTTTAAATCTGAAAAAGCGCTCAAAAAATTAAAGGATAATTTTAAAGGCCAGTGTAAGGTTCTCCGCGCTGACAAGCTGATCATTTTGCCAACCGATCTGATCGTAAAAGGGGATATTGTTATCTTGGAAGCCGGCGATAAAGTCCCGGCCGATCTTCGGCTGATCGGAGGAGAGTCTTTGCTGTTAAATGAAGCTATCTTAACGGGCGAATCGCTTCCCGTCGCTAAAAACAATAAAATTTTGCCTTTGGATGCCCCGCTCGCCGATCGGATTAATACTCTTTATTCGGGGACAACCGTGGTTGCCGGTCATGGCAAAGCAATCGCCATCGCAACGGGGCGTGAGACCGAATTCGGCAAGATTGCCGAATCGGTCATCAAGCCGGATGATCGAACGAACATTGAGAAGCAGGTCGCTTATATTGGCAAAATTATGACAATTCTTGCTTTTGCAATCTCGTTGCTGATCTATGGACTCGGTTTTTTGCGCGGTTATGAAAGCTGGTCGCTGTTGACTTTTACGATCGCGCTTCTAGTTGCGGTTGTCCCCGAAAGTTTGCCGACTGGGATAACCTTGGCGTTGACCGTCGGTATAGCGCGAATGGCAGAGAAAAAAGCGATCGTCAGGCAGATGGCGGCCATCGAGACGCTTGGGGCTGTAAATATCATCGCTACAGACAAAACCGGGACACTGACTGAGAACAATTTATCTGTTGATAAGGCATTGCTTTTTAAAGGCAACACTCTGGTCAACCTCCCTCTTAGCAAGAAGACTCCTGATTCTGTCAAATTTTTTGCTCATGCCCTGGCGTGTTCTAATATTGCGATTAATAAAAATAGAGATATTTCTCAATCGGGTGATCCTCTTGAAATTGCCATTGCTAGAGTTGCTTTAAAAAACGACCGTTTCAACCGCTACTTTTCTAAATCTTACAAGCGAATTATGGAGATCCCGTTTGATTCCGAAAGAAAATTTATGGCCGTCTTGGTATCTTCTGGGGGTAAAAAATCATTGATTGCAAAGGGCACTCCTGAGAAAATACTCGGATTTTCAGCGTTGTCATCGAAAAACCGTAAATATCTTGAGCAGCAAACATTAGTTCTAACCCGTAGCGGCTACAAAGTGATCGCGATTGCCGACAAACATCTCAACAAGGTCACCTCAAGTGTTTTAAAAGGCATGAGGTTTCGCGGCTTGATCGCTATTGCTGATTTACCGACTCCCGGTGCCGGGGATGCTATCGGGATGGCTATTGCAGCCGGTATAAGGCCTATTATTGTTACGGGTGACCATCCGGAGACGGCTAAATATATTGCCCAAAATATCGGTCTCAATGTCTCCATGGACGAAATCATCAGCGAACAAGACTTTACTAAATTTTCAAAAGCGGAGCGGGTGAGAGCTCTTGGTAAAGTGAAGATTTTTGCCAGAGTTTCTCCACAAGATAAAATCAATATTGTAAAACTTCTCCAAGATCAAGGATACTATGTTGCGATGGCAGGGGATGGTGTTAATGATGCTCCGGCTCTGAAGCAGGCGGATGTCGGGATCGCGATGGGCAGAAAAGGCACCGATATTGCAAAGGATTCATCGGATATCATATTATCTGATGATAGATACGGCACGATCATTTCGGCCGTCGAATACGGTAGGACAATATATGATAATATCAAAAACACGGTTGTTTTCCTTCTCTCTGGCAATCTGGATGAAATGGTGCTAGTCGGCAGCGCCTTCATTTTCGGCCTGCCCGTCCCGTTTACTACACTGCAGATACTATGGATAAACCTTATCACCGACGCCATGCCAGCTTTGGCTCTCAGTCTTGAAAAACCCAGTCGCCATGTACTTAAAGAAAGCCCCCGTCCGGGCAGAGCTGATTCGCTAAAGGGATCCATTTTCTATGCCCTATATTTGGCTTTGGCCTCTTTTGTTCTTGGCTTTGGGCTTTATTTATGGGGGCTAAACGGCTCTATTTCACGGGCTCGCACTCTAGTTTTTTGCTTTGTTGTTTTAATAGAGCTTGTATACGCCCTATCGATCAGATCGAAGAAGAGAATATGGCAAAGCCCGAAAAGTTTCCTGGAAAACAAGTTTTTACTTTTCTCAATCTCAATCTCACTTGCCCTCCAGACGCTCATATTTATCAAGCCTCTCAGAGAAATATTTAAAATTGAAGTACTCTCCGGCACTGAGATTACCGCTTTAATCGTAACAACAATAATTGCTTTCTTTGGCGCAGAGGTTATCCGGGCTCTCGTGGATCGAAAGAAAGTCTAGACTCTCAATGTGAGAGGTATTAGGCGTCTTTAGCTAAGCACTCATTTGCGATTGCGAGATGCTATTCAATGCGCTCTGACCACATTTACTTTCCGGCTGCTTTTATGAAAGCCATGAAAAGGGCATGAGGGCGGAGAGGGCGGGAATCAAATTCCGGATGAAATTGGACGCCGACCATGAACGGATGGTTTTTTACTTCGACAATTTCCACTAGATCTCGCTCGGGATTTATACCGGCAATCCGGAGGCCGGCTTTCTCCAACTGATCTCTATAATCATTGTTTAATTCGTATCTGTGGCGGTGGCGCTCTTTGATAACAGGGAACTTACCGGCGGGACAGCCGTATTTTTTGTATGCTTCGTAAGCGATCGAGTCCTTTTGGAGCTCGCAATCATACTCTCCTAGTCGCATTGAGCCGCCGAAATCTTTTTTGCGCAGTTTTTCTTTCTGCTCAGGCATGATATGGATAACCGGGTACGGAGTCTTTGCATCAATCTCCTCGGTATGGGCGTCTTTCAATTTGCAGACGTTTCTGGCAAATTCAATGGTCTCTATCTGCATGCCGTAGCAGAGCCCAAAGTAGGGTATTTTGTGTTCGCGGCAGTATTTGGCAACGGCGATTTTACCTTCGATACCACGCGAGCCAAACCCGCCCGGGACGATAATGCCATCAAGCTTATTTAGCTCTTTAAGTTTATCCGGATTTTCTTCATAGTCAGTTGATGAGAGCCAGACCAGCTCTGGTTTGTAGTCCTGATGCCAAGCGGCAATTTTGATCGATTCAATCACGGAAATATAAGAGTCGGACAGGATAAAGTTACCGGAGTTGAAATACTTACCGACAACCCCTATCCTTATCGGTTTTTTTGCATTGGTTGATTTTTCAACAAATTTCCGCCATTCAACCAGATCTTTTCGCCTTGCCTTGAGATGGAGACGCTTCAATATTTTCTCGCCCAGTTTTTCATCTTCAAAGCGTACAGGGATGTCGTAGATTGAGCCAACATTTGGGGCGGAGATAGCATTTTCCGGCTCTATCGAACAGAGCATTGCCAATTTTTCACGGCGCTTGTCATCGATCGGGTGTTCGCTGCGGCAGAGGATAAAATCGGCCTGAATCCCGCTTGAATTCAAAGTCCTTGAGGCATACTGAGTCGGCTTTGTTTTCATTTCTCCCAAAGTCGATGGTATCGGTAAATAAGAGACGAGGACAAAGATTACATCTCTGGGGTTCTTTAGCTTTAACATCCGGGCAGCTTCTAAGAATAGTATATTTTGGTACTCTCCGGCAGTGCCGCCGATCTCAAAGATGGTGATCTCTGACTTTGTCTTGTAGGTTGCCTCGTAGATCCGCCTGATTATCTCATTGGGAATATCGGGGACAACCTCCACGTTTTTTCCTTTATATTCGAGATTGCGCTCCTTATCGATCACAGTCTGATAGATCCGGCCTGTTGTCATATAGTTTATCTTCGTCAGATCTTCGTTGAGGAAGCGCTCATAGTTTCCCATGTCCTGATCACATTCATCGCCGTCTTTGGTTACAAAAACTTCACCATGCTCGGTCGGATTCATCGTGCCGGCGTCAACATTGATGTAGGGGTCAGCCTTCATAGCTGTAACACGAAATCCTTTGGACTTAAGAATCGCACCAATCGATGCCGCCGAGACGCCCTTACCGACACCAGACATCACTCCACCAACGACAAAGATAAATTTTCTTCGGGCCATTACAATACCTCCAATGAATAAGTGATTACTCCACAAACGAAAAAACTCCGTGACGATATTTTTTGGGAGTTTTTTTTGAGGATACTATGATTTTTTCTTACATACCGATTGTACAAAACACCGAGCATTTTTGCAAGTGTTGATAATTGCTTTTTTGTAATTTAAATCCCTTCTGGCTATCATGTCTGTATGACGAACTTAGTAAAAAAGCGTTTAAGAAAGCTCAAACTAATGGCAGCCCTTTTGCAGTTAGCGCCATTTGTCCGTGCTATTATTTTGAACGGCTCTCTTGCCGAGGGGCGGGCGAAGGCAAGCTCAGATATCGATATCCTGATCATCGCTCAGACGGGACGACTCTATACTGCCAGATTCGCCACTCTGTTGCTCGCTTCATTGTCATGGCAAAAGAGGTCCAAAGACGCGGCTAAGCCGCATAAGGGCAAATTTTGCTTTAATTATTTTTTGACTACCGGCTACCTTAAGATTCCGGTCGGCCGAAGCGAGGTGATGGATTGCTATTGCGCCAAAAATTATTCGAGAAGTATCCTCGTTTGGGGCAATCGAAAATTGTATGATAAATTAATACGAGCCAATAAAGCGCTGTTTGATAAATACAATTGCCGGCCGCAAAATCTTATCTTTGACAAGGATCTGCCGGTAAAAAATTACCGTCTGCTCAATCTGCTTCAAAATCTCAAGGAGAAATGTCTAGCCGGCCGCTTTGGCGATTGGCTGGAGAATAAATTAAAAATTGCTCAAATCAGACGAATTGAAAAAGATGACAGGACATCTATGCATCCGACATTGATCGTCTATTCCGATAAAGAGGCGAGGTTTCATCCGCCCAAAAACTGATTTTAACCGATTCTGCCCACGCTTGACTTTTTCTTTCTCCCTGCGGTATATTGGGTATTGCGGCGATGTCACTTCCCCCCTTGGTGCATCGCCGCTTTTTGTCTGAAAGACAACCCCTCCGAAGCCTTGTGCGAAGGAGGGTGCCTCTCTTAGCCACCCCACTTCGTTCTTCTAAACATATCAGAAGAACTACGAGGGGTCTGCGATCCGATTTTTTACAAATCGTATCTTGACAAATGTAAAGTTTGCTTTACAATTCCTCTTGTATCAAGCATTAAAAAGGAGATCTATGATTCGACCACTCGCGGACAGAGTGCTTGTAAAACCATTGCAAGCCGAAGAGAAAACCAAGGCAGGGATCTTCATCCCTGACACGGCTAAAGAAGCCCCGGCACAGGGGGAAATCATTGCGTTAGGTAACGGTAAAATGAAAGACGGAAAGAAATATGAGTTCTCCGTCAAAAAGGGAGACAAGGTAATTTATTCAGAGTACGGCCATAGCAAGATTAAGTTGGAAGGTAAAGAATATCTGGTGATGGAAGAGAGCGATATTCTCGGCATCCTATAAATAACGGATTACGAATTATTCAAATTACGGATTACTAATAAAATTCGTATATTGGTAATTCGATCAATCTGTAATCCATTATTAATAAAAAACGGAGTTATATGTCAAAATTGATTAATTTTTCAGACGAGGCAAGAGGCAAATTGCAAAATGGTGTAAATATTCTTGCTGACACGGTCAAGGTAACATTGGGGCCCAGAGGCCGCAGCGTCGTGCTGGAAAAAAGCTATGGCGCACCGACTATCACCAATGACGGTGTTACCATTGCTAAAGAAATCGAACTCGAAGATAAATTTGAAAATATGGGCGCCCAGCTGGTCAAAGAAGTCGCTAGCAAGACCAATGACGTTGCCGGTGACGGTACGACCACTGCCACAATCTTGGCCCAAGCCATGATAAATGAGGGTATCAAGTATGTTGCTGCCGGAGGAAATCCGATCAAAGTCCGCCATGGCATAGAGAAAGCCACTGACGCCATCGTAGAGAATATCAAGAAGAGTTCGAAAAAGATCTCCAATAAAGAGGAAATTGCTCAAGTCGCCACCGTCTCTGCCGGAGATCAAAATATCGGCAATATGATCGCCGAAGTCATGGAGACTGTCGGCAAAAACGGCGTTGTTACTGTCGAAGAATCCAATACTATGGGCTTGGAAAAAGAAGTGGTTGAGGGAATGCAATTCGACAACGGCTACATCAGCCAGTATATGATCACTGATACTGCAGCGATGAAAGCAACATTGGAAAATCCATATATTTTGCTCACAGACAAGAAGATCTCCGCCATAGCTGAAGTGCTCCCGGTCCTTGAAAAAATGGCGCAGAGCGGTAAAAAGGATATCGTCATCATCGCTGAGGATGTCGACGGTGAAGCTCTCGCTACGCTTGTTGTAAATAAACTCAGAGGTGTCTTAAATGTACTTGCTGTTAAGGCCCCCGGATTTGGCGATCGGAGAAAAGAAATGCTCCAAGACATCGCTGTCCTGACCGGCGGGCAAGTGATTTCTTCGGATCTCGGGCACAAACTTGAAGATGCCACCCTGGAGATGCTTGGGAGCGCCCGCAAAGTTGAGTCTGACAAAGACAATAGTATTATTGTAGAAGGCAAGGGCAAGAAAACTCAGATTGAAGCAAGGATTGCCCAGATCAAGAAGCAGATTGAAAAGACGACTTCCGATTATGACAAAGAAAAGCTAAATGAACGACTCGCAAAGCTTTCCGGCGGAGTTGGTGTCATCAAAGTGGGTGCAGCCACAGAGACCGAAATGAAAGAGATCAAATTCAAAGTTGAGGATGCAGTGGAAGCTACTAAAGCTGCTATCGAAGAAGGCATAGTTGCCGGTGGCGGTGTTGCGCTTCTCAACGCAGCGGCAAAAATCAAAGAGGACCTCGAAGCTGATGAAAATCTCGGTCTAAGGATCGTCAAAAAAGCGATTGAAGAGCCGATCAAACAAATTGCTGACAATGCCGGAGCCGAAGGCGCTGTAGTCTTAAATGAAGTGAAATCGAGAAAATCCGGCGAGGGTTACAACGCGGCGACCGGAGAATACGGCGACATGATCAAGATGGGCATTATCGACCCGGCCAAAGTTACGCGATCTGCCCTCCAAAATGCTGCCTCAATTGCTGCACTCGTGCTGACTACCGAAGCGGTTGTAGCAGATAAGCCCGAAGAAAAGAATTCGCCAGCTGGCGGAGCAGGTATGGGCGGAAACCCATACGGCGGTATGATGTGACACGGCTAGTGTCATCCTGAGCTTGTCGAAGGATCTCCTAATATATGCTCGAATGTATGAAAAAAGCGCCCGTCAGGCGCTTTTTTCAATTTATGAGACGGCGATTTCTTCCGATAAAGCGCTTACCTTTTGCCGTTCGTAATTTCCTTTGACGATAAAAGTTTGTCCGTCAAACGAGTCAATTTTGGAGACAGGGATCATCCTTTCGGAGAGCATCTTTCGCACGCAGATCTTTGTGATTGCTAAAGTGTGTGAATCAATCATATAGTCTTCGGCTATACCGACCAGATTGCCATCCGGTGTTTTGACTTTTTGCTTGATGCCGTAGCTTTTGAGGCCTACCAGCCTTTTGATCTTAATCTCATCGTCTATTTGCAGCAAAGATTCTTCATCTTTGACAAGGACGCCGTCTTTGAGCAGAGTGATGATATCTAGGCCGGAGATAACTTTTGGTTTGTAAAATATATAAAAATCCGGCTGGACAGCAAGGCCTGCAACGGAGAGATCATCAATACCGATGATAACGTCAGAAACTTTGCCCAGACGAGTCTGGTCTTTGATCTCTGCTATCGGCAGTCCGAGGATTTTAGAGTAAGAAATAATCATAACAATAAGGATAACTAATTGCCCTAAAAACTAATCAACGAATATTTTATTATTATATTCGTACTTTGAGTAATTCGCTATCCTTATTTGTTATGCCCGCTCTACGTAACTCCCGTCAGCCGTATTCACAACAATTTTGTCGCCATCTTTGATAAATATCGGGGCGTCGACAATTGCGCCGGTCTCGATTGTCACTTTTTTGGTGATAGATCCAGCAGAGTTGCCTTTGACGGCCGGAGGAGCAGAAATAACTTTGAAAGTCATTTTGATCGGCAATTCGATATTTAAGGGTTCGGAGTCAAAGTAGAGGATATCGACATTGGAATTCTCGACGAGATACTCCTTTTGAGCACCGATTTTAGCAAGCGGCAGTGAAAACTGGTCAAACGCCTCGTTGTCCATGAAATAGGCGTCTGCATCGTCACAGTAGAGGTACATTGCCGCTTTTTTGCTCAAATTGGCCTCTTCAACTTTGTCAGCTCCCTGAAAAGTCTTATCTATAGTAGATCCTGAGCGAAGATTTTTAAGCTTCGTTTTGACAACAGCTCCGCCGCGCCCCATTTTGGAATGATAATATGAAACGACGATATATGGGTCGTTATCCAATGTTAGCTTTGTCCCTGTTTTCAGGTCAGTGATTGAAAGCATGTAAACTCCTATTCATACGAAAAACGAAAACATACTAAATATACAAAAATTTCGTATTTTTTCGTAACCGCCTTGGGCGGTTTCGTATTTCGTATTAATTAGCGAACTGTGAATGGCAAAAGTGCCAGGAATCTTGCTCTTTTGATGGCGGTGTTGACCTGCCTCTGGTGCCTGGAGCAGTTGTTATTCCGGCTGGCCGGCTGGATTTTATTCCAGCGATCAAGATAGCGGCCGATCGTTGCTACATCTTTGTAGTCGACTTCTTCCATCTTGGCTTTGCAAATTAAACATTTACTTCTTCGTGACATAATTTTTCCTTAATTTCGTAATTTTTAGTTCCGCCAGCTGGCGGATTTTTGTATTCCGTATTTAGAATGGGATGTCTTCTATATCAATTTCTTCTTCATTTTTCTTTGTCTGGGCAATATCGCCAACCGGATTTTCGGCTTTGGTATAAGTACTTTTGCCGCTTCCGCCCCGGCTGCCAAGTGCAATGACTGTCTCAGCAATAATCTCAGTCTTATATCTCTTTACCCCGTCCTGGCCTTCCCAGTTGCGAGTTTGCAGACGTCCTTCGACTAAGCACGGGTCGCCCTTTTTGATCATCGGCGTGACATTTTCCGCCTGTTTGCCCCAAACAACGATGTCATGATACTCAGTGGCTTCGCCGTCGGTGCCGTCCTGATTTTTCCAGCGGCGGTTGGTCGCAACGGTGAAATTGGCAACTGCCTGGCCATTCGGCGTAAAGCGCATCTCCGGATCCCTTGTTAAATTTCCAAGCACTTGGGCACGATTAAGATTCAACATATTTTTCCTCTGTCATTCCGGACTTGATCCGGAATCTATTTAATCATCTGGATCCTGAATCAAGTTCAGGATGACACTTCTCTTGTCAATCAAATCCTAATCCTCCAGTTCTCAAATGTCAAAGTCCGATATACTTTCAACTTTACGAACTTTATAAACTTTATGAACTTTATAACTTTATAAACTATTAAAGTTCGTCTTTTAAGATATCGTCGAGCTCTTCATTGAGCTTGGAAAGTCGCTCGGCTTCATCTGAAGCTTTTTCTTTCTTTTTCTTTGCCGGTGCTTTCTTGATCTTAGCTTCTTTGGGCTCAGCTTTTTGCTCTTTTTCAATTCCTTTTGCTGGCTTTTCCTTGATCTCAGCGACTTTAGCTTCGGCTGGCTCTTCTGCGCTAGCGTCCTCCGTAGCCTTGGCGGAGGATGATTTTTCTTCCTCTACTTTCTCCTCGGTCGCTGGCTCTTCTTCTTTTATTTCTTCTTTTGCTTCACCTTCTACTGCTTCGACAGCAGCTTCGCCGCCGGCAACTTCGGCAATCTCTTCAACATCGGCAATCTCTTCCTTTGTCAAAGTCAAAGCTTCCTGGCCGTATTCTGTGACAAGCATGAGGTGGCGTAGTACGCCGTCGATATGGCGGAGATCTTTTTCAAACTCGATGGCCTTCTGTGCAGGCAAATCAAAATAGACAGTGACGTAAGTTGCAAAATCCTGCTTCTTGATCGGATAGGCAAGTTTGCGTCTGCCCCAGATGTCCTCTTTGGCCATCTTGCCGCCAAGCTCCACGATAAACCCGGAGACTTTGCCCGTTACTTTGTTTAAATCTGCTTCTGGTATTACATCAGAAACAAGGTACGTAAGCTCGTACTTTCTCAAAATGCTCCTTTCGGCGCTGACTTTTTCAACTTCTGATAGTCATAGTTCGTTTGAGATCGAACGTCAGCTTCCTTGTCAATCAAGTCAAGGAAAAGTTAATTAATTTGTAAGCAAACAATAGCAGAAAAATATCTTTGAGTCAACTACAATCAAACCTATCAGTATATTGACCAAAAAGTAAAGTAATGTTATAATAAGAATACCAAACGCTCGACAGAGAGAAAGAAGGTGGAGAATGGCCATAAAGGACAGAGTCCTTATCGGCTGCTTGGAAGTAGCTAGCATGGATAGCCGCAGGGCTATCTATGAAAAGCTGCTTCCCAACGGCTGGACCGCCCAGCGGTTCTGCGTCCAGCCGAATGTGGTGTTGGGCAATCATTCCCATGCCGGCGATGAGTGCTTCCTCATCACTGAGGGCTCGGCAACTGTGGTGGTCCGGGATGAGGATAGGGATGACTCCTATGATCTTCAGGCTGGCGCAGTGATCTTCTTCCCTGCCAATGCGGGTCATGCCATTAAATCCGGTCAGGAAGGGCTCGGCATGATAGCTTTCCGGGAGCTGCCGCCGGATAAAGTCGAGGTGATCCCGGCTGATCCGCCGCTGCTATAGCGTTCAAAAAGGGGAAGGAGGTGTCCGGCCAATTGCCGTCTGATAGTTTTCAGACCGCAGTTGGCCGCTTTTTTATACATTAGGACTGATATGGTCTGAGGCAAATAAGACGGTAAACTTCACGCTTCTTGAAAATATTTATTGATGGGTTAATATTGGCGTTAGGGAGTCCTGTCTTATCGGATAGCCTGATGTTTCTGGAGAGCGTTCCCATTTGGGACGTATTCCCATGATGCTGTCATTGTTTCAATGGCAGGTAGTCTTGACCGGGTGATTTCCCGATGGCAGACTCCCGTAAATTCATAAGGGCTGGCATTTCGTTTGCCTGCCCTTAATCTATTTGCTGATAACATTATTGCCCTAGTCATATACGGCTTTGACGTAGAGAAGGACAAGAAAGGCGAGAAGCCCAAAAGCTGTAATTGAATAGCAAATAAATGACCAAATCTTTAATTTTCGATTATCTCTTTTTAACAACAAAATATGCAGAATATAGCCGGTGAAAAAAGCAACAACCGGCAGAATCAAGAGGAAAGTTGTGCTCAACGTCTCTGCTGACATTTTTTATACGTTAAATCGAAATACCACCACATCTCCCTCTCTCATCACATACCCCTTGCCCTCGGTTTTGACGAGGCCGTGGGCCTTGGCACCAGACCAGCCGCCTTGGGCATAGAGGTCTGCCCATGGCACGATTTCAGCCGCAATAAAGCCTTTTTCGAAATCGCCATGGATAACACCTGCCGCCTGTGGGGCGGTATCGCCCTGATGAATCGTCCAAGCGCGGGTTTCCATCTCGCCGGTTGTGAGGTATGTTTGCAAGCCGAGTGTTTTATACGCTTCTTTGATCAGGCGGTTGAGCCCCGAATCATCAAGACCTAGAGTTTCGAGGTATTCCTTCTTCTCATCTTCCGAGAGCTCATTTAATTCAGCTTCAAGCTTAGCCGATATTGGGATAAAATTGTCTGTCATTGCGAAGGAGCTTTGTGACTGAGAAATCCCATGAGATTTCTCGCCTTCTTTCGAATGGCTCGAAATGACATTTTTCCACGATTCGTCTGCTAGCTGATTCTCACTAACATTCGCAATATATAGTATCGGTTTTTGTGTCATCAGCCCCAAACCTTTGAGCGCCTGCTTTTCCAAATCATCAAGCTCTGCCTCCCGGGCATTTTTGCCGGCATAAAGCTTATCTTTGATTTTCTGAAGCCCCGAGTGGATGAGCTTGGATTCCTTGCTGCCGGTCTTCATCTCCTTTTCGGCAGAAAAAAGCTTTTTATCGACGGTGGCGATATCGGCAAGCTGCAATTCTGTTTCAATGGTGGCGATATCATCCAAGGGGTCAATTTTACCCTCGACGTGAGTCACATTTTCATCACTGAAAAAACGGGTGACAAGAGCGATAGCGTCGCACTCTCTAATATGGGCAAGAAACTTATTGCCGAGACCTTCGCCCTTGCTTGCGCCGCGGACGAGTCCGGCGATGTCGACAAATTCAACAACGGCCGGCACAATTTTTTTGGATTTTGATATTTCAGCGAGCGGCTTTAAACGCTCGTCGGGTACCTCGACAATACCAACATTAGGCTCGATGGTGCAGAAAGGGTAATTAGCCGCTTCTGCGTGCGAACCTTTGATCAGGGCATTAAATAACGTTGATTTGCCGACATTTGGTAAGCCGACGATGCCGATTTTTAAACTCATACTATTATATAACCAGATTTGAGCTCAAAAGTCGAATATTTGGCCTGATTTTTTGAATGATTAGCAAATAAGTTATATACTGGAAATTGAATAATTATTAAGGGGAGGGAAGATGAAATTCAGCAATTTCTATCGATTCCATTCGCAAAGAAACTTACTTGTAATCTCGATCATTGTGCTTGCCGCTATTTGCGCAGGCATATTTTTTTGGTATTACCGTGATCATTTCAATCTAAAGGCCGACAGTATCAATGGTAATAGATGGAGATCAAGCGATGATGCAGTCGCTGCAGGTCTGATTGGCAAGCCGGAAAAGGTCATTAGCGTCAGCGTCCGTTCCTTCCAGGAAAATGATGGCTTTGACCCGGAAGTTACTATTCAAAAAGTGGAAGGAGCGAGTAAGGGCTACCCCAGTGTTTCTAATGCAACTACAGAAAATAAATACACACTAGAGTTGATGGAAGGCGATAATGTCATTGATAAGATAGATTTCCCTTTTATTCACCAGAAATTTGGCCCTGTTCCGGAAAACGGGGAGGGGGATCAACCGTATTTTGAAAAAAACATTACGGAAATTCGTAATTTTGCCTACAAGGAAAACGCTACATCGATAAAAATTATCGATAAAGACGGGAAACTCTTAGATGGCCAGACTATTAGTGATTTAAAGCTTAAGAAAAATAAGCCGAATTTCCACTCAATCAAGGGTTCCGATTTACAAAAAGGACCACAAAAGCAGATGTCCAAAAGTGATCTTGTCGATCAAGCATCGGCGGCCTCAACAGATGGCCAGTACACGGATATTGTCTTTATTGGTGATGACTACACTGATATGACCGCTTTCCATAATGATGTTAACAGATTTTCTTCCTATATTTTAAGCACACAATATGGCACCTACGCTACCGGAGGCCCGTATGATCTCTCCTTTGAGCCATTCAAAAGCAGGGCTTCTCAAATCCGCTTCCATTATGTCGACAATACCGTGGACTTAGGTTGTCATCACGATACTGTTGTTACGAGAGCGATACTTTGTAATGATACTACTGTTTATCAGCAGGTAAACAGTTCTGGTGTGCCTTATGATACGGTTGCTGTAGTATATAATAATTCGACTTATGGCGGTGCAGCCGGCTCATATGCTGCGTTTTACAATGGTGAATCATCAAACGATGTTTTTGTTCACGAGCTCGGCCATTCATTTGGCAAACTGGCTGATGAATATCTTTATCAAACGACCCCCTACGCCTATACTTATCCGTCAGATCTATATAGAGCCAACTGCTATTCTCGTTCTACTATCCCTTACGCTGGGTGGAATGGGTTGGTGGCCCCGCTTGACTACACAGCCGGCTGTTCATACCCCAATTTTTTTCGTTCTGCTGCTAACAGCGTGATGTTAGGCTACGGATATCCATTTAATCCGGTTTCCCAGGCCAGTATTAATGGTCAGCTAGATATCTATGCCGGACCATTTAATGATACTACTGCTCCAACCAGTTCCATCCTATCACTCGAAAATGGTATGAACGTTGCCGGAACTGTGACCGTGACTACCACAACAAATGATAACAATGGGGTGGGTTGGGCTGAACTATGGATAGATGGCGCTCTCTATCGGTCAAGCTTCATGTACCCGTTCAGATTTTCTTGGCAGACTGATACATTTGCTAACGGCCAGCATACCGCGAAAGTCATCGCTTATGACGTCAAAAGAAATAGGGGAGAGTCATCAACCATCAATGTGAATGTAAACAACAATAGTACGGACACGGTCAAACCGACGGTAAGCATCTCTCTCGCAAACACTTATATGATTTCGGGCGTAGTTCCCGTTACTATCAACGCTACCGACAATGTTGCCATCTCTAAAGTGATTTTGTTAGACAACGGCAAACAAGTTGCCTCTGATACAACCAGCCCTTACGTTATAAATTGGGATACAAGCGGATTGACTCCTGGCTACCACGGCTTGATGGCTTTGGCCTATGATGCATCAGGGAATGAAGCGGTGACTGCTGGAGCTAAAAGCACTACAGTCAGGTCTATTTCGGCTAGTTCTAGCTCCATTTCTAGTGCTAGCTCAAGCTCCAGCTCCAGTTCGAGCTCAAGCTCTAGCTCCAGTTCAAGCTCTAGTTCTAGCTTGAGCTCAAGTAGCACCCCCTCCGATGTGATTCCTCCTTCAGTTTCCATAACTTCGCCGACGAACGGTGCAATCTTAGCATTACGCTCTGCCTTAACCATCCAAGCCAGTGCTGCCGACAATGTGAGGGTTACTAAAGTCAGTTTCTACGCCAACAATAAATTGGTTTGCTCCGATACTACTGCCCCCTATACTTGCTCGTGGAGGGCTGCTGTCGGCGATAAAAGGACTAAGTCGGCTACAATCAAAGCCGTTGCTTCTGACGCCGTCGGTAATACCAATTCAAACTCGATTAGTGTAATTGTCAAATAATCATCATAGAGTTCGTTTGATACTTGATCGTTAAAATGCTATAGTTGCGCCATATCTGCTACGCTGTGGGGTGTGCTGATGGCAATCTTTCATCTCGTTGCTTGGATCTGGGTTGCTTTTTCGGTTGCGATCGGAAAATGTCCTGATCCTGGCTGCAATGGAAAGCTAAAGTGGCAGAAAGCGGTAGTCAAATTCCGCGCCTGTCAAGGTGCTGGCCTTTACTGGGAACGTTACCGGTTTCTTGGCTGCACCGAGTGCAAGTGGGGGCATCCTCAAAAGGAGTGAGAAGGCGCCCTCTCTTTTTAATTATCTCTTAACCAACCAGCGTTTGGCCGGTATACGATCATTATATCGAGCTGGTTAGATCCTGATGCACGCGGTTGAATCTGGCATAGTTGGAGAGTGCAGTGGGATGTCTCAACAGAGGTCACCAGTTTTTCCTTGTGTCAGGTTTACTTTTTTGTGCCGAGTTGCTATATTAGCGGCGGTATTTCCACCAAAGGAGCGATGAAGATGCAGTGGTATAATCTTGGCGTTAAGGCCATGGCTGAATTGCGTGAAATATGCGCGATGTCCATGGATGGCCGCTCGAAAGAGGACGAGATTGCTCGGCTGATTGATCCCGAATCAATGGAAAATCCTCAAATCGAGGCGGGCCTGATCGGAATCCCCGTTGCCCTTGATGCTGGTCTGGCACGCTTGGCAGGCGATTTGCCCCTGTACAAGCGAATGAAGCTTGAGGAGCTTATCGGCGTGGAGGCGGAAAGACTCCGCTCGGGCGAAACCCCGGCACATGCCGATCTCCTGAAAAGCTCGGGCAGGCACGGATGACGGATCGAGGATGCATTCCGCTGGAGGCAAAACCGTTAGGACAGATCCGGTTTTGCCTCCTCAAGCAATAATAATTGTCTATATAATGATTGTGAGACGGCCAAAGTACTTGGCCGTCTCACCTGTTTTGTCTCGTCGGAGGAAGAGGGAGCAAATCATAAGGATGCGCTAGCGAGTGATTAATACTCTGTTCCCAATATTGAAAAAGGGTATCATCGTATTCTTCATCCTCGTCATAATAGCGCCTGAAGGCTAATTTAAACTCCGACTTTTTCTCTTGCAGGAGAATTTTGCCCTCCTGAATCACGGCTTGTATCAGATAATCTGCATAAATATATCCGATAATTATTCGTGTCGGATATATCGCCATGGATGGCTGAAAGGAATCTCCGAGTGGAGTTTCCACCCAACCACGCATCCATCTCACCGTCTCTTTCCACTCGCTTGCCCATAGAAGTATCTTAGAGACGGCTTCCGGTTTTTCCGGCAAGGTAAATATTGCCGGCAGCTGTTCTGTTGTGGTGTTGCTTTCCAACCGCCGCCTCCTTTCTTCATCGGTAGCAAGACAATCGACAATGATAGTGGCAAATTGTAAAATTGTCAACCGGCGACATAGGTTTTCATATTGGATTTATGCTCAATTTACGCTATTATCTATGCATGAACGAAGAAAAAGTCTTAGTACTAATTGATTCCAACGCGATCATCCACCGCGCTTATCATGCTTTGCCGAAGAATATGTCGACCAGCAAGGGAGAATTGACTAACGCCGTCTACGGCTATGCCACAACTCTGATCAAAGTTTTGGAAGATTTGCATCCGACGCACATTGCCGCTTCTTTTGATGTTGGCAAAGCCACAGAAAGGATCGCTCAGTATGCAGAGTACAAGGCGACTCGCATGGCGGCTGATCAGGAGCTTTACGATCAGATCCCAAAGGTGAAGGAACTATTAAAAATCTTAAATATTCCGGTCTATGAATGCGAAGGCCATGAAGCGGACGATTGTTTGGGAAGTATTTCCGATAAATTTGAGGACCGAAATCCTGAGCAAATATACAAAGATTTCAAAGTCTATATAGTATCGGGCGATAAAGACATCTTTCAATTGGTAGACGGTAACATTTTTGTTTATTGGCTTAAGAGGGGCTTAAGTGAGGCCGGAATAGTGAATCGTAAAGTGATTGAAATAGAATGGGGATTGCAGCCGGAAGACTTTGTCGATCTCAAAGCACTAGCCGGTGATTCATCGGATAATATTCCCGGTGTTCCTGGGATCGGCCCGAAAACGGCGACCGAGCTACTTCAAAAGTTTGATACGCTTAAGAATCTGTATGAAAAGATCAAATCATCCCTTGGCGTCATTTCGAACGATAGTGAGAAATCCCATGAGATTTCTCGCCTTGACGGATCAATGGCTCGAAATGACACGATTATTGAGATTACCGCCAAGGAACTGGATTTAAAGCCCAGGATCATTAAATTACTAATTGAGTATAAGGATCAGGCATTTTTGTCGCAAAAATTGGCGACTATCAATAGGCACGTCCCTATTGATTTTAAGCTTGAAGACGCAGAATGGGGCAGGTATGATAGGGAAGATCTGAAAGCATTTTTCGAGCGGATGCAATTTCATTCTCTCTTAAAGAGATTTGGTGTCGAAGAATCTAAGGAGCCCAAAACAAAACAAGCCGAGGAACAGCAAAAGAAAGATAAGCAGTTAAAATTATTATGACCAACGATTCGGAAAATAAAATTGTAATACAAGTTGCCACTGAATCTGATCTTCCTGCTTGTGCTGAATTGATGAAGGGGGAAAAGACTTTGGAATATGCCCCCGGCATCTGTCAAACTCTGCCTGAGTTTCGGGAGAATTTCCAGGCCGGCGGTTTATTCTTAGTTGCCAAACATGAAGGTCGGATCATTGGCTTTATCAACGGTTATATAACGATCGCCAAATTAGCTTTTTTAGATAACGTCTCCGTATCAGAACAATTTCGAGGGCTAGGAATCGGCTCGATGCTCATTAAGGGCTTTGAAGAGGCGATAAAGAAACAGGATGCCAATATGCTTTGGCTAATCACCGACCCGTCATCAGATAAAAATGCCCAGTTCTATCAAAAGAACGGCTATCAAAAAGGACATAATTTTACCTTATATATTAAGGATTTATTATGAACGAATTATTAGAAAAAGCAGAGAAGTTAGGTATAAAAATTCCGCCGATTTCATCGGAGAAAATTAATGAAGATATCAAACCGGTGCTGAGAAAGATGGAGCAGGTTGGCATTCGGATCGATTGTAATGTCTTGCACAGACTGGATCAAAAACTAAGCAAGCGGCTGGAAGAGTTGAAACAAGCAATCTTTAAATTGGCTGGCCATGAGTTTAATGTTGATTCGCCCTCCCAGATGGCCGACGTTTTATTTGACGAGCTAAAACTGCCGGTGGAGGGACTAAAGAAGACAAAAACAGGTATTTCAACAGCCGCATCTGAACTAAAAAAGATTGAAAATGAGCCTGAGATTATCAAGCTGATCCTTGAGCATCGTGAACTTTCCAAACTCATCTCTACCTATCTTAGGCCCCTGCCGTTGCTTGTCGATGAGCAAGATCGTCTGCATACCACCTACGGGATGGAGACGACAACGGGTCGGCTAACTTCATCAGAGCCGAATCTTCAGAATATCCCGATCCGTGGGATTTACGGCTTGGAGATCAGAAGCGCTTTCATTGCCAGCAAGGGTATGAAATTAGTTGCTGCCGATTATTCCCAGATTGAATTGCGGGTGGTAGCTTGTCTCGCGCAAGACAGGGCAATGATCGAGTCATTTAAAAAAGGGGAAGATATTCATACGCGGACCGCTTCTGAGATTTTTGATGTTCCGATCAAAAAAGTTACCAAAGAAATGCGGCGCAAAGCCAAAGCTGTTAATTTCGGAATTGTATATGGCCAGACGCCTTACGGACTTTCTCAAGCACTCGGTATCGACGTTCAAAAAGCGGCTGAGTACATCATGCATTATTTTAATGTCCACAAAGGCATCAAGGATTATATCAACGAAATGATCGTAAAAGCTCACACGGATGGCTATGTCGAAACTCTTTTTGGAACCAAGAGATATCTGCCGGAAATTAATTCAAAGATCCGTTTCATTGCCGAAGGCGAGGAACGGATGGCGATAAACACACCGGTGCAGGGGACGGCGGCTGAAATACTAAAATTGGCGATGATAGAGTTGGACAAAAGATTGGCCAAAACGGGTGCTCGCATGCTTCTCACCGTCCACGACGAGATTGTTGTCGAAGCAGCCGAGAAGGAAGCGGAAAAAGTCGGTAGAATCGTCAAGGAAGTCATGGAATCAGTTGTAACACTTTGTGTGCCAGTCGAAGCGGAGGCCGGCGCCGGCAAAAATTGGGCAGAAGCAAAATAGTCCAAAAAGTCAGAAAGTTCCTAAAGTTTGTAAGGTCGGGAATAGATTATCTTTTAAAACTTTATAAACTTTATAAACTTTTAACTTTAGGCTTGCATATGTTGTACTTTTTTTATGGCGATGATACATATTCGATCAAAAAATCGCTCTCAAAGATTGAGAGCAGTTTTATCGACAAAGAAAAAAGTGATCTAAATCTTGCCAAGATCGGCGGTGAAAATATCACCTCAGGGCTCTTCAGCCAGCAGATTTCCACAATGCCTTTTTTGGGTGAAAAAAGACTTGTCTTTGTCTCAAATATTTTTAAAAACTCCGACAAAGAGATTAGGAGAAATATTGCTGAGATGGTAAAGAAAATCCCGGAGTTTTTGACGCTGATATTTGCCGATGATGGCTCTCCCGATAAGAGGGAAGCTCTTTTCAAAACTCTGAGCAAGATTGCTTCAGTGAAAGAATTCGCTCAAAAATCAGATTTTGAGCTCAGGGCATGGATAGATAATTGGGGCAAGACCCATGAAATCAAGGTCAGCCCGGCTGCTTCAGCCAAACTCATCCTCTATGCCGGCAGTGATCTTTGGCGGCTGGACAATGAGCTAAATAAACTTGCCGGTCTTGCTTATTTTGACAAACGGTCGGAAATCAATGACTCTGATGTAGAAAAACTTGTTGTCGCCAACAATCAATACAAGATTTTTGATCTTACGGACGCGCTATCCGAAAGGAATACTCAAAAAGCTTATTCTGCCCTCTATAGTTTTCTCAACGAAAAAGAGGATGAAATGAAAATATTCAATCTGATTATATCTCAGGTCAGAAATCTGATGATGATTAGCAGCTTGGGGAATCTGTCGGAACGGGAAATAACGGAAAAAACGAAACTCCATCCCTATGTAGTCAAAAAAACTGTTTATTATGCAAGAAAGTTTTCCTTCGATCAGCTTAAGAGATTTTACCGCTATCTCGGAGAGACTGATTGGGCCATCAAAAGTGGACAAGGCGACCCGCGGACCAGTCTGGATTTGCTAGTGGCAACATTATGTGAAAAATGCTAAGATTTATGTGACCCATCAATGGAGGGATTTTTGTGGATACAGGGAGTACTAATAGTCAGAACAAATCACCGCTAACTTTCGGAATCTACTGGCGAAAGCTAGGCTTTTTTGGCAGTTTTTTTATTGCCGGATTAATCGGCGTCATATTCATTAGCCATTTCAATGCTGACAGTGCTGATTTTGATTATGCTGTCTATTCTGATAACCCTGTTTCGGACATATATCTGAGCCAAAATGGCAAGATAAAGATCGGGGAGGTGGCGAAGGATAAGGTAAATATCCTTGGGGATTTTGATGAGATCAGAACACCGGTTATCGATTCCCCGGGGATTTATATGGATCAATTTGTCGTCAACCTTCACTTGCCTGATAATATCGATGCCAATGATATCCAGTATGAAATTCTGGCGATACACGGAGTCGATTCGACAGAAAGCTTCATCTCGGATCAGCGTACGATTGTCTATCGGGCGTATGGTATCGGTCCAAGCGCTACTATTTCGGTGGTGGCAAAAATCCCTAAAGGCCTGATCACCTACAGCGCACTTGATAATTTATTATTCTCACTCCGAAGCTTCTCCCTTAAGAAATGGTTGCTTTTTAGTTTTTTGATTCCCCTTATTACTACTTCTTATCTGGTCATCTTTCTTTACATCAAATTGAAACAGCAAAAGGTGGAAATACCCGCTGATGAAGTCTCGTCTCTTCCGACGAGTATCCCTCCGGCGGTCGCCGGAGCGCTTTATCGGCAAAAAGTGACAGCGAGAGAGATCGCCGCTACGCTAGTCGACCTTGCCATCAGGGGAAATATCTTTATTCTTGATCGTGATCGGGATTTTGCTTTTGCAAAGAACCGATTTGATAACCGTCTCCTCGGTTATGAAAAAATACTGCTTTCCAAGATTTTTACAGAGCATGTTTTTTCCAATCGGCAACAGATTGAGCAGAGGATTAACGACCATCTCTATAGCAGGAAAATCTCGCTTTATACTACTGGTGTATATGCCCTAGCAACACGTCTCGGCTATTTTAAAGTCAACCCTCAAACCTTGCATGGAAGATATAGGCTTGGCGGGATTGCTGCTTTTTTGCTTTCTCTCGTCGGTTTCTTGGTCAGCTTTAGCTTCTCCGATTATCCCTATCTTTCCTTTATATGGATTGGGATGATGGCATCGTCGTTATTGTTTATCGGCCTTGCGCAGAAAATCCCGATCAGGACAGATTCAGGACGTTCTGTTACCGGCCAATGGTTGGCGTTTAGGCGCTATCTCTCGTCTAAAGATAAAATCCCTTTTTCATACGACAATGCCGAGCTTTTCCAGCGTTTTCTCCCCTATGCGATAGTCCTTGATTGCGAAGTAGCCTGGGCGAAACGTTTTTCCGAACAGAACTTTGTTATTCCAAAATGGTTCGTTTCTTCAAAAGGCGGCTTTGGTCTCCAAGACTTTTGCCTTTCTTTATTTCCGATCGTTTCGTATATTGCTCAGGGGCTATCTTCCGTAAGAGAACCTGGCTTTGAATAGGAGTTTCTAAAATGTCAGAAGATCGTACTTTTCTCGATAAAATATTATACGGTAGCGGTGTTGTATTTGATCTGGCAAAATGGCTGATTTTGCTTTTGATTGTTCTTTCTGTCGTAAACACTTTCTTTGTCGGCGTTTTTGTTGTTGACGGCGAGTCAATGTACCCCAATTTTCGGGACAGGGAGGTTGTCTTATGGCGGAAGGGCGTCTATGATTCCGGCCAGGTAAAACCCAACCGGGCCGATATTGTTGTTGTCCAATATCCCGGCGATCCCAAGCATAAAAAATATGTAAAGAGGATTGTCGGACTGCCAAATGAGTCGGTGCAGATTTCTAAAGGAAAGGTCTATATCAACAAAAAACTTTACTCTGAGGAATATCTCAACCCTAGTCTGCTGACTGAGCCGGACGGGTATTGGAAATTAAAGGCCGGTGAATATTTCGTGATGGGAGATAATCGTCCCAACTCCAATGATTCACGGTATTTCGGTCCGATCGAGACGCGTTTTATCATGGGCAAATCTATCGGGGTGGTCTTCCCGAGATTCCGTTTGGTTGAGGATATATAAATCTTACTAGTACTCCGAAATAGAGAACTCGGCCGTGCTATCGGGTGAATTAAACTTAATTTTATAGTCGCCGGGCGTGAGTGAGGCGCCAGTATTCAACAGACCGTTCCATGCCCAGCTGGTCTTGTTACCCGGCTTCAGTGTTGTAATCTCCTGATTGACACGATGAGTATAAACAGTCCTACCGGCTTTATCAATTGCCTGCCACGGGGTAGTGTCGTTTCGTAGCTTAAGGGTGCACTTGCTGTATTTATCATTCTTTATCCCGACGGTAATCTCCTGGCCGGGTGAATATTTCTTGCGGTCGGTAAAGACATAATATTTGCAATTTTTACTATCGCTAACATCAGCCGAGATGCTGTATTTTCCTACCACAAAAGCGATCCCGCCCAGTAGTAATATCGCACCGGCGCTCACAGAGAGTACAATATTTCGCATGCTCATTGGCCACTCCTTTTTATTGTATACACAATAAATCCTACATTTTCAGCGGGAAAATGTCAAAAAGAGGAGATTATTGAGCAGTTATTTCTTGAGGGAGTTGGCAAGAGCCGATTTAAGGCGGGCTGCCTTGTTTTTATGGATGACGTGTTTTTTGGCGGCGATATCGAGCTGTTTGTAAGCATCGCTCAAGAGTTCGGGCGCTTTCTTGTCGTTCTTGGCAACAGAAACTTTGAACCCCTTTACGGCGTTCTTCATTTTCGCTCTTGTCAGGTCGTTTTCGTCCTTTCGACGGAGCGAGACCTTGAGTGCTTTTTTGGCAGATTTGATAATTGGCATGATGTTTCTTGATTTACTGCCAATTAGCTCATAATTGGCATGATGTTTTCTTGATTTACTGCCAATTAGCTCATAATTGGCATAGTTGAAAAAATAATTTTAAACCATAAGTAACTTTAGCAGAAAATAGTGATCTTGTAAAGTATGAGCTAGTCCTGTCTGATAAGCTTCAATATCTCATTTCTTTTTTCAGTCATCATATTCTTGGTCTTTGCCTCGATATTGAGACGCAACAGCGATTCAGTGTTAGAAACTCTTAGGTTGGTGCGCCATTCGGGATATTCAATCGAGACTCCGTCAGTGTATGAAATTTTGCCATCCCCATAATGGTCTTTGACTTTTTCAATTAGCGATTCCGCATCAGGCGTGCTTGTATTTATCTCACCGGATATCGGATATTTCTTCATATACGGTTGCACCATTTCGTCGAGAGAAGTGTTTTCTGCAGAAAGAATCTCGAGAATGAGAAGAAACGGTAGCATCCCGGAATCGGCGAACCAAAAGTCACGGAAATAGGTGTGTCCGCTCGTTTCGCAACCCAAAACGGCGTCTTCTTTGCGCATCCGGGCCTTGATAAAAGCATGGCCGACTCTTTCCAATACTGGTTTTCCGCCATTTTCTTTTGTGGCATCGATCGTGGCCCAAGTATAACGGGGATCGTAAATAATCTTTGCTTTCGGATGTTTAGCCAGAATATTTTCAATCAGTGCGGGGTTGGTGTAATACGGTTCGATGAATTCACCCTTGCCTGTATAGAAGAAGATTCTATCGGCATCTGCATCCCAGGCAGCGCCAAAGTCTACTTTCAAGCTTGATATAAAGTTAGAAAACTCTTCACGGTTAATTTGTTGTAGGGGATCAGGCTTCCCTTTTGGAAAGCTACCGTCAGGATTATCGTTTAGGCCATAGAGCTTGATTGGAAGCTTTCCAACTTTGATCAATTTCTTTAAAATCTCGCCCTCAAAGCCAAAGTTGGGGTTGATGGCGATATCAAAACTCTTCAACGATTTTCTGTCGATAAAATTCTTTAATAGGTAGTCGACGTAGTCATCTAATACATCTTTCTTTTCGCAAACACCCCTTTTACTTTCAGATACTGCTTTTGTATCGGCTAAAACGAGATCTCTGATCTCAAAGATGCCAGTATCTGAAGATAGGGGAATAGCGTTCGCCCTTACCATCTTCATACCGTTAAATTCTGCTGAGTTGTGCGAAGCGGTGACCTGAATACCGCCAGCCAATCCATAAAATCCAACCGAAAAATAAAGTTGTTCAGTCGATATCAGGCCGATATCAATGACATCAACGCCGGCGTCGTTTAATCCTTTTATGAGACTCTTTTGCAGAGTTTCCGAATGAAGCCTGATATCCCTGCCAACAGCGATCTTGCCATTTGGCTTAACTACTTTTGTGTAGGCTTGGCCTATCTTATAAGCGACATCTTCATTTAGGTCAGTAGGGTAGACTCCCCGGATATCGTAAGCTTTAAAAATTGCGGCGTTAATCATATTCTCCTTATAAGTATTGGTATTTGCCCTCTTCTTTCAACTTTTCAAGAAGCTCCTTGATTTGAGTCGACTGATGACGGTTGCAAACCAAGAGAGCATCAGGTGTATCAACAATGATAATATCCTTCAGCCCGACGGTTGCGATTAATTTTTCACTAGCCATTACCATACAATTTTCGTTGTTGACACCTACGTGATGGCCTTTGACGATAAGATTGGATTTATAGATTTCAGCAAGCGAGTCAAACAGGGTGCCCCAGATTCCAACATCACTCCACCCAAAGTTTCCCGGAATCACCATTATATCTTTGGTTTTCTCGATGATGCCATAATCGATGGTAGTTTTATCAACCTTGGCATATTCACGCTTAAGAACGCTCCATTCCTTGTCTGTGCCTATTGCTTCAGCAATCTTGCCGACTGCTTTATAGGTATTCGGTAAGAATTTTTCATACAGCGAGAGAACATTGCTAGTTTTCCAGACAAACATCCCTGAGTTCCATAGAAATTCCCAGGAGGCGAGATAAGCCTCAGCTTTCTTTTGGTCAGGTTTTTCGACAAACCGCTTCACAGTAAAAGCACGGAGATCGCCCTTTCTCTCTTTTTCCATATCCATCTGAATATATCCGAGCCCTGTGTCAGGCCGAGTCGGGTTGATGCCGATGGTAATGATATTCTCCGGATACTTTTTCAGCATTTCTTCCGAGAACTTTACTGTCTCTAAAAACTTCAGTTTATCGTGGATGACATGGTCAGACGGCAAAAATATCGCCGAAGAATCATTGTCGCGCTGGTTCAAAATTTTTGAAGCCAGACAGTTGGAGGCAGCATTACCCATCAAAAAAGGCTCGAGAATGTAATTTTCTTTTGGCACTTCGGGCAGAATTTTTTTTATCTGCTCAACATACTCTGGTAGTGTTGAGATAAAAATATCCCTGGTTTTAATAAGTGTGTTGATGCGCTGGAAAGTCTCGGCTAAAAGCGGCTTGTCGCCAACCAGACAATGCATTTGCTTTGGCTTCTCCTGACGTGAGAGGGGCCACAGTCTAGTGCCTTGTCCGCCGGCCATTATTACTGCATACATCGTTACTCCTGATATTTATATTAGTTTTTAGTAATTTAGCACTAACAGCAAAAATTGGCAATCGTAAAATATCACAATACCCTCCTAATACCGTTCCAATGTAATACTTGATGCTCCGGCTTTTACCGCCAGAGTAATTTTGTTGATTGCTGACTCAAATCCGGATGAAGAATAATTCTTATTTTCGCTCCTGGACAGATTCATCGCGTCAAAATTATTTGAGATCAGAGCGCCGTCAAGAGTAATTTTGATTCCGGTATCTTTCGGGATGCGCAGGCGGATACTCGATGCGCCCATATCAAGCGACGCTTTTACATTACTTTCATTTGTCCCAAAGCGGATATCTGCTGAGCTAGCGCCGGCGTCGACACTTAAATCTCGGACCTTGAGTTGTGACAGATCCAGATCCAATTTACTCGCACCGGTCGCAATGTTTATATCGAGAGGAAACCGATCTGTAATCCCGAGATTTAAGATTCGCCTGCTGCTGCTTTGCCGAAAAAAGGGACCGGCTTTCAAATCTTCACTGATTTTAATATTTGCTTCGCTATCGGTGTAATTTACAACCATACCCTTGTCAGGTGAGAGAAAACTGCTCAGAGTGTAATTACCATTGAACAAGGTATCTTTTTGATCGGTCTTGTCGATCTTTAGTTCGGCCGCTCCGACATCAACGTTAAATGTTGCCTTTGATAGCTCTTTGATGATTGGCAGATTAAAAATGTCCGAAGTTGTCTGTACATTTCCGCTCTCAAAAAACCGGCCGTCAATAAAATTGCCTTTTCCGATTACAAGAATTACCGATAATAAAATGATAATCAAAGTCAGTACTATCAGGATAGGATTATCATGCCCCAATATAATAGATAGGCCGATCAAGATAATCAAAACCGGCCACAGGGAAGCGAGCCGTAAAAAGATATCGGGACTCCACCAACCAAAATTGACTCCGAGCAACAGCGCCCCGGCAATTAAGATGATCAATCCCCAAACTAGTCTGCCAAATTTCATTTGCTCCTATTTTTTTGATTGGAAGATTAATGCAAGTCCGACGATCACCAATATGATTGGCCAAAGAAGCGTCCAGGCATTGAAATTAAAGACGGTCTGCAGGAGAAACAGGATGCCGATTGCCATGATAATCAGACCGGCTATCACTCTGCCTGAGAGATGTCCGTCATGGTCACTTTTAACTGATTTGGCATTCTCCTTTATATCCTGGGCAAACTGCTGAGCTTTTTCTTTTATTTCTTCGGCGCCCGTTTTGCCGCTCGCGCAAGCTGGATCCTCGGGAATAATTATCCAAGCAATAATATAGATAATAATGCCGGCGCCCCCCGGAATACTTAAAAGAACGAAGATAAGCCTTATCAGGACAGGATCGATATTGAAATACTCTCCCATACCGCCGGCAACACCGGCGATAATCCGGTTTTTGCACGCCCGGTAGAGCGATTTGTTTTTTTCCATATTTTGCTCCCGTTATTTCTTAAGTCGATTATAGCACAATCGTTAGAAAATATAACTGATCAAACTTGACAATCAGTCCGTTTTTGATATATTTGGTAGTTTTCTAAGTTGCCCAACCATACAGAATACGAAAATCCGCCAGCTGGCGGAACAAAACTTACAAAAGCTTTCGTACATTTCGTAACCGCCGACTGGCGGATTTAGTATTTAGTATTGATTATGGAATTATCGCCCAAACAACAAGTAGTAGATCTGGTCAAGAATCATCAGAAGATTCTTCTTTTGACACATAAAAATCCTGACGGTGATGCAGTCGGCAGTCTTTTGGGTCTTTATCTTTCTCTTAAAAAACTTGGCAAGGACGTCGTGGCAATCTGCGCTGATCCTGCCCCGGCCTATCTTGGTTTTCTCCCCAAGATTGCAGATTTGAAGCAGGAGTTCATCGGGACTCGAGATTTTGTTATTTCGCTCGATGTCTCCAAAGTGAAAGCCGACAAGATAATGTACAAGGCAAACGGAGATCATCTGGATTTTATCATCAGCCCGGAGGGCGGTAAGTTTACCGGCGACATGGTCTCTTCCAAAGAAGGCAGTTTCCACTTTGAAGTTATCATTGTCCTTGATTCGCCGGATCTGGAACGCGTTGGCAGCCCTTATGAGAGCAACCCCGAAATCTTTTATGAAGTGCCGGTTGTCAATATCGACCATCATGCCGGCAATGATTTTTTTGGCAAGGTCAATCTTGTCGACCTTACAGCGACTTCGGCGGCGGAGATTTTAGTCTCTGTTTTGGAATCGCTTACAGGGGATCCTAAGTTTATGAATGAAGATATCGCCACAGCGCTGTTGGCTGGGATAATTACCGATACCAACTCATTTCAAAATACCAATACTACGCCAAAATCTCTGACAGTTGCTGCTCAGCTTGTTGCGCTTGGCGCTCGCCAGCAGGATATTATCAAATATGTCTACAAGACCAAGCCGCTTTCAACCTTGCGGCTATGGGGACGGGCCTTATCCAATCTGCGCGATGAAAAAGACTACCGTTTTGTCTGGACAGAAATTCACAAAAAAGATTATCTCGAAGTTGGCGCAGCCGAGTCAGAATCAGGCGGGGTGATCGACGAGCTCTTGAAAACGGCTTCCGGCGTTGAATTTGCCCTCCTGCTATCCGAAAAAAACGGCGATGTTCACGGATCTCTCCGTTCAACTTCAAAATCAAAAGATGTCTCTCTGATCGCAAAATTGTTTGATGGCGGTGGCCACCCGATGGCATCGGCCTTCCAGTTGCCGAAGACCACTTTGGAACAGAGCGCAAATTCAATAATCCAAAAAATTAAAGAGCATCAAAACTCTCAGACGCATTTCACATCCTAATTCATGGGAGAATGCCTTGTTCTTTTGGGATATTTATGTTATTACTAATTAGGAAATATTAATAAAGGGAGAAACTGGTGCGGGGCACCAAGTTAAAAGTTCTTAAAGTCCTAAAGTTCATAAAGTAAATTAGAAAATGATAACTTTATAACTTTCAACTTTATAAACTTTATAAACTTGCAGGCTTCGCCTGCCAGCTGAAAGGAAAAAGTGGTAGAGAAAAAAGCCGCAAAGGCACAGAAAGAGGATCTGGTAAAGAAATATCAGACACACAAAGATGACACCGGTTCGACAGAGGTACAGATCGCAATCCTGACAAAGAAAGTCTCGGATCTGACCAAGCACTTAAAGGAGCACAAGAAGGACTTTGATTCCCGCCGCGGGCTTCTCATGATGGTTGGCAAACGCAGACGTCTCCTCAATTACCTCAAGAAAAATGAAGAGGAAAAGTACACCAAATTGATTGCCGATTTAGGCTTAAAAAAATGACAACAAGGTTGTCATCCTGAGGCGAAGCCGAAGGATCTCCCTATATAGAGATTCTTCGCTTTGCTCAGAATGACATGATTCTGTGCACATAACAATTAACAAGAGATCAGGAGAGAGGCGAAAAGGCTCCTTTAGCTTACAAGCTGGCCAGCTGGTTGGCAGGCAAGCTAGAAGACTGTTTCCGCTTCTTTGATCTCACAAGAAAGGATTTACCGGGATGGTAAAGAAACTTGAATTCCAAACCCGCCAGTACGAGGTGGATTTTGGTGGAAAAAAATTAACAATGGAGACCGGCAAGCTGGCCGGATTGGCAAACGGTTCGATTACTTTGCGGTATCAGGACACGGTTGTCCTGGCAACTGCCGTTGTGGCCGATGAGCCAAAAGAGGGGATGGATTTCTTCCCGCTTCTGGTCGAATTTGAAGAGCGCTTTTATGCTGCCGGCAAGATTTCCGGAAGCCGCTTTATCAAGCGTGAAGGCCGGCCCAGCGATGCCGCTGTTTTGGCTTCGCGTGCAGTGGACCGTCCGATTCGTCCGCTTTTTCCAAAAAGCTACCGCAATGATGTCCAAATCATCATAACAGCTCTTTCATATGACGGATCGATCGATATTTCTGTCTTGGCTACGATCGCCGCTTCAGCTGCCTTGATGCAGACAAATGCTCCTTTCAAGGGCCCGATCGGTGCCATCAGTATGGGCATGATTGACGGCAACTTGGTAATCAATCCGACCGAAGAACAGCAGGAAACTTCGGATATGTTTGTCACTTTCGCCGCTACCAAAGAGCGGATCATGATGATCGAAACCGAGGCAAAAGAAATTCCTGAGGAAAAAATCTTTGAAGCGATCGAAGCCGGTCATCAGGCGATGCAGGCTGTTATCGATATTCAGCATCAGATCGCGCTTGATCATTCTCGCGAAGCTGTGATGGAGGAAGGGGAAAAGATGTTTGGTATTCATGCTGAAGTTTATAATATCGCCTCAGATAAGATCAAAGACGCTTTAAACGAGCTGGATAAAGCCGCCCGTGAAGCCAAGCTTAAAAGTTATGAAGAGGAAGTCCTCTCAACTCTCGAAGGCGCTTACAAACAGATTGACATCAAAGCAGCCTTTGCCAAAATTGTCGAAAAGGAAATCCGCACACTCATTCTAACCAAGGGCATCCGTCCTGACGGCAGAGAGATGGAGGAGATCCGCCCGATCAATGTTCAGGTCGGCGTCCTACCGCGGCCGCATGGTTCAGCGCTTTTCACTCGTGGGCAGACACAATCACTCACAGTGGCAACTCTCGCATCCCCCGGGATGGAACAGTTCATTGATACAATGGAAGGGGAATCGACCAAGCGCTTCATGCACCACTACAATTTCCCGCCGTTTTCTACCGGTGAAGTCCGCCCGATCCGCGGCACTGGTCGGCGTGAGATTGGCCACGGCTATATCGCCGAAAAAGCGTTAAAATCGATGATCCCTGACTCTGAGTCATTCCCTTACACTATCAGACTTGTTTCGGAGATATTAAGCTCAAATGGTTCCAGCTCGATGGCTGCCACTTGTTGCTCAACTCTTGCACTGATGGACGCCGGTGTGCCGATCAAAAAGCCGGTATCAGGCATTGCCATGGGTTTAGTTACCAACGAAGACGCGACTGAGTACAAGATTCTTTCTGACCTGCAGGGGCTTGAAGATTTTGCCGGCGATATGGACTTCAAAGTTGCCGGCACTGTCGATGGCGTTACTGCTATCCAGATGGATACCAAGATCACAGGGCTTACTTATGATATTATCCGCGATACGCTCGCTCAGGCTAAAAAAGGCCGGATGGAAATCATGCAGGCTATGCTTGAGGTTATCCCTGCGCCACGTGCCGAATTATCAAAATACGCTCCAAGAATCGAAGCGATCCATATCAATCCAGACAAGATCGGCGAACTGATCGGACCGGGCGGCAAGAACATCAAGAAGATTGTTGAAGAAGCCGGCGGCAAAGAGATCACCTCGATCGATATTGAGGATGACGGCACAGTCATGATCTCCTCGATTGATCCTGAGATGGGCGCCAAAGCTATCTCAATCATCAAATCAATGACTCGAGAAGTTGAGGTTGGTGAGGTTATCACCGGTGAGATTATCGAGATCAAAAAAGACCGGATGACTGGTAAAGAGATCGGCGCTATCATGGCGATCTCTCCCAAACAGGACGGCATGATCCATATTTCCCAGATTGCCAACGAAAGAATCGAGCGAGTCTCAGATAAGCTCAAAGTTGGTGATGTTGTCACGGCCAAAGTGGCCGAAGTCGACCGGGAAAAGGGAAGAATCGGACTCTCTATCAAGGCACTTCTCAATAAGGATAACGAGCAGAAATAATATTCTTCGATCCATCCGTCTCTGGCGGAGGAGAGAAGTCTTGAATAGTTCTCGACAAGTCTCGAACAATGAATGAAAAGCAGTCCGAAAGGGCTGCTTTTCACATTGACAAGAAATAAATTAAGTGGTATAGAATGATCATCCGGCCTAATGGTCGAGATGTTAGGAGATCGGTATGAGAACATGCAGTGTCATTGTTATTCTCGTCGGTGTATTCCTCATATCATCCATTGCTAGCGCCACTAAGGTAACATGGGTGATGGGTCTCTGCGCTTTCTTGTTCATGGTTCTGGGCCAGGTTCTGGTCGATGAAAGCAAGACCGTGCCTGAGGCAAATCATCGGATCGGCATGCTTTTCGCCGGTGCTGCCGTCATGGCGGTTACAATTTGCCTGGCGACTCAGAACTGGTGGCTTCTGCTCCACTATGGTCTGCCCGCCCTTCTCGGGGTGGTGTTTCCGCTCACGTGGTTTGGATTGGAGTCGTACAGGAAGAATGTCGTCGCTCCGTCTAGAGAACCATGATCCATCCGGTCCACACTCAGGTTTGAAGGGGGGTTTACTTTAACCTCGGTGTGGCATCGGCCAAAGCAATTGAATCATTCGATTTCTTTGATCCGATTGACAAACTCAACTTTTTGTGATAAGCTTTACCCAACGTTAAGATATTGAACTCGTGCATCAGGGGCATGGACTAAAAGCTGTTTTATTATTCTTTCTATATTTTTCTATTGATGGATGAACTAAAACAAGATAAAGATCTTTTGCAAATCCGGCAGGAAATTGCCGCTTGTTCTAAGTGTCAGCTCTCAAAAACCAGGAATAAAACCGTCCCCGGCGAAGGCAATGCTGATGCTGATATTATGTTTATCGGCGAAGCACCGGGAGCGAACGAAGATATAGAGGGCATACCCTTTTGCGGGGCTGCCGGTAAATTTCTTGACGAGATGCTAGCTAGCATCGATCTCAAACGCAGCGATATTTTTATCGGTAATACCGTCAAATGTCGTCCGCCTGAGAATCGCGATCCGCAAGATGAGGAAAAAGCTGCCTGCCGGCCATACTTGGAGGCGCAGATCAAAGCGATCAACCCCAAAATCATCGTTTGCCTCGGCCGCCATGCGGCTGCTTCTCTTCTTCCCGGCATGCCAAGCATATCTAAGATTCACGGCAAAGCGCTTCGGAGGCCAAACGGCATTATCTACCTTCCGCTCTACCATCCGGCTGCCGCTCTGCACAACGGAGGATTACGGGGCACGTTGATAGAAGATTTTCAAAAGTTGACAGGTATTTTAAAAAAACTTGAAGAACAACCAAAAAAACAAGAAGAGGAATCAATTAATCAATTAAAACAGGAAACACTAATATAAGATTTGTGTCATTCTGAGCACAGCGAAGAATCTCCTGGCGCTAACGCTCTGGAAGGATCCCTCGGCTCCGCTCGGGATGACACTAAGAACTCAACAAGGAAAACTAACAAATGGAAAACAGAACAAACAGACCCGTAAATTACGGGCAACAATTAAATCAAGAAAGAAACAAACAGCTGGACCAGGTCCTCAAAAGCGATGGCATCGAGTCACGTTATAAGGCAGATCCGGCGCAAAACAAACAAAGAATTATGGAACGCAAATTAGAACCAAAAAAAGAAAGTAAAGGCAAGTCGCCAGAGCCCCGTTTTACGGCGCAGCAGGTCGACCCCAATTACAAGTCGAAATTTTTCTACGAGCCCAAGCTCAAGATCATTCCGCTTGGCGGCGTAGAGGAGACCGGTGGCAAGAACTGCATGGTTATCGAGTACAAAAATGACATCTTAGTCATCGATATGGGACATCAGTTTCCAGACGAGACGATGCCGGGCGTTGACTATGTCATTCCCGACGTCACTTATTTAGAGCAAAACAAGAGCAAGATCCGCGGGCTCTTAATCACCCATGGTCACTTGGATCATATCGGTGCGATCCCTTACATCTATGAGCGGATTGGCAGCCCCGTTATTTACGGCTCTCCATTGAGCTTAGGTATCATCAAAAGCAAACTTGAGGAATTCGGCCTGGACCGGGCAGCGAAATTATCCCCGATCAAAGCCGGCGAAGATGTCCTTCAACTTGGTGTATTTAAAGTACACTCTTTCAAGCTTACCCACAGTATTCCTCAGGCGATGGGCTATCATATCGAGACGCCGGAAGGCGCAATCGTCAACACCGGCGACTTCAAATTTGATCATACGCCGGCTGACAAGAAACCGGTTGATTTTTCAGCTCTTGCACAGATCGGCACGACTCATCCGCTGGTAATGCTTTCCGAATCTACCAATATCGACAAGCCGGGTGTTTCGATCTCAGAGCGGGAAATTGAAAATTCACTGCTCTCAATCATGGAAAACGCTCAAAACCGCATTATTGTGGCAACCTTTTCGACACTCATCTCCCGCGTGCAGCAGATATTAAACATTGCCAAAAAGCTTGACCGCAAAGTCTGCTTTGTTGGCCGCAGCATGATTACTACGGCAGAAATCGCTATCTCTTTGGAGGCATTGGTCTTGCCAAAGGATACGATGATCGATGTCAAAGACTTAAATAAATATCCTGACAACAAAGTTGTTATCGTCTGCACCGGCTCACAGGGTGAGGACAATGCGGCTTTGGCTCGCATCGCTACCGGTGAACACCGGCAGGTAAAATTGAAACGTGGCGATCTTGTCATCCTCTCTTCCTCACCGATTCCTGGCAATGAGAGAGCCGTCTCCAGCTTGATGGACAACTTGTTTCGCGCTGGTGCTCAGGTTATCTATCAAAAATTGATGGACGTTCACACTTCTGGACACGCAAACCAGGAAGATTTGAAATTAATGCTGGCTTTGATTAAACCTAAATATCTGATACCGGTGCATGGCGAGCGTCATAAACTGATGCTACACTGCCGGATCGCGCAGGATATGGGTATTGTCGATGAGGCGCACTGTCTCGTTGGCGATGACGGCCAAGTTATTGAATTTTCCGGTGGCAAAGGTGAAGTTACCAATAAACGCGTTCCGGCTTCCTATGTTATGGTTGACGGTCTCGGCGTCGGCGATGTTGGCAATATCGTTTTGCGAGACCGCAAAGCGATGGCGCAGGACGGTATCTTTGTAGTTATTGTCACAGTTGATCACAAAAATGGCCAGATCGTCACTTCGCCGGATATTATTTCCCGTGGCTTTATCTATATGAGAGAGAGCGAAGATCTTGTCCACAAAGCCCGTGCCGAAGTTAAGAAAATCTTTATGAAATACTCTGCCGCTAAAGACAAAGAAATGAAGCCCGACTTCGCCAATACGAAACAGAAACTTCGTGATGAGCTCGGAGAATTTCTCTTCAAAGAAACAGAGCGCCGGCCAATGGTCATACCTGTAGTCATTGAAGTATAGCGGCCAACATCATACAAAGTATTGAGTCAATCTGACCTCGTCTCGTCCCTCCGTAGCTCCCGCCAGCTGGCGGGAGCGAAGGGGTGTGGCCATTCCCGTTGTTATTGAAGTTTAATTGATATCTATAAAGAAAACAGCACCCTTACGGGTGCTGTTTTCATAGCATGTTTTTTCCTTGCAAGCGGTTATTCGTTGACGTATAATTAAGCAGAAGAATGCTCTCGCATTCCGATTTAATGTTATTCGAGCGTGCCCTCCTTCGTCCAGTTCAATGGGACTATGCAGGGCCTCGCGAGTCTATAATATTTTTAAGGTGCTCGGGAGGGAATGATGGGTAGAAGACGGATTCATCCAAAAAAGAAACTCAAGCCAAGATGGTACCAGACCGAAAATGAATGGGGGGACATCGTTTTTGATTGGACGCTTGGTCTGAAGCCAGCCACTTGGCGGATGATTTTTGCGTTGATCATTCTTACTCTCGGCGTCACAATCCTGCTCGGTTTTTTTGGCCGGGCTGGGGCTGTCGGCGAATCATTGGCCGGATTAATCAAGCAAGCATTTGGAGTCGTTGACGCATACCTTTTCACCGCTATTTTTATTTATGTTGGTTTTATCTTGCTTATACCGAGAAAACATTATCGGGTGTCCGAGTTTATTGGCTTCTTCTTGCTCATTATTTCTCTGCCTGTTTTCTTCCATCTTTTTGTGCCTGCCGAATTAGCAGAAGAAACGGCTGACTTTGGCCGCAACGGCGGTCAGATTGGCTTTCTTATTTCTTCGCCTCTACGTGAAGCGATCGGTCTTTTCCCGACTTTTCTGCTGACTGTCGCCTTCATGGTCATCTCGTTTCTCATGATCTTTGATTTCTCGCTTCTCAAATTCCTTGGCATCAGGACTGACGAGGACGATGATGACAAGGAAGAAAAAGAGAACAAATTCAATGTCAACAACGGAGAATCAAAAGTATCTGTCTTCGAAGCGGTAAAACGTAAATTTTTTAACCGAAAGCCGAAAGTCTGTGAGACAAAGGCTCAGGTAATTGAAGTAGCGCCGGAGATGAAGGATTCTTCTGCCAACAAGGGTGCTGTCTGGCAATATCCTCCGATTACCTTACTCAAGGAGCTTGATGAAGTCGCCAACCCCGGCAATATTTACAAAAATGCGGAAGCTATCCAGAAATGCCTCGCCAATTTCAATATCGAGGTCTCTCCCGGTGAAGCCAATGTCGGCCCGACAGTCACCCAATACACTTTGAAACCGAACGAAGGGGTAAAACTCAATCAGATTGTTGCCAGACAAAACGACTTGGCTCTTTCCCTGTCTGCCAAAAGTATCCGTATCGAAGCACCAATTCCCGGCAAAAATGCTGTCGGCGTTGAAATTCCCAACAAAGTTTCTGCCAAGGTGACGTTGCGCGAAGTACTATTGGCTCCGCAATTCAAATCGGTTAAAAGCAAGCTTGCATTGGCGCTGGGACGCGATGTTGCCGGCGAGCCGCTAGGGATCGATCTGGAAAAGATGCCCCATCTACTGATTGCCGGATCAACCGGTTCGGGTAAGTCAGTCTGCATCAATTCCATCATTGTGGCGTTGCTTTATAACAATGCGCCCGCCGATCTTCGCCTTTTACTGGTCGACCCCAAGCGAGTTGAGCTGACCTGCTACAACGGGATCCCGCACCTGCTTTCGCCGGTGATTACCGAGGTGGACAAGACTGTTTCGGCCTTAAAATGGGCAGTCTGGGAGATGGAGCGGCGCTACAAGATGTTTTCTGATCAGGGTAAGCGCAATATTACTGCCTATAACATGGCTCCCGGGCCTGAGGGGAAGATGCCGTACATTGTCATTATTATCGATGAGTTGGCTGACCTGATGGCTACTTCGGCAAAAGAAGTCGAGGGTTCTATTGTTCGGCTGGCACAAATGGCGCGGGCGACTGGCATACATCTGGTTATCGCGACTCAGCGTCCGTCCGTCGATGTTTTGACTGGTTTGATTAAAGCAAATATATCTGCCAGAATCGCTTTTGCTACCGCTTCGCAAGTAGATTCGCGGACCATCCTCGACCTTTCCGGTGCTGAAAAACTGCTTGGCTTTGGTGACATGCTCTTTATTAGTCCCGGCAATAAGCCAAAACGCGTCCAGGGTTGCTTTGTCTCTGATCCAGAAATAGAAGAAGTTGTGAAGTTTCTTCAGGGAGAAGCAGAGCCGGCATATGATGAATCAATCCTGTCTTTTGGCGAGAGAAGGGGCGGCGGGATGGGCGGAGGCAATGGCTCGGGCGAGGATGATCTTTACGACGAAGCGTTGGAAACAGTGGTGGCGGCCGGCAAGGCATCTGCTTCACTGCTTCAACGACGACTGAAAGTCGGTTATGCTAGGGCTGCCCGTCTCCTGGATATTCTGGAGGAAAACGGTGCTATCGGACCGGCTGACGGGGCAAAGCCAAGGGACGTGCTGGTCTCCGGGGCTGAGCTTGGCAGTTTTGGCAGCAACACCGACCCTGCTTCCTACCAAACAGATAATGACAGGGACAGCAATTATTAGCTTCCGAAAACATAATACGATATACGAATGCTAAAAGGTTTCTACAAAAGAAAAATTACGACCCAAAAAACACTTGGCGAGCGGCTAAAGGAAGCTCGTCTCAAGAAAGAAGCGACTCTGTCACAGGCGGAAATTGCGACCAAAGTCAGGGCTGATTTTTTGGCAGGTTTAGAGGAAAATGATTGGAGCAAATTACCCTCGGAAGTCTATGTTCGCGGCTTTGTGCTTGCTTATGCCAAATTTTTGGACATACCGAGAGATGAGATTTCCACCCTTTTTACTGCTGAGGCGAATCTCAGAAAAACTAAAAGCGAATCCAATGTCCTGTCCTACCAAAAAAGAATCAAGGATCAGAAAGTAATTGTCACCCCCAGATTTATTGGCTATGCCGCTCTCGGGGTTTTTATTACCACAATGTTTGCCTACATCATCTTTCAGGTGCTCAATTTTGCCGGCAGTCCCGATCTCAAGGTTGTCACTCCAGATAACAATACGGTGATCGAAAGCGACTCAACCGATCTCAAGGGGGTGACTGATAGCGATATTGTTCTGACGGTGAACGATGAGCCGATCCCAGTCACCAATGACGGACATTTTGCTACCAGTCTGAAGCTCCATCGCGGAGTCAATATTATCAAAGTCAAAGCCGTCAACAAAGCTAAGAAAGAAACAGCCGAAGTTTTGACGGTTGAATACAAACCAAAGACGGCCCTGATCGATTTACGGGCAAACCAGTAATTTTCAGCGATTAACAATGAAAGGATTAATATGACGGAAGACGTCCAAGGCGAAAATAAAACAGCTGCAGATGAAGAAATTACAAATAGAAAGCCATTTGATCAGGAAGAAGCATTAGCAAATCTACAGAAAGAACTGGGCAGCGGGGAAACTGAGATAAATCTGCAGTTACATGTAACAAGAATGAGAGATAACGGAGCAACTGATGAGGAAGTAGATGCTGTTTTTCGATCTCTCTATAAGGCAATCGGCGTTGAACCATCGGCGATTGATAGTGCCAGAACAAAATTCAAACATTCAGAGGCAAATTGGATAGCTATTCCGACGTCCCAGGATGGTCTCTGGATTCGTATCGGAAGCCAAGGGGGGTATGAATTGATAAGGGCGACAAGAGCCGATCTGGAAAAATCGATCAGAACGATTCGCCACTACACTGGCAATAAAAAAGATATCGGAATAATCGATGATGGCGAGACGGTCGGCGACCCGACTGAGCCTGAAGATATTGCCCGGCAATTTATTGAAGAAATTCCCAATGGCGGTCATCTCAATTGGTTTTTAAAATCTTATAAACTTCATGATGACCAGCGGGCAAAAGTACAAGGTATGATATTGAGCCAATTGGGTGTCGGCAATGTTGGTCTTTTAAAGTCAAAAGCCGAGGAAGACTTAAATACACCCAGAGGCAGGGCTCTTAAAAGAGGAGAAGCAGTTGCCCGTACGGCAATTCCGGGCTATACCTTCCATGCAATCAGAACGGATGATTCAAGAGGTCTGGCCGAGGATGGCTTTATTTACAGAGTTATGAGGGGATAACCAAATTAATTATAGGAGAGTGATGGCCAAAAAAGAGGCGCTCGAAGAGGGGAAAACACAAACACAAAATTCTGGCAAAAGCGAAGCCCTAAAAGCGGCTCTTTTATCAATTGAGAAGCAATTTGGCAAAGGTGCGATCATGTCGATGGCGGACAACCCTCCGCTCAGCATGGACTCAGTCTCTACCGGTTCTTTCGGCCTTGATTTGGCCCTGGGGATCGGCGGATTGCCAAGAGGACGGGTGATTGAGATCTTTGGCCCTGAATCATCCGGCAAGACCACTCTGGCTATTTCGACCATTGCGGAGGCACAAAAGAAAGGCGGCAACTGCGCCTTTATTGATGCTGAGCACGCTTTTGATCCGGAGTATGCCAAAAAGATTGGTGTTAATCTGGACAATTTGCTAATTTCTCAGCCGGACAACGGAGAGCAGGCGCTGGAAATCTGCGAAACGCTAGTCCGTTCCAATGCTTTGGATGTTGTAGTCGTCGATTCGGTCGCCGCTCTTGTCCCGCGGGCTGAGATTGAAGGAGAGATGGGCGACTCTATGATGGGTGTCCAAGCCCGTCTGATGTCTCAGGCTCTTCGCAAACTGACCGGTGCCGTCGCAAAATCAAAAACAACTTTGATCTTTATCAATCAGATCCGCATGAAGATCGGTGTTATGTTTGGCAATCCTGAGACGACGACCGGCGGTAATGCTTTGAAGTTTTATTCATCTGTTCGTCTCGATATCCGCCGCAAGGCTGCCATTAAAAAGGGCGATGAAAATGTAGGCAACAACGTCCAAGTCAAAGTTGTCAAAAATAAAGTTGCACCGCCTTTCAAGACAGCTGAGTTTGATATCATGTTTGGCACGGGCATTGATTTTGAAGGTGAAATTGTCGATACCGGCGTAAAATATGGCGTTGTTGACAGAGCCGGATCATGGCTCTCATATAACGAAGAGAAACTCGGTCAGGGCAAAGAAGGCGCCCGCGCATTTTTAAAAGCCAACCCTAAGATTACCTCAGAAATAAAAGAAAAGATTTTGGAAAAGGTAAAGGAAGTGAAAGAAGCGGCCGACAAGCAGGACTAATGAAAAAGACACCGCTTGAATACGCTCTCTACCTCGTCCAGCTTCGGGATAGAACCGAGAATGAAATGCTGAAAAAGATGACGCAAAAAGGTATTGACTCAGCCGAGATCCAGAAAACAATTATCTGGCTCAAAGATAAGCATTTCGTAGATGATGAGCGGTTCGTGGAGAATTACGTCAGAAGTAAGACAAATGACGAAAGAATCGGCAAGAGAAAAATCGAGCAGAAATTATATCAACTCGGCGTATCTAAGGAATTGATCGGAAAATATTTGTCTGACACCGATCCGAATACAGAGTATGAAAAGGCGAAAGAGTTAGCTGATAAATGGCTTTTCAAAAAGGGCAGAAACGAAAAAAGTTACGAACAGATTGGCCGCCACCTGGCTGGCAAAGGATTCGAGATTGATACGATTAAGGAAGTCTTGCATCAAATATTAAAATAAAATGTTTCCATAAGGAGGGCTTGTGGCGAAAAGCAAAAAGGCACCGTATATTCTCTGGTTTAAGGATATCGACAAGAACGATATCCCTCTTGTCGGCGGCAAAGGCGCAAATCTCGGCGAGCTGACAAAAGCCGGCATTCCAGTACCGGCCGGTTTTTGCGTTACCGCACAATCTTATTATTACTTTCTAGATAGCACCGGAATACGGAAGAAACTTACTGCACTTCTCAAGGGGCTGGATGAAAATGATAATAAAAAACTAAATCATGTTTCCCGCCAGATTAAGGAGTTAATTGTTAAGTCCAAGATGCCTGAAGACTTGGTCAAAGAGATCAAGGAGGCCTATCATCGGCTTGGCGGATTTCCGGTTGCGGTTCGCTCCAGCGCTACCGCCGAAGACTTGCCCGATGCTTCTTTCGCCGGCCAACAGACCACCTACCTCAATGTGACGACGCCGGAAGATGTAGTTAGCTCCGTCAAGAAATGTTTTGCTTCGCTCTTTGAAGCCAGAGCGATCTATTATCGTGTTGTGCAAAAGTATGATCATTTGAAAGTCGGCCTCTCTGTCCCGGTCCAAAATATGGTTCATTCTGATGTTGCCGGTATCCTATTTACCGTTGATCCGGTTGAGCAAAATCCGGATCATATTGTGATTGAAGCCGGTTATGGACTCGGCGAAGCGACCGTCCTGGGTGAGATAAATCCTGATCGCTATCTTATCGATAAGAAAACGATGTCGATCATGAGCAAGGAGATAAACCAGCAATCATGGCAGATAGTCTACAATGGGGGCCATGGCGATAAGCATCTGGCTGTGCCAAAAAGCTTGCAAAAGCGTCAAAAAATTGAAGATGACCAAATCCTTGAATTAGCCAAGATCGGGCTTAAAATCGAAGAGCATTATGGCCGCCCGCAGGATACCGAGTGGGCGATAGAAGACGGCAAGATTTTCTTTGTGCAATCCCGCCCCATCACCACTTTAGACAAGAAACCAGAAAATGGGAAACTGGAAACAGCAGATGTCGAAGATCTTTCTAAGGCGGAGATTATTCTCAAAGGTGCTGCCGCCTCACTCGGCATAAAATCCGGTCCTGTAAAAATTATCCATAAACCAACTGAGATAGATAAGGTCAATGAAGGCGATATTTTGGTCACGGAGATGACAACACCCGACTTTGTGCCGGCGATGAAAAAGGCGGTGGCGATAGTGACTGATACCGGCGGACGGACTTGCCACGCCGCCATTGTCTCCCGTGAATTGGGCATTCCCTGTGTTGTGGGCACGGGCACAGCAACTCATACCCTTAAAACCGGTCAGATGATTACGGTCGATGGTGCCAAAGGTCTTGTCTACAAAGGCAAGGTTGCAGTTGCACCAGCAGATGTTGCCACTCCCCGGCCGGCTATCGGCGGCTCAGCTATCGCCGAAGAAGTGCCGGTCACCGGCACCAAAGTCTATGTCAATCTAGGGGAGCCACAACTGGCGGCCGATATTGCCAAGCTGCCGGTTGATGGTGTGGGTTTGCTCCGTGCCGAATTTATGATTGCCAATCTCGGCGAGCATCCCAAAGCCATGGTCAAAGATGGCCGGGGGGATGAATATGTCAAAGCGCTAGTCGAGGGCCTGCAGACAATCGCCGGTGCTTTCGCACCGCGTCCGGTCGTCTATCGGGCTACCGACTTCAAGACCAATGAATACAAGGGCCTAAAAGGTGGAGAGAAGTTTGAGCCGGATGAGGACAATCCGATGATCGGTTACCGCGGCGCATCCCGCTATATTGCCGATCCGGAAATGTTTGCGCTGGAGCTAAAAGCGATCAAGACAGTGAGAGAGAGCTTGGATCTCAAGAATCTCTGGATTATGGTCCCCTTTGTCCGCACAATCTCCGAGATGCAGCAGGTCATGAAACTGATTGAAGATAATGGGCTAAAACAGGGGCCTGACCTCAAAATCTGGATGATGTGTGAAATCCCTTCAAATGTAATTTTACTGGATAAGTTCCTTGATCTTGGCATTGATGGTATCTCAATCGGTTCAAACGATCTGACACAGCTGACATTGGGAGTGGATCGCGACAACCAGACGCTCGCCAAATTATTTGACGAACGTGATGAAGCTGTCCGGTTATCGATTGAGTATGTTATCAAGACTTGCCGCAAAAGAAATGTTACCTGCTCAATTTGCGGGCAGGCGCCCAGTGTTTATCCGGAAATCACCGAAATGATGGTCAAGGCCGGCACGACGAGTGTATCAGTCACACCGGATGTCATCATCCAAACACGAAAAATAATCGCCTCTGTCGAGAAGCGATTAATGCTCTCAAATATAATTGACAGATAAATCTCAGCCAGGTTAATATCAAGAAAAGCATTAAACAAAGGATCGTATGGCAATAGCCGAATCTGCTCCGCGTGACGGAGGAACCCCGGGCGGAGATGATTATTATAGAAAACCGCAAATTGTTGAGATGCCGCAAGGACTGGTTAACGATTTCGAAGCTCCGAACGACTCTATCAACTTGTCGGTCGATGCCATAATGGCCCGTCTCTCGAAAGATTTTTCTCAAGGTGGAGAACAGGGAGAAATATATCTAGGAATGGAGGAGTGGCTTCCTGAAGGGATTCCAAATCCCGATAGCCCGCTTTCTAATCTAAAAGTTGACTTGATTAATCGACTTGGTTGTTTAAACTACCAAGTTCGAAAATTGGATTCAGCACCAACCCAAGAAGACGATACTGAAGAGAAAATCTCTGCTGAACCTTTTTACCAATTAGTCATCAGAACGGCAAAACCGGGAATATACATTACAGAGACATATTATCCGAAAAATGAGACTAGTGGACAAGCAGGCGGTAGATCTATGCTCTCTGTACGGCAAGATAAGCCAAAAATGCTGGAAGGTATACCGGCAAAAATTGATTTCAGTGCTCGGTCAATGCTTGATGATCTAAACACATCCGTGATCAGAAGTATGGGCAATGAGCGTCTATCCGAGAACTTTTTGGACCAGATTAAGAAAATCGGCTGGATTTCTCTCGATGTAGATGATTGCTTGACGAAAACTTCCGAGTCGGGAGCCGTACTTGCTGGCAGGAAGTTAGAAGATTTTGCAAAATTAACCCGTGCTTTGAATGATATAGACGTAAAGGTTTTCTTAAATACTGGCCGTGGCGTGACAGACGTAGAAAAAATTATAGCACGCATAGAAGCTCTCGGCGGAAAAATTGAAGATGCGGTTTGTGAAAATGGAGCAGTGCTTTACGACCGCGAGATCGCACTGAAAGAAAGGGCGGGAGAAGATACAGATGGCAAAAAGCCGTTTGAAATTGACCCGGAAATCAATGAAGTGACTATGGCGGTCAGGAATGCAATTATTAATGTACTGGAAGACGAGGTGGTCAAGGAGGGGTACGGTATTCTTGAACCAGGCAAGGTTGTAGGCATAAGCGTGAATGGTACAGCCGAAGGGTTCCAAAAGGCTAAAAATGAGATTGACGTCGCCAACGTAGCTAAAGAATCAGGGCGTGAAATTGAAGATTATAAACCGATTGATATTTTCCGTATTTGGATACAGAAGCTATTAAAAAATGAATCCAACCGCTCAATAATTGCAGAAGGATCCGGGAAAAGTCTGACGGAAATAGAGCCTATTCTCAACGCGATGGTAGGTAGAATAAAAAATTCCGCTATAGCTGTTGACATCAACCCCTGCCGCCTGACCGAAGACGGCCAATTTATTGGAATTGATAAATCAAGGGGCACCCAAAATTTTGCAGAGAAGAAAGGCATTGAGAAAAGGCCAGATGGAAAATATGACAGCGTTCTCGGGGTGGGAGATTCTGGCGGCGACCTACCGGCGATGAAGGAGTTCAGCTCCGGTGCCATACCATGGAATGCTACGATTGACTTGCGAGAAAACAAGGATTTAAATGTGATCTATTTTTCTCCTTACGAAGCAACTGAGGGCATAAATGACATTTTAAGAGTTGTCTTTGAGGGTAAGAAGAAAACTGCTCGGGCAGCATAATCAACCGATAGACAATAAAGAAAAAAGACAGCCGGTTGGCTGCTTTTTTCTATATGGATTACTCTAAGGCTTTTTTGGGGAGAAATTGATTGATTAATAGTGCTACTGCTCCGCCGATCAGGGCAGTATAGAGTTGGAAGACGCCGAAGGAAACTGCAAATGGTTTGGGCAGAACTCCGGCTTTGATCAAAATCATGGCGATAGAGTAGAGAAAGAGAAACTTAAGAATTGCGGAAACACCGATGCCGATCGCCGGATTCCACTTCAAAGTTCTAAAAAACTTTACACCGTAAACAAGGATCGAATTAGCAATCCAGACAAAGGGAATAGTGAAAACCAGCAGCATCGTATACGGTCCAAAGATCAGGCCGCGAGCTAAGACAGCAATACTCGGAAGTAAAATTATCGGCCAGATTTGATGGTTTTTTAGTCTTAGCGCCCCCAAAACCAGCATTATATTGACTATTGAACCAACCAAAAGTTGAGGATGACCGAGTGCAAATGGGATCCCCAAAGCAACTAGGGAATAGATTCCCATCTCCACTAATTCTCTTGGCCAAACCACTTTTTGCGCCTGCACCGCGATAACTTTTTCTTCTGACATTTAATGCCTTTCTCGTAATTTAAATAAGCGTACCAGATTTTTTCTTCTTTAAGAAGCTATCTCAAAGACAAGCCCAAAATACCCAAAATTATGATGACGATGGCGAGATATTGCCTTAACTGTAATTTTTCTTTGTAAAAAATCCGACTATAGATTACGGTGACGAGGGGACTGGCAGTAGATAGGGTTGCAATTATACTCAAGTTCGATATTTTGATCCCCTGATAATAAGATAGCGACCAAAGGACCATACATACAGAGATCGGTAGAATTTGCCAGATCGTTTCTTTTTTATCGAGTACTAAATTCTCTTTCGACCTTTTTAATAAAAAGAGGGCAACAAAGATCGCAAAAAATTCCACAATAAATGAAGTGAGGAAAGGCCCGATTGCTTCAGATGAGAACTTGGCCAGAACAGCCCAGATGCCCCAACCGAGCGCAGCGATCAAAGCATAGGGGATGCCGCTCGATGTCTTAAATATTTCCGATTTTTTTACCCCCTTGAAATCAACCGAAAGCCCGATAATTCCAAAAATCATCAATATCATCGCCAGTATTTGCAGTGTCGAAATTTTTTCGCGGAGAAAAAGGAATGATAGTACGATGGTAATAATTATACTTCCGGCGCTAACTGGCGAGATTACCCCCATTTTTCCGACCTTTGCGGCCTTATAAAAATAGTACATCGGTATGTAGCCAAAAATGGATAAGCCAATCGTATATAAAATATACCAAGGTGAAAATTCGGTTTCACCTAATGTGAATAAGAGAATAACAAAAAGTAAAATGCTGTTAAAAATATTCCGGTAAAGAATCACCTTGTTTGGGTCGTTATTTTGAGTCGGCTTTTTGGTCAACGCTCCCGCTAGACCATTAAATACCAGGGCGGATAAGCCAAATAATATTCCTAACGTTATTTTATCCATTGTTTACTCTAGTCAATTTCATATTCCTTTTTCCACTCCCAACCCTTCTTAGCAAACTCTGGCTTCAAGCGCTCATGCAGCTCTGAGAGTATCGGCTTTAGCTTTTTAAATTTTGAAACGGCCTTGTTCGGATAGGGGGCGATCAGCTCCGGTATATCGAAACAACGGTAGGTCTCGCAAAGCACATGGTTGATGCCCTCTATTTTATCCAGTGCTTTAACAAGTTTTGATTCTGGTGTCTTGGCTTCTTCGTATTCTACCCATAAATCGTGCAATTCCCGGCCTGATTTATCTGGCAGCATTTCTTTAATCTGTTTGATCGCGGCAAACTCCTCATTAAACTTTTCTTCCTTTGTTTTTTTGCCCAAATAGATCAAAGAGGCATCAGTATCATCGGCGATGGCTTCTACCAGATCATGTACCAAGGCAATCTTCAAAGCTTTCAAAATATCAACTTTGTAATCAAACTCCGAAGATAACACCAATAATAAAATTGCCAGATGCCAGGAGTGGTCGGCACTAGTTTCCTTAAAAGCCATTGTCGGTGTATCCTTCCAGCGTTTTGTCTTTTTAAGCTGTTCGGAGACGCGGAGGAAATCATAGATTTTCTTGATTTTCTTATCATTTGTCATATAAGCTCTGATTAAATTATTGCATGCCTTTCCATAAATACATTTTGCAGTATAATAGTCCTATGCGCAAGCTAAGCATTTCTTTGCGAGGCGAGAAAGCCCCGTTTTCGCCTATCAGAAAACTCACTCCATTTGCCGATCAAGCCAAAAAAGGTGGAGCCAAAGTCTACCATTTAAATATCGGTCAGCCGGATTTTGATTTGCCGCGACCGGTTGCTCAGGCACTCAAGAAAAATAGTAATTGTACTTATCTGCCATACGCCCCATCGCAGGGCATGCCCGAGCTTGTAAAAAGCTGGTCAGATTATTACAAAAGTATCGGCCTTGATATCGCCCAAAAAGAAATCGTTGTCACTACAGGCGGGAGTGAAGGACTGATTTACACGTTCGCTGCAATTTGTGACCCCGGCGATGAAGTTATTGTTTTTGAGCCGTTTTATGCCAATTACAATGGTTTTGCCAATCTCGTCTCGGCCAAGATTGTGCCCGTCACTTTGGTGCCAGAAATCGGATACCATCTGCCTGATCGCCAGGATATTATCAAAAAAATTACGGCCAAGACAAAAGCGATCATAGTGACGAGCCCCAACAATCCGACAGGTACTGTCTATTCGGATCAAGAGCTGAAAATGCTCCTCGATATTGCAAAAGAAAAAGATCTTTTCCTTATAAGCGATGAAGCATACTTTGGCATTTCATTCGCTGCCGGCAAAGCAAAAAGCATTTCCCATCTTGCTGATGAGGAGGGGAAACAGAGGATTATCATGATCGATAGTGTTTCCAAGCGGTTAAATGTCTGCGGAGCCAGGATCGGCGCTATTTCATCCAAAAACGAAGAGTTTATGTCAGCGATCAACCGTTTTGCGCAGGAAAGATTATCGGTTGCGACAATTGACCAGTTGATAGTATGTGAAGCACTGACCGATTGCAAAAAATATGTCGAAAAAATTGCTGAAAGCTATAGAAGTCGGAGGGACGCGCTACTCAATACGCTGGAAAAAGAGCTCGGCGTCAAGATGCATCACCCTGAGGGTGCATTTTATGCCATGCTAAGATTGCCCTTCAAAGATGCGGACAATTTTGCCAAGTGGCTGCTCTTAGATTTTCGCTATAAAAATGAAACTGTCATGGTCGCTCCGGGGAGTGGCTTCTATGCCACAAAAGGGCTGGGTGATGATGAAGTTCGTCTGGCTTATGTGCTAAAGGAAGAAGATCTCAAAAAAGCCGCCAAGATATTAGCGCTGGCCATAAAAGAGTACGCAAATCTGTCTAAATAATGTTCTGCAACTCGCTGACTGAATCTAGTATAAAGTCCGGGTAATAGGGTTCGAATTCTTTTTTAGTATGAAATCCTGTGCAGACGGCGCAGGAGTACACTCCGGCTTTCTTTGACTCGATGATATCGTTTATGTGATCGCCGACGTAAAGAGTATTTTCCCGGCTAATTTTTAGTTTTTCCATACACTCTTTTATCTGATCAGATTTGGGGGTTTGCAGTGTTGAGCCCAAAATCAGTTCGAAATTAATGCCCTGATTATGCTCATTTTTCAGTGTTTCAGCCACTACTGTCGGGCTGTTGCCGGTAACAATGCAAAGCTTTTTGCCCTTTTTACTCAAATCAATCAACAGTTTTTTGTGCGATATTTTTAGCTCCCGAAAATGCTTGAGGGAATAATTTATTTTTAATTCCTCTAGCTCATCGGCGGTAAAGCCGGCGTCTGGATTGAGCGCTAGCATGCGCTCGATGTTTTCCCTTCCGCTCATACCCCAAGCATCCTTTTCCTCCTCCTCGTTAAATTGGATGTTGTGATTGGCCCGCATCTCATTTAATATTTTGGTAAAAGTATATCTTGTATCTACAAGCGTCAGATCAAAATCAAAAATAACTAATTGGATATTAATTTTGTTCATAGTTCATTGTTGGTTCTTCGCCGGACGGTACTAAATTCTTTCCTGACTCGTCAACAAGTTGAGTGATATCTTGGAAAAATAAAAGGTGCGGAGGGGTATCGATTCTCAACATCGGATTGCTGGAGCTAGGAGATTCGAGCCCTATTACTTTGGCGGTGATTTCCCGAGCATCCAGATTGGAGGGCTGGAAACTGATCCTGTAGGTAGCATCTTGTTGTATTCGATGCAGCATCCCTGATACTTCCGACGGACTATAGCGGTATTTCCGGCTTGGTGTCTGTTTTTCGAATCCTTCCAAAGGATTTACCTCTGTCCCGAGTGCCATAAAGCCTCCTCAAAATTTAATACTGTGATGATTTGTGTTTCGAATTCTTGATGCATAAGTCAATTGAGTCATTCCGCTGTTTAAGTTATCCATAGGCTAGCTTGAGGTGAGATACTATTTTATGTTACAAACAAAACGGAGCGATATCAACCTTCTAAGGGAGGAAATCATGCTCTCACTCCTCCGCCTTTTACGACGGACCAAGACCGATGAGCAGATTTTGCTAGAGGCGAAGTTGCTAATTCTGGCAGCTTATCCTCACGGCGAGATTCTAACCTCGTTCATCGAGGGGACGAACTTGTTCGCAAAGTGCCCGCTTTGTCGGTCGAACGGGATAGTTAAAGTTCGGGCAAGGATCCGCTGTAAGAAGGGAGATCACGACTCGAAAGTCTTCCTCCATGATGTGGATATCTGCCCGACCTGCTGTCTCGCGGACGATCAGGGTCATGCCTACCAGATCGCATCGGTAGCTTGACCAGCGCTTTAGGGGTGCCCGGCCGACGTGTGTCGGGTCCCCCTAGAAATCCATCCGAAATTCGATTCCGTGTTCCTTAAATCCTAATTTTTTATATAGATCATGGACTTTTTCTCTTTCATAGCGGCTGGTAGCTACCAGTTTGTAGCATTTTTGCTTTTTGGCTTCTTCGATAATCGCATTAGTAAGCTTGGTTCCGATACCCTGTCCTCGCAAACTTTCGTCGACAAAGACGTCCTCCATCAAACCGTATGGTTCTGCGTGCAAATCGTTGTAGATCAGGGCAACCGATGCCCGACCAACCTCTTTGCCACTTTCATCTTCGATGAAAAGCTTAATAATTTTTGTCTCTCGCTCTGAGTGTTTGATTTCCATGTATTCTCCTGTATGTCATCCTGAGTGGAGCGAAGGATCTCCGAGATTCTTCATTTATTCAGAATGACTGATTAATTACTTTTCTATATCATCCAACAATTGCTCGTGGATAGCAATAAGCATCGAGTCAAATGAGATATGGGGTGCTGCATAATCGACCGCAACTTGCCTGTCGTGCGGCTCTGGCCATTCGATCTTTTTGGAAATGGAAAATTGTAAAGCATAATTTATTTTATCGAGCGCCTTTGCGATCTTTGCTTCTTTAGTTTTGCCCGCCTCATATTCCAGCCAGAGAGACATAAACTCTTTTTCAAGATCGTCGGGGAGTAACGAGAATATCTTTTTAGCCGATTCCAATTCAGCGTTATGTTTTTTATTTTTTGCTGCTTTTGTGACTACCCAAGAATCGCCCGTGTGTATCTCAACAATATCATGAATCAAAATAATCTTAAGAGTTTTTAAAACATCAAACTTGAGGTCGATTTCCTTCTCAAGCGCCAAGAGCATCATCGCTAGATGCCAGGTGTGCTCGGCATCATTTTCCTGACGTGTTTGGTTTGAGAGATAGGGAATACGCTCGATAAGCTTGAGTTTCTCGATCTCTTTAAGGAAATTTAAAATTTTTGATAAGCGCTCGTTCATTGAGCCTCCCCAGGTCATTCCGGACTGTGTCCTGAGATCCGGAATCTAGTGTTGTTAGATCCTGAAATAAATTCAGGACGACACGGACTAATAGGGTTGAGAAGAGTGTCGATTTCTGTTATTACTATAGCAACCGGCAGCGTAGCTGTCGAGATCGGAGGTCTGGCAATGCTGGATCGGTTATACACCGCCTATGTAATTTTGTGGGCGGGAATCAACGGATTCATTTCTCTGTCCGGCTGGCGGGACAGGAAAGGAGATGGTATCAATGATACCCCGTCTGACCCAAGATGAGCTGGGGATGCTCATCCGCTTCACTGCTTTGATCATCGGCGTACTGGTGGTCGTCACGGGCGTAGAGCTCAGCGCGTGGATCAAGCGACTGCTTTCCAGGCACGGGAGGAAGAGCTGATGAGTACGACAATATTCTGGCTTGGAGTAGCAGCGCTGCTGATCTTTGCCGTCGTGCTGGCGCTCATCATCCTCTGCGGCGCCTATATCCTCAAGATTTTCTTCGGGTGGGGCGCGATGGATGATGATTCGGCTACGGACCAGCCGAAAAAAAGAGTCGAGTCGGGCTGATTACCTAGGAAAGGTTTTCAGTCCGACAGTCTAGTCCTGATGATTCTTATGATCTTTCAATATATATGAGATATTCTCTCTCCGTGCACTTGGATCAACGGTTTGATTTTCATCACGAAGCATTGGGTTTTGAGATGTCTCGCCGTTTTCTTGCTGCATCTTGAATATATTCTGGTCTAATTGTTTTCCTCTTTCATTTATTACCTTGATTGCAGCAAGTATTTTTTGACCTTTTAGCGTCAGCTTTTCAATTTCCTGTTCGGTCAACTTATCTTTCATCAGTCTCAGAGTTTCAGTAATATGTCCCAACTCCGCATTAAGAGCAGTCACTTTCTGTGCCAATCCTGCACATTCATCTTCGGCCTCATTTAAAAGGTCAGTAATATAATTATTATCTACTTCCGGTTCTCCCTCTATTGCCATATCCCTCCTATTGTAAAGATTCCTTGACCCAATCTTCATACTCTTTATTTGCTTCGACCGGCGTCACGATAATCCCCGGTATATCATCCGAATGCATTTCCAACACAACCTTGACTACCTCATCTTTTTTATCCGCGAGAGTGTAGGCGACGGCCTGAAATCTTGGTTCATCGGCGATTTCGCCCTTCCAACAATATTGTGAGCGGACAGGGAAGATATCGGCGCAGGCAATCAGTTTCTTTGCCAAAAGAGCATCGATAATATTGTCTAGCTCTTCTTTGAGAAATGTATTTAGCTCTATCTTCAGAACTTTCACTTTAATTTTTTCCGGTCAATTGTTCTCTTTCTCGGTCGTTTATCCACATTTCATACATCGTTGGCCAATCTCCGCCTACTTTTTCCTGAAGTTGATTTTGTATGCCAATAAGGTCACCTTCTTTTTCGCGGGCTAAAATCGATCGCCTATCTTCAAAAAGACCTTTTGCTTCAGGGCTCAGTCTTTCCAGTTGTGTGGAAAGCGCTTCAACCCCTCCAGCTTTCGCGTCAGTATAGTTCACTGCCATCTCTTCGCTACTTACCATCTTTCTCCTTATTCAATTAATTTTGTTTCTTGTCTGATTGTAAAATAATTTGCAATTAAAATAAATGCTCCGCCGACAATTATCCCTAAAGTAATCGGTTGGTGAAGAAAGATTGCTGCAAGTATCGCTCCGACCACTGGCTCCAGCAGCATGATGATGCCGGCATCAACCGTCGGTACCTTTTTTGTGCCTGCCAGATAAAACCAGTGATTAAGTATCTGCACGATTAAGCTAAAAAGTATAAGACCGATCCAAACATGAAGTGGCCAATTCAGCGAGAAATGAACAATGGCAGTATTGTCGGTTAGTTTGCTAAGCGACGGCAGCAGCGCCATGAAGATAACGATGCAAAAAAACTTCTCGGTGAATAAACTGTTGATAGGATCATTGCCTTTCTTGGATAGATAGCTTCCGGCCATGATCCAGCCAGACAGCAGCATTCCACCGATCAAACCAACTGCTATACCTAAGATCGGAATATGTCCCATGGGCTGAAAAGGGTTGACCAAAATGATGACTCCCGCGAGAACTACAAGGCACGAAATCACCTGAAATCCCCTAATTTTCTCTTTCAGGATCACCCATGAGAACAATAGGGTCCAAAGGGGCTGGGTGTAGAGCAGCAAGACCGCAATCGCCACAGGGACGCCAAGCAGCAGAGGAGCAAACTGGCACACAGTCAAGGCAATACTGACAAGACCGTAAATCACCAGTGGAATAATGTTCTTGCCTGTATATCGGTGTTGTTTTTTGAATATAATAAAAGGCAAAAGGATTATCACTGATCCGACAAATGGTAGCGTTGAGATTTCGAAAAGCGAGAGTCCAAAGTTTGCAAAGATTTGGCCGGAAAATACTACCAGTCCCGATAATAAACCGGAGGCGATCACAAACCAATAATATTTTGAGATACTAAGCATACCCACCCATTCTTTAACTAAAAAATAATAATTTCATACTCATGACAAAAGCGAGAATGACAAAGAACACCCGAACCAATTTGTCACCGCTTTTGATTGCAGCGTGTGCACCAAAGTAGCCGCCGATCAGCATACCCACAAAGAGTACCCCAGCAGCTTGTGGATTGAAATATCCGGCGAGTCCCAGTATGGCGACTGTCAGGACATTGCAGATAAAGCCGGGGACAAGATCGACAGCATTTGATTCGATCGGGCCTTTTTTAAATAGAAACATCAGGATGAAGCGGGAAAAGATGCCGGTGCCGGCGCCAAAAAAGCCGCTATAGACAGAGACTACAGCGTAGAGAAAATAACCGCCAACAATATGACGTTTTCTTACTTCTGTTCGGAATTGTTGAATTTTATTCTGAAAAATTATCAGGGGCAAGATCAGAAGAATTATTATGCCAATCACTTTATATAAGGCGTCAGTATTCACAGCGATGAGCAGACGATTGCCTAGATAACTGGCCGGCAAACTAGCAAGAGTCAAAAAGATTGCAAATCGCCAGTTAATTTTCTTCGCCTGCCAATATTTTGATAGACCGCCAATACAGCCGCCGAGGCCGCCAAGTTTATTGGTGGCGATTGCCAATTGCGGCGGCATGCCCAGCAATGTTAAAAAAGGGATAGTAATCAAACCACCGCCGCCAACCAAGGCGCCGATGAAAGAAGCGGCAAGCCCAACCAAAAAAATTAGAGAAAGCTCGATCATTTACCAATTCATGATAGCACAATTCAATATTGCACTCTAATCTGCTAAAATATAAGAGATGAAAAACCAGCTTGTGGTGGACGGGTTGCTTATCAATTTTTATAAATTCCAGGAAGGCGACAAAGGCACGCTCCTGTTTTTGCATGGCTGGCGGTCAGAAGGGATGATCTGGCAGGGGATTATCAGGCAATTAGATTTACCCGGCTATACTATATATGCGTTGGATCTTCCCGGATTTGGTAGCTCGCCAGCGCCAGACAAGCCTTATGCCGTTGCTGACTATGCCGGCTTTGTCTCAACATTTATTCAAAAGCTGAAATTGACCAATGTTATCTTGGTCGGCCACTCTTTCGGCGGACGGATTGGCATCAAACTCGCAGCAAGCGAACCGGAGATCATCAAAAAATTAGTTCTGGTAGACAGCGCCGGCATGATCACCGATCAAAAAGGAAACCAGCTCAAGAAGACCATTGCCAAAATCTTCAAGCCTTTTTTTAGACCAAAGTTTATGCAGCCGCTGCGGAAAAAGGTCTATCAGATGATTGGTGCAGAAGATTACCTCGCTACACCGGAGCTCCGTGAAACTTATCTGAAAGTAATAAGCGAAGATTTGAGTACTTTTTTGCCCAAAATTAAGCAGCCGTCTCTGATCATCTGGGGCGGCAAAGACAAACAAACTCCGCTCGAATACGCCGAGATTATGAAAAAAGGAATAAAAGATTCCAGCTTGGTTGTTTTACGAGACGCAGGACATTTCAGCTTCCTCGACCAGCCGGACGAATTTGCAAAGCAATTAACAATATTTATTAACAAATAGCTTTTAGCGGCGTCATCTCGAAGCCGGTAACGGCTGAGAGATCCCATGAGATTTCTCACTGCGTTTGAAATGACAATCAAAAACTGATGACAAAATTTTTTCCAATCTATCAACTTTATCTCCTGCAACTCGAAAATTATGAGCTGAAGCGCTTTTGGGCGCTGCTATCTCGGAAAGGATATTTCGGGGCAAGCGCGCCGTTACGTAAAAATATCGTTTGGACTGGCAAAGCCAAAGCAATTTTTGCCCTATCGGCCATTCTCTATGCAATTTTTGTTTTTTTCGCCGGATTGGGGACAAGCTGGATTGTATTTGCTATTACATTAATTTCCTTCATCGCCCCAGGTCTGTACTATTCTATCTCCGTCATCCTACTGTGGCCGTGCGATGCTTTTCTCAAAAAGAGAATTATGGCAACCGCGAGACGTAAACTTGAGGGTCATGAAAATCTGCGGATTATCGGCATTGCCGGAAGCTACGGCAAGACGACGATGAAGAACGTCCTCCTACATGTTCTCGGGCAAAAATATGAAGTAACCACAGCACCAGGCAATATCAATACTGCCCTTGGCATTTGCTCGTGGTTTGTGAAAGAACCGATTAAGAATGCCGATATCTTACTGATCGAATTTGGTGAGGAGTATCCGGGCGATAACGCGCGGACCGCCAATATTTTCTCTCAGGATATTACAGTTGTGACAGGTATAAGCGAGGCACATTTTGAGCGGCTCGGCAGCATCGAGGGCGTGGCAGCAACTATATTTGAGGCTGTTCAAAACGGACGGCAGGATACCGTCGTCTATCTCAACGGCGACGATCACAATGTATTAAAAACTTATAAGAAATATTTGGAAGAGAGAAAAGAAGTATTTTTTGGCCGGGAGAGATCAAATCTCAAAATTTCGGGCAAAAAGTTTGATTCCGATAAACTTTTATGGTCAGCGGAGGTTGAAGGAATCGGTAAAATAGAAGTCCCTGTTTTGGCCGAATACATCTTTGCTGATATCGCGGCCGCCATACTGATAGCGCAATCTCTCGACCTGAGCGGCACCGAGATACGTCAGGGAATCTCCAAGCTTCAGCCGGTAGAGCACCGGCTTCAGCCGATCAAAGGACAGGGCGGAGTGCTGGTGATCGATGATAGCTACAACGCCAATCCCGAGGGTGTCAAAGAAGCGATAAATACGCTGGCTCTTTTCAAAAACCGCCGGAAGCTTTATATTACTCCTGGTATTGTAGAGACCGGCAATAAAAACAAAGAAATTCATGAAACTATCGGCGAGCAGCTGGCTTCCGTTGCGGACATCGTCATTTTAGTCAAAAATAGTGCCACTCCTCATATTGCTTCAGGTCTGGAGAAAAAAGGTTTCAGGAAGAAGAATATTCTCTGGTTTGACAGCGCTTTGCAAGCACATGATTCACTTAAAGATATATTAAAGCCGGATGATGTCATACTTTTTCAAAATGACTGGGGCGATCAATATATCTAATAAGTTAAAAGTTAAGAGTTAAAAGTTAAGAGTTGTATTTTTGACCTTTGCGTTTTGAATTTTAACTTAGGATGTATATGAAAACAATCGGAGTATTCTTTGGCAGCCGCAATACAGAGCACGATATCTCGATTATTACCGGCGAGATGATTATTGCCGGCTTGAAGGGGTTGGATTACGGTGTCATACCGGTCTACATCACCAAGGAAGGCGAGTGGATGATCGGCGAAGAATTGGGTAGTCTTTTTGCATTTACCGATGCTGAGAAAAAAATTACCGCTGAAAGCAAGTTCAAACAATATTTTTTGGATTTAGAAAACTCACAGGGCAAGCTGGTCTTTAAAAAGAAAGGATTGGGCGGCAAGTCAATTACCATTGATCTGGCGTTCCCGGCTTTGCACGGTGCTTATGGCGAGGACGGCACCATACAGGGGCTTTTCGAAATGCTTAATATTCCTTATGTTGGTTGTGAAGTTCCGGCCTCAGCGATAGCGATGGACAAAGCGCTGACAAAACAAATCTGCCTTGTTGAAGGTATCCCGACAACTAAATTTGTCCATTTTGGCAAAGAAGACTGGTCCAAGAATAAGGATGAGATTGTAGCAAAAATTAAGGGATTGAAATGGCCGGTCTTTGTCAAACCGACACACGGCGGTTCTTCGATCGGTATTGCCAAGATCAAGGACAAGGATCAGCTTGAGGATAAGATTGATGTTGCTTTTTGCTATGATGAAAAAGTGATTGTTGAAGAGGGAGTGGAAGATCTGATGGATGTGACGTGTTGCCTGATCGGCAACGAAGAGCCGATTGCTTCTAGGCTTCAGGAATCTGTCTTTTCTTCCGACCTATTTGATTTTGAAGAGAAATATCTCAAGGATGGCGGCAGCCAGCTGGGCAAATCAGAAAACGGCATCGTCATCCCTGCCCGCCTCGATGACAAGACTACAAAAGAGATTCGGGACATGGCAAAAGAAGTTTACAAAGCCACTGGCTGCAGCGGCATTGCCAGAGTTGATTTTCTCTACAACAAAAAGACCAAGGAAATATTTGCCAATGAGATCAACCCTCTGCCGGGTACGATCTATCATCACCTTTGGAAAGAAAGCGGGATCGAGCTCCCGGAGCTTTTGGAAAAACTGATCGGCTACGCAGAAGAGAGCTTCCAAAAAAAGCAAAAGATAGTGCAGACTTTTAAATCCAGTGTTTTGACGAGCATCAACTCCAGCAAACTCGGCTCCAAGAAGTTAAAGAAATAATAAAAGATTGTTTGCTGAATAAAAAATACCATCCGAGAAGATGGTATTTTTTGGCGGGACATACCCGTCTAGAACTAACTATCGAATTCAAATAAGACGCACGATATGTCGGTTAACGCTATAATCTTATGATATGTTTTCGCCGGAATTTCTATTTTGTTTGGAGAGGCGATTATCTCTGTTTTCTGACCAATTGTGATCTCCGCTTTTCCAACAACCAAGTATATTATCTCCTTAAGATTTTCTGCGTTATCTCCTGAAACGGTATCCTTATAGCGATAAGTTATTTTGAATCCGTCAGCTTGGTAATTTTTGCCCTTTTCGTTTTCTTTGATAAGTTTCATATCAATAATATTAATGGCGGTACCTTTTGGACAAAATCCGAACTTTTTTTGACGAAAATCCGGACTGTGAATTTTGATTGCCGCGCGAAGCGCGGCAGAGCAGAAAACTTTTCCGCTCGGGCGGGGCGGGAAGGAAA
>Ga0172375_10000126_pt1 | contig 113657 bp, 74 predicted proteins | sample LakKiv1m_FD_114537 | JGI IMG/M metagenome (GOLD analysis project Ga0172375, IMG submission 114537) | Freshwater microbial communities from Kabuno Bay, South-Kivu, Congo - kab_092012_11.1m | ecosystem: Environmental > Aquatic > Freshwater > Lake | place: Democratic Republic of the Congo...
AAGGAGACTCATAGATGCAAAACAGAATGAAATACTCAACCAGCTTCGGTAACATCAATTATGGCGCAACCGCCCAAGTCTTCAAAAATGCTCCGGTAACGTTTTATTATTGCGCAACGCGCAATTTCAGGTACGCCGATAACGTATCACTTGCCCGATGAATCAACACTCTTCATGGTTCGGTATATGATCCAGACAAGCGCACAAATCATAAGCAGGACAGCAACAACAAGCAGTCTGCGCCCCTCGATAATCCGCCTGCCTGCAGACGGATTATAGTCGGAATTACCTTTCTGGGAACCTGTCTGCCAAACATCGGCATCCGCCCCATCCACCCTGGCAAGTACTTCCGAAATATCATAACGCGGAGCATCAAGGCTAGCAGCACCATACACCACACGGAAGAACTTGGACTGCTCAGGAAAAAACACAGCCTCGTGAATTTCACCCTCTGCCTCAACACCAGACACATTCAACGAAAGACTGTCCTGGTTGCTTATTGTTATTCGGTACCGCCCGTAACGGCACGAACGGTTCAAGCCTATGTTCACGTTTTCCTGCTTAAACCCTCCCGTATCAATACGGCTTATAGCCGACGAGGCAAGGCAATTCCACACCTCCCGGCCAGTCTCATCCTTTTCAGGAGCCTCCACCATCACTGACCTGCTGAAATTAGAAGAACTGGTAACTATCTTCAAACCGGTAAGCGGCACCCATCCTGCCTCGAAAGTTATTATAGTCGTCTTTTCTTTTGCATTGTCCGAAACGCAGACCCCCGTCACGGGATAGGCACGCTTAAGAATGCGGTTCTTTACAAGCGTCTCTTTCCTTTCCACGAAATCAATTCTGTCGATCCTGAAATCTTCCCGGCTGAAACTGCTCCTCTCGCTCTCGCTGACCACACTTCCATTGCGTTTCTCGCGAACCACCCCGATCAGCGGCGACTGCTGGGTCTCTGTGATGTTTGACACCGTTATCCTGTAGTAGGAATATTTCCCCTGCTTGATCGCGACCCGGCAGTTTCGCAGATCAATGTATTTCGAGTAGTCAAAGATCGGCTGATTCAATGCCAGCACTTCCCACGAGCTGCAGTCATTGCTTCCTGACACACTCACCTGCTTCTCGTAATTCTTCAGCGATGTGTTAAAAACCAACGCAACAAACTGCCGATCGACATCATTCTCTTTCACCTTGTAAACAAGCTCTATCCTGTTATCAGCCAGCTTCTCGAAACCCACAGTCTCCAGCACAAAGCTGCTTTCAACCGTCTCCGCCTTGACGGTTTCTGCCGTCCGAACAACAAACGGCCGCTCATTGCCCTTTTCATCAAATACCCTCATATTTGAATAGCCGGGCACGGTAGCAGCAAAGATCTCCTCGTCCAGGCGGAAAATTGCCACCTTCTTGAAAGCTTCCGGCGGCATCCGGACTTCTTTCTGGTATGGAAATATCCGAGCGTCGGTTGCCGCGGGACACGTGCCGCACACGAAAAGCATAAGAAAACCAGCAAGTACAAGACTTCCATACCTTATCCTCATGACTGACCGCCTTTCATGAATTTCTTCCCCGAATACAGGTAGGCAAAAGCCCCCAGCAGAAGAATTACCCCCACCACCATGAATGCAACAACCCGGTAGATCATTTCCGTGCCGGCGAGATCAACCAGGAACACCTTTCCGGCAACAACCGCAAACAGCGCAAGCCCGAGATAGCGCAACGGCGTGACATTCTTCCATATCCCGCCTGCCGTAAAGCCCACTGCGAACAGGGCCCAAAGTATCGAAATACCGCCGCGCTGGAACTCACGCATCTTCCAGAAAAGGAGACTGTTCAGCTCCAGGGAAGTGTAGACAAAAAGCAGCAGCAGGGATCCGTACCCGAATGCAGCAGCCACGGAACGTTCCCCGCGCTTCAGGTTGACAGCTCTCCAGATAGCAAGGAAAGTCATCACCAGCACGCCGAAATCGAGAAGCCTGGTACCGGCATACAGAAAACTGTATTCCATGTCGTAAATCATGCTGTCGCTGAAATGCCACGATACAAGGTCAAAGGCAAAAACCTTCAGGACTGCGATAAACATGAACGCGCACATCGCCCACATCGCAAAACTATCCTGCTTTTCACGCATCAGGTATTTTACAAGGAAATACCCTCCCATCACGCACCACAACACAGTCAGCACGGGAAGCCTGAAAGGCGTGTAGTACATGAACATGGTGTTCAGCTCAAGATGGGCAAAGAGGAACATAAACAGCACCGCGAACCAGTAGAACACCCCTCCAGCCACACCCCGGCTGACAAACTGCGGCGTATTGTTCGCTTCGCCGATAACCGTGCCAGCTGCCGCATCCCCGCGCCCACGCTGAATAAAGAATCCGCCTATAACTGATGCAATCGAAATGCCAAATGTCCACAGGCGGGCAACCATGTGCTTCCAGTAAAGCGCCATGGGCTCGCTGGCATGGGATACAAACGAAAAGTTCCTCGGTATGTCCCAGTAAAGCAGGCGGAAGAAAACAACACAGTACATGACATGCGCAAGGTTCTCCATAAAGTTGCTGCTAAGCTTGCGGCCCATCCAGAGGAACATGAACGCGAGAAGCGACAGGCTGATGGTCAGCGATTCTTTCTCCAGTATCAGCGGCAGCGTCCAGGTGGTAAACACGCCCGCCAGTGCTATCAACGCAACCAGCAGCGCCCTGTCGGCAAGCCGCTTCCGGAGGAAAACGAGCACGTGAAGGATGTAGAATACAGACATCCCAATGGACATTATTGACGGGTAAGGACGGCCGAACTTGTCATCAATTAGATTATATGCCGCGTAAGCATAAAACAGCGCGTTGGCAACAAGATGAATAATCTCAAGAGTTGTCGACTTGTTGCCCCTCACAATATTATGAATGTAGACAATGGACGAATGAACAACAAGGAACGCGGTGGCAAACGATATCGCAAGGGTGAAATCATCGGGTTTGTACGCAGACTGAAGCGACGCAATAAACAGTCCGTAAGTACACAGAAACCCGAGGTAGTTGAGCAGGCGCCACTGCTTGTAATAAGCTATTGCCATGATGCCAAGGCTCAATAACAGGATATAACTGTAGAATCCCGGCAGGTTTGGCGTGGGAGCTCGAAGAAGAACCGGCGTCATGTAACCGCCGGCTATTCCTATTATCGCAACAAGCATAGAATCAGCACTAATCGCCACAACCCCGGCTGTTATTGTAACAAGGATCATAAGCGCAAAAGCCACCGGCATAGAGGCAGATGGACCGAAAAGGTGATAAACCGAACCCGCGGAAAAGGCGCTGGCATAAAGGATCAGGAGCCCGCCGCCGATGAACCCCTGCCCCATGAGATGATACTTCTTTCCAAGCAGTCTTATTCCGAACACAAGCAGGCCAACGCCGGCAATCATGCTTGCTCCAACACGTGCCGCGGGGGATAACAGGTCCTTCTCCAGTGACCATTTCAGGAAATAGATCGCTCCCATTACAACAACAATTATTCCAATCCTGATCAACCATGTTGTGGCAACTGCAACTTCTGTACTGACACCTTCGCGCCTGTTCTCATCACCATAAACAATCCAGCGCCATATCTTCCCAAGTACCTCCTTCGCCGACTCAACAAGCTTGGAAGGCTGCTCCGGAACAACTGTCTTAACTTCCTTCTGCCCGAGGACAGGCTCTGGCAATAAAACAGGGATTGGCGGCGGCTTAACTATCCCTGCTTTCTGTATTGTCTCCGTAGCCTGTTTCGCTGAGACAGATATATCCGCCTCCAGTCCTGCCTTCGCGCCTGAAGCTGCCTCCGGTATATCCTGCCCGGCGTTTCCACGAGAACGCAGGGTCTTTGCCATCTCCAGGACCTCACGGTTGAGATAATCTACCCTCGAGGACAACATACGCCCGTCATCATTAATCTTGTTGACTGTTCGCCTGATGAGAAACAGGACAATCGTATTAATAAGCACAAAGATAATTATCATTTCAGTCATTTCTTTTCTCCTGATTCCGGCGCTTTCGCCGGTTCGTTAGCAAGATGCCTGTTGATAAACTCAGCCGCGATTGCCCTGTACGCGCTGTCAAAGTCGATCCCGCATTCGTTATGAGTGCCAGTCATCTCAACAAACTGCTTGGGCTCCCTGGCTGTCTCGAACAGCCGCCGCCCCTGCTCAAAAGGAACCATTTCATCGTCCCGGCTGTGCGCTATCAGTACGGGGCAATTTACCTTTCCAACGCGCTTAAGGCTATCATATTTAAAACGGCAGAACAGCCTGACAGGCAGGAATGGAAACATTTGGGACGCCATCTCTGGCGCCGATGTAAAGGTTGATTCCAGGATGAGCGCACCGGGTGTAACCTGCTCCGAAAGCCAGACCGCTACCGCCCCGCCAAGCGATTGGCCGAATACAGCTATATTCCGTGGCTCTATCTTTCTCTCGGCCTTAAGGTAATTCCAGGCGGAAAGTGCATCAAGATAAGTTCCCTTCTCCGATGGCTTGCCGGTGCTCAGTCCATACCCGCGGTAATCAAACATCAGCACATTCAATCCCATGTCGTGAAAAGTCTTAACGGTATCCACTCTGTCACCAATATCACCGCCATTCCCGTGGCACACCAGGACGGTGCGTTGCGACATTGGACGGTTTGTCGATCCGCCACGACCGGCACCGGCGGGAACAAACCAACCCGTGATTGTTTCGCCGTCCTGCGTTTGCAGGCTCAGATCCTCAAATGCGAGCCCCATGCTTTCGGGAGTGTCATCGATAGTCCTGCCAGGGTAGTAAACATATCGCGGCTGGAAGAGAAAGATAAACAGGCAGAGCAACAGGTATGCCGCAACTGCTATCCTCACTATTGACCACATTATTTCCATGACACTTGACCTTGCTTTGCTGTCTCCGTCTTTCACCGGAACAACTCCATGAGTTCGCCGCCCGGATCATGCCCGAGCACGATATAATACGCTGCCGCTCCCAGTATCCCATGCACAATCCCAACCGCCCAGATGTTCCGGTACCTCTCGTAATTCCAGCTGAATGCGATACCAGCCACCAGGGTCAATCCCATCAGCCAGTAATTCGGGAAATGCGACGCGCTGAAAAGCACCGAAGCCGCCATTAATCTGGGCCAGAGACGCGGAACAGCATCCCTGAGGTTTCTGGTAATCAGTGCCTGTAGGGCAAACTGTTGCCCCAGCCCCCATACCGGGTAAAGAATCATCACCAGCCAGAAAGTCGCAGGCAGTGGAAACCTTGAGTTGATTACCCCGTAAACCAGAAGAGGAATCATCGCAAGGATGGCGAAAATACCGCCAGCCTTTATCGCCGGAATAAAACCTTCACGCCTGAATCCCCATGCCGCAGCCATACCCTTGACCGTGACAAAACGCCATAACAGGTATAATCCCCAGATGATAAACGCCAAAACATTGAAAATATGCTGCGGCCTTGCTATCGAACCTCCAGAACCTTCCAAGCCGTCCGAGAAGATTTCAAGAATTACATGCACACTACCGAAAAGAATTACGCCGAGAAGCTCACCGGAACTTGACCTCGTCAGCGGGTCAGCGCCGCCGAATCTGTCAGGTTCCGCCTTCTCAAGTGAAGCTCCCCGCCCAGAGGGCGGGGCTTCTGTGCGGAACTCCACCGTAGCCAGCGCCTCCGTTTCGCCCTTCGGCGAATCTACAGCGAAAGACCATCTTGTCTCGCCGAAATATCTTTGCGAAGGCGGATCCTCCCCGTTCAAAGAACTGGGCTCCCTGACGAAGGCGAGTGGCATATTCCGGAATAAAGAAACCGTGTTCATCCTGCTTTCTGCCCCGTTACTTCGTTCAGCTGAACAAGTGCCCATTCAAGATCATCTTGCAGGCATTCACCCATAAGACAGACCTGCATCCAGTTGCGTTCCGAGAGATACTGGCTGTTGTAACTCAGCAGGCAGCCTCTCTGCTCAAGCTGTAATCCTGTCTGCCGTGAATCAAGATGACGAGGGAATACCAGCGTTGTAACCGCCGGAGACGAACAATCATCCGGTACAAGTATCTTGTACCCAAGATTACGGACTTCATCCCTTAACCGCGAAGAGAGAACCCTGACCGACTCAAAACGCCTGACCGGCTCCAGCCGGCGGAGCGCCGCCTGAAACGCATGAAGAAGGTTGGACGAGAAAGTGAAAGGTACTCCTTCCATCGCCGAGTAATGGGCAAGGTCCAGGTAACGCGGCACCTTCCTGCTTCCTGAAGGAATAATATGGTTGTGAAATACAATCGCCATGCCAGGCAGTGCGGAAAGACCTTTTCCGCTTACACATGACGCAAGATAGACATCCTGCAGCGGCACAGGAACTGTCCCTATAGAACTTATCGCATCAACACAAATCCTGACTCTTCTCTCCAGGCAGATGCGGCTTATCTGTTCCAGGTCGTTTAAGACTCCTGTCGATGTCTCGCAATGAACAAACCATATCCAGCCGGTATCTTGATGTCTCTCCAGGTATTGCCCGACCAGGCTGTAATCAAAGACATCGCCCCAATCCTTCCTGATAACCCCGAAATCCAGGCTGCACCGCGATGCGTGGTCCACAAGACGCTCACCGAACTCCCCGTTACTGAGAATCAAACCAGGCTGTGACAGGAGCGACAGCTCCGTTGCGACAACATCATTCGCAAGCGTGCCGCTTCCCTGAAAGAATTCGGCATACTTGGCCCCGGTCAACTTGCACAGCATACGCTTTGTTTCTTTGACATTCTCAATAAACCTGTCGGACCGGTGGGAAATAGGCACCGCTCTGAAAGCGCTCATCACATCAGGGTGCACGTTGACCGGACCAGGCAGGAGATTGACAACTCCGCGGTCCTGCCTACCCTCCGCCCAGGCGCATCCGTGCCCGGGCTCAACTCTCTTTCGTGCCGCCATCTCCCCTGCGTCACGAGCAGTTGCGGATTTGTCAAGCTTGGCTACGCTACTGAGAAATGTCTCCATCGTGAGATACATGGGCTGATAAAGGGCGCCTGGCGTGCCGACAAGCGGACCAAAAGGAACAAACCCCATATGCCGGTATAGCTTCTCCTGTCTGACAGTACCCGATATCACGCCCACGTCGTAACCATGTTTAGAAAAGTAATCTCCCACCATTTTGATTAGACCATAGAAAATACTGCTATTTCTCCGGTCTTTCCTTACTGCGAGCAGTCGTATCTCGCAAATCGATCGCCCCTGAGGCAGATACGCATCTATATTCTCCAGCTTTGAATCAAGCGAGAACGGGCGCTCGCCTCTTAAGGCAAGCATGCCTAGAAGCTGCTTGCCGGAAAGACAGATCACGTATGAGTTCTGCTCATGAAATTTGTCCACAAGCCTGTGGGAACTGTCGCGGGAATGCTGGGGTATCTCTTCAACAAAAGTCTCATAATTAAACTTGTGAATTTCCTCAATCTCCCAGTCTTCAGAAGCCATTTTGAAAACAAAATCCTGCACAACGCCTCCGTTCTCACTCCGTTACCACGTTGCCGCGTGAAGATGGACTGACAATCACCGCAATATCTCTCCTGTGGGCCATCAATACCAGCGCCGCCGCAACCGCTATTCCCGTCACATGCGCAGGTTCCCTGACCGCCGGCATCGCCGCAAAAGGAAGAACCGCAACCATAAGCAGACCGCAAAGCTTGTACGCCTTTGTAACAATCACAAGAAGCGCAAGAACAAGGCACAACAGGAGCACCAGCTCCGCATTCAAGACAAGTACTCCGCCAGTCAGTGTCGAAAGCCCCTTCCCGCCCTTAAACCCGAGCTGCAGGGGAAACATATGGCCAAGCACAACGGCAACCAGGGCCAAGGCCGTAACCCATGACGACTGCGAAGCAAGCCTGGTAATCATTACGGCCGCCGACCCCTTTGCCAGGTCACCAATGAAAGTCACGGCAAAACCGGCTTTCCCCACCTCCCGGCCGGCATTCCTCGCACCGGCTGTTCCCGAACCAGTCTGCCTTATATCCTTTCCAGTCTTGAAACGGACCAGGTAATATCCCGTACAGATACATCCCAGCAGGTAGCTTAAAACAATTACGCTTATTTCAGGCAAACTCATGTAACTCCAATACCAGTCGCCATCTCTACTTGCCTGTTCGCATCAGGGGCAGAAAGAGAATATCGAGCTTCTTGCCGTTCTCACTCCGTTCATATCTGAAGAAACGCCAGAGGAAGGAAACTTTCTTGAACTTGTCACTCTTCCTGTCATAGGTGATTGACGGAAAGATATCGACACTGACATCATCATTCGAACGTTCATAGTGCCACAAACGCCATAAGATCCTCGCCCTGACATATTCATCCTGCCCGTCCTGACTCTTGTTCTTCGGCGTCACATCACGCTTGTAATCATAAACAAGGAAAAGCAGACTGCCGTCCACGTTCTCTTTTTTAGCCCCGGGATCATCCCTTTTTCCGTAGCTCCATAACGGAAAGAAACCATTCTTCCGGCGATTGACAACAACAGCCCGGCCGTTCTTCACCCCCTGGAGTTCCACCTTGTTCTTGTACCAGCATGCAGGAAGGGAAATGAATGTCTTTCCATATTCGCCATATTTGCCGGACGAAGTGTCACTTGGTGAGCCGTCATTCCAGTAGCCGTATAGGGGAAATATTCCCGAACCGCTTCTTGTCCCTTTCCGCCAGTAACGGCCCCACAGGAAAGTTCCGTCAATATTTCCTGAACTCTTGTCCCTGTCATGCGAAAACAGCGGAAAGAGCCAGCCACCGGAATGACTGCCCTTCTTTACCCCCACAAGCGGAGTCAAGGGATAGAAGAAACCGTCAGTCTCGTTATTCCAGCCGATTAGTGGCGTATAGAACTTCTTGTGCTCATAGTAATACAGCGGGAAAAGATAACCATCCCTCTGCGCTGCATCCGGTTCCCAGTTGTTATGGAACAGCCCTAAGAGCGCCGTTATGTCCAGATCCTTCCCGTCTGTGGAATACCCAGATAAAAGCGGCGGGAAAAGTGTCGTTGATCGGTTACCATTTTTGTATCTTGCAAAGAACACCGAAGCAAAAGTGCCTTCCTTGCTGTTTCTGTAATACAGAGGGAAGATATGCTCTTCACCTGCATGATCACCACGGCCGAAATGGGCCAGCGGACCAGCCACCCAGAGGTCACTGCTCTTGTCTCCCTTTGTCAGCCAGGACAGCATGGGCGGAATAAGATATGAATTCCTGCCGTCACTCGTCTGCCATTTTGCAAATACAGGCGATACGAAAGTCCCGTCCTGCGGCTCTGAGTAAAAAAGAGGAAACAGGTACCTGCTAGACGGTTCATCACCCCAGCTGTATCTGGCCAACCCACCGAGGCTCCAGAGACTCGATGACTTTCCATCAGTCTCATACATAGAAAGCAGCGGCGGCACTGCTGTATAACGTTTGCCGTCATCGCCGTTCCATTTTGCGGCAAGCGGCGAAACAAAGGTCTTGTCCTGCCCGTTCCAGTAATACAACGGCAGCACATGGTGGGAGAAATAATCCTTGTCCCACTGGGCGTGCAGAAGCGGGGCCGCCAGCCACAAGTCTCCTCCCGTCTCCGTCCGCCTGCCACCGGACAAAAGAGGATAGATCAGCCAGTTCTTACATTCAGAATCACTGTGATATCCGCCAACAAGTGTTGCAAAGAGTTTGTCCGTAGCCGTCGTCCGCTCGTAGAACAACGGCACGGTTGTCCGCCACCGTGTCTTCCCTGCGTCCGAATCACCCTGCGAGTAAAGCGGTGTCATGAGCACGTTCCGCTCGCTGCTCTTTTCCCTGAAATATAAAAGCGGACACAGCTGCCAGCTGTTACCCTTCGCATCGGCGCCGCTCGACCATGGTATAGACACAAATGTGGAACCGTCCTTGCCCGACGACCGGTAATACAGCGGAAGGACATGATCCGAGGAGGCGTCGGCAGTCCACGACCTGTGCGCTAACGGGCCCAGCGCCCACACCGAACCGCTGTTTGGACCGCTCGAACCGCCTGTTAACAACGGGAGGGCAAACCAGCTGGAATTCTCCCCTGATTTTGCGACACCGCCAAGCAGCGAAGCCCACATCTTCTCTCTGCCGGCATGTTCCGAATAATATAAAGGCAGAAGCAGACTCCAGCCGTTTGTGCCTGAAGCGCTTTCCTTCCTGGAGTACAGCAACGAGAGAAACTTGGATTCATTCTTGTCCGCAGAGTGATAGAACACCGGCGGCATAAGCTGCCAGTTGGAACCATCAGCCTCTCTGCCGGCTGACCACGGCAGTGAAAGGAACACTGATGAATTCTGGTCCTTTTCCCTGAAATAGAGAGGAAATAAGGTATCGCCTCTTTCTTTACCATCCATATCTGACCACTGATGCCCGAGTGGCCAGAACATAAACCTGTAGTAACCATCTTTGTGACTGTAATTGCCTGCCAGCGGCCATATATGCCACCCGTTTTCGGTAGTAGTCCGCTTCAGATGACCAATAGGCCAAGGCAGGTAAAGGCTGAAGCCACGGTCACTTTTCGAATACGACCATAGAGGAACAAGCCCGTCATAACCGTATTTTCCGAAAGGATGATCGAAGTGCCAGTACAGGGGGAATACCGTTAGATAATCCTTGCCCCAGAAAACCGGAAAGATCCTGCTGTCACCCGACTTACGGTCAAACTGTCCTATCGGCCACAGGACATTGTACACTTTCTTTTCCTGGCCCAAGCCATAAATAGACATCAATGGCCTTAACGCAAAATGATCGTCGGTAAACTCAATGGCTGGCCACAGAACGGATAAAGCCGGGTCACGATAGTACATCAACGGCCAGATATTAACCCTGTCCTCTGCAGGCCCTTTCCGTGTGTTGTATTCGCCAGTGTAGAAAGGCGTCCCCTTCATCTCGGTGCTTGCACAACCGGAAAAAAGACCGGCAGTAACTGCGACTATGACAGCAACTACTACTTTCATTACTTTGTTCATTATTCCCCCTGATTATTTTCCAACTGACTTTGACGCGTGTTCCAGCGCCATTTCTTTCAACTTCTTCAAATCGAGCTTCCCGGAACCAAGCGTAGGCATGGCCTCAATCCTGACAAGATTCTCCCTGCGAGGCCTCCATAGGTTAGGCAGATCACTTTCGGAAACAATCCGGTAAAGATTATCGGCATCTCCGGCTTCATCTGTATAGAAAGCAACAAGTTGTTCACCTTTTTTATCATCCGGCGATGCTGTAACAAAAAGGACCTGACCTACCGCGCCCAGCCGGTGAAGGATCTTCTCCTCAACAGCCATATGCGGGACCATCTCGCCGGCAATCTTACTGTATCTCGACATGCGATCCAGCAGAAAAACGAATCCATCACGGTCCATCTTCGCAATATCTCCGGTATTGTACCATCCGTCCCTGATTACTTCCGCTGTTTTCTCAGGATTGCCCAGGTATCCCAGCATCACGTTGGGCCCTTTAACCATTAGCAACCCCCGCTCTCCTTCAGGAACAATTGCCCCGGTATTCGGATCAACAACCTTCATTATCACGCCGGGCAAGGGATGGCCAATGCTGCCTTCCTTTGTTCCTATATGTTTCACTCCGTGCAAAGCTATGTCGGGAACATTCAGCGCACCGACCGGTGAGAGTTCAGTGGCGCCATAACCCTCAAGCGGCCGAATCCCAAACCTTTCCTCAAAACTGTCGGCAATTTTCTTCTTCAGTTTCTCTGCTCCCGCAACGACCATGCGCAGGCTGCTAAAGTCCTCCCTGACGGCTCGGCGTATGTAGGACAGCAGGAAGGTCGGCGTGGCCAGCAGGGCAGTGAGTCTGTTTTCGCGGACAATCTCAGCCACCTTGGCCCCGTCTAGTGGATTCGGATGATAGAACACCGGAAAGCCCCTGAGCATGGGACACCAGAGAGTACACGTAAAACCGAAGGAATGGAAGAAAGGCAGAATTCCGCACATCTTGTCCGTCTCCCCAAAATGCATCAGCATCAGGAACGACTCTATGTTGGAGATCAGGTTGTGATGAGTCAGCATGATACCCTTGGGCTCACCGGTACTTCCGGAAGAAAAAACAATTGTAGCAACATCGTCAGGACCTGGATTCCTGTGCCGCATAAGCAATCCCGCCGGCCACAACTGCGCCTTGAAGAAAGCACAGATTTTGCTCCAGATGGAAATACGCAGGACAATGTCTTCGATAAACACTGTCCCCTGCGGCATTGAAAGTCCATCCATCTTCTCAAGAAATTTCCGGGACGAAATAACGGTCTTGATCTCACACTGCCTGATGGACGAAGCAATTGACTCAGAAGACGATGTAAAGTTGATATTCACCGGCACTTTCCCGAGAATGGTCACCGCCGTATTGGCCAGGGCCCCGCCAACCGATGACGGAAGCAGGATGCCGATGTTCCCCTGCCCACGGGATATCGATTCGATCTCACCGGAAATCGCGACGGCCGAAATCAGCGCCTTGCCGAAAGTCAGGCTATGGCCGGTCGAATCGGCAAGCGCCGGGGAAAACCACCTGCGCCTCGCCGTTGTAATAAACATCTGCCCCAGCGTACGCTTCCTGTTCTTCTTGAGATCAAACGATTTCGCCGACAGCTCAAGCACTGACTCCCGCACCTGTGCAGCCGATGAAGACGAAGGCATCGGCTCGCCAAAAATTACAGAGACCGGATACGGAAAAGACTTCGGGAAACGGCCTAGAAAACGTCCGTAAAAATAGCTGAATATGCTCCCCCACGCCCCGCCGATATAAACCGGTATCACCGGGTGCGAAGAATCCTTAACAATGCGCTCGAAACCCGGCTTGAACTCCCTCATGTTCCCGTTCCGCGTGAGCGCACCCTCGGCAAAAATACAGACCATGTACCCGTCGTCAAGTTCCTGGCGCGCCTTCTGCAGCGACATGAGCACCGATCTGGGTCCGTCAAGCGTCGATACAGGGATCACCCCCATCAGTCGAAATACCGGATTGAGCCATTTGTTCGCGTAAATCTCCCTCTCCATCATGAACCGTATGCGCCTCTGGCTTGTTGCAGAAATCAGCAGTGCGTCAACCCAGGTGACATGGTTAGAAACCAGCAGAGCACCTCCTTCGACCGGCAGGTTATCCAGCCCTACTGCGTTTATCCTGTAAAAGCATTTCGTAATTATAACGGTGACACAGCGGACAAGAAAATCAGGAAGGATAATTATCGCTGCCACCGCCAGGATTGCCGTCATCACCCCGACCGCAAGGAAACACTGGCCCGCCGTGAATTTGAACACCGCCGTGAAAAGCAGGAACAGCCCGGCCGACAATGCAACACCGAGAAAACTCAGGAAATTTGTGCATGCCAGGATCTCGCCGCGCTGATTCTTAGGACTGCGGTACTGTATAAAGGCGTTCAACGGCACAATGAAGAGTCCGGAACTTACGCCGACAAGGAAAATCAGGGCCAGCACCCTTTTCATCGCCGGCTCAACTACCCCGAGGGCAACACATGCTACGGTCAGCCCCAGCGCCCCGATGGGAACAATACCGAATTCTATATTGCGGCCTGACAATTTGCCGGCCAACAAAGCGCCAACACCAATCCCCAGGGCCGCAACAGGAAAGAGATACCCGCTTTCAATCCAGCCCAGCTTCAGGCAGTCCTGCCCGTACAGCAGTCCGTTCTGCTGTATAAAGGCTCCAAGACAGAGGAAATATGCTGAACCTGTCATCGCAAGGAAAAGATGACGGTCCTTTGAGGCCAGTTTAAGCGTCTTGAAGATCTCCAGCAGAAACAGTGGAGAGAACTTTTTCGTTGAACCCGCAGCGGGAGTCTTCTCTATGCCGAAGCTGGAAAACATGCCGACCACAGCCACCCCAACGCAGAAGAAAGCAAGCCCGAGAAAGTTACCAGAAAGAACATTGATCAGCATGAATGACGGCAGGAAAGTACCCGCGATAATCGCGAGGTATGTAAGGCCTTCCATGAAACTGTTTGCCCTGGAAAGCTTCTCGGAACCGACTATCTCCGGGATAATCCCGTACTTCGAGGGCCCGAACAGGGCACTGTGAGAACAAAGCAGGAACAGTATCGTATACAGCGCCGTTGGATTTTTTGCATATACCGCCACACATCCAAAAAGCATAACAGTTACTTCCAGGAACTTGGCAACCACGATGATGGTCCGCTTGCTGATCCTGTCAGCAAGCACGCCGGCGGCATGGGAGAATAGAAGAAAAGGAAGCACAAACACAGCAGAGGCGGTTGCAACTATCTGCTCCCGGTGCTCCTTTCCCATTACATCGACAAGGAGAAAGATCAGCAGGAATTTGAAAACGTTGTCATTCAACGCCCCTAGAAACTGCGTCACATTCAGCCAGGCAAATGACCTGCTAAGCTTTTGAGCATGCGAGAGCATGTCTCAACCCTCCCTCCCTCCGGAATGACTTTGCCGGACAGCTACACTCGCTCTTCCATCCCAGCATACGGTAATATTCCGGCAACTCGCCTTCCTTCGGAAAACGACATAAACTTCTGACTTTACTATACTCTATCGGCAGCGTGCCAGTAAACGCCTCTTTGATCTTATCCATGTTTTCAAGTAGGAAGCATTTGCAGCCGGGTTGGCCGAATGCAGCATTCAAGCGGCTCCATATCACGCTTAACTTCTCATCAGCAATGTTACCGAATGAAACAGGGGTGAAATCACAGGGACATACATTCCCCTGGGCATCAATGTAAAGATGCTGAAATCCCGCCCCACAGCCGTACAACTCCTGGTGCTCGATATGTGCAAAGGCGCAGACTTTCGGAAGGGTCCGGTCCCTGTTTGTCCTTATGTGCAACTGCCGTAACTCGTCACGCTCCGCGCTGTTCAAGACACATTTCGATGCACAGCCCACAAGATTTCCGGTAGGCATTGGTTCAAGCAGCCTGATTTCATGAACACCAAGTCGCCCGGCAAGGTCGAGGTAACGCTGGAAGGACCCGCCGTTTGCCATATCCCTTGTCGCGACAAGCTGGATCATCGTGTACATGCCGTTATCTCTGAAAATGCGTATTGCCTTAAGAGCGGCGTCAAACGCGCCCTTCACACCGCGACGTTCGTCGTGAATCGCCGAGTCGTAATGGTCAAGGCTTACAGCGGCGCCGAAAAGACCGTTCCGCCGGAATTCCCTGACCCTCTTTTCTGTTACACCGTCACCCGACGTAAAAAGGATGGAAACCGACCGATCGTCGATTGACCAGATAATATCAGCTAAATCTTCACGCAGAAGAGGCTCCCCTCCGGTAAAGCCCAGTATGCATACTCCCATGTCCTGAAGGTCCTTGACTGCTGACAGGATTGTTCCACGCGACATGTCAGCGCCCATTCTCCGCGTTTTACTGCAATGCCAGCAATTGTACCTGCACTTGCCAGTCACGGAGATATACGCCGAAAGCGGTATGGCTCTATGCTCCATCAACAATGCCTGTATACTGCGCCCCAACCCGTTAAACGCCTCACTGGGAAAAGGCGGAAGGAAGGAATTGATCACAACCCTGCCGTTGAGCCTGGTAAATTTCTCCTCCTTCAACAACCCCCTGATCTTCCACAGAACAGGCAAAGGTAGCTTCCTGATTTCACTCATGTTCATTGTCTTCAACAGCTCAACTTCCTTCTCAAACCTTGAAAGGTACATGGTATTAAGACTCCCTTCGCGCTATGCCCGCTGCATAATGATGAGCCACCTTTATACATCCATCCCTCTTGAAATCCCTTTCGATAAACTCGACAAACAGGCTGTCACACCGCTTCCTTGCCTCCTGCTTCATAACCCTGTCAAACCCGGCGCTGGCCCCGGTATGCAAGACCCAATCAAGGACTTCAGCGCCCCCGTTGAATATGAAATTTTCCTCACCCTCCCAGTCCTGGAGGACCTTCAGCCCGGCTGCATGGAAATGATCGCAAAGGTCTCCGCTTCCGCGCGGCAGTTTGAAATGAAGGTCCATCAGGCGGTCAAAGTTCTGCGGCATTGCCTGTGCAACCTTGAGGGCGGTTTTCCGGATGGGGGCAAGGGTATCGCGGACATTCTCAATAATACCTATCCTGCCGCCGGGTTTTATCTTCCTTCCAGCCAGACTGATTAATTCCCTCGGATTCACATATCCAATCGCCCACCCGCAGGTTACAGCGTCCAGCGATGCGTCATCGAACCGGGTCAGGACTTCCTTTATATCGCCCTCTATAAAACGGACATTTTCGTACCCACACTTGATACGCTTGTTTTCAGCAACAACAAGCATCCCGCAGGAACTGTCAACGCCTGTAACCCTTCCATGTTCTCCCGCATATTCAGCCGCCACAAGACTCAGCGTTCCGGTCCCACAGGCGAGATCAACGACCTTCGCTCCGGGCAACAGGCCGAGTCGCTTGATCATCTCCCTGGAATGTTTTCCGACGTAACGCGAAAAGTAGTCATCGTAGCCGCAACTGAGTCTGTCGTAATCCTGCCTGATTGTCTCGGGCTGAATCAGATTGCCCCTGAGAAGTAATCCCGCAACCTTGCAGTAGAAATGAAGTTTATTGATCATGCTGCACCTCTATTTCCCGCAAAACGTGTTGTACTTCCCAAAATGAAACAACTCGCCAGGAATAAAATGATGCCGGTGCATCCGATTCCCAGCAGGAGCGCGAACGACTCCGACTGCATGTAATCAGGAATCTCTGCAGCGCGGCTGTAGGCCGAGATAAAAGCCCAGGAAAGAAATGCGCCGATTATCCCAAGAAAACCGGCAATGCAGCCCCTGCTGCCCCGTCGCGTTATATGGGCATCGGCAATGACTTCAGATGCGATTAAAATGGCGAACCAGCCTGTATAAATCAGTGGACCAATGTTCATTGTTACCTTCCTCCTTCTTTCGCTTTTCTTGAACCGCGTACTGTTTTCATGACAGTCTCTATCGCAAGCCCCATGCCAATCACCAGCCATCAGCAAATCACCGATTTTATTAGGAAATAATGGTGGTCTTATTTAGCTATGGACACATAATGACCATATACTGTACATTATATGATTATGAAGGCAAAAGCACTCACATCGGGAGAACGTGACTTTCTAACCCTGGTTACCAAGGCTGCTTTCGCAAATCCGTTCGGAGCCGAACGGACTGGGCTTGACCTGAAAATATCTGGGCTGGCTTTAGACAAACCTTCCGGCACTGATCCTCTGGGTGTTGCGCTCTCCAGGGTCCAGGAGTTCCTGGCCCGGCTCGATACGGATAAACACGGAGTGGTTGAGTTCTCTGATTCTGACCAGGAACTTATTCAATATGCCCATCTCTTCGATGTCTTTCACCAGTTTACAGAAAGATTTGATGAGCTGATACAGGCCCAGATCAAGGCCGGGGAGGAATCCTGCCCCGTTCCGTTTGCCAAGGACGCACTGGATACCCTTTCCTGCCGCGGATTCACCAGACAGGAATCACTAAGGTATTTTGCCATGTTCTATCAGCTGCGTCGCGCCTTCTATTTCATCAACGGCCTTCTCCTCGGCCGGAGCCCTTCAATGACAGATCTCCGTATGGCACTCTGGAACAATGTCTTTACCCACAATATGCAGCTTTACGAGAAACACCTCTGGAACCATATGGAGGATTTCTCGACACTCCTTTTGGGAGAGACCGGCACCGGCAAAGGCACCGCGGCAACAGCCATCGGCCGTTCAGGGTTTATACCTTTTGATGACAAAAAAAACAGTTTCTCGGAAAGCTTCATGCGTTCTTTTATCGCCATCAACCTTTCCCAATTTCCCGAATCGCTGATTGAATCCGAACTGTTCGGTCACAGAAAAGGCGCATTTACAGGGGCAATCGAAGCTCATGAGGGCATATTCGAACGGTGCAGCCCGCACGGGGCGATCTTCATTGATGAAATCGGGGATGTAGCCATCCCTGTACAGATCAAACTCCTGCACGTCCTTCAGGACAGGACCTTTTCACCGGTCGGAAGCCATGAAAGAAAACGTTTTCACGGCCGGGTTATTGCCGCAAGCAACAAATCGATAGAAGAACTCCGCAGGAAAGAACTCTTCCGCAATGACTTCTTTTACCGGCTCTGTTCAGATGTCATAACCATTCCCCCTCTCAGGCAGAGGATCAGCGAGGATCAAGGTAAACTGGACGACCTCCTCTCAATAACAGTGCAGCGAATCACCAAACACGGTGATCCACAGCTTATTGACATGGTAAGAAACGCCATACACCTCAGCCTTGGCAAACACTATGCCTGGCCCGGAAATGTGCGTGAACTGGAACAGTGCGTCAGGCGGATACTGCTGACACACAGTTATTCCGGCGATACATGCACTTCATCAAAAGACCTCAGGCAGGAGATAATTGACGGCATAGAACATGGAAATTACAGCGCCACGGATTTGCTGGCTGATTACACAAGCCTGCTCTATGAACGTTTTGATACCTACGAAGAAGTGGCGAAAAGAACCGGCCTGGACCGGCGTACCGTGAAGAAATATATCCACCATCGAGCAGCCTCTACTGGAGCAAAGGCGTAAGTATTTGTTTGCGGCGGTTGAACCGGACGTACCGGGTGTATCCCGCATCTCTTGCGAGTTTAAGGGCCTTATCAAAGGCATAGCCTACTTCTTCCGGGCGATGGGCATCCGAACCAAAGCATATTGGGATCCCCCTCTCATTGGCCATCTTGAGGATTGCCAGGGAAGGATATATCTCGTTCACTGTTTTCCGGAGTCCGGAAGTATTAAGCTCGATTGCCATTCCGGCTCTTGAGAATGCATCGAGTGCCGGAGCCGCCATGTCTTTAAGCAAAGCACTATCCGGTCTGTGTCCGAATTTTTTGGGAATATCCAGATGACCGACAACGTCATAAAGGCGTGTTTCGGCAAGCTTCGCGAGAAGCCCGAAATACTCACGCCATGTTTCCGGAACATCAACGGAATCCCATACCGTACGTTCGTCGGGATTGTCGAAGCCCCAGTACCTGATGTAATGGATTGACCCTATAACCAGGTCAAAATCCTGCTCAGCTAACCAGGGGCGGAGGAAATCTTCGCAACCGTTATAGTAATCGGCTTCGATCCCGAATGTGACCAACGGGTTCCTGCTGTTCTCGCGAAGTTTCTTTATGGCATCGCGGTATGAAGGAAATGAGGCCATTTCCATGCGGTGCCTTGCATCATAACCATCCGGTGCCGGGGCGTGATCTGTAAAGCATATTTCCGGTATGCCGTTCTTCCGCGCAGCTTCCACATATTCATTTATCTCGCCCGTTGCATGCTTGCAAAGGGCCGTATGCATGTGTGAATCAGTAAACATTTCTTCATTTCCTTAAAGAAAGCGTGACATTACATCACCCCTCTCCGCCGGGCAAGAGGTTAATGGCTCAAGAGAAAAACATGATGCGTTGTACCGTAACAACCAGAACTCGTTAGCGAAGATAAATCAACAGAGATTGAAGCATGTTATTACAAAGCTCCTGGCAATCAACGAGATCACTTTCTTTTGCCATCCTCACCAGCATCAACCATTCGCTTTAATTCCCGCAACTCATCCCTGAGAACCGCAGCCCTCTCAAACTCCAGCGCCTCCGCAGCCTCCATCATCTCCCCTTCAACCTCCTGGATGGTCTTGAAAATGTCATAATCCACCCCAGTCTCCCTCACAACCCTCTTCTCAATCTCTTCCGACTCCTGCCGCACAACCAGCTCCGCATCCATGCTCCTTACAATCGTCCTTGGCGTGATATTGTTGGTCCTGTTATATTCCGTCTGCAATTGCCGCCGCCGCGCAGTTACATCGATCATCTTCTTCATGGAATCAGTCACCTTGTCCGCGTACAGGATGACCTTCCCGTTGATATGCCTGGCCGTCCTCCCCGCAACCTGGATCAGCGATGTAGCGGATCTCAAGAAGCCTTCTTTATCCGCATCGAGCACGGCAACCAGCGCCACCTCCGGCAGATCCAGTCCCTCCCTCAGCAGATTGATTCCAACCAGACAGTCAAATTTCGCCATTCGCAGCCCCCTCAGAACTTCCACGCGCTCTATGGCATCGATGTCCGAATGCAGGTACTCCACCTTCAATCCGGCATTCCGCATGTACTCCGAAAGATCTTCTGCCGTCCTCTTCGTAAGCGTTGTTACCAGCACCCTTTCGCCCCTCTCGGCATGTGCCTTTACCTCTTCCATCAGGTCGTCAATCTGTCCTCCCAGCGGCCTCACTTCAACTGGCGGATCTATCAGGCCGGTCGGCCGGATAACCTGCATCACAGGCTTCCCGCTCTTCTCAAGTTCAAAGGTACCAGGCGTCGCAGTGGCAAACATCACCTGCCCGACAGTTCTCAGAAATTCCTCGAAGTTCAGCGGCCTGTTGTCCAGAGCCGACGGCAGACGGAACCCGTGCTCAACCAGCGTCATCTTCCTGGCCCTGTCTCCATTATACATCCCGCGAATCTGAGGAAGAGTCACGTGCGATTCGTCAATGATCGTCAGAAACTCGCCTTCATAATAGTTCAACAGCGATGCCGGCGGTTCGCCCTCCGCCCTGCCGCTAAGATGCCTCGAATAATTCTCTATCCCCTGGCAGTACCCCAGCTCCTTGAGCATTTCTATATCGTACATTGTCCTCTGCTGGATCCTCTGGGCTTCCAAAAGTTTGTTCTCTTTTTCAAACCACGCTACGCGCTCTTTCATTTCCGCCCGTATCCTCTCAATCGCCGGTTGAATCTTTTCCACGGGCATTACAAAATGTTTGGCGGGGGAAATAACAGCTTTCTCAAGCTGCATCTCTGTCTTACCCGTAAGGACATCAATCTGCCTGATAGCCTCAACCTCATCGCCCAAGAAGTCCACCCTGATACCTTTCTGCGAATAGGAAGGAAAAATATCAACAGTATCACCCCGCACCCTGAAGGTACCTGGTTCAGGTTCGTAATCATTCCTGTTATACTGTATATCAACAAGCTTGCTCAGTATGGCATCACGGTCATATTCCCTGCCTTTATCAACCTGCACAATCATGCCTATATAATCCTCAGGAGATCCTAATCCATATATGCACGAGACAGACGCGACAATTATGACATCCTTCCGGGAGAGCAGTGAGTTTGTTGCCGACAGTCTTAATCGCTCTATCTCCTTGTTGATCGACGCATCTTTTTCGATATAAGTATCCGTCTGCGGGATGTATGCCTCGGGCTGATAATAATCGTAGTAGCTGACAAAATACTCAACCGCGTTATCGGGGAAAAAGGCCTTTAGTTCGCCGTAAAGCTGGGCCGCCAGCGTCTTGTTGTGAGATATGACCAGCGCTGGCCTTCCATAACGCTCTATCACGTTGGCCATCGTAAATGTCTTGCCGGATCCTGTAACACCTTCCAAAACCTGGAACCGTTGTTTCTGAACAAGGCCTGCCGACAGGGTCTCAATAGCGGCCGGCTGGTCACCGGTCGGCTTAAATGGAGATTTCAGTTTAAAGGGCGAATTCACAGGTTAAGCATTGTCTTCAGCGCCTTGCGTGCATTCTCAGCCACGGACTCCGGCACATGTACCTCGTTCCTGGCAGGCCATTCTTTCAAAAGCGCAAGAAGATTGGCCTCGTTCGTCTTCGCCATGTTGGCACAGACCGATGGAGCCAGCGCCTTGACCATAACCCGCCCGCTCTGTTCAGCGGCAAGACGGTCAACCAGGTTCAGCTCTGTCCCGACAATAATTGTAGAACCGGCCGGCGCCGCTTCCACATACTTGATTATCTGTGAAGTCGATCCATGAGCATCACAGATCCGCAAAACTTCTTTAGGCGTCTCCGGATGCACGATGACCTTTGCGCCGGGATAGCGTTTCCTGGCTTCAATTAAATGTTCCATCCTGAATGCGGTATGGACCAGGCAGAATCCTTTCCAGACAATCACCTTTGCTTTCGCAAGCTGTTCAATGGCCAGGCCGCCGCCGGTCTTGCGGGGATCATACAACAGCACCTCGTCATCGCTTATCCCCATGTCGTGCGCCGTATTAGCGCCAAGATGTTCATCGGGCAGGAAGAAGACCTTCTTTCCCTGCGCAAATACCCACTTGAAGACCTTTGCCGCATTGCTGGAAGTGCAGGTACTTCCTCCCCATTTACCGCAGCAAGCCTTGATTTCTGCCGAGCTGTTAACGTAAACGACAGGCAGCCAGCCGCCACCGTTATCTTCTAAAACCTTCCACGCAGTCGCCATTTCATCAGCATCAGCCATATTAGCCATTGGACAGCCTGCCGACATATCGGGCATATAGACTGTCTGGCCCGATCCTGTCAGGATATCAGCCGATTCGGCCATGAACTTGACACCGCAGAAAACAATCCGTTCCGCCTCCGGATGATTTGCCGCCTTCCTGGAAAGCTCAAGTGAATCCCCGAGCTCATCAGCGTGTCTCAGGACCGCCGGCCGCTGGTAATGATGTCCCAGTATCCTGAGCTTTGCGCCCCATTGGGCTCTTACCCTGTCTATTTCCTGTGAAATCTCATTCATAACACTTCTAACTATACCACACTTCTTATCCCAGTTTCCAAGCAAATGCTTAACTCTGCGGGTACATTCCGATGATATCAGTGGTGCTGCCAGCTGGCTCCCGCTGGCTTTTAAACCCTCTGTGCTTTTATCTCCGGTTGCATTTCTTCCTGAAAGAGATAATACTTCTCCCTACAAAGATGCAAACCACAAGCGAACGCGAAGTGATGGAGTTCGATATAGTCTGTGTTGGCGGAGGCATTGCTACCCTCTCAACTGTACTCCGTCTCCTAAAGCGAATCAAACAATCCGGTGAAAGCAGGGAAAAGCCATCCATTCTGGTATTGGAAAAAGCTGAAAATACAGGCAATCATTCACTGTCGGGTGCTATCATCGACCCGGAAGCGCTTCCCGAACTGTTTGACGCGGAAGAACTCAAGAATTTCCCAGTTGAATCATATGTCAATTCGGAAGGATTTTACAGTCTGTTCAAGAACGGCGGATTCAAATTGCCCTGGGTTCCGCCAGCTATGCATGTAAAAGGCTATCCGATAGTCTCTATTTCAGCCGTGACACGTTACCTCGGCCAGTTGTGCGAAACCGCTGGCGCGGAAATTTATACCGGCTTCAGCGCCGCGAAAATACTTGAAGAGAATGGAAGGATTACCGGAATCCAGATTGGCGACAAGGGGCTGGACAAGGACGGCTCAAAAAAGGACATTTTTCAGGCCGGCCCCAATGTGCTGGCCAAGACTGTCGTTCTCGGGGAAGGCGCATTCGGAAAGCTTACCGAGAATCTGATCGCCTCCAGAAAGTTAAACGCTGGGTGCAATGATCAGACATACGCACTGGGCGTCAAGGAAGTGATAGAGGTTCCTTCCCGTCCCGCCCAGAAAGGAAAGATTCTTCATACCTTCGGATACCCGCTGGACCATCTCACCTTCGGCGGCGGCTTCGTCTACTGCATGTCCGACACCAAGGTGGCAATCGGAATGGTAACGGCCCTGGATTACACCAATGCCAACATGAACCCTCATGACATGTTCAGGCTTTTCAAACTCAACCCGGTGGTAAGACGTTTTATTGACGGAGGAAAAGTCTTAAGCTACGGTGCAAAAATCCTGCCTGAAGGCGGTTACTACTCTGCACCTGCTACCGTAACTGATGGAGCAATTATAGTGGGCGATGGCGCAGGGCTCCTGGATTCAGTCCGTCTGAAAGGCATCCATATCGCCATAGAGTCCGGCATCGCCGCTGGTGACACACTGTTTGAGTGCTGGCAGAAGAACGACTACTCTTTTGAAATGCTCAAGCCATACCAGGAAAGGGTACGGCAGATGCCAGGCTGGAAACAGATGAGGCGAGTCAGGAATGTACGCGCCTCATTCAAAATGGGGACCATGTCAGGCATAATTGCTGCAGGGATGAGCTGGGCGACAGCGGGCCTGCTTCCGCCAGGCAGGCTGTCAATGAGCCTTGACTGGAAACATTTGAAACTCAAATCCCGGTCCAGACCTCTTGAACAGGTTCCAAAGGCTGACGATTCAAACAAGGAGCTTTTGCTCGATCGTCTTACGGACGTCTTCTATTCCGGGACAAAGCATGAAGAACACCAGCCGTGTCATCTCAAGATTCCGGACACACAGAAGTGTGTAGAATGCATTGGCAAATTCGGCTCACCCTGCACCCTCTTCTGCCCTGCCCAGGTTTATACCCTGAATGATAACGGCTCCGGTATCCGCATAGACCCTTCAAACTGTCTTCACTGCAAGACCTGCCAGATCAAGGACCCCTATCAGAACATTGAATGGAACCTTCCTGAAGGTGGTGGCGGCCCGCACTACAAAGATATGTAGCTCTCCTGGTATTGGTACAGGTCACAGTCTTCCTTGAATTACCTGTTCCTATATGCAATACTCCTAAAGGCCATGAGAACTTGTAATTCCTGCATCCATCGTAACGAGAATGGCATCTGTCGTCTGCTTAACAGATTCGTGGAGCCTAACGATCCTGTCTGCGTGTTCTGGGAGAAAACTTCTTCAGGAAACAGTTCGACCAAGGTATAACGAACAAACTCTCAAGTCGCTCTAGATTGCTTCGTAACTCCATACTCAATTTTTCCCGCCCTGTCGTCCCATCCCGGATCACTTCCTCGGGGGCTTATCGTGCCCCTGTGGCTGGTTATGTCCTTGTTGTTGATTATGCCCTTCATGCGGCTTGTTATCGCCGCGAGGCGGATTATCTCCATGCGGTCCTGGATTTCGATGCGGTCCGGGGTCCCCGTGGGGCCGGAAATCATTATGCGGCCCGAATAAGGGGAAAGGCGGCACATAGAAATCAATAAACGGATACGGTGCAGGGAAATGGTAATCATAGGACCATCCCGGCTCAACGTAGTAATATTCGCCGTATGATGCCGGCTCAACTGTTGCTGCCCCAGCTGAAGGCTGATACAGGGCTGTATTTATCATGCAATCAATCACCTTCTGGCTGACACCAGCATTCTTCAGTTCAACGATCTGGGCCGCGGTAAGACGATAAACTGTACGGGTTGCCTTGATCTGGCTTATGATTGTGTCATCAGCAATCCCGGCCTTACTGAGCGCTAGAATATCCTCGACCGGAACAGGATTGAATGTAGCCGCTGTTCTTGCCTGGTATGGCCCGGGCGCAATTATGCATCCGGCAAGAAACACTGCGAATACCACTGCTCCAGGGAGAGCATACACTGTCTTCATAATAACCTCCGTTTCATTCTAAAACCAGAATCCACGAATCAGCATATTCTACCGGCAGGAAGATGAGCCTGCGGGATCCATCTTCCTCTCTCATTTTCCAGTATAATACTACCGATTTGACCTGGCATCAAGGCAGAAGACAACACAAAGGATCATAGGCAAAGATTGCAGTTAACTGGCTTTGCCCCTCTTCACTATTGGGTTTCTTTTCCGAGCAGTTTCAGAGCTTGTCGATGCTAAAAGGAATGGCAGGCAAACCGTCCTTGTTGAAAAGATTGGCCCACTGGTGCTTGCCAGCCCAGGCATACCGGAGAGCGACGGGTCTTGCCACCTTGTCGCTGGAAACCACAACCTTATCACCCTCAATTAGCGCATCAGCCCATACAAACTTGCCATCCTCTCCTGCAACTGCAAAACCCTGCAGTTTTCCAGGGCCATTCACGCCCGCCGGAGACTCTTCCTTCTTCACTGCCAACCCCTTACCGATATGGTCATAACTGATAATCACCTTTGTTCCCTCGACTTTGTGCGATTTGTAAACAGGCCCATAAATCTCAACATTCTTACCGTAGACAGCACCAAGCGCAACGCGCGCACCCCTGGCCCCATAACCAGATTTATTAACGGGATGAATCCCTTGCCCAAGGTCACTGCTGATAACCATAAAAGTATCGGGATAATTCCTTATTCGTATATGAGTCTCTGTGTATTCTCCGTCACCCGGCACAACCCCAGGCAGGGGTGATAATTTCTCGGCTTTTGCAGTAACGGGATCTGCAGGATCCCATGCACATCCGCCACCGCTCGGTTTCTGTACATACAGGAAAGCAATATCCTTTGGCATGCCGGAAACTGATGAAGACGGCTGTCCCCACTCCTTGCGCCAGCCTCTTATCAATGCGCCCATAAGTGTATACTGATCGACGCCCTCAATAGCTGTTCCGCTCTCTCCCTGGTCCCACAGTACCCCGCGTATGGCAAATGGGATATATGGCAGTATGTGCCGCTCATAAAGATTGCCCACCTTTCCCTTGCACTCGCCAGGCTTCTGGGGCTTCTGCGGTTCCCGAGGAAGATTCTTCTCACCTTTCTGCTTGGCCTCCTCAACATCCTTTTTCCATTTTTCAAGGCTTGCTTCGTATTTCTTCACGATTGCGCTCGAATCGTATTTCTCCATGGCCTTCGCAACCACATCCTTGCACGCCTGGTCGCTTTCATAGGCCTGTTGACTGAGCCAGAAACCTGACGGCGTGCCGCCTACCGCCCCTGCAAGCAATCCAACCGGCACATTGAGTTCCTTGTGCAACGGCAGGCCGAAACTGAACAGCAGCGCCGAAAAGCCCTTGAGATTCTCCGGAGTAGATTCCATCCACCCCTTGGCTCCTGAACTGATTATCCTTAATTGCGGATACGGCCCTCCCGAAATCATCTTCGCCAGGACCTCGTCGTTTGCGGTATAGCTTCCGCCTCCCATCTGCATGTTAGACTGTCCCGAACCTACCCAGATCTCGCCAACCAGTATGTCCTCGAGCTCCTTCTTGCCGCTCGCACCTGAAACCACCATCACTTTAGGTTCTTCAGAAGTATGAAGTGGATCAAGAATTACCTTCCATTTCCCCTTATCGTCGGCAACTGCTTCCTTCTTCTGCCCTGCAAACTCCACCGTAATCTTCTCTCCAGGCAAGGCCGTTCCCCAGACAGGAACCGGAATATTCCGCTGAAGCACCATATGACTGCTCAAAACCGGCGGCATGACTATTTCCGCATATCCTGACAATTGTGAAACAGCAAACCCGATTACAGCCAGAAGAACTCTTTTCATTCCCGCCAGTTTCATCATCATTCCTCCTTTGTTTATGAATAACGAAATGTTCTTTCAGAATATCGTCCAATTATCTGTTTTTCTCAATATAAAGTTCGAAATGTTTCTCCCAGCCGTTCTTTGCAATGGACTATTCAGTTCAATGTAAATATAATTAATCAATTTAAGGATTGTGCTGGACATGTTAACAACCAGCCGGGAGGGTCATAATGCTTAGAAATTTTGCCTTATTTCTGGCTGCCATAGCGCTGTTTGCCTTCTCTCTGCCAACGGCATCAGCCAACACTGACAACCGCCACTGGATATTTGCGTCCGGCGAAAAACTTACAGCCATTCTTGACTCCTATGACGCCGAGAAGGATGTCGTCACTCTAAGAACCGGGGATGATGGCAAAAAGCGTGAATACAAACTGAAAGACTTTTCCGAAGTTGACCGGGCATGGCTGAAAGAATGGGCCGAAATTGCCGAAGAACTGGAAGTGATAATGAAGAACAGCAAGGGACGCTTTGAACACTTCCAGGCACAGGGCCGTTATACCACAGACTTTTACGTCTATTTTCCCGGCAGTTATACCAATGGCGCCAAACTCCCAATGGTAATAATGTTCCACCCCACCGGGAAAGACGCACGTTACAACAAGCAGCATATCGAAGCGGCCGAAGCTGTAGGCGTAATACTTGTGACCGTTGATACATTCAGGAATACTAACGACGAGAAATTCAGCGCAGAATTGCTTGAGCGCTTCAAGGACCTGCTCCCCAAGATTGAAGATACAGTTCCTCACGACCCCGCAAAGATGTTCCTCGGAGGAACGTCAGGAGGAGCGATGACTGCATACGAATATTCCGCTCAGGTTAAACGTCCCTGGGCAGGCATTCTTGCCAATGGAGGCTGGCTCGGAGGGGAAAAAAAATACTATGACATGCCTCATCCTTCAGGAATGCGGATAGCCATGGTAAACGGGAACAACGACAAGGCTGCCAATGCCTGGGTCGACAACGACAAGAAGGTCCTTACTGACAAAGGTTGTGAAGTCAAAGTATTCTCATTCCAGGGAGCGCACCAGGAAGCTCCGCCACTTACACAGATTAAGGTCCTGCTGTGGCTTCTTGAACAGCCGGAGAAATAGCCTTCTCCACCTTCATTCTCAATGTCAGGTTTTTCCCTACACTCCTTGTAGGGTTTCCCCCTACCATGCTAATCTCCACACCATGCCCATAATCAAAATAGTTTCCGGGGGTCAGACCGGCGCCGACCGTGGCGGTCTCGATGCCGCTATCTACTGTGATCTGCCGCACGCTGGCTGGTGTCCCAAAGGCCGGAAGGCGGAGGACGGCAGGATCCCGGAAACATATCATCTCCAGGAAATGCGGTCCGCTGAATATCTTCCCCGTACCGAGGCAAACGTTGTGGACAGTGACTGCACTGCAGTGTTCACCGAAGGACCGGCCAGAGGCGGATCATTGCGTACTCTGGAATTCTGCCAGAAGCACGGCAAACCCTGGCATCACATAGACCTCAGGATCACCCGCCATGATGCCGCGGTTAAGGAAATTGTAGCGTGGCTGCAAGGCAAGGAAGATGGTGACTATGATTACTACACCGCCCAGCCGCCTGTAAAATGCACCCTCAACGTGGCAGGCTCACGGGAAAGTAAATCACCTGGTATCTGCCATACCGTAACGGCCATAATGGTGGATGTAACAAGCAAGGCTAACAGCAAACCCTTTTATCCCATCGGCCGATGACGGTATTCATTATTCAATAGCCGGCAACTGCAATCCTTCTTCACTCTGCTCCCATTTTTATTTAAGCCTTGCCTAATCAGCACAATAGGGATAACCTGCATGCAGATTGAGATTTAGCAATTGCGGGGTGGAGCAGCCCGGTAGCTCGTCAGGCTCATAACCTGAAGGTCGTTGGTTCAAATCCAACCCCCGCTACCAGCATACACAAGGGCCCGTCCACAAGGATGGGCCCTTTTTGTTTCGGCATGCAGTCCTTCCGCAAATCACTCATTACGTAAAGAAGCCAGCATCGACTGGTGCATCGCCATACGTACCGAAACTGCAATCCAGACGAACTGAAATATAACAATTCCGAAGAAAAACAAAACAATCGTAAGATATGGCAATTTTACACCCGGTGCACTGAAACTCGGCCACATCGCTACCAGTGAGGCAACAACACCTGCCACCAGCCCCACCCCGAGCACCAGCCAGTGCTCAGCCAGTATTACCCGCCGCACCTGCCTGCCCGAATACCCAACAGCCCTCAACAATCCTAACTCACCCCTCCGCTCCAGGATATTCCGTAAAACAACTATCCCCATCCCGGCACTGCCAAGTAACAGCCCCATCCCGCCAAGAACAAGGAACATCAACATGTATGTGGACTCAACGGCATAAAATTCTCTCAACCTCTGGACCGGTGGAACCAGACGGAGACCAAACCTGTCCATCCGGTCACTCAAAAGATCCTTCACCTCATCTCCATCCCCCCCCTTAACATCAACAAGAAACATCCGGTACCCGCCCTCAGAAGGATACTTTTCCTCAAATGTTTCAGAGGAAATAAGTATTGCACCCTGGAAGATCGACAACCGCATAGGCAACGTTCCTACAAGCTTTACCCTGAATATACCGCCCTTTTCGTCACGATAAGTCAGGATATCTCCGTCATCCCTTCCAGCCTTTCTCTCCAAACCCCACATCGCAGTGTTTGAATCACCGGCCAGTGCTGGAACCACCCCGTCAGGAAACTTTTCGTTTAAAAGATCCCAGGCATTCTCACCTCCATCCGGAATGAAAGCCTTCTTCGCCGAGAATGTTCCGGGATTGACGCCCAGCAGCCTGGGAGACTGCGCGCGGTTGAGGTTTAAACAGCTGGCATCATCACCATCCCTAACCTTCATTGAAATAATTGAAACGTTCTGCAGGGCCAATTCCCCGTCCAGCCTGAACTTCCTGCGCCCTTCGACAGTGTTCAAGTCGGCTTGAACCGGAATAGTCGATTCACCCAGAAGGGCAAACCCGCCCGTGCCTGAGAATCTCTTATCCGCATCCGCCCCTACATCCTCCTGCATTGAAGATACGGCAAAGACCATGAAACACCCGCATGCTATTAGCGCGGCCACGGTCATGCTCCTTCCAAGACGCCTGCCGGCATTCCTGAAACCCAGTCCGTCCAGTGATAAATATCGCGCCGAAAAACCAAGATGCGAGATCAACTCTAGGCCCAATCCAAGAAGTGAAATCAACAGCAATGCACCAGCACCGAAAAAGACCGGAACTGTATGCTTCGAACCGGTAATCACCGCATGCGCAATGATACCCAGGGCAACGATCACCCCCGTTATTGAAAGAACAGATCGAAACGACAGCGCCCTGCGCACCTCCAGTTTTCTTGAACAACCAGTATCCTGCAGTGAATCCCCGGATAACAGCTCCCTCGCAGATTTCCTGAATTGCTTTTGCAAGGCCAGGACAAGGGCGAACAAGGCACACAGGAAGCTGAAAATAAGGCCTTTTAGAACCGTCATTGGCTCGGCATGGTATTGAATGGCTGAACTTGCCACTGCACCCTGCCAGAAGGTACCCAACCCCCATATAAGCGCACGGGTATAAAAAGTTCCCAGTAATGCGCCTGCCACCGACCCTGTCAGCGCAATAAGACAGCTTTCCTGTATCATCAGGAGCCTTACCTGCCCCGACCGGTATCCTACCGCCAGCAGTATTCCCAGCTCCTCCGAGCGTTGCTGGATCCCGAATGAAAACAACATCGCCGTAAGCATTAGCCCGGCAACAATAAGAAAGAAACTCATACCGAGAAACAACTGACCAAAGTCCATTGCTTCATTCGCCGCATTCAAAGCCGTCTGGCGAACTGGGAGGAAACTCAAGCCCAGCTCTGCCGGATTAAGACGCTTCCGTAATCTCTCCACAACCAGCTCTTTTTCGCAGAACGCCTCGGAATAACGGACAGCCGTCAGGCCGCCGAAGCGGTTGGACCACATTTCCTGCCCGGCCTTCAAAGTCACGAAAGCCTTGGGAGTATCGCGGTAGGTCTTCCAGTAAGCTTCGTTGGCCTTGTCCTCCACTCTTGCCTTTTCGAGGGGAATGCCTATATCCCAGTCGGAACAGCGGTCAACATCAGTCAACCCTGGGAACCTGGGGGCAAGCTCCTTTTCTGTCGAAACGGCGGCCATATCGAGCACACCGCTGACCTTGAAACTCCTGCTCTTTTCGATAAACTTATTTGACGGCAGCAGCTCATAATACGACAGCTTCACTGTTGTGCCTGTCCTTGCCTGCAGGCTGTCTGCCAGCCACTGGTTCAGAATGATCTCGTCATCCTTCATATCCGCCGGGACAACGCCAAGCGACCGATTGGTCGAAGGCGAAATCGCCGCGACAAATGAATAAGGAGTACTCGCCTGTACTTCCTGATCTTCCCGCGTTATCGAGTTAATCAGGTATGTGAGCACTCCAACGGAATTTTCCATACCCTGAACTGCACGGGTAACAACCGGATCCATGAATATCCGGTCGCTTTCGATCTGGAACAATCGCCTGCCTTCAATCTCCCTCCAGGCCAGTCCTGCATCACCAATCTGCCATGCCTCTTTTACCGCGTCATTGAGCCTTGTTATCCCGGACACCCCGCCATCGCCGGCAAGCAGAAGGTTTGCCCTGTCCTGAAGCGAAAGCTTCTTCTGGAGCCATTTGAGGTCAACAAACACGTTATATTTAACAATCTGGCTGGCAGTAAGGCTAAAGCGTCCCAGCCGGCTGTCAGGAATTATACTTGTGATGGAGAATGTCCCGCGGACAGTATCATCGCCTTTCCGGGAAGAGAGCGGCGCATCACGCGGAAGCAGCGACGGCTTTCCGATACGGACAGATATCTCGTCTCCCTGTTTCAGCCCCAATTCGGCTGCCAGTTTCTCGTTAATCGCTATTCCATCTTCTGTCAGGGGTTCAGGGGAACTGCCGGAGAATCCCCAGAAACGTTTATCAACACCGACAACCTGCACATTGTTGACCTGGTGCCTTTTTGAACCTTCGCTCTGCTGTTTTATGGCAATTCCGTGCAGGAAAAGAACCGGCGCAGTTTTGATTCCAGATTGGGCTTCCACACGGTCCGCAAGATCTTCCCTGAAGAAGCGGCCCTGCAAATCAACGGTATAGTGAACATTTCCAAGGCGAAGAAGTGCGGACTGGACAAGGCTGTACTTGACGGAATCTCCAACCAGCATAGCACCAACCAGAACCGCGGATGCCAGCATGGTACCGGCAAGAACGCTCAAATGCGTCCTCCAGTAGAACACCGCACTCCTTATACTAAGCCCCATTAGCGTCATCATTCCACTCTCTGATCCTCTTGCAGGGGCGCTGCTTGTCGACGCCCGCTCTTGTCTGGATCGACTTCTCGCCCTGCTAGAACTAAACTCTTTATTCACTCCGCTTCAGAGCGATGTAAACGCGGCGCGAATTAGTGCATCCGTAGTCCCGACTTCGGGATGCAGGACCAAAACGGGAGTGCGTCAACTTGTCCCCGGATTCAAGGCGTCTGAAGTCCAAGGTATACTCATGGTATCCACGGACTTCAGCAACGCAGAAGATAGGGCAAGTTCAAGCATGATCCGTTTTGAGCAATTCGCAACGATTCTCTTTCCTACAGCAATCTAATCAACCTGCTGTGCAATATCACACCTAAGCACCCTTACGGGTGATGAGGCTTCCATCAACAAGCTCAAACACCATATCCATCCGCTCCGCCAGTGGCATCGAATGCGTAACCACCACCAGCGTCACCCCATGCTTCTTGTTAACCCTCACCATCAAATCAGCCAGTTTGTCAGCCCCGGCCCGGTCAAGCGAACCAGTCGGCTCATCCGCAACCAGCATCACCGGGCTGTTAATCATTGCCCGGACAACCGCAACCCGCTGCCGCTCCCCGCCCGACAGCTGCCCCGGCCTGTAATACATCCTTTCAGCCAGTCCTACCTCCTCAAGAAGCTCCTTCGCCCTCTTCTCGACATTCCCGGCATCCACGTTTACCAGCGCCGGAACAAGGACATTCTCAAGAACGCTGCACTGGGGAAGAAGATGATGAAGCTGGAAAATGAATCCTATTTTGCGGTTCCGGATCACGGCCTTTTCATCCCCTCCCAGACCCACTATGTCCTGCCCGTTAAAAGTGACTTTCCCGGCGGTGGGCAAATCAAGGGTCCCGATGATATTCAGCAGCGTGCTTTTACCCGACCCCGAAGGACCGACAATAGCTGCAGACTGGCCGGCATTGATCCGCAGGTTGATGTCCTTCAAAACTTCAAAACTGCCGTTACCCGCAGACGAATAGACTTTGCTGACATGTTCAAGAACAAGCATCGACATGATGAACCTCACATACAGGCTTACTTCTTTCCACCGTACATAACAACAAAACCATCATCAGTACCGACGATTATCCTACCATCGGCAACAGCTGGAGACGAGATTGCATCACCAACCTTCTCTGCCTGGATCTTTTTTCCGTCTTCAAGCCTCAGAATATAGAGCGTTCCGCCGGATGAAACAACAACCTTGTCCAATGCAACTACAGGAGACAAAGGAACTCCGTCGACGGTAAATTCCCAAAGCTTCTTCCCATCAGCCCTGTTGAGACAATAGATTTTTCCATCGCTTGATGCGGTTACGACCTTACCTGCGGTCACCGCCGGCGTGGCAAACAATTCCCCCCTGGTAAGCCTGTTTGTCCACACAAGTTCAGCCTTATCTTTACCCAATGTTGCACAGAAGGCCATTCCGCCGCGGGTCCCGGCAAATGCCAGGTTCCCATCCATCGCTACGCCACCTGCTATCTGGCCATCCTCATCAAATCCTACTTTTCCAGCAGGTTCGCCATTCTCTGCAGACAGGACATGCAGCGCGGCTGCACAGCTCCCGAACACCACGAAGCCGTTGCCGATACTGGGCGAACCGTCACAGCGCGATAGAGGCTGTGATACCCAGATACGCTTGCCGGATTTCAGATCAATCCTGTGCACAACCGCATCAGTCTGGGATATTACCACAACACTGTATCCCTGCCCTTTGACGGGTTCAATCCAGTTGGCGGTCGAGTAGATCTCGCCCACCTGGTACTTCCATCTCGTCTTCCCGGAAGCTGCTTCAAGTGCAATAAGACTCCCGGCATCCGATCCAATCACAAGCACATCATCCACAAACACAGGCTGCGTTGAGAATTTTTCATTCTGGCTGACGCGGTTTGTGTGTGTCTCCGTCTCAGGGACGATTGATGCCGACCAGACCTTTTCTCCCTGCATGGTGAGGGCATATGCCTCACCATTGTCACCGACAAAGAAGATCATGCCGCCGCCGACAACTGGTGCAGGCGATACAGGTGCCCCAACCTTGAAACGCCAGGCAATGGAAAGTGCATCAGGCAGCCGGCAGTCAGCGACTCCACGGAGCCCCTGATCGCCGTGATAAATTGCCCAGGGAGTATCATTTGTCACGGCAGCCAGCCCACAAGCAGTCCCACAGACAAATATAGACAAGCACAGTACCGCCAGTGACCGAAACGCAGTCAAATCTCCCAAATTCTTAATTTGTAATTCGTAATTCTTCATTACTTTTTCAGGCATTCCCTGTAAACATCCAGCATCTTTCCAGCCGTTTTCTCGACATTGAACTCTTGCAGGATAACCTTCCGGCCCTCACACCCCATCTGCCTGGCACGTTCAGGATCACTTAAAAGCTTTTCAATAGTCCCCGCCAGCGTAGCCGCATCGTTGGGCTGATAACACAAGCCACCGCCGGTCTTGTCAATTATCTCGGGAAACGCTCCTATTCCGGGCTGAATCACCGGGACCCCGCATGCCAGCGCCTCAAGAATAAACATCCCAAACGCCTCCGGATGCTGCATTGGAACTGACATTATGGAAAGTGATTTCAGGAATTCAATCCTGTCCTTACGGTCAAAACCTTGAAAGAACTCCACATCCCCGGCCGCGCCCTTTGATGCCAGTTTCTGACGCAAATCCCTCAAAAACGGCTCATCGTCAGGTGTGTGGCCGCCCATGACCTTGAGTTTCAATTTCCTGAAACGCCCTTGTTCCCTGAGCATAAGAAAGGCGTCTGCCAATATGCCCAGGCCAAGCGATCCGCTCATCTTGGAAAGATATCCTATTGTAAACTGGTCTGCCGGCACGGCTGACTCAGCGTAACCGTTCGTATCTATTCCGGCTGGTACAACACGAAACCGTTCAGGACCGAGCTTTACTCGTTCCTGGATAAGCCGGCTGTAATATCCGCTTACCGGCGTAAATGTGCAAATGTCGGCTGACTTCTCAGCAATGAGGCGCCATGCCTGCCGGGCCGCACCCGCCTCCATGGAATCAATCCAGGAGTCTTCATCCTGCAGCGTGCAGACAACAGGCACACCAAGCTCCGCCCTGATTCTTTTAGCCAGGCCAAGCAGGAGAGCATTCGACAGATGCACTATGTCCGGCTTACCCTCCTTGACCAGCCATTCCACAAGGCGGTTAAGTTCAACTCGCTGACCACCATTCTCACCGTTCAGCACGGACAGCGTCATGTCCTCGAGCCCGCTTGCACGCGTCGTCCCGGCCTTGTGCGCAATCCAGCTGAGCAGCCGCCTGGAATCAACAAGACGCTTCATCCACCGCGGCGCATTGGAAATAGAAGGGAAATACTGGCTTAGATAAACGCCTACCGCGCCGTAGAAGACCGGCACGTCACGCGCAATATCCTCGCCCTCCGAAAATACAGGAAGGTACATTGGAGCCATTACCACATCGTGCCCCATGGCCCGTAGCTTCATCACCAGCTCCCTGTCACGCATACAGTTCTGGCAATAAAACGTGCCGCCAACACCCGGTATTATCTGAACAATCTTCATTCTTCGCAAGCCACCCTATTTAAATGCCAGCGCGCCTGTTGGACAGTGGCTGACACACTTCTCCGCTGTCTCCTGAAGACCTGCCCCAAGAGACTCGTTGAACGGAACCCCTACTGTTGTATCAAATCCGCGCCCGATAAACGTCAGGCCCAGCTTCTCATGCGCCCGTTCAGTTATCCTGACACATATCCCGCACTTTATACATTTACCAGGCTCAAAGATTACATTGGAATGAGTCACTATCCTCTCAAAACTCTTCCTGCCTTCAACATGAAAGCGTTTCTGGCTGGCGGCATATTCCCCGGCATAATCCCTCAACCGGCAGTCATCCGACTTCCGGCAGTCACAATGCATACAACGGCGGCTTTCCCTGACTGCCTCATCAATCTGGAAGCCGGCAGACGCGCCGCCAGCAGGTTCAATACCCGCAGAAATATCCGTCTCTTTCATCAGTTCGAATATTTCAGGCTCAAGAAGTTTACCCATGCGGGACTCAAAAAGCCTGTGGGACCCGGTAACCTTTAGACCATTGAAATACTGATCAATCGCAACCGCCATGCTCCTGCCATGACCAACCGCCCTGACTGCGAGATGTCCTGGCTGCACAGCTTCACCGCCCGAAAATATTTTCCCGTCCGATGTCAGGAAAGAATGCTCGTCTGCCTTTATCCTTTGTTCCACGACCTCAACACCCCAGTCTGTCGACGCGGAGGTATCAATCTTTCCGGGTGCAAGCACAATGGCATCAAAGTCTTTCTTTAACCCGGCAACAGTCAAATCACGGCCGATTCGGGTCTTCATCCGGAACACAACGCATAATTTCTTAATGGTTTCTATTTCCGATTCCAGCACTGACCGCGGCAGGATGTTTTCAGGGACACCGTAACGGAGCTGGCCGCCCGGTTCATCACGGTCGTCAAACACAGTGCAGGCATGACCTGCCAAAGCAAGATAGTAAGCCGCAGACAGACCCGCAGGCCCTGCACCTACAACCGCCACTTTCCGGCCTGAATCTGGCCTGCAAACCGGCAGGTATTCCTCTTTCGATGAGATATCCGCGTCTGCGGCAAAACGTTTTAAAAGGCATATTGCAAGTGATGCATCGTAGCGTGAACGGCGACAGGCCTTTTCGCACGGAGCCGGGCAGATCCTTCCAAGGACCGCAGGCAGGGCGATGTGTTCCTTTACAGTCTCAACAGCCTCACGCATTCTTCCCGCTGCAATCTGACGGATCATTTTGGGAATATTCATGTGGGCAGGACAGGTTAACCTGCACGGGGCCTCGCAATCACCCACGTGCTCGCTTAAGAGAAGATCCAGTGTGTTTCTCCTCGCGTGCTTCACTTCCTCACTGTCAGTTTCAATCACCATGCCCTCAGCTGCAGGAGCGGTACAGGAAGGCAACAGCCTGCCGGACACCTGCTCTTTTACAACACAGACGCCGCATGAAGTGAAACCGGCAGACCCTTTCAGGTGACACAATGTCGGGACATTCACGCCGGCACTCTCTGCGGCATCAAGCACCGTCGCACCTTTCTCTACCGTCACTTTCCTGCCGTTTATTGTAAGCTTCATAACAACAATCTTTTCCTCAACCCGCAGGCGGCGCAAGCACCGCCCTTACATCTTATTCATTACATCCACTGCCCCCGACGGACAAACCTGTCGGCAAGTATCGCACTTTGTGCATTTGTCCTGCTTAATCTCGTGTTTCTGGTAGGGAACCAGGTCGATGGCATCTGCAGGACATGCCTGCGCACAGCGCGTGCACCCGATACACTTCTCATTGATATGATATGAAATCAGCGGCCTGCACTTGCCCGCCGGACAGCGTCCTTCAATGTGCGCTTCGTATTCATCGCGAAAATGCCTGATCGTTGAAAGCACCGGGTTGGGCGCCGTCCTGCCAAGCCCGCACAGACTGCCCGCCTTTGTGGTAACCCCCAGGTGTTCAAGCCTTTCAATGTCCCCCTTCTCGCCCCTTCCGTCGCATAACCGGTCAAGTATCTCAAGCATGCGCTTGGTGCCGATCCGGCAGTGTGTGCATTTACCGCACGATTCCCTCTGGGTAAACGTCATGAAATACCTGGCAATATCCACCATGCAGTCGGATTCATCGAGAACGACCATGCCGCCCGAACCCATGATGCAGCCAGCCGCTTCCAGTGCCTCATAATCCACAATCGTGTCAGCCAGTTTCGCCGGAATACATCCGCCGGACGGGCCGCCGATCTGAACAGCCTTGAACTTCTTATCTCCCGCTGTTCCGCCGCCTATCTCCTCAACAATCTCCCTGATCGTTATTCCCATCGGCACCTCGATCAATCCGCCGCGCCTGACCTTCCCTGCCAGTGAGAACACCTTGGTACCCTTACTGCTGGCTGTTCCCATGGCGGCAAACGCCCCTGAGCCTTTCCGCATGATCCACGGAACCAGTGCATATGTTTCAACATTGTTTATGTTCGTAGGTTTACCCCAGAGGCCGCTTTCGGCCGGATATGGCGGCCTGAAACGGGGCATGCTCCGCCGGCCTTCAATAGCCGCCAGCAATGCGGTCTCTTCTCCGCTCACAAACGCCCCAGCGCCTTCAACAATCGCCAGCTTCAGTCCAAACCCGCTCCCGCCGGTATTATCACCCAGGAAACCGCGTGCCGCCATCCGTGAGATTGCCTCTCTAATACGCTGGAGGGCAAGCGGGTATTCTGCCCGGATATAAAGAAATCCCTCGCGGGCGCCGACAGCATGCGCGGCTATTATCATGCCTTCGAGCACCCTGTATGGGAATGATTCCAGCAGCATCCTGTCCATGAATGCGCCGGGATCACCTTCATCACCGTTGCAGATTATATATTTCGGACTGCCTTCGGCACCGCGAACCAGCGCCCATTTCCTGCCGGCCGGAAAACCGGCGCCGCCGCGCCCGCGCAAGCCTGACCGTGTTATTACATCGATTACCTCTTCCGGCCTTCCTGCTTCCAGGCATTTCTGCATCGCAGTAAAACCGCCATTGGCGATATATTCATCAATGTCGAGCGGATCCAGGTTGCCGCACCACTCGCTGGCAATGCGCTCCTGCCTGCCGAGGAATGCACATACCGGCGCATCCCTGACATCAAGCACGTAGCGGTTGACCGGCTCCCATGTCTCATCCGTAAGCAGCTGTTCGATGGCAACGGACAAGCCGGTTCTGATCCTCCTTACAATTCCACTGGGCTTGAAATGACGCCGCACAATCTGCGCAGCATCTTCCTCTTTAACCTTTGCATAGGTAACAGGCTCCCCTCCCGGGGCAACAATCTGCACCAGTGGAGTCTGGTGGCACATTCCCACGCAGCCGACAGGCTTGATGACAGCTGCAGCACCCAATTTCCTGGCCTCATTTTCCAGCTCCTGGCGCACCTTCTGGCTTCCGCCGGCAACGCAGCAGGAACCCACGCCAATCCTGATTTCGGTGAGCCCCTCAACTGATGACGGCAACTGGTCATGATGGCGCGGAACTACCCGCCTTTTCTCCAGCTCCAGGAAGTCCCTGATCGCACGCGATACCGTATCAGGAGTAAGATGCCCGTACGTAACCCCGTCAATCTTGATTACTGGCGCCAGGGTGCAGCATCCCAGGCATGCCACTTTTTCCAAGGTGAAAACCCCGCCAGCACCCGTATCTTCACCCTCCTTGAGCTTCAGGTGCCTCACTAGCGCATCGTGAATCAGCTCGGAGCCCTTGACGTGACAGGCTGTGCCGTGGCAGATACTTATCAAATGACGTCCCATCGGCTTGTGACGGAATTGCGAATAAAAAGTCGAGACTCCTGCAATCAAAGCAGGAGTGATTTCCGTCATCTCGCACACCCTCCGCAACGCGGCTTCTGGCAGATACCGGTAATGCTGCTGCAGCTTCTGCAGGATGGGAATAACGGAAGAAACAGCGCGGCCATGCTCCGCCACGGCAGCATCGACTACGCTGAGATCAATCGTCTCTGTCCCTTTTTTTTCAGTCGCATCCATAATTCGACTCTTCTGCCCTATTTCTCTCCAAAACAGAAAAGTGTGGTTATTCCCCTCATGAATATCCGGCCATCTGCAAAGGCCGGCGAACAATCGGTCGGCTCGCCTAACGTCAGTTTCGCAACTTCCTCATACTTGCGACCAGCCTTCAGAATAAAAACCTCGCCGCTCCGCGCCAGGAGATACAACCGGTCACCGGCCAATCCCGGTGAAGCATAAAATTCACCCTCAAGGACCTTGTCCCATACGATCTTGCCGGTCGCGACTTCCATGCATGTCACGGTTCCGACTGAATTGACAAAATACACAAGCTCGCCATTACTCACTGGAGAAGGAACATCGCTAACGCCATCTTCGGATTTCCACACCATGGCGGTTTTAGTGACATCTCCAAGTCCGTCCGGGCGTATTGCGAAGATTTGATGGGCTGTGACTGAAGCCAGAACCAGCCCCTCGGAAAATACGGGCGTAGGAGCCACTTCACTGCCGCGACACTTGACCCTCCAAAGCTCCCGTCCGGCCTCGGGATCGTAGGAGATTATCCATTCATTAGCCACTGTAACAACCTGCGGTCCTTTTCCAGTCTCCGCAATAATCGGCGTGGGCCATGATTCAGTTACAGGCCTGGCGACACTCCAGACTTTTTTCCCATTTGCCGCGTTGATGGCAATCAGTTCTGATTTGGCACCACCATCATATTGAATAATAAGCCTGCCTTTATGGAGGACAGGAGAGGCAGAGAAGCCGTACTTGTTATCAGGAACACCAAGGGTGATTGTCCAGAGCTTCCGGGAGCAGAAATCTATCGCCGCGATATCACCGTTCGCAAAGACAGCATATATATTCACACCGTCAACCACAGGGGTCGGCGCGGCAAAGCCGGTATCCTTGTTGACCTTTGGAACCCTGTTGGTATTGCCCGGCACCGCATCCACATCAGCCTTCCAGAGCATTGTGCCGGTAGCTATATCATAACAATAAACTTCGCGTTTTTCCTCCGTGGCACCGGTAAGGAAAACCCTGTTACCCCAGACCACCGGGGAACTCATACCCGGCAGCGGCACTTTGACTTTCCACAAGACGCCTTTGCCGCTCTTCACATCCCATGAAGCAGGAACATTTGTAAACGCAGAGACACCGGCAGAATAAGGGCCGCGGAAACCGGGCCAGTTCTTTAATATTTCAGCCGCGGCCGGACTGGCTATTGTAGCGGGATCCGCAATTTGCACAGGTTTTTCCCCGTTCTTTTCTGACGATATGAAACTTCCGGGAATAACCCCCTGCATGACCCCTAGCGTAACCGCTCCGGTAAACAATGCAACCCATACGCCGACTGTCACCCATCTGGCGGTCGCCGCAGATTGAAGCTCATCCGGACGGGCCGCGTATTCAAGCGGGTTCGGAAGCCTGCGCCGTAGGTTCGATACGGTCTTAAGGCTTATCAGCATTATGACAACCCCGCCCAGCAGAAGGAAACTTCCGGTTCGAAGCGATATGACACCAGCAAAGTAAAACCTCCTGGAAACGACATCGAGATCCCTGATCTTGTTCTTCAGCCCGTCATCAGCAGGGTTCTCTTTTACAGCCGCTCGAAGCCGGTCAATCTCGAGCATGTTCAAAGGCGACGAACTCCTGATGGTCATCAGGCTGGAAACCATCTGCATTCCTACAAGCATCGAGAAAGCACACGACACAACTGAGGTCGCCACAAGGATGCGATAATAACCTCCCAACGATTTCTCTTTTTCTTTCATGATCTTCAATTCGTCATTCGTAATTCTCAGTTAGTAACTATTTTATTCTTCTGCCACTCTTTCGGACAGGACATGAAGCAACGCGCACAGCTCAGGCACGCCCCCCTGTCCGGCTCATAAAATTCCCTGGTTCGCCTGACTGAGCTTCCTATCATGGCGCATCCGAGCACCATTCCAAGGAATCCGCCGAAAATCCAGCCCCCGCTACGGAATCCCGCGCGCAAGGCCGCTGCCTGCCTGTACAGGGATTCCTTCTTCATTCCGCTGCCGTCAAAGGTCTCTTTTTCGAAAGCCAGCTCTTTTAACTCTACCTGGTTTTCCTTCTGCAATGCCTCCGCAAGCCTGACCGTGGCATTTTCACGTGCAAATACTGCATAAAGGCGGGAACCGGCCCAGCCGCCGCCAACCACAAGAAGGGGAAGCAGAAGCAACAACAGTACAAGGCGCCGGCCACCCGAAGCACGCGGCTCCGGAACCTGGTCCACGTTCGGCACGAGGATGGCATCGAAAGGACAGGATTTCTCGCACAGCCTGCATTTGACACATTCATCAGGCGTAATAGTCGCGTGCCATTTCGAGAACCTTGACATCCAGTTCAACAACACGCCAAACGGACACAGAAACCTGCAATAGGGCCTCGCTATAAAGATTCCAAGAAGCAGGAGAACAACACCTGTCATCAGAATTGGAAGCTCACCGCTCATCCTGAAAAGCGGCACAAATGGATCAAGCCGGCAGATAAAAAAGGCCGTGCCTGTCGCAGCAAACAACACGGCCAATCCAAGATAAACGTATGGAACAACTCTCAAAACCTGCACAACGGGTAAAGGCAGCTTTACTGGGAAAAGCACCATTGCATCCTGGAGCGTTCCAAGCGGGCAAACTGCCGCACAGAATACACGGCCGAACAACAGCGCGAAAACAAGCGGCAGAATGAAGAAAGCAGCGGCAGACAGGGGGAGAACATACTGGTTGTCAAAAAGCCACAATGTCACATTCTGGATCGCACCTATTGAACAGATGCATCCTTTCCTCCAGAACCCGAAGTAGATCAGGGAGAATATCGTCAGCAGGAATATTCCCCTGCGTGACCGCTTTTTGAGAACCAGCCAGGCAGCCAGCGACAGCGCGCAAAAGAGTACGACAACGTCAAGACTCTCCATCGCCATTGATCGCGGCCCCGGCATCGCGGTTACCGGCGCAGAGTAACCCTTCTCAAACTGCGGCTTCGGAAAACGGTTCTCCCCGGAGACCGTCATGGCTGATATCACCAGGAAACATATGACTGCAAGGATTCTCATGTTGTCTTTGACACCTGCCTGGCAAGATATGGTTGATCTGACGGAACCCTGCTGTATGCCCCCGCAGGGCAATTGCGGGCAATTGAACACTCATTACAGTTCATGCAGCGGTCATGACGCACCTGCAGGACGAGCGAACCGTTGCCGAACGCTCCGCATGTCTTTACACACTTGCCGCAGCCAATACACAACGATTCGTCAATGGTGTATTCATAATACGGCTCCTCGATAAATTTTCGCCTGATGGCCCCGGTGGGACACAGCTGGTTCTCTGCCGCGCTCGTAAGAGAACTGGCACCAGGTTGGAAGAATCCAAAACACAGTTTACAGTAACCGCACATCTCGAAGCGGTGGACACACTTGACCGCGGACGATTCAAGAACACAATTCGTAGCGCACCTGCCGCACTGAATGCACTTTGCGGGGTCCAGCTGCCAGACGGTCCGCCGCGCACTGACCGGCCGGACCAGCGCCGCATAGCCCGACGCACACCTGCCAAGCTCAGGACAGCCGCTGCATGCCTTGCCGCCAGCCGCACCGCCTGACCTTGAGCACCGCCTGCCCAGGAGAACCGCACCGCTGAAGATACCCAGAACGGCCAGGCAGAAAGCACGCATGACACTCCTTATGAAGTCACGCCTGCTCTGCGCTTTTCCAGCATTTCCGTTCATTGCATCCCCGGTTACAGCTTATTTCCTGAAATAAATCCTTACGACGCCTGCCTGCGGATCCAGGACCAATATCCGCCAGCGGGAATCTACTGCCAGGTCCAGTCCGACTGATTTCTTCTGCCAGTCTTCCTGCCCGGAAACGATCCCGGCAAATTTTCCTTCACGGTTGTAAATCTTAACCCTGACAATATGCTTCTCGCTGGTGACGAAAGAACCGTCAGGCATTAAGGCCATGTTAGACGGATTACAGCATCCGCAGAACCCATCCCCCGCAAGAGAAGCCTTTCCCCACAAAGAAAGAAATTTTCCCTCGGCCGTAAAATGCTCAATCCTGTGCTCGCCGGGATTCACAACCCATACGGAGCCGTCACCGGCAACAGCCACATCAAAAAAGGCACTTGGTACCGCAAAACCTGTTTTCCTCTGATCTCCGTCCTTGTCCCCTATCCTCCCCAACAGCTCTCCGGCCGGACTGAATCGCCATACAATCCGGTTAATGCAGTCGGCAACGAATACGAAATCCGGCGAAACTGCTATTGATGTGAGCTCCGTCCCGGGATCGGGACTTTTCCATATAGCCCTTCTTGATCCATCGAAAGCGTAAACTTCGACATGATTCTTCATCCCGGCAAGAATATCCCCATTCTTCATCACAGCCAGGCAATAAACGCGACCGCTTACCGGAAATGCCGCGATACGCTCGCCATCGGGACTAAGAACCTCGATTCCTGAATGACTGCCTACGTAAATATTGTCGAGGGAATCTACCGCCAGCGCAGTAAGATTTGTTATCTGCGGTCTAACATAATTCACCCCTGCCTTGAGAAGCAGACGGGGATCCGTCTTCTTCAGAGCATCAATGTCATACCTGCATTCAGGGTTCTTATCCTCACATCTTCCCGAAGGAAATCTATTCACCAGGGTAATAACCGTTGCAACGGCTACTGCCACAAACCCCAGTAAAAGCATATTCCTGATATTAGAATTTTCGATGCTCATTTTCCATTCCATTACAGGACACGGTACATTCGGAGTCCGCACGCTACCTCAAATCAAGGCACTTCATCTTTCCATAGTCCCGGACCAGCAATCGTCCGTCTACCAGTGCCATCGGCCCCCACGCTTCCTTACCGTCAAGAACCTTTGCCTGGGCCAGCCTGCTATAGCCATTTTCTGCCGCGTTGATCATCGTCAGGATCCCGTTGTCCTCAAGGATCAGCATCTTACTGTCTGCAATGAGAAATGGCCCCAGCCCAAACTTCTCTGCGGCACCGCTGGTCCAGATCACCCTGCCATCGGGATCCATGCAGACTGCCTGTCTTTTTGCAGGACCTGCATCAGCCGGCAAAACCGTGTACAGATGACCCTTATAAAACACCGGCGTCTGCTGCTCGCAGGCAAACACCTTCTTATCAAGCTTGTACAACAGCTTGACCGTGTAATTCCCAGATTCAACACTTACCTTGAACATCGCACTGCCAACGCCGTAACCGGACGTGATGAATATCCTCCCGCCACCAAGGGAAACCGGAGCCGGCGCAACAACCTGGTGGTTCCACTCTTCAGTCTCCCACAAGAGCCTGCCTCGATCCGCGCTCTCCGCCGAAATTCCCGCCATGCCTCCGATACCGCAATAAACGTACATTTTTCGGCCGTCTATTGTCACCGGCATTACCGACGAATGTGACATCTGCCATTTCTTCGGGTTTGGCGTCTGCCAGAGAACCTTTCCTGTCTCGCAATCGATCCCGATCAGCAGCGCCTTTCCTCCAGCCGCAATAACTGCCTGGCCGTTATCAATAAGCGGACACTGGCCCGTATACCACATTGGGACCGAAGTGCCCCATTCCTTTTCAAGATCAATGCCCCATTTCAGGTCACCGCTCTTTGCGTCGACACACATTACGTGGCAGCGTGGCCCGATTGTTACCACATAACGGTCCGTCACAGCCGGAACCGTGCGCGACATGCCGTGGTTCCGCTTGATATGCACATGGTACCAGCGGCGCCAGATCTCCTTCCCGTCATCCATCGAGAAACAGCGCAGCGCATCTGCGTCTTCGACGGAATCGTAATCCAGCACATATGCGCACCCGTTCATGACAGCCGGCCCGGCATAGCCTTCACCAAGCTCCACAGTCCACATTACTGGAGGTCCGGATTGCGGCCAGGTACCGGCCAGCGGCACAGAACCCTGGACAATGTTGTCAGAGTTTATGCCCCGGAAACGTGGCCAGGAACCGGGCTGGGTTGAGGCAACACCGTCGAACTTCCTGAATTTCTCCCCAATCTTTACCGGTTCCTCTGCGGAGACAGGAGCGGCGCTGAATTCGGCAAGTTCGCCTGGAAGGGCCACACGCCTCTCAATTCCCGTTAATTCCGATGCTGCGCGCCACCAGGAAAGTGCCATGGAAGCCAGAATAACCCCGGCGCAAAGAACTACTAGCACAGGAATGTATTGTTTCATGCCGTGCCTCGTCTCAGGCCCGTCATCTTTTGCGGGGTTCTGATTCCCGTCGCTATTTGCTGACATCAATGGCAACTATGTCACCGTTACTGTTGCGACAGTATATTGTCCCCCGGCAGAATACCGGAGCAGTCCAACACAACTTACCCAGAATACCCTTGGCCGATGAGAATTCCTCGTAACCTGCGGGCGAAACTTTTGAAATAAACAGGTCACCACTTTCATTCAACATGATGATCCTGTCTCCGGCAACCGTCAGGCCGCCGAATCCAAGGGTCTGGCTCCATTTTACCTTGCCGGTCGCAAATTCCATGCATTTCAATGACCCGGGCCTGTTTGAATTTCCGTCAACCCCGTAAAGATCGCCGTTGATCAGGACACAACTGCTGAAATGGTTCTTCATTTCCTTGTGTTCCCATACTGGCTTAGGCTCGGCACCGCTGATATCAATCACGCATGCCCCCCTGCCGTATCCGGACGACAGGTAGATCTTGTCCTTCAGCGGAATGGGATCCGCCGCGTTTACATCGTACTGGGTCTCCCAGCTGAAGAACCCGGCTTTCTTCCCGTTTTTTGCTTCCACAATGACAAGCCCCTTACAGCTGAAGAGCGCAACACAGTCAACATCCCCCTTCTTGAAAACAACGGGTGTGGAATAACCACCCTTCCCCTTGCTGGTCCATATCTTGGCGCCCGTCTTCCCGTCAAATGCACACCCTGATTCACCTGCATTAACCAGGATCATGTCTCCGTAGATCAATGGAGATCCCGCAAGCCCCCACGTGATGTTCTCAGCACCGGACTCGGTGAAGACGTTCTTCTGCCATATGATATTTCCTTTATCAATACCCATGCAGAAAAGGTGCCCGTCACGGCTCAATGTATAAACCACCTTGCCGTCTGTTACCGGAGTGGTGCGCGGCCCGGGATGGTTCCCAGCCTTGCATGCATACGAATGGCGCCATATTTCACTGCCGTCCTTTACATTAAGCGCATAAACGATGTCCTGTTCATTCTCATTTCCCATCGTGAACAACTTGTCGCCGCAGATGGAAACGCTGGACCACCCCTGCCCGACTTTCTTCTTCCAGGCAACCTTGGGCCCGCCGGCCAAAGCCTTGGGATTCCACACCGTTTCTTTTGAGATACCATCGTGGTTTGGGCCCCTGAACTGCGGCCAGTCAAAATTCTCAGCCGCAGAAATTGCCCCTGACAAAATCACGCTCATCAGCATTGTGCCGCCAGCAATTCCTATCTTAGCGATTGTCTTCATATGATTTCCTTGTGCTTAATATTTGCCATTCAGAATTCAATACTCAGTATCGGGCTTGTCTCCCCTGTAAATTACTTCCCCTTCACGTCATAACAGATCAAAAGACCCTGGTCGCGAATGTAGAGCCTGCCGTTTACAATTACAGGGTGAGTCCAGCTGTTCTTGCTGCTTCGTTCAGGCTGAACAAAACGGCCCTTCTCGACATACTCTTTAGGGTTGGCCTCGATCAAAGCAATCGCGCCGTCACCTTCGCTCCGGATATAGAAATGTCCGTCGGCATAGGATATCGAACCCTTTCCAACGCCCCTGTTCGACCAGACCTTTGCGCCGGTTTTGAAATCCAGGCACATCCAGCCGGCGCTGTCGGAAAAACCATATATGTAACCGTTCAGCAGGATTACACCGCCATGATGGTTAACCATGTTCTTGTTGGCATAAACCTGTTCAGTCTTGAAACCGCCTGCATCCTTGCTGATCTTGAAAGAATTGCAGCCTACGCCGTAACCGGAAGTCACAAAAACCTGGTTATCAGCATACACAGGAGTGGGAACGACAGCTGTCTGGCCACGCCGGTCAGCGCGCCACAGGACTTTGCCGGTACCAACAGCCACGCCGACTACGCTTGCAGGCGTAAGCTGTATGAGCTGCCTCTGGCCGTACATATTGGTAACTATGATCGAAGAGTAGTGCGCATCATCCGTGAAGTCTTTTGTCTGCCAGATCAGTGCTCCGGTCTTCTTGTTTAACGCAACGACAGCCCCCTGCCTGCCGCCTGGGGTGACAAAAACCTTGTCACCGTCGACCAGCGGTGATTCGGCATAACCCCAAGACGGTGTACCGCCGCCAAAATCCTTTGTGAGGCTCTTGCGCCATACTTCCTTGCCCGTTGCCGCCTCGGCACAAACCAGGTCACCGTGCTGATTCAATGCATATACCAGGCCTTCATCAACCGACGGCGTACCACGCGTTCCAGCATAACCGCCTGGTGCACCAGTCTCCCCCATTCTTCTAGACCAGAGTTTAGCCCCTTTATTCTCATCAAAAGCCATAAGGTAGCTTCCATCGTCAACATCACCCATGGTGAATATTTTACCCTTCACCACCGAAATACCGGAGTAGCCAATACCCAGGTCCTTCACCTTCCAGACAATACTGGGCCCTTCAGAAGGCCATTGTTTAAGCAAACCGGTTTCCCTGCATAAACCATCATGGTTAGCCCCGCGCCACTGGGGCCATTCGTAATTTCCTGCCGCATGAACACTGGCAAAAGCAAAAAGTAATCCGACAACTCCAACCGCTAGCTTCGATCCTGAACTCATGATCTACCCTCCTGAAACAGCCCTACTGATAATTCACTGCATAGCAGCGAAAAATGCACTCATGGGACTTGACGAATACTAGCAATCAGCAATCCCAAGGCAAGACGAAAGAAACCGAACGCCCTCATGAAATGAATGAACCTGCAGGCTCATGATTTACGGCTTGATTTACAACTGGAATTCGTTTATTTGCCATGCCCCTATGAATACAAATACCTGCAGCTCCCGATTAACGGCTGTCATTTTCATGTTTTCAGCATTCTCGGCCGGTGCCGAGCCTCTTACTGCAGGAAATGCTCCTGTGGAAACCGCTTCAACAAACAAAAGTGTCAGCTATCAGCCCATAGTGGTGACAGCGCGCAAGTGGAATGAACCACTCCAGGGTCTGCCGGGGTCAGTTACCGTTCAGACCACCGATATGCTGGAAAGTGCAGGAGTAAAAGACCTTCGTGATGCAGCAAGTTACATCCCCAATCTAACTCTTGGTGATTTCACCGTGCGCCGCCTTACTTTTCCATACATGCGAGGCATAGGATCAGGGCGCAACAGCGCCGCCGTAACCACCTGTATTGACGGTGTGCCCCAGCTTTCATATGCAACGGCCAACCAGCAGCTGATTGATATTGAACGGATTGAATTCCTGCGCGGCCCACAGGGTTCTCTTTACGGAAGAAACACCCTGGGCGGAACAATAAATATCCTGCCCCGCCTGCCAACCAGGGAATCCCTGAGAACAGTATCAGTTGCCGCCGGCAGCTTCGGATCCTATGACGGAAGCTTTTCGATCCAGGGCCCTGTCGGGGAAGACAAAACCGCGGCCAGCCTGAGCGCCGGTTATTCAACACGCGATGGGTACAACAAGAATGACATGACCGGAAACCGTATTGACGGCCGGGAGTCGTTCTCATACCGCGCCCAGATATACTGGCCGGACCAGAATCAATGGAGTTTCCGGTTCAGTGTCAGCGGCGAATCGGACCGGGACGGCGACTATGCGCTTGCAGACCTGTCATCACTCCGCACTAACCCGTACCACGTTTCCCATGACTACGAAGGCAGCTCGGAACGGGATCTTGCCCAGCCTGTTTTCACCGCAACTTATAAAGGCGACAGCTTCGATTTCACATCTATTTCCGCTTTCCAATGGTGGGATTCCAAAGACAAAACAGACCTGGACACAACGCCTGCCGATATTCTCCGCAGAAACAGCAGGGAAAAACAGAATGCATGGATCGAAGAACTGCGAATTTCATCCCCGGACGCCTCTCCGCTGAAACTGGGAGACCGCGTCGCACTCCGCTGGCTTCTTGGCACTCTTGCATTTAATTCACAGTATTCCCAGCGTGCATACAATGATTACCGGGCGGGAGCTGTCTCAATGCTCGGCATTCCATTCCCCTATCAGCAGCACGATGATGCCGACATGGAAGATACGGGCGTGAGCCTTTTCGGTCAGGCCACAATCACGTTTGACGAACGTGTTGAACTTGGGCTGGGACTTCGCCACGACTACGAACACCGCTCGGCTGACTTGACCTCTTATTACAGTCCCCAGATAGCGGTTCCTTCAAATACCGATGCCAGCCGCGACTTCAACCAGACCAGTCCTCGCGTTTCGCTTGGCTACCATCTGTCACCCGCCATCCTTGCCTACGTGGAGGCGTCCAAGGGATCCAAATCCGGCGGGTTCAATGCGCAATCACCTGCTGGGCATGCCGCGTTTGACGAGGAAACAAGCTATTCCTATGAGGCAGGCCTCAAGACTTCATGGCTGAAGAACCTGATCACGGCCAATGCAGCCGTGTTCATAACCGACTGGGACAATCTCCAGATGGATGTGCCTGCCGGCATGGCAAGTCTTTACTACATTGACAACGCAGGCAAAGCCCGCAGCCAGGGCGCTGAGCTGGAAATCACGGTCAAGCCGGGCGGCGGATTCAACATATTCGGGGGGGTCGGTCTTCTGTCGTCGGAATTCCGTGACGGCAGCACTTCCGGCGGCGTCGACATAAGCGGCAAGGAACTGCCATTTGCCCCTGAAACCACGTGGAATGCCGGCAGCGAATATACGCAATCTCTCTGGGGTCAGTTACGGGGTTTCATCAGGATAGAAGCCGTGGGCACCGGTTCATACTTCTACGACGCCATCAATGGTGCATCCCAGGAAAGCTACACACTGGTTAATGCAAGGCTGGGCGTAGCTGCCGGTACATGGCGAGTTGAAGGATGGATCAAAAACATTTTTGACAAAGATTATGTCCCCATTGCCTTCCCCTACGCCTTTGCGTCATCCGGATACGTAGGCGAGAATGGCACTCCTCAAACCTTCGGAGTGTCTTTCACCCGTTCATTCTGACAAACAGAAAACAAGTCAGGCCTTGAAATGCTAAATTCAGCAAATCAAGGCCTGATACGGCAATGCAACCTGTTATTCTTTTTCAACGACCTCAACATTACCGGTACTGATCATCCTCGGCGGATGCAGCTGCAGCCAGACAAACCACAAGAAGGAGCAGCAACATGAGCAACACCACCTCTTCGCCCTCACCGCACTGAACAGCTTCCAGTTCAGGCATAGAACCGGATGATGACAGCATCCTGGATTCTCCAGGCGTGAATGGCACCGGCTGACTGGGAACTGGCCGCGCCACATCATTTTGATTTCCGCCGGCAAATGCTTTGTCAACTCCTAGCATGAACGTGATGCACGTGCATAAGACTGCAGTGTGTTTATAGATGCCGGAAGTACGATTCATCTATCACTCCTTTCGTTTATGTTGTTTAACCAATACCGCTGTTCTTTGACCGGACATTACAACTGTTGTTCTTTCTCCTTCAGCCCGACCAGCAACACCGGGCGGCCTGTTGCAGCCCAACGCGAATCAATGTCTAAAGACGACATGTTCTTCATCTTGCCACTGGCAGGATCCATAATGCTAAGGTTGAAACCTTTTTCCCTGGACTTGATATCGAAAACGATAAGGCTGTGATTAGCTTTCCGGCTTTTTTTGATAACGATGATGCAGGGACGGCCGAGTTGACACTGCTTCTGCAACAATTCATAGGAGCCTTCGAGAATAAACCCTGAAAAGTGTGCGTGTTCAGCGTATTCTTTCAGCTGTGCGAGGGTATACCCGCCCTTTGGGGGCTTGCCAAGGTATGTCTTAATGGCATCCTGCGAAACAGAACTGCCCCAATACTTGAGAACACCCGACAGACACGCTACACCACAGTCTACAGAGCCTGCCTGCCTGGCCGCCAGAAGATTGATTTGCGGCTGGCCCTCAACAGAATGCAAGGCACCAGAAGATTGCAACCGGTCAAAAGTTGCACAACCGGAAGAACAAATGAGAACGATTACTACGCAGGAATTCAGGACTTGTTTTCTTAAATGCATATTTTGACCGAGAATTGACACTCCGCAATCCCCTCAAGAATGCACGACCAATACAAAACCCTATTTCTGAAATCTAGGGCAATGCCAAACAGAAGGCAAGCTGTTAAAAATCAAAAATGTGGCCGTACACCGAATGTTTTAGAGCCCGATATAATAACCACACATTAAGACTCAGCTGGTTGGGATTTTACAGGATATGGCGTACCTGGCTGGAGTTGAACCAGCAACCTTCTGATCCGTAGTCAGATGCTCTGTCCAATTGAGCTACAGGTACATTAAAAAAGCCGCCGAATGTTAGGCAAAGGGCCCTTTGTTTGCAACAAGTATTTCCCGATCAGAACCTGTAAATCCTGTCGGAATCTGCCAGCCTTCCAGCCCTGAAATAAACGCCTTCTCGCCTTAAAAGGACCTTCTTCCGGCTTATACTGAGCCCTTTGCTTGACCCCTCAAACCCGCCAACAGTTAGATCCGAAGAAATTACGCGGTGACAAGGCACCCTCGGAGCAAACGGGTTTCGCTTAAGTGCTTGTCCTACCGCCCTGCATGACCCACAGCCAATAGCCCCGGCCAGAAGGGCATAAGTCGTTACCCGCCCCATCGGGATTCGCTTCGTAAACCGGTAAACCTTCTTCTGGAAATCAGTTACTTCAGTCTTTTTCATGATATCTTAGCGAATTCTTGCATTTCCCACTCTTTTCTACAGGATTGTTCGAATTTCTGAATTTTCTCGACTATTGTCCGTGGAATATGTTGAATTTACCAGAACATGCACAATTCAAACAATACACAAAAACCTGATTTCTCCAACATGAAACTAGTCCTCATTGACGACGACACCATGGTTCTAAACAGCCTCAAGACGGCTCTTGACGATTTCGGCTTCACCGTTATTCCATTTGATAAACCCCTGAAAGGCCTTGAGTGGATCAAAGAGAACGGTGCCGACATTGTAATAACCGATATCTGCATGCCGACATGTGACGGCTTTGAAGTGCTGCAACGTCTGAAGGAAATTGACGAGCAATGTGACCTGATTTTTATTACGGCTCATGGCCAGATGGATACCGCCATCCGGGCCCTGAGGGAAGGCGCAACGGATTTCTTTGAAAAGCCTTTTAATACATCGGCTCTTCGCGCCGCCATCGAGCGTACACAGCGCTTCCGAGTCCTTAACCAGCAGAAGAAGCTACTGGCAGATCAGGTCAACATGCTGAACAACGAACTCGCTTACAAGAACAGCAGTCAATATGTAATGCTGGGCCAGTCGGCCAGCATGAAAAAAGTCGCCCGGGAGATAGTGGATATCGCAAGCTCGAACGCTACAGTCCTGATAATGGGCGAAAGCGGCACGGGCAAGGAACTTGTTGCCACCGCAATCCACGAATCCAGCCCGAGGAGCAAGAAGCCGTTCCTGACAATAAACTGCGCGTCAATTCCCCAGGATCTCTTTGAATCAGAAATGTTCGGCCATCGCCGCGGAGCTTTCACCGGGGCAATGGAAACAAGAGGCGGCTATATCGAGGCCGCAGCCGGCGGAACACTTTTCCTTGACGAGATCGGGGACCTCCCCCTTCCCTCACAGTCAAAGATCCTCAGGCTCCTTGAGCAAAAGACCTACCTCCCTGTGGGCGAACAGAAAGAACGCGTTTCCGATGTCAGGATCATCACGGCGACAAATCAGGCACTGAATACCCTGGTTAAAGAAAAGAAATTCCGCGAGGATCTGTACTATCGCCTTGCAGTATGTACCATCGTCCTTCCGCCATTGAGGGAACGCAAGGAAGACATCCCTCTGCTATCCATGTACTTTGCGCTCAAGTTTGCGAGCGAAATGGGAAAATCCATAGACGGGATTGATACCGACGCAATGAAAATTATTGTTTCACGTAATTACCATGGAAACGTCCGGGAACTGAGGAATATCATTGAGAGTTCAGTGATCCGCTGCAGGCATTCAGGCCTTCTGCGCAAGGAGGATTTAACAGAACAACCCGCACTTATCGAAACTGAAAGCCCGATGCCTCAGAGCGGCTGGCCCATGGAAACCATGCGCCTGGAGGAAGTGGAACGAAGACTTTATGTTGAAGCCCTGGACCGAACGAATAACAATGTTTCGGCAGCCGCCCGCCTGCTGGGACTCTCACGCGGCAAGCTCCGTAGACGCCTGGCCAGCATGAATATAGCGGCAGACGACGCATGAATACCAACATCCTGAAAAACGCCCTCCAGGAAACAAGAAAAGCCTTTCCCGGATCAAAGCCAAAATGTGCAGTCATACTGGGCTCCGGCTGGGGGACAGTCACCGGCTCATTCAAGGCAAAGAAATCCCTGAACTACAGCGATATTCCGGGTCTGGGAATGCCGGGCGTCGAAGGTCACGCCGGCGAACTTGTTCTAGCAGAATTCGCGGGAATGCAGATACTTGTCTTTCAAGGGCGACGCCACTTCTATGAAGGCACTGGATGGGAGTCTGTAGCCATCCCCGTGTATCTTTCAGTAAGTCTTGGCGCGACTGACATCATTCTCACGAACGCGGCCGGCGGCATAAGGGATGACCTGAAACCGGGAACCCTCATGATTATTGACGATCATATCAACGCAATGGGCAGCAACCCTCTTATCGGAAACACCGATACATTCTGGGGCCCCAGGTTTGCGGACCAGACCCATGTTTACAATCCCGAACTCCGTGAAATGCTTGGCTGGGCGGCACATAGAACAGGCATAACCGTTTCTCACGGAATCTACGCAGGAACAACAGGACCGACATATGAAACACCAGCAGAAATCAGGGCATTGATGGCAATGGGTGCCGATGCTGTAGGAATGTCAACCGTCCCTGAGGCGATTCTAGCAAATGCCGCAGGGATGAGGGTTGCGGGAATCTCCTGCATTACCAACGCAGCCGCACATGCCTGTCACGACAAGCTATCACACAAAGAAGTCGTCGATACCGCCGCAAAGGCACAACCTGAAATCCAGACGCTTCTCACGGAAATCCTGAAAGATTTGTCAACCCATGTCTTCAATGCCAACAGCAATGCCCGATAGCCAGGTTCGCAAACTGGCTGTCTCGGCAGTCAACCGGCTTCAGTCAGCAGGATTCACGGCCTACTTCGTAGGCGGTTGCGTACGAGATTGCCTGCTGAACATGATGCCAAGAGAATACGACATAGCAACAAGTGCCATGCCCTGTGAAGTCGAAGCTATTTTCCCGGGTTCGGAAACTTCAGGTAAATCATTTGCCATAACCCGAGCACCTGTTGGCGGAATCTTCTTCGAGATAGCAACCTTCCGAATGGATCATGACTACACCGACGGAAGAAGGCCCGAGAAAGTCTCTTTCACAGATCCCAAAACCGATGCCAAGCGCAGGGACTTCACCATCAATGCCATGTTTTACGATCCTCTTCATGACCAGCTGATTGATTATGCCGGCGGGCAGGAGGACCTGAAATCGCGCATTATCCGCTGCGTTGGCGATCCGGGCAGAAGATTTGCAGAGGACCACCTCAGGATGCTTCGCGCCGTACGCCTTGCCGGCACACTCGATTTCAAGCTGGCACCGGAAACAGCCGAAGCGATTCAAATCCATGCAGAGAAACTGGCCGAAATCAGTGCAGAGCGGATTCAGGGTGAATTGACACGTATTCTCACGGAGTCACAGAAGCCCGGAGACTCCCTTGTCCTCATGGACCAGCTTCGCCTGCTGAAAGTCATCCTGCCGGAAGTAAGCGCCATGAAGGGACAAAAACAGCCGCCCGAGTTCCACCCTGAGGGCGATGTTTTCGCGCATACCGTTGTCATGCTCAATATGCTGAAACATCCCAACCACCAGCTGGCGTACGCAGTTCTGTTCCATGACATAGGCAAGCCGCCTACGGCAGTGGAGGCTGCCGACAGGATCCGGTTCAATGGACACGCCTCACAAGGTGCCATCATGGCCGGGGAAATAATGAGAAGGCTACGTTTCTCGTCAAAAGATATCGAGGCTATAGCTTACTGCGTCGAAAACCACATGCGGTTCATGGATGTCCAGAAAATGAAACGTTCAACACTGCGCAGGCTTGTTGGGGCCGCGACCTTTCCCCTCGAACTGGAGCTGCACCGGCTGGACTGTGCAGCAAGCAACAATGACCTTGCAAACTGGAACTTTCTTACGGATTTCCTAAAACAACTTGCAAATGAACCTGTACTGCCCGAACGCTGGATTTCAGGACTGGACATAATGAAAATGGGAATCCCCGAATCGTCAAAGGTTGGAATTCTCCTTGCAAATGCCTACGACATACAGCTTGAGGGACGCGTCAAAAGCAGGGAGGAACTGCTTAATTGGCTGAGAAAACAGATTATGGAGAAATCCTGATATTATAATTCTTTCCTTGCGTCCTGATATCCGATTTCCTAACGTTCTCAACTTGATTCCAAGGAGGTTATTAGATGTCTTCATTGATAATGCTGAAGTCAAAGCTTCATAACGCTACCGTGACCGGCGCTGAGCCGGATTACGAAGGCAGCATGAAGATCGACATTCAGTTGATGCAGGCCGTCAAGCTGCATCCCTACGAGAAGATTCTCGTGGCAAATCTTGCAAATGGCAACAGGTTCGAAACATACGCAATCCCAGCAGAACCGGGTTCAGGTACAATATGCCTGAATGGAGCAACTTGCTTCCTGGGTTCCAAGGGTGACAGGGTAATCATCTTCTCTTTCTGCTCGGTTCCAGAAGAAGAGGCTGCTTCTCACCGCCCTTTGATTCTGGTTCTGAACGAGAAAAATCAGCCGGCAGGACCACTAAAAAAAGTCTAATCGGCGCGAATTGAGTCAATCACGCAATCTTGAGCTCTGTAGGCGTATCAGTAAGCAGCACCCTCTGGCGCTTGACCATTTCCCTGGAGATCCTTATAGATGATCCCTTCCTGGCAAGCTTCGGGGCATCAAACATTATATCAAGCATGAGCTTCTCGACAATTGATCGCAATCCCCTCGCCCCGGTCTTCTTTTTTATTGCTATTGATGCCAGCTCCTTGAGAGCAGTGTCCGAGAACGACAAAGAAACTCCCTCCATGGCCAGAAGCTTCTGATACTGGCGTACCATGCAGTTCTTTGGTTCTACCATGATCCTTACAAGATCGTCCTCTGTAAGTTCGCCAAGGCATGTAACGACAGGGAGGCGGCCAACCAATTCAGGGATCATCCCGAACCTTATAAAGTCTTCTGGTTCCACCGGGAGGCCGGGAGCAATACATCCACCGGCATGCACCTTCTCCTTCTCCGGCTCCAGAAAACCCATCGTGTGTGTACCAATGCGACGCTTGACTATAGAGTCAAGGCCGATAAACGCACCCCCGCAAATGAAAAGAATGTGCTGAGTATTGATCTTTATATACTCCTGCTGGGGATGCTTGCGCCCGCCCTGCGGCGGGACATTGGCTATCTTGCCTTCAAGAATTTTCAGAAGGGCCTGCTGAACACCCTCTCCGGACACATCCCGCGTAATGGATACGTTCTCGGTCTTGCGGCCGATCTTGTCTATTTCATCAATATAGACAATGCCCATCTCTGCCCTCGCAATGTCAAAGTCCGCATTCTGTATGAGACTCAGCAGGACATTCTCGACATCTTCACCGACATAACCGGCTTCGGTCAGAGTAGTCGCATCGGCAATTGTAAACGGTACATCAAGCAACCTGGCAAGGGTTTTAGCAAGCAGGGTTTTCCCGCTCCCTGTCGGTCCAATCAGAAGTATGTTACTCTTTTCAATCTCGACACTGGCATAGGGATCGTCTTTCGCAAAATGGCTCTCCTGCTTTAAACGCTTGTAATGATTATGAACCGCTACAGAAAGCACCTTCTTGGCGTGTTCCTGCCCGATTACATACTGATCCAGGAATTCTTTGATTTCATGCGGTTTAGGAACATTAAGCTTGGAAACCAGCTGGCCCTTATCCTCCTTCTTTTCACCCTTGAGTATAGAATTGCAAAGAGTCACGCATTCATCACAAATGCTGACAGAAGGCCCAACCACCAGCCTCTTGACATCGCTCTGTCGCTTTCCACAGAATGAACAAACAGTGTTCCTGGGTGTGTTCACATTATTTGTCTTTCTTGGACGTCTTCTCAGATTTCTTGTTGCGGACAACTTCATCAACCAAGCCGTATTCCTTTGCCTCGGCAGCAGACATGAAGAAATCCCGGTCCGTATCCTTCTCAATCTCACTTATAGTCTTTCCCGTGTGATCGGAAAGAATCTGGTTGATCCTGTCACGAAGTCTCAATATTTCCTTCGCCTGGATGCTAATGTCTGATGCCTGCCCCTGGACTCCGCCCCATGGTTGATGTATCATAATCCTAGCATTAGGAAGGGCAAAACGTTTTCCGCGCGTGCCTGCCGCAAGAAGTACTGCACCCATACTGGCCGCCTGGCCAACACAATAAGTCGCAACACTGCATTTAAGAAACTGAATCGTATCATAAATGGCCATACCAGCGGTCACGGAACCTCCAGGAGAGTTGATGTAAATTGAAACATCCTTTTCCGCATCTTCAGCCTGAAGAAAGAGCAGTTGAGCAATTATCAGGTTGCTGATCTCGTCATTGATCGCTGTGCCTATAAAGACTATCCGGTCCTTCAAAAGACGGGAAAATATATCATACGCCCTCTCCCCTCTTCCGGTCTGTTCAACCACCATAGGCACAAGGACTTGATTCATTTCGTTCATCTTGATCTCCATTCTAATTGTCTTTGGCATTCTTTAAAAGAAAGTCCAGGGTTTTTTCTGCACGCATGTCGTTCTTCAGTTTTACCACGCCATCCCTCTTCTCCAGTTCAGCACGGAACCTCTCAGCTGACATCCCATAGCGGCCTGCCATCATTTCGATACGGCCATCAACCTCTGCATCCTGGATATCAATCTTCTCCTCGTCGGCAATGTTGCTTAGAACATATGAAAGTTTTACGCGTTCTGTCGAGGTTTTGGTGGCTTCGTTCAGGATATCGCTCCGCCTCTGCTCGATTTGTTCCCGCGTTGCGCCCTGCATTGCAACCCGTTCAACAATGCTGCGGGCCGCTATCGATGTCTCATGGTCAACCACGGACTTCGGCAGTTCAAAATCTGTCTTTTCCAGCAGAATTTTGGCTATCTCTTCCTTGAGCCTTACATCCTCTTTCTGAACAGCATTCTCAAGCAATTCATTCCTGATCTTGCCGCGTAAAGCATCCAGCGAATCAACTTCAAATTTCTTGAAAAACTCTGCATCCATCTCGGGCATTATTCTTGCCCTGATGCCCTTGACTGTCACATCGTAGACAGCTGCTTTACCGGCCAGTGATTTCACCCTGAAATCAGCGGGAAATGACACGTTTACAGTCTTTTGAGAGTTAAGCTTCAGCCCGGCTAGTCCAGTTGCAAAACCCGGAAGGAATTCCGGCTCACCCAGGAACACCCAGAAGTCCTTGCCCTCCCCGATTGCCGAAGCATCCGGGGATAATCCGCTTACCGGCGCATTGCCGCACATGCCGCGAAAGTCAACCATGACAAGATCACCAGCCCTGGACTCTCTCTCGTTGGCATCTTCAAACCGGGCGAAGTTCATCTTGACCCTGTCGATCGCCGAATCCACATCCTTTTCGCTCACAGTAACTTCAGTTGCCTTGACTGAAATCTTCCTGTATTTTGGAAGTTTGAAATCTGGCGCTATATCAACCACTGCCTTGAAAGCAAGAGCCTGCCCCTTTCCAAAGACAACATCGCTTATCTCGACAACTGCCACGGGCTTCAGCTTCTGCTCTTCCAGCGCCTTCCAGTAATACTGCGGAACAAGCCGCTCCTTGGCTTCTTCCACAATATCTTTTGCAAAATGATTCTCAACTATTGCTGCTGGCGCACGCCCCGCCCGGAAGCCTGGAATCCTGGCAACCTTTGTATATGCATTCAATATGTCAACATACTGAGAAGCCACGACATCTGCTGGCACTTCAACGCGGAGAACTTTCCTGCAGGCTCCGACATCTTCAACTTTGACCTTCATCAATTCACAGCCTTTCGTAACGGGATTTACATACAAGAATTATTCAAACACATATTTCAAACCCTCGGTTCCCGGGTATTGCACCGGGAACCCGGGGAAAATTATTCCTTCATTGATACAAGGAATTCAGCATTACTCTTCGTCTTCTTCAGACGATTCACTATCATTTCCATTGCCTCTACCGGAGGAACGCCATTTACAGCCCTTCTCAGTATCCATATGCGACTAAGCTCATCGGGATGAACAAGAAGCTCCTCCTTCCTTGTTCCGGACTTCTCAATATTGATAGCAGGAAATACCCTCTTATCAACAAGATTGCGGTCCAGGCAAAGTTCCATGTTGCCAGTACCCTTGAATTCTTCGAAAATAACCTCATCCATCCTGCTTCCGGTATCCACCAAAGCAGTAGCTATAATCGTAAGGCTGCCGCCGTTTTCAATATTACGTGCAGCACCGAAGAACCTCTTAGGTTTATGCAATGCGTTGGCATCAACACCGCCGGAAAGAATCTTTCCGCTGTGAGGCTGAAGCGTATTGTATGCCCGCGCCAGGCGGGTAATACTATCAAGAAGAATGACCACGTTCTGACCGCATTCCACCATGCGCTTTGACATCTCCATGACAAGCTCGGCAACCTGGACATGCCGTTCAGGCGCTTCATCAAACGTGGAACTCAAGACATGTGCCCGGGTATTCCGTATCATGTCTGTAACTTCCTCGGGCCTTTCATCAATTAAAAGAATAATCAGGAAGACATCCGGATGATTCTTCGAAATGCTGTTTGCTATCTTCTGGAGAAGCACCGTCTTGCCTGTGCGCGGGGCAGCAACAATCAAACCTCTCTGCCCCATTCCAATAGGAGTAAAAATATCCATGACGCGCATCGGAATTTCCTCAGGCATCGTCTCGAGATGAAGACGCCTGTCAGGGAATAGAGGCGTAAGATTCTCAAAAGGAACCTTGTGCCTGGACTTCTCCGGGTCTTCATTATTGACCTTGTCAACCCTCAGCAGGGCAAAAAAACGTTCCTTGTCTTTTGGCTCGCGTATCTCGCCTTCAACCAGATCACCTGTCCTCAGGGCAAAACGCCTGATTTGCGACGGCGACACATAGACATCCTCAGGACAAGGCAGGTAGTTATTTGAAGGTGAACGTAGAAAACCAAATCCATCAGGCAGTATTTCGAGGATACCTTTACTGCACATTGACCCAGTCTCCCTGGCGCTCGCTTTAAGCACTTCGAAGATCAGCTCATGCTTACGAAGGGCACCAAGATCAGTAAGTCCGAAACCGTCTGCAATCTTATGAAGATCGGGAACCGATTTTTCCTGCAGTTCGTAAAGGCTAAGAACCTTTCCGCCGGAAACTCCCGTCCGCCGCTCAGGCTGGGGCGTTTTATCTCCGTTAACGGCAGCAGCGGCATTGCCTCCATTCACGGCATTACTGCCGCTCACGGCACTGGCTCCATTACTGACATTGCCATTCACGTTAGCAACGTTACTGCGTTCAATTTCTTTCACAGGGTAGTCCCTCCCATTTGCACCTTCATCCGCCCTTCCATGCATCATCCGCGGATGCCGGTTTCGCCTTCCCATACCTCCATTATTCATTCTTTATCTTCCTTCTCCATGATATGTCCAACCACCATCGCCATTTGTTGTTTCAATAAATCCTTTGTCCCGTTATTAACAATCACATAATCAGCAAACCGCATTTTCTCGGACAGGCTCATCTGCGCAGAAATACGTTTTCTGGCATCCGCAACAGACAATCCCCTTTCAGCAAGCCTCTGCAGTTGCACTTTCTCGCTGGCACTGACACAAACAACCGCATCCCATCCTCTTCCTTCACCTGCCTCATATAAAAGAGGCACAATAACCACCCCCCACTTGAAACCAGACTCTGTTGTCCTGTCAAGCCAGTCCAGCCAAGCCCTTTTCACCTCGGGATGAACAATTGCATTTAAAACAGCCAGCTCACCGGGATTGGAGAATACTCTGGCAGCAAGCTTCTTCCTGTCTATTTGCGTATCATCATCAAGAATGCCGTCCCCGAAGAAATCCACCACTTTCCTGTAAACCATGCTTCCCGACACCATAACTGTATGAGCCAGCCCGTCAGCATCGCAAACAGCCAGACCCATATCCGAGAAGAATGATCCAACAAGACTCTTTCCGCACGCAATGCCACCGGTAACAGCAATTTTCACCATGGATATTAGACGGGAAAAAGAAACAATTTATGAGTTATTTGGAAATACAACGAGAATCTGGAAACCATCCAACTCCGCTACAAAAAGAACTCCCTAAATATAAACTACGCACTTGTTGCTGTCAAACCTTTTAAAGAATAAAAAGTTCCTGCTCCCTTAGCTCCTTGACCATGGAATGAAGCTCCATTTCCTCCAGGAACGGAAGCAGCTTGGCAACCGGAGGCATGTGAACCTCCATAGAGCTCCAAGCCAGCTGGCATGTCAGGTCCTTCCTCAGCCTTACCATTGCCCTGTTTCGCATTACTATGTCTCTGCTCTGCTCCAGGACAGCACGAATCCTTTCACTGGTAACTTCCCCTGTACGGGCCAGCAACGCATCCAGACTGCCGAACTGCTCCAGCAGCTTTGCTGCTGTTTTGGCACCAACTCCAGGCACTCCAGGAATATTGTCCGAACTGTCGCCAACCATGGATAGCCAGTCAATGATCTGGGACGGTGTAACTCCCGTCTTTTTCTTCACCCCTTCAACGTCAAGAATACCCTCCTTGCCTGCGACCGGCACAATCTTTACTTTCTCGTCAACCAATTGAAACATATCCTTGTCGCTGGTGGCTATGAGTATTGCTTCGCATTCAGGCCGTGCCTGTTCGGCCAGGGTTGCGATGACATCATCCGCTTCTTCGCCTTCCATCCTGATCCAGGTAATCTCCGACCTGTCGAGATAATCTTGTGCTAATGGAATCTGGCTCTTTAAATCATCCGGCATCGGCGGACGCTGTGCCTTGTAGGTTTCCATCAATTCACGTCGCGCCTTCGGCAATCCTCCGTCAAATGTGACTGCCCAGTGAGATGGCGTCCACATCTCCCTTACCTGCTTCAACATCCGTATAAAGCCGAAAAGGGCATTGGTCGGACGACCCGCAGCTGTGGATAATTCCCTGATGGCGTAAAATGAACGGTAAAGTACCGCTGTTCCGTCAACCAGAACGAGTTTCCTGGAATTCATGAAATTAACAAAGAAAGACAATCTGTCGGAATAGAAACAAAATAAACAGGCTACGGACTGATTCCAGCAACCGGCGTTCCGGCTATTGGGGGCGGAGTGAAGTCAACCTGCTTGATGAATTTGCCGGCCGGATCAACAAGGCGGGCCGTTACAAAAACCAGAAGATTCTTCTTGTCACTCTTGTCGACCCTGCTCCTGAACAGCCTGCCAATCAATGGAATATCTCCTACAAAAGGAACTTTATCGTCAACTGTCGTTCGCTGTTCGGTAATCATACCGCCTATCACAACCGTGGACCCATTATAGATGGACAGACTGGTAATTACCTTCCTTGAATGGAAGAAAGGCTGTTGCATAGAAAGTTGCTGGGTGCTTCCGTCCGGAGCGGTATAACTGGATCCGTACTCGTGCCACTCAGGCTCCGTTACTACTTCAGGCGCCAGCGTAAGATCGATCATCTGTCCTTCACTCATCGCCGGGGTGGTTGAGAGAATAACCCCGACTTCACGAGTCTCAAAATTTCCAGGCTCAACAACCCCGCCGACAATTGTTGCAGCACCGTTGGCGCCGCTGGTTCCTGTTATCGGGGTCACAGTAAACTGCGTAGGGTAGATGTACTCCGTTACGACCTTGACCGTGGCTTCTGTGCCGGGTTTTGCAGTAACTTTGGGAGCAGACAGAAGATCTGCGTACCCCTTCTGCTCAAGGAGATGCAACACCATTCCCAATTCAGGGTTTGTCAGGACACTTGCGATGCTCAGTATGTTATCGGCAACTGTCGCAGTACCGCCAATTCCTGTTGCGGAAGCATATCTGTTACCAGCCGTAAAAGAGCCGCTTTTCACTTTTATAGCCTGACGAGTTGACAACGGAGTCGTGGCAGAACCAGTTTTCTGCGCAAGCTCCCAGTCGTCAGACAGCATCCACTCCAAGCCAGCGGAAGTCATGTCGTTCATTGTTACATCAACAAACCTGGTCTCGATTTCTATCTGGGTCGGGGCAATGTCAAACATCTCAAGTGCTTTTTCAACCAGCATAAGATTTTCATCGGTGTTAGCTACGATCATCTTTCCCAATGCCTGAATATATTTTACATTAGACCCAGCAGGCCACAAAACCCCGAATGGCTTAAAAAACTCCTTGAGATCAACCTCACCTTCTGCAGCCGGCTCACCGCCACCAGCAGCACCTCCACCAGCAGCCGCGAGCTTTGCTATATTGCCACCGATAAGGCCCGACCCCGCAAGCGCTTTGCTGACTGTTGTAAGCTGCCCCATGTTCCTCACATTGTAAGTACGAACAATTATGTCACCCTCAGGCTCATCCTTGGGAACAATCATCACCAGGCCGCCGTCATCAATCCTCGATTTAAGCTGGCAGTAATCAGTCACGATCTTAAGGGCCTGCTTCAGGGTTATGCTCCGTGCACTGAAAGTAACAAGTTCAACGTCTTCTCCGCCGCCAGCGGCCTTGGTAGCCCCATCCGCCGCGGGTGCTGCACTTGCAAATGGATCTGCAGCGGCAGCAGGCGCCGCCGCATCGGTTTCAGCCGCGGCACGATTGCCTTTTGACAGCTTTAAAATAATATTTACACCCTTCGGCTCCTCACCTGTCTTGTCAAACTGCTCGCTGCTGCTTCTTAGAAACTCTATCACGTCGCGTATGTTCGCCTGCTTAAAATCAATCTCGGGGATGACAATGTTTTCGAGCTTCTTCTGCACCTGCTCGCGTTTTACATTCGTCGTCCTCTTTACACCCTGTCGTCCCATCTGCATGTTACTGGCTTCCGAAACAAGTGCATAATCACGTGGATTCCATGTCTTCCTGAGTTCCGCCATCATGTCGGTCCTGGTAGCCGAGACTTCCATTGTCGCAGCATCATACTTTTTCTGGGTTACTTTCTGTAAAAGCCGTATGGCCTCGGTATTATAAGGATCCATTTTCAGAACCGACTCTATTTGATCCTGCGCCTTGTCATATTCGCGAACGGACATATATTCCCTGCCCGCCTGCAAAAGTACTGAAACATTCTCCTCCTTCGTCTTCAACTCGGTACCTTTAAGAACAGGCGTAGCACTGGGCTTCACGCGTTCAGGCGGCTTGGGGTTTTCAATCTGGCTCTTAATATTCTTGGCCAGTGTCTCTCCCCCTTTATGCCCTTCTTTTGCTGCATCCTGGGCTTTCTCGAGTGCATTCGTCAGATTACCCATTTTCATCAGCGACAGGGCCCACAGGTAGTAACTGTCCGCAATACCTTTTTGCGCAAGCTTCTTCTTGGAATCAGACTCAGGCCGTACAAAATTCTCACGGGCTGCCCGGAAGAAAGAAACTGCGCTCTCATATTGCCTGTTATCCAAGGCCTGCCTGGCTTCGTCCATCGAATCCTTGGCATGCTCTTCCTTTGCCATACGCCTCAACTCTTCCTCACCCATCATGTCCGCCAGCGCTGATTCAAGTTTTGAGACAGGCTTCTTGGCGTCCGTTCCTTTCACTACTGCCTTAACTTCCGTCTTCGAAGGCTCCTTGTCTGAGACAACAGGAACAGCGACTTCAGGCTTAGGTGCAGTCTTTTCCTGGGTAGCATCTGAAACCAATTTATCAAGGTCTTCAGAAGGTTTCTCAACTGCGGGTTTCACTGGAGCCTCAGGTGCTGCCGGGGCAACAGGCGCTACTTCTGCAACTGGTGCTGCGGGAACCACAGGTTCCGCGGCTGGCGCAGCCGGTGCTTCTGGTGCTGCCGGTGTCTCGGCAACAGGAGCTACAGGTGGCGCTTCAGCAACCGGGGCCGCAGGCGCCTCAACTGCAGGTGCTGTTTCGGCTGCTGGCATTGTTTCAGCTGCTGGAGCAGTCTCCGCCACTGGTGCGGCAGGTGCTGCTTCTGCTACAGGCATTGTTTCAGCTGCTGGAGCCACAGGTACCGCTTCGGCAACCGGGGCCGCAGGCGCTGCCTCTGTTGCTGGAGCAGTCTCCGCCACTGGTGCGGCAGGTGCTGCTTCTGCGGCAGGCATTGTTTCAGCTTCTGGAGCAGAAGTTTCCTTCAGAGCTTCTTTAGCCAAAGCTTCTACCGTCTCTGCAGGTGCAGCAGGAACTGCTGGTGCTGCTTCTGCAACTGGTGCTTCTAGAGCCGGGGCCGCAGGCGCTGTTTCTGCAATGGGTGCCTCTGCCGCCGGGGCTGCTTCTGCAACTGGTGTTTCTGGAACCGGGGCCGCAGGCGCTGCCTTGGCACCTCCGCCATCCACAGCGTCTTCGATCTTGGTTTGTTCGGCGGCAACCGTGGCAGATTCGTCGGCCTGTTGAGCGAAGATGGATCTATCTGTAAGGAAAAGCGAAAGCACCGCCATCATCCAAACACATCGGACTTTGAACATCATAGCGTTGCTCTCCTCGGTTGAACTTCTGCCGGCTTCAAATTCTTTATTTCCTTCTTTTCCGCCTTATTGGCCTTTTCCGCCTTATCGGCCGGCACTACATTCTTGTTGTCCGGAATAGTGATTTTCTCACCAGTATTGAGGGACTCTATTAATACAGTCTGCTTTGCCATGTCAACATTATTTACCTTAAACTTCTCGTTTTTAACCTCGAAAACATCTCCATTCTTCACCGTATACTCCACGTTGTCGCCTTTAAATAAAGTCTTCAACTGAGCCGTATACTCGTCCCACTGAACGTCCTGATCCTTGACAAGCACAATCATCTTGTCGCCGCGCTGAAGAGTAAGCTCGGAAACATCTACCATCCTCTTTCCTATTCCCTGTATAAACTGCTCTGCTTCCTTCTTCTCGTATTTAACAAGCTTGAACCCCTCCACCACTTCGTTTGTAACAACCTTGGAAACGTCAGTAGTATTGTTCGTAGCAGCTTTAAATACTTTAACCGTCTTAGTTACAACAACCTGGGGCCCTCTCGCCGTATTATTGGTTACAGCCTTCGAAACCTCGGCGATCGTCTCGTCAAGGTGTGCAAAACCTGTCCCCACATTGCCTCTCAGGTTCAGCTGAAACACAAGATTGCCATCGGGAAGTCTTGTCACTCCCTTGAACCTCAGCTTGAAGGGGTCCTGCACCACCTTGATCAAATGTATCTTTGTTACGTATGGAGGATGACCGACAGGATCAGTAGGATCGGTAAAATCTCTTCCAAACAATTCTTTCGCCATTAACTCTTCTTTGTTTGTGAATCCGTCATTATCGAAATCTTTGTCCGCGTCAAGCGGATCGTTGTAATCCAGCTTGAACCCTTTTTCCACGTACTTTAAGTTGTTAGTGGTAGCCTTCTCTATAACATCAGGTATTCCGTCTGTGTCTGTGTCTTCTTTGCCCGACTTCTTTATGGTTGCCACGCCTCCTCCTTCAACCTGCACGGCCTGACATAACGGACACTTCTTGCCGGCAAAGGCAAAATCCATAGGTATCGGTTTCCGGCATCCAAGGCACCAGAAACGTTTCTCCGGGGTAAAGACCATTGCATTAGTCCAGGTATCACTTGTCAATGTCAGGGGATGTTCAATACCGTCCATCGCATCTGTGAAAACCTTGGTCTCAAGCTTCTCGGGATTAGGATACTTAGGCTTCAAATTTCTCAGTTCCCGGTCAAAACTCGCCTTAACGGAATGCATCATCCCTATCTGTAAAGCAAGGTAGAGAAGGGAACCGACAAGAATGGTGAGAACACCCAGGGCAATGATCTTATCGTAATAAGACCTGAACCAGGAAATTATGTTTTTAAACGAAAGAATATTTTTAAAAGATATCTCCACCCGATTATTCTCCCCTGAACCTGTAAACATCCAGGTCCAGCCTTATCCTTAAAGGTTTCTCAAATTCAGGACCACAGACAATACGCTGGTCGAATTTAAGGTCTTCTTCCTTAAGAAGCGGTTCAAGACCGCCCCCTTCTTCAATATTTGTTACCAGCAACCTGCCTCTCGCATCTGTTTTCTTCTTGGCCGGCACTTTGGGTTTTCCCAGCGCCGGGTGCCGGTCATCAGATTTTGTCTCCTTTACAAAAGGAACAGGTATTTCAGCTTTGATGCTTTCCAAGTCCGACCCGTCCTTGGTTATATCAATACCCGTAACCACGACAAACATCCTGACCTCTTCGTTTTCTTTCGTCACGCGGCTGTAAGTGGAGAGCTTGTTCAAAACTGCCCAGAAAGCTTTCTCCTTCGCCTTGAAATCAATAATAAAATGAAACTTAGTATAAAGATCGTCAGGCTTAAGAACACCTGCATTCTTGTTCTCAAGCACTATAGCGCTATCCCCCGACGACGCACCCCTGTTTCTCGGACTTTGAATAAAAGCAGGGGAAACCATTCCACTGCCGCTATCATCAGGCGCACGCTCAAAAGTCTCCCGCACTATGCGTTCAACCTTGCCTATCCCTTCCAAATCCGGCTTCGTTTCGGATTCAGGGCTGGCTTCAGGTTCAGTCTCCTTGTCTGTCTCAGGTTTCACCTCTGACTCAGGAAACAGAACTCGGCATATCTCTTCGATGATTCTGAGCTGCTGGGCAAGGCGCGGGACGTCACCAGGTTCAGGCAGCATTGCGCTTGAAAAGTATTTTTCGAACCCAAAGCCGAAATCCGGGTCTACGATCTGATCTCTTCCGGGACGATTAGCCAATTGAATCAATTCGTTCTTCTTCGCCTGCAGGAAACCTTTGAACTGAGAAGGGCTCATCTGCAGGGGCTCAATCTGCTTTGCCCTCATTGCAGCGGATAACTTCTGGTACCATTCATCCAACAGGGCCACGTTTGCCATTTCCTTCACAATGTTGGTGGCGGAAGGAAACGGCCGCCGGTCATAAAGATCTTTCAATGTCTTCTTTTCGACGTCAAGCTTTGCCTCTGAAGCATTTACCTGAAGCAACTCCCTGACAAGAAGGAACCCAAACCCGAGCAGCATAAGCACCCCAATAACAACAGCTAAAATAATAATAACCTTTTTGGGCACTTTCATAAATTCTTACCTTAACGTCACCGGCTTCTTAAGACCTACATGAACTGTAAACTGCTTTACATAAGACTCCGTGGCAAGCTGTCCCTGTATCTTCGTCAGATTACCATCAAAGAACGGGGAATTCGTCAGGCTGTCACGAAAAGCTTCAATGGCAGATTTGTCAGCACGGTCTTTGAACTTATCCACGAACCCGATTCCTGCAATTTCTATATATTCAACCTGGTTCGACCGGATAACAGGACTGACAGCACCGAGCCACATTCCTTCAGGGATACGCTTGTGGATATCTTCCAGCATTTCAATCCACAAAGTTCTTGCAGAAACAAGATTCCGCAGTTGGTCCGCTTTACCCTGTGCCTTTTTCTTCTCATTCACCGCAGAAGTGAGCTGCTTGAGCGTCGATTCAAGCTCACCTCGCCGTTTCTCAACCATGCCAAACTGCTCTTTCTTCATATTCTTTAACTGGCTAAGATATACCCACCAGCAGAGTATGATGAGGATAATACCGACACCCGTCATAGCGAAGTAAGGCAGCCGTTTCCGGAAAACCCTCTTCTGCACCAGTGACGGAGGAAGCAGGTTGATTTCAACCGGGCACGTCAGGAACCGGCGCAAGCCCAAACCCACAACCTCGCCAAGGAGGTGGACATCACCTGAAACTGTTTCTGGATCAAGCTGCGCACCCACCGCAACATTCACAAACGGGTTAAGATGCTCAACCTCAACCTTCAGCTTATCCTTGAAGAAAGTATCCATATGAGGAATCACTGAAGATCCGCCGGTAAGCAGCACAAGCGCCGGGGCGCTTCCGCCCTGCTGGCTGCGATAGAAGTTGATGGAACGATTCACTTCAGCATGAAGGCGCGTAACAACATTTCGCACGATCTTCGACACCCTGTCGGCCACCTCGTTTTCCGGACCAGCTGTTACTCCGCCAAACGAGACAAAAGCATGCTCCATTTTCAACGCCTCAGCTTCTGCAAAAGAAACATTGAATTCTTTCGCGAGCTCCTGGGTAATGGCATTTCCGGCCACGGGAATGCTCCGGCTGAATATCTTGGTGCCTTCTATGAAAATCAGGTTCGAAGAGCGGGCCCCGATATCAAGGATCATTGTGCAGCCTTCCATATCAGGATAGTTGTAACGCACGGTATTGTACAGGGCCATGGGCGCCACATCCACCACTTCAGGCTCCACGCCAGCAGCAACCACGCATTCCGTCATCTTCTGGACACTCTCTATCTTGACGGCAACAAGCATTACGCTCATTTCGCCGTCATCGCCTGTGATCAACTGATAATCCCAGACAACTTCCTCGATGGGGAAAGGCACGTTCTGCTCAGCTTCGTATTGAATAATCTGGAACAACTTGTCGCGAGTAACAGGGGGGAGCTTGACAAACCTGGGAAAAACCGACTGCCCCGAAAGACTCATCAGCAGGGGGGCTGGCTTCATCGAATGCTCACGCATGATGTCGCGGATCGTGGAAACTATGTAAGCCGACGTGTCGGATTCACTCTCGGGTGTAACATCAAGGTGGCCTATTCCATAATTCAGCAGTTCAATCGGCCGACCCTTGGCCACCATGAACTCCGCCACAACCACCTTGCTGGCCCCGATATCAAGCGCTAGTACTCGATCAGATTGAAACATGCCAACCCAGCCCGTTATGTAACCGCATCAAAAATACTGCAACAACAATCCCGCTTCTACCTGGAAAACTCATACCCCTCTGCACTGATAAGCGCAAATGGAGACTGTGCACGTGAAATCAGGTACCCATCCCTCATGACCACATTGGGATTCTCCACCACTGCCGGATTCTTCCACCACTCGTTGCCAAGCTTCTGTTCGTCAACGCTCAAGGTATCAATAATCTTCCCCTGGTACGAAACCTCTACGGCTATGGCAAACAAATCGCCAAACCGTTTCAAGGCGCTCGGCCTGAGAAACATCGTTAACACATGCTGGCCCCTTTCAACATCGGAATACCTTACAGCACCTTTGTAAAAGCTGTAAACTTTCTTGCCGTCTATCACGGCTTCTGAAACAGCGTAGAACTGGAAAGTGAGATCGTCAATCCAGTCAGGAACAGTAACATAATTCAAAGTGATCTGGCACCAGTCCTTCTCAAGCGTTGCCGGAGTGCCAAGAGAGGTCCTGTATTCCGGGGTTTTAACATAACCGCGCCGGCCAAGCCCCAGAATTTTCTGCAGTTTCAAAACGGTTCCGCCATCAGCCACAACCTTCCCCACATCCTTGGCCGGCAGAGTCCCGACACCCTTGGTGGTCGCCGGCCCCTTGGGCGTTCTCATCCCCTGCGCAAACACTTCGCTGAACAACAAAAGGCTGAAACAAGTCACAAGCACAGCAGCCGTTAGAATAATTTTTATGTTCTTCATGACATCACACCTCCAATGTAACCACTTGAGTTAAGAAAATAAGCACGCGGCGGAAATAAAGCAAAACAAAAAAAGCCAATTTCGACATGAAAAAAAATCCGCACGGGCGAGCCAGGTCAACTTAAGACCAATTTCACAACCTTTACCAGTTCCCACTGCAGGCATTCGTGGTTTGCGACCACAGCAGGCTTTCGACATGCCCGTCCACAAAAATGACATTACCCTTGCCATTATGATACGTCCCTATTGCTTCATATGGATACGCCTGACCGGGAACTCGAAGCCCGATTAATTCGCCGTCAACGGCCCACTGGTTATTATCCTTCATGCATCTGGAAGCAATATCCGAGGCATACCCGGTAGGTCGCCTGCTTTCTGTCATATCCGCAAACAGGAGTCGTTTACTGGGCTCGAGGTCGCTTATCCTTGCATCGCTGACCTGTGAGTTCATGCCATACGTTCTTAAACCATATACGCCCGAAATATTTCGAAACGTAAGAGCCCCCCCCCAGGGATCTGTAGTTCCAACAACTTTTAGGAATGTCGGGCACGAGTATATATTTGCGGCATGTCCCGTATAGTCCCATATAGTACCATTTGTAATAGAACGCCAGCATTCAACACCCCACCACTGCGTCCATGTCCAATCCGTACACCCAATGGTATGACTTGACAAGGTAGAATCATCAACAGAGGCCTTAGAATGAGTTCCCTGGTAAGTATGTCTCCAATCGACCCATCCATACTTCGTCTCATAAGCTTGCGAGTTTACGCGCCACACTTCATAGCTCTGCGCGAACGGAAGGCGACCGTCATTGTCAAAGGCCCGGTTCAGGGCGGCAATCTGGAGGTTCTTGAGGTTGGCCTTGCACTTCGCATTTAAGGCGTGCCATCTGGCCTTGTTAATTACCGGTATCAGCATACCGGCCAGAATGCCTATTACAGTAATCACAATCAGCATTTCCAGCAGGGTAAAACATCTTTTTGCTGCTCTGTGCTTATTCATGTGACCCTCACTGTCTAAATCATACACCGGCACACGGTATTTACAAGATAATTACTTTCAAAGTTTTCATACTTGACGAACCCCGATACCGCGGCTATAAGCCAGTGGGCAATAGTTTAATACAAGCAATAAGAAGGCATAATGAACAAAAATAAATATATACGAACCTTTATGGGACAATTCCCCCATGAAGGCCTTACATTCGACGATGTGTCGCTCATCACCAGGTATGCCGACTTCCTGCCGGAAGATACGGACATCACAAGCCGCCTCACCTCCCGCATCAACGTCAATATCCCATTCGTCAGCGCAGCCATGGACACCGTAACCGAGGCAGAAATGGCCACTGCCATGGCCCTGCTGGGCGGTATCGGCATTATTCACAAGAACCTCACCGTCGACGAACAGGTCAAACAGGTAAGCACCGTCAAGCACCACCTCCACGGCCTCATCCGTGACCCCGTCGTTTTCCGAGCCTCCGACACAATAGAAATGATCAACCGGAAGAAAGAAGAAAAAGGCTTCTCATTCAGCGGATTCCCGATCGTCGACGACAATGACAACCTGGTCGGGATTCTAACCTCGACCGACATCAAGTATTCAAGATCCACAAACGCCAAGGCGTCCGAACTGATGACATCTTCCGTAATGACCGCCCAGCCCAAGACTACCCTCAAGGAAGCCTATCAATTCATGATGAAGAACAAGATCGGCAAACTGCCCCTTGTCCAGAAAGGCAAACTCGTGGGCCTCTACAGCTTTTCCGACGTTAAAACACTCGTCGAAAATGTCCAGCCGCTCTATAATCGCGACGACAGGTACCGCCTGCGGGTCGGCGCCGCCGTAAGCCAGAGCGATTTCGCCCGCTCCGAGGCCCTGGCTGCGGAGGAAGTAGATGTCATTATCGTCGACAGCGCCCACGGCCATACCAAGGGCATCATCGAAATGGTCAAATGGCTTGTGAAACATTTCCCGAAAATCGATGTTGTTGCCGGAAATGTCGGAACCGGGGAAGGAGCAGTCGCCCTGCGCAACGCCGGTGCCCATGCCATTAAAGTCGGCATAGGACCCGGCTCGATCTGCACAACCCGCATCGTGTGCGGTGTAGGAATACCGCAGATCACGGCAATTTATGAAGCCGCCAAAGCAATAGAAAACAGCGTACCGGTCATTGCCGATGGAGGAATTCGCCATTCCGGTGACGTGCCGAAAGCTCTCGTTGCCGGCGCGGACACCGTTATGCTTGGTTCAATTCTCGCCGGAACCGAGGAAAGCCCCGGAGAGAAAATCATCCACCAGGGACGCCAGTACGTCGCCTACCGCGGAATGGGCAGCGTGGCAGCCATGCGCTCCGGCAAAGGAAGCCGGGAACGCTACAGCCAGGCTAACGTCAAGGAAGATGAACTGGTCCCTCAGGGCGTCGAGGGAATCGTACCCTACGCCGGCACAGTAAAGAAGGTAATGACCCAGCACTGCGGCGGCCTGCGCTCGTCGCTCGGCTACTGTGGATGCAGAACCATTCCGGAACTGAAGAAGAACGGACGCTTTATAAAGGTAACTCTTGCCGGTCTGAGCGAAGGCCATCCCCATGATGTTAAAATCATCAAGGAAGCCCCGAACTACAGGTCGTAAAGCCGCCTCATCCGAAAGCATCCCGGAATGAATGAAATCCTGATTTCAGCATCACAGCACCTGTACCCTTATCTTTATAAAATCGCCATGGCAATCACCGCCGCATGCCTTGTTCTGTTCGGCGATCATGTCAACGGCTGGATAAGGGATATGGTCAAGGGATACAACTTCTTTGTCCGCCTCTCAGTGTTCATCATCGTTGTAACTTTCGGTTACGGGTTGTTGACGCTCCTGCTGGCGAAAGTTCTCGAACAGACCCTCGACATGATTCCAAGCCTCTACCTCTGCCCGGTGCTCATCGTCATATTCGTAATCATCGGCATAATCGCAGAGGAAAAGAAGCACATCTGAGTTCTGCGAAGACAGAGAATTTATACATTCAGAAAAAAGTTTTCCGGATTGCTGACAATAACTCGATCAACTGCTCAGGATCCGGCCTTGATCACCGGAAGACTGGCGGCGGCTATGGCCTGGCCGTGCCGCTTCTGTTTTTCATCAGGAACCCTTATCCTGATCCTCTCATTCAGTTCAGGGAATTCCGCTTTCAGTACATCCTGCGCCATTGCAATAATAACCTCGCCCCCCTGCCCGCTCAGGACTCGCCCAAGCAAAAGGATATTCCTGATCTCGTAGAAACCGGCATACTGCGCAATCGCATACCCGAGATAGACGCCTATGGTTTCATAAATTTTGCAAGCCCTCGGATCGTCTTCCCTCATAAGATCCTGCACCGCGACAAGTTTCTCCGCCAGGGGCATCTTCGCCGGCAGGTCAATACCAGCCGGCGCACATAGCCTGCCCACCGCCTGCTGGGAGAAATACTGCACCCCGCAACCAGCGTCGCCCGACCACTCGTCAAGCGGGGCATCAGGACGGTAATCATTCGGCACAAAAGCCATCTCGTTAAGCCACTGGGTAATGCTGCCGTCAGGTGTCACATATCCGGAAGCAAGACTGGTTCCCATCGAAATACCAAGCACTGCGTTCTCGTTGATCGACATCGAACCGGCGAGCGCCGTGACTTCTCCGTCGTTTACAATCTCAAACGGAATACCCCAGAGCTTCTTCATCTCAAGGAACATGCCCCTGACTCTTTTATCAAATAAATCCTGCGGCACTCCGCGGAACAGGGATGCAACGCGCACCTCGTTATTCACATATATACCCGCAGCACTTCCCCCTATGGCATCAACCCTTGGCAGTTTCGCTGCCGCCTTGTTGAGGGAATCAGCAATACCATCCCAGTGGTACTGCGGATTCTTCTGGAAATAAGGATCCCAGGCAACCTCTTCTGAATAGACAACTTTTCCGTCTATCACGGCCGCACATTTACGGTCACTGCCGCCTAGGTCAAAACCAATCCGGTATCCGTCAAGGTTTCTTCCAAGCCTAACGGAAGTCCCGCTCTCCGATGGAATATCATCCATGCTGCACGACACAACTTCAATTGGATGCCCGTATACCTTCTCTCCGATAATTTCGCTGTCAAAGCTCCTCTCGCCGCTGCCGGAATAAACCTTCCCTAAATAGGCGGCAACCGAATCATCCCCGGCAACATGCACCTTCCAGCCGCCCTTCTGCCACAGCAGGAATTTAACGAGCCGTTCAACGTAGCGGTTGTTAAGATTCTCCTGCGGATGGCCCTTTGGAAGGATACTTGTCCTGCAAACCGAAATGGAGTCCGGCCTCTGCTCCAGGGCTATTGCCAGGGAAACAGGTTTCCCTGACGCGGTAACTGCCGACTGGAACTCCCTGTTCCATAAAACTGCAGGCGAAAATCCCTGATCCAGCACCGGTCTGACTTTAGGAACGAACGTGTTCATCATTATGCTGTATAGTTACCATATAGGATCAACGAATGACAATAGCAGGTATGACTATTGTTTTAACAGGAATGACTGATATTTCCTGCGGCAGCGCCGGCAAAGATATTCTTCTACCTGCGCACGGCCTGAAGCAATGCGTTCCGGGTCGAAATTTCCGGATATCGAGCGGCAAGCTTTTCGATCGCGGAGAAACTCTTTTCATCACCGATCCGGCCAAGCGCAACCGCGGCGGCATGGCGCGTATCTGTCGCGTTTTCCATGTTCCCGGCCACCTTGAGCAGGACCGGAACAGCACGCCGGTCGCCGATGCGTCCAAGCGCCCAGGCTGCTGCCGCCCGGTAACAGGGTGTCAATCCGTTGTGCAGGAACAAAACACCCGGCCCGGTCGGATCGGGATATCCTCCCGCCGCCTCCGGACGTGTCTGCTCAAGTACTGCGATAAGAGGCTCCACCGACCGTTCATCCCCCAGGTTGCCGAGAGCCCTTGCAAGGAAGAAACAAACCCAGTTCTTAACTGGAAGCTTTCCCCCGGGTGGAAGCCCGCCGCCATCGAACACGCGGGGACTGTTGTCATCAACCATCTCCCGGTAACGTCCAAGCACGGCATTGATGCGCGGAACATATTTCCTGTCGCGGCAGGTCAACGACAGGATATGCGCCGCCCGGTTCTGAATATCCGGCCTCCCGCCCCAAGCCGAATTCACATTCCCAAGTACCCGTTCGATTTGCGGATTCTTAACAGCCTGCTGGTCTCCAAGCACCGCCAGGCATGTCTCAATAACCGTGTCCCCGGGATCATTGCGCCTGATAACCCGGCCGGCAAGAACCTCGTAATCATCGTTCCACAGGAACAGCGCACGATCAGGATCGGTCGGCACAGAATGTATGATTTGCGGAACAATGCTCCCTGAATTCTTCGCATCCATCGCATCAAGGGCTTCCAATATGAAATAATGTACCGGCGAAGCGTGACACGCCATCAGCGCCGGGTGATCACCATACCAGGTCGTGTAATCAATATAGTTGACCAGGCGGCCAAATGAATTTGTAAGTGCCTGCTCAACTTCAGGCGCGGCAATCCGGCCAAGCGCCTCAACACATGCTTCGGCAAGAAACAGGTTGCCGGTAGCCGGAAGGCAATGTCTTTCCAGTGTCTCAACAAGCAGCGGAACGGCATCCTTATCCTTCAGATAACCCAGAGACCGCGTGACTGCCTGGACCATGCGGGGATTCACTTCCGACAGCGAGTTAAACAGCGTTCCATCATGAACATGTCTCTTTTTCCATTCCGGGTAAGGATTCCTCTCTCGCTCCCGCATCAAACAGCTGCGCAGCGGCGCACGCGCGGCATCGCCGCCAGTGTGACCCAGCGCCACCGCCGCACGCCTCACGACATCACGGTCCTTGTCATCCAGCTTCGCAATCAGTTCGCGCTCGATCGTTCTCCAGCCGGCGCCCCTGAACCATTCCTTCCATTTGTCTGCCTGTTTCCGCCGTTCATCCGGTCCAACGAAAGCATTGAAAGTCTCTGTGTGCCCGGTAAGGTTCTCCAGTGCCACCGCCGCCGACTGAGCAACCAGTGCATCTGTATCACACAGCGCATCGAGGATAGCAGGCACCGATTCACGGTTACCGCACGTCCCCACGGCAACTGCTGCGGCAACACGCACTTCGCGTCCGCCATCCTTCATCCGCGCGCACAAAGCCGGCACTGCCGACGGATCGCGAAAAACCGAGAGCCGCTGGGCCGCCGATATTCTTATATTCTCGTCACCGCTCTTCAGTTGCGATATCAGCATCGCCACATCCGCCCGGCCGCCCGCCGACAGATCGGTCTGTTCCCCGTGGCGGTTCAACCCCGCAACTTCGCGGAAACGGTCGAACTGCAGCTCCATCATTCCGGTTACCGCCGGGTTATTTCCCCTGAACCTGAGAGGTTCACCCTGGCCAAGCATCCGAAGAGGCGGCGCCTGAAGTGCTTGTGCCCGCGAGGCAGTGGTGGCCGGTGTAACCTGTCGCGACTGATGACATCCAATACAGCTCCTTCGCTCACCCGGCTTTACAAATATCCATGACATCTCGTTCAGCTCGGACCGGCCTTCGCCGTCAACTGCCTGGAATGCAATTGCCATGTCACTGGGAACCTCGATACTGAACGAACCGTCAGGAGCTAGCGGAACTGTACCCAGGTCAATCGTCTCGTTGCCGGCATGGACGATGTAGGCATGGGAGGAACGTGTTGTCAGGCCTCTCCCGCCCAGCACACGGATGGCCTTTACATGTTTCCAGCCTGCCGTGGTGTTCTTTGTAAAACGCGCGTTCTGGCAGAACAGGAACCCCGTGGTGGCCGGCACCTCGCTTTTCCCCCTGCCCCGGTTCAAAGCTGAACTGGTCATCACCGGCGGTTTAGGGCGCTGGCCAAGGTAAAAAGGCGAATGAACGGTCATGCCCTGCCCGTCAAAAACAACAGTGGTACTGGAAGCGTCTCTACAGTCAGGATCAAAAATTCCGATCCTCTCATATCTGCCGTTTGCACCGATCGTGCAGATCAGTCTCCCGTCAGGCAGGGCGGCAACGTCGCCGGCTTCCATCCCTATCGTCCGCTGGTGCCTTTGCGCGCTCCCGGGACGGCCCACCACTATCCCGCTCCCTGATACGTACGCAACCCTTCCGTCAGGCATAGGCGCCGGACTGCCGCAGTAAAATGCACGCAGGCGTCCTCCGTAATCGGGCCCGAGATCAAGCCCGAATTCCGTGTAGCCGTGCGTGCCGTCCGGATGAATCGCATGCAGAAGGGTTTCAACTTTGCCGCGATCGAAGAAATTGTCGGTCCGCACAAAGAGTATACGGCCGTCAGCCATGACCTTTGCCTCGTTGTCGAAAACAAAAGTGTGCGTCAACGGTTCAATATCACTGCCGTCCTTCTTCATCAGGAACAGTGAACGTGAAGGCGGATTGTGGTATTCCTCGAATGTTCCGATCCGGGTGGAGGTAAATACAATCCTGCCGTCAGGCAGTTCGCTCGGATCAATATCATGGAAAGGCCCTTCTGTCAGCCGCTGGACCTTTCCGCCTTTTGCGGGCATCCTGTATATATGAAAAAAAGGCTCGCCGTTGAAAGCCATTGACATGTATATCCATTTGCCGTCATACGATACCGAAGGAGTTCCAATCGCCCCCTTGCCGGCATCAACCAGCAGAACCGGCTTTGCATCAGGTTTCATCTGTTCCAGCGCAAACAGCTTACGTCCCACTTTGATTGGCGCCGGAAGATCGTGCTCCGGGTACGCGCGCGACCTCCGCGCCGTGAAAACAGTAACCCCCAGGCTTCCTGAACCAGGCCCCGACTGCCCGCCCGAATACAAACTGCAATCCTCTCCCAAAAAAACCAGTCCGCCATCCGGCCACTTGAAACCATCTTCCGGTGCAGAAAATCCCATTGATGGATTCTCTGCTGCTGCCGGAATGCCGGCAACCTCGCCCCATGGAGCCATACCGACATCGCCGACGATGAACGCCTGTCGCCAGGCCTTGTCGTCAAACTTCTGCTGTTCCCAGTTTGCCACAGGGCTTTCATTGCATTTCCACCCGGCATCGCTCGCAAGCTCAATCCGCTGACCGTCCTCGAGTTCCACGACGATCTTCACCAGAAGGCCTGCCGGACCCATTGCCGTGTTACCGGCCCTTATCGCCACAATGTTGCGGCCCGGAGCCAGCATCTTCCCAAGCGCCACCCTCTTCGGCTGGCTCCAGTTTTCACTCGCGGCAACAGACTTGCCGTTCACATACAGAGTGAAGAGATTGTCGGCCGTAACCAGTATTTCCGCCGACTTGATTTTCATTTTGGGCAGAGTAAGCGGCAGGCGGAAATAAACAGTCCCTCCATGGAACGATTCCAGCGTTACACTGGCAGGAGGCGGGGCCCAGATCCACCTGGCCCCTTTAAAATCCATCTGCTGCTTCGCAGCATCAGCCCCGTAGACAGGAAAAGCCATGGCCAGTCCGGCAATTACGGCTGCCAGGTTAAGCATGCGAAATAGTCTGAAGGAAAATGTACTCATATCATATCAATCCTGACTAAAGTTCGAATCCTCACTGCCATCGACCGGCAAACTGAATGGCGGAGATTGTATTGGCCGGCGTATCTCGCAGCAAGCAACTTCAGTTCTCTATTATTGTTTCAGGCGGGCACTGATTCTCGCAGCAGCCTTCATGGCCTTGCGGCCTAGCGCCGCGAAGTTCCCCGCGTTGATCCGATCAAGCGGACCGGTTATCACTACCGCGGCAACCAGCCGGTCCTCGCCGTCGAAAACCGGCGCGGCAACACAATTGGAGCCTTCTATCTCCTCGGCGTGATCAACCGTATAACCTTCCTTACGTGCAACTTCCAACTGCCTGCGTAGCCTGGCGGGATCGGTTATTGTCCGTGCCGTAAAACGTTTGAACGACTGAAGCTTGAATCTCTCCCTGCACTCCATTTCGTCACCGAAAGCGAGGAACACCTTGCCTGGAGCGTTGCAATACATGGGAACCCGCACCCCAATATCATACACCGTCCGGATAGACTGGCGTGACGGCTGGAAATAAACAAGAACTGCTTCAGCGCCGCTTGGGACCAGCAACCCCACACTCTCCCCGCTCTCATCCCTCAGTGCCATGACTTCAGGCGAAGCCTCGTCCACAAGATTCTTTCCCGAAGCGCGAGGAACCGCAAGCTCAAGCAGTTTCCCGCCAAGCGAGTAATTCTTTCCCTCGGTCCTGTGGATGTAACCGCGCGAAAGCATATCACCCAGGATCCTGAAAACCATGTTCTTGCTTATCCCCAGCATCCGGTGGATATCAGAAAGAGTCAACCCCTCGGGATTCCCGCTCAGCAACTCAAGGATTGCGAGACAGCGGTCGGTACTCGGCGCAAGAGCTTTTTGATTAATCTTCATCCTGGTCATCGGAAGCCCGGTCTACTGTTCTACCAGTAGAGTATGTTCTTCTTATAGAATTGTCAATCGAATATCTGAAAATATTCTTCATAAACAGGAGTGAACTGATCTCTCCCGCCGCGTCTTCCGCTTCCGCCTTTCGCCGCATCATTCCTCTGCCCCCAGGGTGGACCCATCTTGACATCTGTGCCGTTTCTGATACACGGAACTGAAACAAGTCGGCGGTATAGAACTGTCCAGAGAAGTCTAATACTTACATGAATAAGACACATTTAATAAAACTAATGACCACGCTGGTTGTATTGGGCAGCTTGCTCGAAGCACGGGCTGAACTCACGGTGTATGCCTCGGCCAATGCGGCGGCAGGCGGCGATGGCAGCAGCCTCAAGCCCTGCAAAACCCTGGAACAGGCACGCGATGCGGTTCGTAACGCCCGCAAGGCGGCAGCGCGAGGGAAAGACCAACCCGTCCTGGTACTTATCGAACCAGGTGTCTATGCTTTACAAGGCTCGTTCGAACTGAAGCCCCAGGATGGCGGCACTAAGACTGCACCCGTGGTTTACCGCGCAAGCAAACGCGGTAAAGTCTTGCTGAGCGGCGGAGTAACGCTGGAACCTTCGGCTTTTGCGAAAGTTACGGAGGCATCCATTTTGCAGAGGCTGGACCCCTCTTCACGCGACAAGGTTCTGGTTTGCGATCTGTCTAAACAGATTCCGGGCTCTATCGACTCCTTCAAGACAGCCCACAGCGGCGTTCCTGCAGGTCCGTTTTTGTATTTTAACCAGCAGCCGATGACACTTGCGCGCTGGCCAAACATCGACGCCCCGAACAAAGGATGGGCCGAATTCTCCAAGGCTGTGGATACCGGACTGGCCAGGCCTGATGCGCAGGATCCCGAACTCCGTAAACTTCATCCCGGTGCGTTCGTATTTGATGACAGTCGACCTAGCCGCTGGAACCTGGCCGAAGGCGTATGGCTCCAGGGATACTGGTGTCACGACTGGAGCGATGAAACCATCCGCATTGAGTCGTATGACAGTGGAAAGAAGATTATCAAGCTGGCGGCACCGCATCATTATGGAATAGCAGGCGGCACCTGGGGCGCGTCCAAGCGTCGTTTCTTTGCCCTCAACCTGCTGGATGAACTGGATGCACCTGGCGAGTGGTATCTCGACCGCACACGCAAGCTGCTTTATTTCTACCCGCCGGCACCGCTTAAGAATTCGACCATTGTGCTGGCCACCTTGACACAGCCGCTGATCAAAGTCACCGGCGCCAGTCATGTTAAGTTCACCGATTTCGACATGGAGTACGGTCACTCCGATGGTATTGTTTTGAAGGATACGGCGAATATCGAAATCGCAGGGTGCACCGTCGCTAACTGTTCTGGCACTGGCATCAGCGTCGACGGCAGTAACAACGTGGTACGATCGTGCGACCTGTACCAGCTCGGCCGCGGCGGTATTTCTCTTAGCGGTGGCGATCGCAAGACCCTGGCACCGGCAAACAACCTGGCAGTGAACAACCACATCCACCATTACGGGCTCTTCCAGCGCACCTATGCCCCTGGTATCAGCGCAAACGGTTGCGGCCAGGTGGCGCGAAACAACTGCATCCATGATGCGCCGCACAATGCTGTTTTGTATGGTGGCAACGAACATCTGTTCGAACTGAATGAAATTTACCGCGTCGTCATGGAAACTGGCGATGCCGGCGCCTTTTACAGCGGGCGTGACTGGACAAGCCGTGGCAACATGATCAGGCACAATTTCATCCACGACCTCGGTGGCGGCGATGCTCAGCATGTTAACACCATGGGCGTATACCTGGACGACTGTGACTGCGGAGATACGATCGAAGGAAATGTTTTCTATCATGCCGGTCGCGCCATCATGATCGGCGGCGGCCGCGACAACCCTGTCCTGAATAACCTCGTCGTTGAGTGCCCCATCGCGTTGCACATCGATGCGCGCGGGACAACCTGGAAGCAATGGAACAACCCGAATGACAAGAGCTGGTGTCTTGAAGAGAAGGCGAAAGCGTTCGACTATACCAATCCCCCATGGAGCATGAAGTATCCCAAACTGGCAAAAATCATGGACGAGGAACCACGCCAGCCGCTTGGTAATACACTCAGGAGAAATGTCTTCGTGGATTGCACGAAGAGTTTTTGCGACTTCGACGGCAACACCAGGAAAATTCTCGATCGTCTCGACGTCGCCGAAAACCTGGCGGTAAATACGACAGGCACCAACATTGTTGCCAAACCGCCCGGCATCAAGGGCTTTGCAAACCTCACGGGTACTACTGCACAACCAATCGTGCCTGGTTTTAAGAACCTGTCCGTCGGCGACCTGTCGCTTAACAAGGATTCACGCCTGCTGAAAGAACTGCCGACTTTCGAAAAGATTCCTTTCGAGAAAATCGGGCTCCTCAAAGACGAATATCGCACCAATCTGCCAAAGCGATGACGATCAGAGACTGCAGACCGGAAGCAGACTAACCGTACATGTCTGAATCTGCCGTCACTTGGAATTAATTCCGACAGTAACAACAACTGGCTCGCTGCTCGCCGAAAGGTTGCCGGCTGCATCGTACGCCTTCACCGTATAATTGTAAGTCTTGGACGGAGAAACCGTTGCGTCCATCCAGCTGTTCATTTCCTCCACCACGTCTTTAATTTGTTCTCCATCACGGTATACCTTGTACCCCTTGACGGCGAAGTTGTCTGTCGACGGCTGCCAAGACAGCGTTACCTTTGTTGGATGCAACGCCTCACCTGACAAAACCGGCGCCGAAGGCGCAACGGTATCAGCAAGCGTGCCGCTCAGCGCCTGCACAGGTGCAGAGAAGGCGCTCTTCTTTCCTGCCTGCACCGCGCGCACTGAATAATAGTACTGCCGGCTTAATCCTGCCTTTACCGCCTGATCGTAGTAGTGGTTCACACTCACCGAGGCTAGATACGGCCCGGTCCCGGGTTTGAATGCCTTGTCCGTACCACGGAAAACTTCAAAGAACGCGGCACCCGGCTGGTCGGCCCAGGTCACCTGGCAGCCATTGTCATCAAAAGTGGCGGTTAATCCGCTGACTCCTTCTGTCTTCACCTTGCGTGTCAGACGAACCGTCTTGAATCCAAACGCTGGAACAGTGAGCGTGATCTTGCCTCTGCTGATTTTCAGCGGTGCCTTGTCGTTCTCTACCAGGTCGGTTTCAATTACATAGACTGGCGCAAACCAACTAAGGTCAACTTTGACAGGTGTTGCCTCCCCCTTGATTTCATTAAACCGCAGTATGATCCCCTCGCCATTAGCTTCTGCCATCTTTGCAGTTGTCAGCACCACGTTGTTCTTGTCGATCCCGACAAACTGTCCCTTGGCCTTGTCAAACCCTTTACCGGCCTGTTTATCCGCAATGATGCTGACCTTGAATGGGCTGGCAACTTCAGCACCGAAGGTTTCAGCTTTGCCTGCCTGCCAGCTTCCGCCGGAATGCCCGCACAGCGAGTACCTGAAAATGGCCCGTCCCGGTTGAGTTTTCTGGAAGTTAGTCTGCCACTCATTGTTGAACGCCATACTGTAGATCCAGGGCTTGGGCGCATTGTAATTTACATCCCAGCCGCCTTTGTGCCACCCGATATCCGGTTTGCCATACGACACCAGAGGCGCATGGATAGACGCAAAAGTAATTCCCCAGTCGCGCTGATTGGAGACATCAATCCATTTGTTGACGGTATAGAACGCTGTGCTTGATGAATAGTACTGCTCGCTTTCCTTGTCATTGATGTCCCGAGTGACACCGGGCCGCATGTCGCCGGTCGGCATCTCATGCCGCAGCATGAAGTTGGTTACATTCAGAGGGAACGCAAAGTATCCCATTTCAATATTCGCAATTTGAGGCCCCTTGACCGCGTCATTGACGATATCTATCCGTGCCAGCGATTCGTAAAGAATAACCTTCCGCTTCAAACTGTCCAACCCAACGGTTGCACCGTCAGCCGTCATGCAACCCAGGACTGGGCCTGCGCTGGTGGACACCGAAGCGGAATCAACCTGCCCCGCCAGGGCACCTTCCTTGTAGGTGACGTACTGGTTCAACGGATACGGTGCCGAACTGTCGACCATTTCCGCATTATTATTCTGCTTATCCATGATGCTCACAATATGGCCGGCGCTGTTGAATGTTATTTTGAAGTATTTGTTCTCCAGCGTGCTATCAGTGACCTTCACACTAGACTGGAATACCGGATCGTCCGCTCTTGATGCTACCAGGAAATTCTTGTACCCCAACCCAGGCACGTTCTCGGCCACAAACACCATCGTACTGTCGTTTAGTTTCTGGTATTTTACGGCCTTACCGGTATCCACATCGGTAAGATCAAAATGCGCCGGCAAGTCTCCCAGGCTGCCCATAACCACATCCGAGCGGTTCCACGACAGGTTGTTGCAAACCACAATCGTTTTACCTTTTGTCGGAATGAATGAGCTGATCGCCGCCAGCGAATCCTTCATGACTTTCGTAGAGGCCACGTCAGATGCAATCGCAGTATTTCGTTTCCAGCGCCATTGTTCATCCACTGCCGGATGCGGTGAGCCCCATGTGTGCTCATCGTACAACATCAAGTTCTCGTATGCATGATAAAGCGCCTCGCAGGGATACCTCAAGTTTGGTGTCGCCACACTTGCAACTGTGGCAAGAAACTCCGCCGAACTCAGTTTGTCGTGGTTTACCCGGTTGATGCCGGTTTCATATGCAGTGGAAGCCGCCCCGAAATTCCACCAGTCCTCTATGGTTCCCTTGTATACCGGGATTGAAGCGCTCCAGTTGGTAATAACATCGTCAAAGAACTTGTCGTAATTCGCGTTAATGATCCGCGGATACACGTACCCCAAGTCATTGAGTGCCTTGATATTGTTATAAACCTGGGTGACCATGGGACCATTATCACCGCCATCCGTGAAATTGACCATCGCAACATCATACACATATTTATTGTAATTCCTGCTGATGACCCCAAATGCAGAAGAAGCCGTCACGACAGCAGTGGGTGCAATATTCTTTAAGCCGGCATAGACCTGTATTTCCGACAAGCCCACATTGTGCCCTGTTCCACCCGTCGCCTTGAACTCTACCCATGTCACAGCCTTGTTACCAAAAGTAACTTCCTTAACCAGTCCGTCCTTTGGGACACCTGTTACAGCAACGGTGCTCCCATCGCTGAAACTCAACGTACCACCGTTCGCGTCATCCACTGCGTTTGGCCGGTCGTACAGGCTGATCTTGTTGATTGTCCGGCTCCCGCTCCAGCTTAGCCTGATCCACGGGTCCTTTTCGCCATTGGAAGCCCACTCGCCTCGCTCGTGCTCACCGCAAATACCATCCACCGCAAATGCTGGACCGAACTGGCTTGCCCTGTATGCATCGCCCGGTGCCTGGTATCCCATCAGCTTGTTTGCTACTGCATCCATAAGCTTGTTTATATCTTTGCCGCGAAAACCAAGCTCATCGACACAGTAGTTCGCCACCGGCGAATTCCACACCAGCAGTTTATTTGCCGGATTCCTGCCCCGGGCGTAAAACAATTCCGGATACACTGTGGTCCCGCGCCATTGGTTATGATCAGAGTTGTGATGGATGGCAAAGGACCTGGCACCGGCTTCGACCATGGCATCTATGGCACCCCAGCTCATCACAGGTTCGTCACGCATGATGACGTTCTTGGTGGACTCCACGCCCGTTTTGTCCTTGAAGAAACGCTCAGCGTAATAGGTTGAGCGCGCCAGCTCTTCTGCCCCCCAGTTGCCGTGGGCATTATTGGCAAACGCCGCACCATACGCAAACCTGCCCTGCGCCAGGCGTTCCCTCAACGTTTCGAACCAGTCGGCACTGCGCACATCCAGCGTCGTATCCAGCTGGAATGTGCCTTCGACTTCCAGCCGTACCCTGGAATCATCAGGCCAGTTGTCTGAATTGGGCATATCGGTCAACATCACCTTATCCCAAAAACCCGGCCATTTTTTGTCTTTCAGCTGTTCCTGGTGGTCGGTGTATCCAATGTCCAGGTGCGAATTGTGGCCAACATAAAGCCGCCAGTGCCGGATCTTCTGCTGGGGACAGGTCTTTGTGTCAAGAGCCGTGCCGATTCCATTGGCGTATCAAACAGCGCAAACGTTACGTTGTCACCGTCCTTGTTCAACTCGAGAACATGCACAACCTTATTGGTCTTGCCCGCAGACAAATTGCCCAGCGACTCCATGTAGTCCGTCTTGCCAGTCACGCTGATCTTCACCCAGGCATCGAATGCCGGTCCCTCCTGGACGCCAATCGCCAGCGTCGTTTCGGATTTCAGAACACCATTATCCTTGATAATCCATGGCCTCTGATTCACCCCCGTGATCGTTGCCGAAGCAGCGAAGGCAGAACTGCCACATTCAATAAGCATCAAGCCAATAACAATCATACTGATATTATTTCTCATGTCGTCTCCTTAAATAACTCACTCCAGCACAAAACTAGCCGGAGCAAAGGCCTTGAGTTCAACTTTTATTTTGCCAAGCCATATGTGCCGGGATTTGCCCGTTGGTTCCCCGCGCAAGTTCACGGGCGTCATCTTTGACGCTTTCATCCCTTTGGGAAGTTTGACGGTCACTTCACCTGAAACGCCGGCCTGTTCCCAAAGACGGACTATTGTGCCTTTGCCGTCAGGATTCGCGCCAAACGCCGTCACAAGAATGCCATCACGAGAAAGCTCCACTCCGCGTCCTGTCGGGGTCAACTTACCGGCCGAGCCATCTGCAAAACCCGACTGGCACGCCGTGCGCGCTTCCCATCCCCGAGTAATCAGATCCACTGCCGCGCTTCCTTTGCCTGGTAATGACCATATCCGCACCCGGCTGGACCATGAACCGTCAATCCACTGCCGGAAATTGGTACCCCAGATATTATTAAACAGGTTGACGAACACTTTGGGCTCACGATCCTTCCATTCTTTCACGTAACGGTAAATGCCGGGATAACCAAGACTGACAAGAGGACTGTCAAGGGGAACCACCCCTACTCCCTCGCCGCCGCGTCCTGAAACTGTCAGGCCGCTGGATATACAGAAGATGTCATGGTTGGCGCCGCGTACGATGTCCTTCGAAGGATCAATGATCGACCCCACCCGACCCAGCCTGAAATGCGGTTGATCGATCTTGAACGGCAGACAGATCCAGCCGGACTCCGGCAATGGCTCGTCCAGCTTGCCGCTCACCGACCACTGTATGTCAACATAATCGACTTTCCCACGGTACAGGGTGAACTGAAGCGTCACGGCATGCGGCACATCCGATCCTGCTGTCGCCGTCATCGTTACTGTGGCCGAAACAGCGCCCTGCCTGACTTCGACTTTCATATTCTGCGGCGAGCCTGCCCTGTATTTTGTCTGGGAACTCGGAGGCAGTTTCGGCTTGCCAAACGTTGCAGCCCAGCCCGGCCTTATCTTGCAGTATGCCGCCAGGTAAGCTTCGTCGTAATCCCCGTCAAACCGTTCATAAAGATACTGGCCTGCAGCATATTTCGAGGCATCCACAAGCTCCCGTCCCGTGCCCTTATCGATGATCGACACGATACCGCCCCGTGCAGGATCAAGAGTTACTTTCAATACATCGTTCTCCATGCTTTTGCCTGATGGATCAACGGTCAGCATTCCAGCCTGCGGCGCAGAAGCCGTCACAGGAACATAGGTCCTGTATCCCTGCGATGGCAGTTCATCCGCGATGAAACGAATACTGGTTCCGTCACGCTCCACTGGAATCACACGCCCTGTTTCCAAGTCACGCAAAGCATCAGCTCGGATTTTCCCTGCATCAACGCATACCGGCGCATTGATTCGCTTCCCTGGCAGCGGGTTGAACACCACAAGCCGCTCGCCGTCAACCTTGACAGCCTTTGCCAGCGCCGACATATCTTCCTTCAATGCCGGCTCAACAGCGGCCTCGGCGTCACGAATGTGCTGCCCCTTCTCAACGAATGAACTTTCCAGCTTGTTGTACATTCCCTTCGCCCTCTCCACCTCCCAGGCTTTCCCGTAAAGAGGAGGACACACCATCATGTTGTAGCCCCAGGTATGCTCGCCAAACATCAAACTCTTTTCGTAGGCCGTCGCCACGATACGATCGCTCGAAGATACATTATCCATACCCCAGGCCTTCTCCAGGATACCTAGAGTTTCCAAAACACCGATCTCAGGACGTATGTTGCGGGCTGCCTTACTCTCTACAGGCATTGACATGATTCCGTGGATCCACGTGTCCGGCATGTCGCCTCGGACCACGGGAATATTGGCCTTTTCCTTGAGTATGGCGTCACTGAAATCAGAGAGCCTGCCAAGGCGCAGTTTCACACCCGGCAGTTTTGCAGAAGCCTCTTTCAAGAGCTGGTCAACCTCTTCAGGCCTTGGCGGACCATGGTTGTCGCCTGTGTGGATCAATGCCAGCCATGTTCGATAGGGCCAGTCACTCGGTGCAATCAGTCCGGTGCCGTAGTCCCCGCCGCTGTACATCGTCAGGACACGCGAACCATCCGCCCCTTCCCACCAGAACAGGGTCGGTAACTGCGGCGAAGAACTGGCCGCGTTACAACCCAAGTGCAAGAACTCCACACCTGCGTTTTTCAATAACGTCGGAATAATCCAGCAGTGTGATGGAACGTCAGTCATCTTGGCGTCGCGCGCCAGCGGCTGGCCGAACTGCCGCGAAAGCGCCGACGAGAAATTCATGCCTCGCACCAGGTCCTCAAGCTCCAGCGATTCTGTATGCGTGGTATAAGGGAGTGCGTGCCAGACCAGCCGGCCATCCTTGACGGCGGAAATTATACGGTCACGGCGTTCCCGGGTCTGACCCGGCCAGTCCTCAAGCATCTTGCTCATCGGCCAGCCCGGAATTGTCCAGGCGAACTGCCTGTCAGGCGGGAGACTGCGGTTTTGATCAACCACCCGGAGCGCGTTATCAATCATTTCCGTCTGGTAGCGTTTCACCACATTGCTGGCCATATCGGTAAAGCCGATGTCAAAATGCGTCTTGAAGACAACGATGACTTCCTCAACTTGCGGATGATCCGCAGGCGCATTCACCTGCCCATAATACGGCCAACCTGCCACAAGAGCCAACACACACCCAAACGACACCAACCAACCGTGCAATTTCGATTTCCTGTTCATACAACATTCTCTCATTGATCACCTGCATCAATTATCCGCATTACTCCTTACTGCTCTTAAACGACACTGCTACCTCACAGCTTGCCAGTCAGAGATCAGCAATTGGACTGAATGCCCCATCGCCGCAGGTTTTTTCGAAGCATCATACGACCATACTATCTTCTTCGCATCATCCCGCGTCAATTCGAAGAACGGCACCTTGCCTCCCGCATTGCAAACAACAAGATTCCCGCTTGGCAGCAGATGGAAACCAGCAAACCAGCGCACCCCCAATTCCGGCTTTTCTTTTGAATCCATCCTCCAAACTGTTTTTCCGGAAGGATCTACCTCCGCGATTGCCGACTGCCCGCTGATAATGGTATTTCCGTTATCAAGCCGAACAAGATCAAATGGCATATAATCCAATTTGATTTCACGCACCATCCCGCCTTTCCCTGTGTATTCGCGGACAGCACATGCGGATTCTTCAGCAACAATGAAGTTACCGTTAGTAAGTGCCCTTGCATGCCTCATGCAGCTGTGGCCCGGCGCGTTCTTAACTTTGATAGCGTTAATGATTTTACCTTTCGAATCGACCACTAAAAGCCTGCCTTGCGTCGCAACACCGACAAGCGTATTTCCATCAAGCATACGTTGACATGTAAAAACCTGTCCTGTGGTTGAAAACTGAAAGACGATTCTCTTGTCCATTGAGACTTCCATGACCCCAGAAGGATTGTCACCATGACCACCATCATAGTTGTCATTGTAGCAGAAAAGGATATTACCGTTTGAGAGCCTGGAGGCATCCCGTGACATCTTCGCCGGATATTCCCATTTGATTACCCCATAAGATGAAAGAATCTGGATATTGCCGCTTCCCTCAGCTGCAAACAGGACATCACGGGCCGAATCAGCAATCGCTGCTTTTATTACCAAATGCTTCTCAAACCACTCCGCGATCGTATCAGTATCCTTTTCAATACCATTCCAGCCGTGACCAACACCCGGCTTTATAACCATATCGCACGGAACACCGGCTTTCTTAAGCTTATCTATCATCGGATAGCCTTGCGTCTTTATAGAAGTAATATCATCCCGATCCCCGAAAATCATAAGTATCGGGGCTGTCCCCGCATCGACATGATTGATCGGTGATATATCCGCAAGGATCTGGTTGACCTTATTAGAGTCATTTATCCTGACATATTCCTTCATCTTGGGATCATATTCCCTCAGGCGGAAACTTGACACAGTACCCAGCCGCTCACTGATATCGATGACATTGTCGCCCGGGTTCGGGAAATTCAGCCAGTCAGTTCCCGGAAAAAAGCACGCTACTGCCTGAACCTTGCTTGATTCACGTTCGATCGGATCCTTTGAATTGGGTTCACCGGCACATCCCGTAGTCCCCATAAGAGTTGCAAGATAACCACCCGCAGAACCTCCTGTTATACCGATGCGACCTGAATCGATCCCATAATCTTCCGCATGATATCGCACAAAGCGGACAGCACGATGAATATCGTTGATAATCTCCCTGATTTCGAATTGCGGCGCTGAACCATGCATGACCGTAAAAACAGTGTATCCCCGATCCAGCAGAGGTTTAAGCCTGTTCACAAATCCCTGGTTCAATGTATCTTCATATCGCGAATAAAAACCGCCGCTGACAACCCAGACCACCCCTGCCCCGTTCTGCTTCGAAGGCCGAAAGACATTCATTGTCAATGCCATGCCGGCCTTTCGTCCATAAATAACATCGTCTATCCTGGCCCATGCCTCCCGCTGCGAATTCGTTTCAGCGCACATCACACAGGGAAAAACGATGATTACAGCAAGAATCAATCCTGACAGCTTCGACAAACTTTTCATGTATACCTCATTTAACCTCAACCGGCTTAGCCCAGAACAGCTGCCAGTATTTATTGTCAACCGCATATACATCAATCGGGTCCTTGGCCAGGTCGAACTCCGCCGGCAGTACCCCATAACGTTTCATTTCGCGCACATATTCATTTCGCGGCTTAAAACCCGGCATGTCGAACCGCTTGATCTCATCCAGGCGCTGCCCGGCAGCACGGATATGCAGGAGGATTTTCTGGTAATCGGAATCATCCACCGACTCGAAGATCACCGGGTGTCCAACCTCCTTCGGCGCATGCGCCCGATCCTCCTTGACTGTCACCTTCTCCGGCTTGCCATCCGCATAACCGCCGGCCGTCTTCGCCAGCGGCGACATCAGCACCACCGACTTCTCCGGCTGTGTCAGGTTGAAGATCGTGTGACGCGAAAAGCGGCTCGTCGGCCGCTGCCAACCTTCCAAGTCGCCGTATGCGTCCACGGGGATCTGGTCGGTGACGAACCGTGGCAACATCTTGCCGTGACAACCGGCGCACCTGCGCTCGATCGCGTCCCTGGCGGGCGCGGTGGTTGGCCACGCGTCGGCCATTTCGCGAATGGGTTCGTTATTACGCCACCAGGCGCCGATCTGGCCTGTTCCGTAGGCGGCGTAGGTACCTGCATACTGGGCGGCGGTGTCGATCCACAACCGCACCAATCTTTGCTCGCTTGCGGTGAGCTTGGCGTCGTGGTGGCGGCCACCAATCTTATTCATGAGCGGCGATGCGGAGCTGTACATCGTGTACGGCAAATCGTTACCGATGGGGCGGCCGTCAACGTTGTGCACACCTTCCCAACGATAGCCGGCTCCATCCGTGATCTGGCGACGCAACATCAGGTTGTAATAGGCCAACGAGTAGGTCGGCCCACGGTCGCCAGTCAGCACGACGCCACCGGCCCGTTTTTCGGCGCTGTGGCACCTGACACAGTTCCGGTCCAGAATAGGCTGGATGTCGCGTGGAAAATCTAAAACATCCGGTACGCCGGCAATCGGCTCGATGCGGCTTGGGCCCTGCCGCAATGCTGTCAAACTCGGCCGGGACGGCGGCGGTTGGGTGCGGGCCTCGTGACAGCCAATGCAGCCGCGCTGCTCGCCGGGTTGGACCGTCATGAAGCTGCGCATTTGTTTGATGGACCGGTCGTTGGCGTCGAGCAGCGCCAGGTAGAGGCTGCGCATCGCTGGCACCTCAAAATAGGCGGAACCGTCGCCGGCCACCGGCACGGTACCAAGAATGCGCTTGAGGGTCCAAGTGCCGCCGTGGGCGAGTGGGGTCGTGCCGCCGCCGTGGTAGTTAACGGGTTTCGGCAGGTCTTCGAGCACAAGCAGTTTCTTTATATCACCGCGTTTGACACCTTTCATGTTCCGCCCTTGATACACATCGGCGACGAAAAGCGTCGCGGTATTCGTCGACAAATCCACGCTTGATCGAATGACCGGCTCGCGGGCTCTCGGCTTCAGTAGCCGCGGCTCGTGAACCATCTGCGGTCCCGTGTAAAGATTCGTAGTCGTGCCGGCATCATTGAGCAGGAGGATGGAGTTTCCGCTGGCCACCAGAAAACTGTGCGGGGATACCGGATAGGGATCGCGGAAGCCACCTTGCGGCGTGATGCCTTTCACCATTGCGGAGGCGTTCGGCCCGCTCAAGACCGACACGATCATCACCTTGCCGGCATGTTCATGCGACCCGTGATAGCCCGAATCGATGAACACCACATTCCGGCTTTGCGGGATAGGTTGTGCATCAATGAACACCTCACCCGGCGTCTGGTTGCCGTAAAAGACCTGTTGTTCCGTGCCGTCGGGATTCATCGTCCACAAGTGGTGGAACGATACCGCGTCGCGGTTCACGTACTCCCAGCGTGTGTATAGGATGCGCCCGTCAGGCAGAATACTTGGCGTGTTCTCCGTGACCGTACCCGACGACAACATCCGCATTGCACTCCCGTCTGCTTCGCACCGGAACATCACCGCCACCGGCGCGATCCAGCAAAGCACGTAACGCTTGCAGCGTGACGAACAAAACGCAATCCCGCCATCCGGCAGGTAACACGGCTCCACGTCGTCCCACTCGCCGCTGGTGATCTGGCGCAAGCCGGTACCGTCGGGGTTGATTTCATAGAGATTGTAATGGTGCGTACCGCCTTTCCGGTACGAGAACAAAATCCGCTGCGCATCGTAACGGACCTGCGGGTCACGGATGCCGCCCCTGGGATCGTCCAGCAACACCGCGACCTTGCCGGTCGTCGAATCCAGTCGGCAGAGCCGCGCGCCGTCCGCACCGTGCAGCCATTCATTCGTGCTGGTGCAGGCGTACCCGAAGTTCGCATAGTAATGCTGGCTCGGGTCCCGCCCGGGATTGCGCTCGGCGAAAATGACGACAAAAGGCGTCTTGAAGTCAACGCTGACTTCATCAACCTTGCTCGTCCCTTCGGCAAAACCCGACACGGGCAATAACCAGACCAGCATCGCGATAATAAAAGCTGTGCAATACTTCATCCGGGCCTCCATGAACTTACTATCAGCTTCTTCCATTCCGACATGGGGTATTCTTAACCTCATTAGGATTTATCTTTCTAAAACAGCTTCCGCCATTGCTTCCACATTCTCCGGCGGAACATTGGGTAAAAGCGCCTCGTGGCTAGGGCTCACGATCAGGTTGGGCTCAAGAAGTTTCCTGACCCGCCTGACATCGGCCCGAACATCCTCCGGCTTACCGTTAGTCAGAAGGTCCTGGGTATCGATTCCCCCAAGAAACGTAATCCACCCCTTGAACTTCTTCGCCAGTATCTCCGCATCCATGCCCTTTGCCTTCGCCTGTAACGGATGCAGGCAGTCAACCCCGGATTCGATAAGACGCTCTATCACATCGTGGATCGCCCCGCACGAATGCAGGATCACCTGGTATCCATGCCGATGCCCCTGCTCCGTGAATTTCCGGAACCAGGGCATTATAAACTGGTCAAACTGGTCCGGCCCGCAGATTAGGCTCAGCTGGGTGCCAAAATCGTTGCCGAAGAAAAACCCATCAATCTCCCTGCCGGCCACTGCAAAGAATTTCTCATTTGCCTCGTAGTAAAATTCGCAGACCTTGTCGGTCGCTGCCTTGACTACTTCCGGATTGGTGTACATCTTGACAAAATACTCTTCCATGCCGAACAGGTCAGCCATGTTGTGGTAGAAGCAGGTCCAGAACCCGCTCATGCGGTAAACATCGCCCGCGCCTTTTAGGTCCCTGATACACGAATCGAAATTAAGGTATTCAACCCTCGGCCAGGGAAACTTCTCAACCTCCTCAACCGTCTCGTAAGCCGCCAGCGGCGGGGCCATGTGTTTTGTCCGATCCAGCCCCGAATCAAAAAGCTCCCTGCCCTGCGGGTCGCGGTATCCGTCCTTATAGAACTGAGGACATATCCAGCGGCAGTCATCACCAAGCTTCACGCGCAGTTCTTCTTCGGTCTTCGTCTTGAAATACCTGTGCAGGATAGGCCACATGTCCGGGTGCGGCTGTCCCAGCCAGAATCCGCACCGCTCTGTCTTCTTCCTCGCAATGATATTCCTGATCAGTTCACGTCTTGGCATATTACCTTCTCCTACTTTACAGCTTCTATTTTACTGATCTTTATGACAGTGCCCCACATGCGAATCGTATTTCTCTGTCATCATTTATTCCACACTCTTAATTGTCACCGGCCCTATCAGTCCTGACGAGAACTGGTAGTCGGGCCCGCCGAAGAACATCTCGGTTCGCGTCCGGCGCTTGTCCCCTGGCAGATTATTGTCCCCAACCAGCCGGTTCGGCCAGAGATTCACAACCGATATTTCAAGCTCATTCTCACCGGCCTTGACCGCCCCCGTTATATCGACCCTCCATGGCGAACACCAGAGCACCCCAAGATCCTTGCCGTTGAGCTTTATTCGAGCCGTCTCTTTCACAACACCGAGATCGAGCCACAGGTGGGACGAGAGATCAGAGGCTAGAGGTCGGAGGCCTGAATTGCTTTTACTGACTTCTGGATTCTGACTCCTGACTTCTCCCGCAAAGTTGAAAACTTTGCGGTACACCGCCTTGCCACTGAAATTCTTCACCGCCGCTTCCGGTCGCCTGGTCCAATCCTCAAGTTTGTCAAACACCATCAACCCTTTGGCCTGATCGCCAGTCAGTCCATCTGCCGGATAAAACCACTGCTGATCAAACTGAACCGTCCACACCCCCGTAATCTCCTGTACCGTCTTCAACTCCGGAAAATTCTTCCCATTCTTATTCTGACTTCTGGATTCTGACTCCTGACTTCTCTTGAAAACCACAAACATCCCCCCATACGGCTCAAACTCCAGCGGCACTTCCATCCTCTTATCATCTGTCGCCTTATACTCCGGCAACGCCCGCTGTTCGCCCGTCACAGGATTCCACAATTCCGGTTTACCGTTTACCCTGAACGTGCAAACAGCCTTCGCCGCAACGCCATGCCTGTTCGCCACAAAGTAAATATCTGCATCATCGGTGCGGCGATGGATGAAATCCACCAGGGTGTTCGTTGATTCACTCCGAAATGCGAAATCAACCGGAACTTTGTCGTTCGCCAGAACATCGCGAATACTCACTCCGCAGATCACACGGCCTTTGCCGTATAAACGCTGAATCACCGGCGAGTTTGTCTTCGTTCCCCACAGTTTATCCGCAATTTTTTTCAATGCTTTCTCACTTGCCGGATAACCGGTCAAACCCGGCGTCCGCTGCGGCTTCGGACCAATCACAGTGGCACCAGCATCCACTAGTTCCTGGATCTTCTTTACCACGCTCAGCGGCATTACCGGCCGTTCCGGCAGAACCAGGACGCGGTAAGTCATTCCGTCTGGAAGCACAAGCTGCTTGTCCTTAACCGAAATGCGCGTAAGCAGAATTTCCGTATTGCAAACATCGTAGTCATACCCAAACCCGCGCGAGGGATCGATATTCCTGGGCGGAACAAAGTTCGGCACCTCATCACCACTGTAGTAAAGCACGTCGGCCACAAAAAGCCCCTGCCGCAGCATGTGACAGCAGCGCGTAAGGTAACTGAGAAGCTGTTCAGCGCCCTGGTTCCACCAGGTCTGGTTGTGACTGAAATGGATACCGCCAAAAACCGACTTCCCGGGTTTGCCGTTCTCAGGACCGGACGTTGCTGAACCATGAATGCTCAACGCGTTGATGCCCTCACAGAATGCCGTATTCGCATGCATCAGCAGATCGGCGGGAGCGGTCCCCCAACGCGCCCTGCGCCCCCCGCTTGTGAATGCCTCGGATGCCACCATTTTCTTTCCATAGAGATGCCCGGCGCTTGCAGCCTGCTTCGCGTTTACGTTCTCTGCGCCATCCATCCAGCCGGAAGTTGTAACGGAATGGTGATCGGCCGGAACAAACTGATTCTCTTTCCATAACTCTATTTCCCAGAATTCCGCTACCGGCACGTCCACCCGCCCCTGGTTCATCAGTCCGTCGTTGAAATACAGGCGCGGATGATGCTGGCCGCCTGCTTCCGCGCGAACCTTCAAACCATCAGCATGCGCCAACTCAGCCCAGCGCCCGTAATGCCTGGCTGCCGCGCAATCGGCAATGGTCCGCCGCACATCCGCAAGAAAGCGATCCGTGATCTCAACACTGTCCATGATCTCGCCTGCCAGCGCCGATAAGTAAGGGGTCGGATCGTAGCCGCGAAGTGTTTTAAATTCTTCGATTATCTTCGGCGTCCAGGAATACATGAGGTCGGCTTCGAAATTGTCCTCTATGGAATACAACCAGGTTTTTCCAACCAGCGGAGAAACATCGCCAAGCAACGGCTTAATTCCCTGCTCATAATGCTTCTCCATCGCCGCAGCGTTGAGATAATCGGCCACCAGTCCACTTCCGAATGCCAGCTTCTGCCCAGTCGTCGTCCGGCCAATCCGTACGACTTTCCAGGTCCCGGCTGGAACGTCCCAGTTAAGGGTGCCATCTGCAGCAACCTTTCCGGTCAGATCAATCCGGTCACGAACCTGGAGGGGATGATCGTCGGGCAGCGCCACCAGGTCCTCTCTTACAGAATTAACCTGATCGATCTGCCTGGTTGCCGTTACTCCCAGTGGATTTGTTATGCCCCGCTTGGCCGCCATACGGGCAACCCGCTCCACCTCGACCCGGCTGCCCAGAGCAAAGTCGCGTACCGTCGCTTCCTTCTCCAGCATGACGCGGAACCAGCGGGCCGTGGTGGCTGGAATCGCCCCGTAGATCGGGTTGTTGTTCTCCATGCGCAATATGGCAACCGGCTTGAACGCGGTACCATCATCCGACGCCTCAACAGCAGCCTTCCCTCCAAGGTCAAGCCAGACCTGGTCAACAACGTGCGGTTTGCTGAAATCTATAAGGATCCAGGGCTTCTCGTCCGACTTGCCTGGTTTCCAATTGGTGTTGAAATTCCCGTCCAGCAGATTCGGCAAATCATCAGGATTGCTGCTCACGGTAACCAAGGGCTTCGGGCTGGCAGATTCACCTGGAACAGGAAACGCCTGGATAGCCACGTCTGCATAGAGAGTTCCTTTGCCTTTCGGATCAGCCAGCTTGCCCGCAAACTTCTGTGGCCCCTTGATGACGGTTTCAGAATAGACCATCATCCAGGCTGCATTCTCCGGGGTAATCCACGGTCCGCCGCATGGCCAGCCCGGACAGGTGTTCACGCCGATTTTCAAACCCAGCCGGTCCGCCTCGCGTACCGAATGCCTGAAAAGTTCCCGCCAGTTACCGCTCATGTAAGGCGCATCCGCCGCTGCATTTAAATCAATCAGCATCGCGCCGCCAGCGCCTTTCGCCCGCAGTTCCTCCATGTGCTGGGTAATATTGTTGGTCGTGATCTTCCCGATCCAGAACATGTTCACCCACGGCTTCGCCTCGTCCGGCGGCATCACAAACTCCTTCGCCAGCTCATCGCCAGCCCGTGCCGAAGAACCAAATATCATCACTATCGCAATTACCGTGAATATGAACTTAGACTTCACCATTCGATTTGTCCTTCTACCGGTATGTTCAAGGTCATTTCCCGGGTTTCGATTCGAATCCGCAATATGGATCATTTTGAACAATCTCTTGCGCGAGTTTCTTGAGATCGTACTTGGTATTCGTTTGCCATTGATATTTGTTCAAGTCGACCTTGTAAATAGTGGCCAGCCAGAGCAGTGCGCCCATCTTAACCGGGAGATCTCCTCCGTGCCCAAGTTCATCAAGGAAAAGACAAGGTTCCTGGTCTGTGTTTTTCTTGCCCTTGGCTTCGGATTTCCCCTTCAACACTGGAACTTCAGGAAGTTTGCCCTCGTCATGCAAACGCCAGAGGGCCACCATCCCGCGCCCCTGGGGAATGCAGAGAAAGGTGGTTTGCGGATAGGCCCGGCGCAATTCGTCGATAAGCTCGTGAATCTGCTTCAACACTCTCTCCGAGTCGGCCTCATACTGCGCAAAGGTTTTGTTCTGGTATTTGGCCCACGGTGCCTGAATGACGAACCTCGTCTTTGGATTATTCTTGAGGGCCAGGTCCACCCATTTACGATAGTCGGAAAGCTCACTTCCTGTCGTCGCGCATGTGAGTCCGACAAGATCGACGGTCCCTGATTCAAGTAATTTCTTCGCCTGCGCCACGTCTTCCTTTTGACTGTTCCACAGCATTCCAGGCGAACCGTTCTCACCGCCATGAAAAACGACTGTCTGTTTGTGATTGGGAAAACCGCAACGACCTGGATGCTCAGCAAAACTCCTGGCAATAGGCGCAAAAAAACTGTGTCCAAGAAAAAGGCAGTTGTAACCATTGGTAGACAAACCGGTTTTGGCCGCCAAGTCCGCTCCGGAAGACAACCAGGACGAAGACAACAGCCCAATCAACGCCATCCCGGCCACAATACATCGAACGTCTCTTCCTGTTCTCATGTTTATCCTTTGTATCTCTCGATTCTATCTTCCATTATAGAGAAGACAGAATTCGGGATTCAGAAGTCAGAACATAAATAAAGCTACCTACATTCTGAATTCCGACTACTGGCTTCTGACTTCTATTTCTCCAGCATATTCACCACATCCGCCGCGCGTGATTTCGGAGTGACTTTCATCGACACCATTTTGCCGCCGCGCACTTCGCCTTCAACTGTCGTGTTGTAAAGCGCATGGAGCTTGAAGTTCACATCCCAGTCCTTCGGCCAAGCCGGGAACAGGTAGATTTTCTTATCCACGACCTGCATCAACATCGCCTGTAAAGCCGTCATCGCCACGCCGCCGTGGCTCTGGTCATTAATGCCGACCTGGGCGGGACCCCAGAACGCCGGAAAACGGCTGCCGGGATCGTGCGCCGCGAAGTTCGAGGTAACCATCCGGGCTGCCTGATCGGCCTTACCGACGAATGCCGCCTGGATAGGGCTCAAGCGCCAGCCGCCTACCCGCCCTTCCCATGGGTAGGAGCTTCGCGGCTGGGCCGGATTCCATCGTTCAAAGGTCCGTCGTCCAATGTCGGCATCTTTACTGTCAAAAGCATAGAGCCGATATGGAAACACTGCGTAGAGATCGGGAACCTCATCGCCCGCCCAAGTCTTGATCACCTCCGCCGCAATAAGGATCTTCTTATCTTCCTCATCTTTCATCCTTACCTCAGGCCGTTCGGATGGCGGAAGTTTCCAGATGGCGAGTTGAGCAGGCGTGGCGGCGTCCTTCAGCGTCGCCATCGGTATTTCCGGCACATCGGCCAGCGTCTTCTTCCAAGCGGCACGCTGGGCAACAGTGGTCTTGTCTTCCGGCAGCGCCAACAAACGCGGCAGTACATAACGCAGGCCGGCAATCTCCGGTTGCGGATTCACCGCTTCGTGGGCAGATTCCAACGCGCAGGCCGGATCCATGCGGATCTTGCCCTTCTCATCGCGCTTCCAATGCCGGTCATAGAATGTAATCACTCCATCCGCGAGCGGCAGAACTGTCTCGTGCAGGTAGGCGTCGTCACCGGTGGCCTCGCAGTAGTCGAGCATCTTCGCTGTGAGTTCCAGGCCGCCGTGCCATAGCCAGCGGACATATTCATTTTCCTGGTAGGTGCCCCAGGTATAGACCGTAGCGGGGACATAGATGCCTTCATGATGGTATTGCAGCTTCGTGCGCTCTTTGGCCATCGGCACCATCGCGCTATACATTTTGAACAGCGGCATCAGCAAATCGTAGTCGCCGCTGCGCAGCATCGGCCCGTACATCGTCGTGCCCAAATCCAGGAACCAGTAGTTGGAGGCATGAAGGCGGTGATCGGCATCAGCCAGACTGTCGCGCTTCCTGTTGTTGACCGTAAAGATCGAGCCGTCGTGCTTGACCGGATAAGCGCCGCGGCAAGCAGCCCCCAGCACGAAGCGCTGCAGTGCATAGCCGCGAGTCACTAAGGCTCCGGCTGGCTCCACGCTTATTGTAGGCCGGGTGTGATTGTTCAGACCTCCATCCCCGGTCAACTGCATTTCGCTCCGCTCCTTCCGGCGTGCGGCTTCCTGATTCGCTGTGGCCGGCACACCGTCTTCAGGCGTCCGAACGTAAATCCAGCTGCGATTCCAGAAGTCATCCCACCACTTGCAATGCGCCTTCCATGCTTTATCCAACCCGGTCTTGCGCTCTTCGGCGACAACACCATTCAGCTTCTCAACCCATTGCTCTGCGGTGTCGGTCTGCGCGCCAAGAACATGGATTGCAATATCCAGCCTGCGGGTCGGAGCCGCGGTCTTCAACACCTGCGCCGCCTCGCCGGCCTCGGCCGGGACCAGCCCCTTACCACTGATCGCTCCGCCAAAGGTGTTGTGCAGGATCGGATCATGCACCAGAGGCAACAGGCTCTCCATGCTCTGGAGCTTCATCGCCAGCGGCACGATGGTTCCTTCGTTGCGATGATACCAGACAACGCGATTGTCCTTCTGGGGCAGCACCGTGTCGGCCTTCTCCATGACCAGTCCGGTATTCATCTCACTGATGTATCCTATATTCCCATCCTTCTGCATGTCGCGATCCTTCGTGCGCCAGACGTACAAACCAACCCGCGCCTGCATGTCCTGCTTCGATTCGCCCTCGACATGAATTACCGGCCTGTTTGCATCAATCCACAACCTTACTCTGATTTCTGAATTCTGACTTCTGGTTTCTGGCCTCTGACTTCTGATCTCTATAACTCCTTCCCTCAACTTCAATTCCTGCCGGAATCCGTTTGTTCCGACCAGTGACGGTGTCAGGCTCACCCTCACCTGCCCCAGCTTCACCAGCCGTCCGCTGTCGGTCCACGAATCGGTCTTGGAGATGAAGAACACAAGGTCGCCGTTCTCCTCCACCCACGCATTGAGGCCGATGTCGCCGTTGCCCAGCGGCATCGAGCCGCCGGAATCCTTGCTCGGAGAATCCCAGACCACGTTGCAGGCATCAAGTTCAGCCACGGGATTCATTGCAGCCCAGGTGAACAACGGGATACAGATCAGAACAGCTGCAATAGTATGTTTCATTTTACCTCTTACTGACAATTTCAACAACCATCCCCGGATCGGACAAATCACCAGCCGTCGCAGCAGAGAGTCCGACTGTTTTAATTAAATCCCCGGGAAACACCAGTTTGTTACCATCCTTCGTCACCTTCGATGTAATATCCACTGCACTGTCGCCGGCAAGATCCTGCCCCCAGATCGTAAAATCGTCAGGCAGCTTGTCGAAAACCAGCGTCAGGCTCTTGTAACAACCGAATATACCTATCTTCCCCGTTACCTTGCCGGCCTGCAGAGAAACATCCGCCTCAGGAAAATAATATCCCTGCTCAATATTCATCCGGCCAAGAGTGCCGACACTGATCGCGCCATTGGGATTGATCGATGCCAGAACGTAGGGCGGTTCGCCTTCACATTTTACGTCCGGCAGAGGAAGTCCGCGGGTGACCCGGGCCGGCGCACCCTGCGAAACCACCTTGTTCACGCACGCATACGGCGATGCGTATGTCGTTGCCCAGTCCTCCGCGCTTGTCCAGAACTCACCGGCCGGAAATTTGTAGGAATCGACGAGAACCTTTGAATCAAGACGAGTCTTCATAACCCCAGCGCCGAATGCCGGAGCAATTCTCTGCCACCTTACAGCCCTGACCACCTCGTCCATGCGCCTCTTAAGATTTCTCGGACCCTTGAGGAAAATGTCCGGATCGTCGCCAGGTCTTAGACCGACCATCGGGCTGCGCATGATGCCCATGGTTCCGCCAAGAACCGCGGCAATATAAACTTCGTCTTCGCAGTTGAGATATCCCGTTTTGACCGGCTTCTTCTTCACAGCGTCAAGGATGCTGGCCATCCGGCCAAGCATGGTCGGAATGCCAAGCTGCGGCGAATGATCATGCAGCCGCATGACCTCGGAATACTGAATCACCCGCTTGCCCGCTTCGACATAACCGGGATACACCCGGCCGCTACCTGGATAAGAATTGAAGGGGCCGTCCTTCGAGGCGTTGCCGTGTTCCATGACCAGTCCGGGGAAGACCTGATCCGCGAGGTCGGTAATCATTTTCCAGGCCGCCTCGTCCCCGCCCCCGTCCATCTTCCAGTAACAGATGCCTGCATTCTTCGACCACTCCAGCCGCTCGCTCCAGAACAATTTCTTGTACTCAGCTTCCGACTTGAACGTCTTCCTCCGCTCCGCATCGATTGCCGGCTCATAGGCCCGATACCAGAGGCCAACCCCGCGCCAGCCGCACTCCTTCACCCGCTGCTTGAGCGTGACGAGATTCTCAGGAATCGACCCTTTGAACGAAGGATACTTTTCGGGATCGAGCTTGGAGAAATTCCGGTAGCCCAGGTCCTTGATCTTCGGAATGTCCCAGCCGTCGTCCAACACCACCCAAAGGTCCCCTTTGACCTTCGGATAGAAATTCTTCAGCCAGCCGCTGGCGCCGAACAATGTCTCCTCGTTGAGCTGAAGGGCCGCGTATTTCTCAATCGACGCCACCTTATACAGGATCGGGTCATTGACCTTGGCACCCTGCCCCTGCATATAACTCTGGGCCGACCAGGTGCACCAGTAATTCGGCGATTTGCCCGGCTCGGATGGAACCAGATTACGCGCGGTTTCTGCCGATATTGCGGAAAGCCCCATCAGCAGGCTTGAAGCTGCGACAAATTTGATTTTATTTATGAGTATCATTTAATTCCGAGCACTTTGAGAATCTCCGGGGTAATCACGTTCTTACATCCTTCGGGCCCGGGATGGATACCGTCGGTAACATACTTCTTATAGAGCTCAGGACTCTCTTTGAGGATCTTCTCCCAGTTTGGATAATGATCAATGAGCAGGAGCTTGCGATCTTTGGCCAGATCACGGTACATCTGGTTATACTCCTTGATCTTAGGCCGTCGTTCCAGGTGAACACCTACCGGAGGATTCATCACCATTAGGACAACTTCGCACTTGGGGTTTGGCTTCAGAATCCGGTCGATCATGGTCACGAGGTTGCTTCGCGCCTGCTGAACCGAAGTTTTGTATGGCAAATACGCGTCATTGATCGAGAATTCTATAAGGACCGTGTCCGGCTTCTTCTCGATCACGCGCTGGTCGAGGTTCTCCACCCCCCAACCCGACCACATTGCACCCTTACCACTATTGATAATCTTAGCCTTTCCGGGGTAGCTGCGCTCAAGCGCCGACTGCAGTTCTGAAACCCACGGTGCACCGTCCGTCAGGCTGGTCCCATACGTCACCACAGTCTGTTGTTTGCCGGCCTTAAGATTTGCGACCAGCCTGCTTTTTTCTCCCGCGTGACAGAGTGTCGCTGAAAACATGCAGACGGTTGCCAAGATTATACTGATTTTCAATCTTCTCATTTTTCCTCTTCTCCTGTTTCTCGCATGGTCATTCTCTTCTTACCTGGATAAAGAAGAACCAGCCGGCAATTTCACACGAAATCTTTCCGGTTTTGTGCCGCTCTTGACAATAACAATGTTTTCGCCGGGCCTGGTGTCGAATGTCAGCAGATCGCCAGACATGGTTTTCTTTTTCCACGCCTTGCTGCTGTGCAGATCAACGCTCTGGTTCCCCCAGTAGTTGCGCAACGTGCACGGCCCGCCGCGCTGGGAGGTCACTTCAATAAAATCCACGTTCCCCGCCTTCATCATCGAGGTTACCAGGAAATCGCCCTTCGCACGCAGGCTGAAACAGGCGTCCATATCCTTCGGCCAGGCTGGGAACACGCGGATGATCGGCGTGCCGCCAGGAGCCGCCGCGCCGGATTGAAGCAGGGCCTGGCCCAGCCCCTCGCTGAAGGTGGCTTCCTGCTGCCAGTCGAGGGCGAAACCGCCGTCCGGATTGTATTCGCGGATGCGATTGATCCATCTTGTTGGAGCGTCGGGCGTCTGCTTCCAATATCTCTGCCAGAACACCAGGCATTTCTTCACCCACTCATCGCTGCCCATTCTCGCCACTTCGCCATAGAACCGCGCCAGCGGTGAAACGTCCTTGGTGGTGGTGGCCACTTGCTTGGCGACCTCCAGGGCGGCCACGGTGTTCATGGCCAGCTGCCATTCGTCAGGCTTTGTCATCTTCGATTCGGTATTCACCAGGTCGAAAACGTTGACCAGCATCAGGCGCGGATCGTGGGCAGAGCCCACGGAATTGCCGCCGCCGACCCCGATTGCGAACACCGGTTCCTTGGCCTGTTGCAGCACGCCCATGACCTGCGGGGTCGCGTTTGTCGGATATGGAGCCAGCTTGTCGAGCATATCCTGCCACAACGGCACAAGATCGGCATCGACCTTGAGCAATCCCGCAGCCTTGATCGCAACCGGAAAGATTCCGCGGATGGAGGCCAAGTCATTGATGCAGTCGCGTACGTTGTCCCGATAGGTTTCCGCCCAGGACGTGTTGTTGATATGGTACTTGCCATCGGCTTCCAACTTCGTTCCCGGGTAAGTGCGGTACAGTTCCGCCGTGCCTTTGAGCATGGGATAGGCCCGCGCTTTCAGCCACGCCAGGTCTCCGGTGTACTCATACCGTTCCCAATACCACTGCGCCGCCTCGGCCGTGTTATACAGAAGACTGGGACCGGCCCCGCCCCAGCGGGATTCCCACTCACTGCGCATCTTTGCATTCGGCCTGTTCTTCTCTGGCAAGACCTCAGGCCCATCAAACGCAAAGGTCTCCTGGATCCATATGGAATCCTGGCCACAACCGAATTGCTGGATCGCGCATTTGTTGATACGCGGAAACTGACTGGTAAGCATGCTGAAATACGCATCCGCCAGTTCAGGATGGTTCGCCTGTTCAAAGACAGGAGTCAATGTCTGGCGTGAACTGTTAAACCACCAGTACATAGAACCCCAATACTGCCAGCCGTCCTGTACATTGAAGATAGCGCCGTTGGCATGGATCGGATACTTGCCAAGATTGCAGGTATTCATGCCGTAAAGGTAATAGAGCCAGTGCTGGTCGAAACTTTCGTCAAAAGGCCGGTCATGCGTGGCCGGCAGGTAAATGAACGATTTACTCCAGAAGTCGTGCCATTGCGCCACGGTGGAATCAAAGATGGCGCCAAAGCTGGTCGCCAATGCCGCTTTAACTTCCGCACTCGCCAGAGCCACGACATCATCCGAGGGCGTCATCGACGCCGCGCTGCCCACATAGATCGTGAATGTTCCCTTGCCGGCGGAAATGGTTAACTGGCTGTCCGTTGCGGTTGATGCGCGTCCTTTAACTGCAACTATACACGCCGACGAGCAATAGAAATCATTGACCGTCATCCAAGTATCGCACTTTTCACTGAAGATCTGTTTGAGCACAAGCATGCCATTCTGCTGCGATTGCGTGGCAGCACGGTGATACAGGTTCGTCACAAGGTCTGGCTGAATCCTCTTCAGATCAACAGTGATGTCCGATGGTTCGGCGCGATTGTCCGTAACTTCAATCGCAAACACGTCATGGTCACGCCAGGCAACAATTCGTGCGCTGACATTAGAGCCCTGCACGCTCTCATAGCCGTCATACGCATGAAGATCCTGGTTGCAGGTACTGGAGAACGGATTTCCCTGGAAACTGATATCGACATGGCCGACTTTGGAGTTACCGTCGGTGTGGCTTACGTTGCTCCAGACGGCCGATGCGCTACCCCTGTAGAAGACATCCGGCCGGCCGAAATTGAAATGCAAACCAGATCCCGCTCCGTCAACCCAGACCAGAGACCCCATCCTGCCGTTTCCGAGCGGTATGCTTTCAATCGGCTTGGTCGGCTTGTTGAAGTGCAGGTCAATAGGCGCCAGGTACCTGGCATAATCCATGGTGATCATGGATGAACCCGTCCGCGATTCCGCGGCCTCTGCCGGCGTTCCTAGAAATCCCGTCAGCAATGCTGCTATTGTTATTAATCTTTTCATTTCTTTGGCGGTTGAGCTGTTGCGGCCCATGTTTCATTCGGCTCCGGGCCGAGTTCCAATTCCAGCTTGCCGCCGCGAACAACATCACGTTGCATGATCCACCACGACTCCAGGCGCTTGCCGTTGAGTTTGGCGGATTGAATATAACGGTTTGTCCGCGACGCGTTTTTGGCAACTATGGTGAAGGTCTTGCCGCTGTAGTGTTCTTTCGAGAGATGCAAAACGACCTTCGGGTAAAGCGGACTGCCAAGTTCGTAGATCGGATCCACGCGGCACCCGCCGTCTGTCTGGAACAAACCAAGTGCAGACATCACAAACCAGGCGCTCATCTGGCCCTGGTCTTCATCGCCCAGGTATGCGTCGGCCGGATTGTGCCCGTAGTAGGAATCTAAGATGGCGCGGATCCACTTTTGGCTCAGCCACGGCTTGCCTGCCCAGTTGAAGAGCCAGGCAACATGCATCGACGGCTGGTTTCCGTGATTCAACGGAAACAGCTCGAAGCGATCCCCGGCAGCGTTGAAACGCGTTGGCGCTGACTTCTCGAACGCCTCGTTCAAGCGGCTGATAAAACGTTCGCGGCCCATTGCCTGTACCAGGCCCGGCACATCCTGCGGCACGAACCAGGTGTATTGCCAGGAGTTGCCCTCGACAAAGCCGGGCGTGTGATACGGATCAAACGGAGTCTGCCACTCCCCGTTTGCTTTGCGCGGCCGGGCAAAGCCGGTCTCGGCATCAAACTGGTTGCGCCAGTTCTGCGAACGCTTAAGGAAAATGTCAGCTAGGTCTTTCCGGCCAAGCGCCAGCGCGAGCTGGGCCACGCACCAGTCATCATAGGAATATTCGTAGGTATTCGAGCACCACGGACCTTTCCAATCGCCCGGCTGTGCGCCGTCAACAGCCACATAGCCGTGCTTCAGGTAGTTACCAAGATTCTCATTGCCGGCCCAGCCGCCGCCGGGCTGCCTCTTCGGCATGGCTGTCTGCATCTTGACTACGGCTTCAAGGATCTTCTCGCGGTCGATCCCCTTGAGACCATGCTGGCACGCGGCTACCATCAGGGCATTTTCGTGCTCAGCCACCATGATACTGATGTATTCCAGGCCGGCCGGCCCTTTCGCAAGCCAGCCGCAAGTGTCATACAGCGCCATCTGCGACTTTACCCAGCGCGCGGACCATTCCGGGGTCACCAGATTCATTACCTGGTTCAGGTTCCAGAATGTATTCCAGAAAGCGTCACAGCCGAGCATCACCGCGTCAGGGTCCTTGAGTTTCTGCACGCGCTCCTCTGGATCGGTCCACTCGCCGTTAATGTCGCTGAAAGTGTTTCTTCCCGCCAGCGCACGGTAGAAGTTGGAGTAAAAACGGGCCTTCTCCCTTGCGTCAGGTGACTCGATTTCCACCCGGCCCATCAACTCATTCCACGCACGCCGCTGATTCTGCACCACCGCCGGGAAATCCCAGCCAAAGGGTTCAGCCAGCTCCTTCTGCAGGTTCAGCCGGGCGTTGGCCTGGCTGACCAGCGAAATGCCGGTGCGTACTGAAACCTGTTCGCCGGCTGACGTCTTGAATTCGACGAACGCGCCGCAATCGCCTGACCCTGTAACTTCCGCGGCATCGGCAACAATCGATCCGCCCTGCCAGCCGCCGAGCTTGTCGAACGGTCTGCTGAACTGCATTACAAAATGCAGGTCGAACAACTGCTGGCCATCGCCCCACAGCGAGCCTTCGGGAAACTCGGTTTTGATCGTACCTTCCAGTTCGGCCGGGCCACTTCGGCGAACCTTCGCGCCATGCACCCGCATCTCGTATTCATTCGGCAGAAGAAAGTCCAGGATCACCCGCGCACTGTCGCTGGCCGGAAATGTGTAACGCTGAAGCGAGGCACGCGTTGTTGCCGTAAGTTCGACCTTGATGCCGGCATCTTTCAACAGCACCTCGTAGAATCCTATGCCTGCGCGCTCGGTAGTTTTGTCGAACCGCGAACTGTAACCGGTACCGCCTAGTCCGGGCTGGGTACGAAGGGGGCCGACCGTCGGCATCATGCCTAAGCCGCCCATCGTCCACTCGTGAATGTGGCTGAAACAATCAATGTATTCATGAGAATATTCATAGCCAGCGGCCCACACCTGCGGCTGGTTGTCCGGCGCAAGCTTGACCATGCCAAACGGCATCCACGGTCCCGGCGCAATCATCCAGCGCGAATGCGCCGTACCCCCGAACACATTCACGTAATCGGCTGGCGTGACCGGCGCGCATTCGGGCAGGCTAAGGCTTGTCTCACTCAATGGCCGTCCTTCTGCAGTGAAACGTATGCGCGTTGTCTGTCCCTTAGCCGAAGCCTTTGCCGGAATTTCAAGCACCTGCAAGCCAGGCTCAAGAGTCCATTCGTGCATCCAACCATTGCCTATGCCTAGGGAGAGTTCTCCCTGCTCCTCATGTTGATATACTTCAACCCGCACAGTGGCCTTTTCCCTGCGGCTATCGCCCACGGCGTACGGCGCGGCGGTGACTGATCGAATCACTGTGCTCGACTTGGGCGCGAGCTTCGCTCCCGGCGGAGTTTCCAGCTTCAAGGAATCAAAGAGCAGCCAGTTTCCACGCGTAATACGCAAGGTGATTTCATTATAACCGGCCCGCAGTTCCGACGCCGGGAATTCAATACGTGTGGTTTGCGATTGCACCTTGGCATAGTCGCCGCGCAGGCACTCGTCACCGCCGCCTTGAGGAATACCGGCTTCGTGAATCGCGCCGTTGACAGTCACCCGCAACCCAGGCGAACTCGGAGCGGCGCAGGTGTCCACCACCAGCGCGCACAGGCCATTGGTAGTGACTTGATCTAACACAAACCCGATCGGCAGGGTGTTCATTTGATCCCAACTTCCATTTTGGGCACCCCCGGCCCAGGGATCGAGCGGACCGGGCAAAACGCATGGCCAGTCGGCGGCTGGATCTGACAGGCCAATGTAGAATGCTTTTTCCGGACTGCCGAATTTCTGGAGGAACTTGGTATACTCATTACGGGAGAGCGCAAATTCCGCCGCGCTCTGATCGGTCTTCCCAATCTGCCATAATGGTTCCGCCTGCGATGCAGAACCGCAGAGGAAGCAGGCAAGCAAGGCAGTGACGAGAGGAATATTGTTTACCTTTTTTCCCATTTCTCAGATTCCCTTCAGAATTTCCGGCTTTGGGCCTTCACAAAGACGTCCGCCTCGGGAAGACCTGGTGATTTCATCTTCGGGCCATCCCATTTAATGTCATGCCCGACACGAAGCGCGACCACACCTGCCGCCCCTATCTCAGTGATGTGGCCGCCTATCTCGAAAGGCGAAAAAGTTTTCGCAGCGCCCCTGCACGCTTCCGTCCATTCCCGCATGTGACTGTTGCCAGGCGCCCGCGGCAGGGAAACAGGAACCAGCTTGGCGGCATCATGATTGTCAGCGCCGCGAAACTTCTGTTCTTCGTTCAATTTGACATAACACTCGTTATTCCAGAGACCAGCGGCCAGCGTGCCTTTTTCGCCTTTCAACAGGCAACCATTCTCTCGCACCTGGCCAAAAGTCTCCGCCATGCCGGCAGTCGCTTCCGGAGGCGGCATCGTCCCGCCGGAATAGAAGAAGATTGAGACCGCACCCCTGCCCGCCCTTGCAGGAAACACGAAATGGACCTTGCACGAAGACGCAAAACTTTCCTTGCCAAGATTGGTTCCTGAAACCTCAATCTTGTCGGGATAGTCCAGCTCCAGGGCCCGCACCGGCATGCTGAAAGCGTGACAGCAGAAATCGGCCAGGGAGCCGCCGCCAAAGTCATACCAGCCGCGCCACTGCGCAGGATGATAAATGTTTGATTTGTAAGACCGCACTGGAGTCGGACCCAGCCAGAAATTCCAGTCTAATCCTGCGGGCACCTGGTCTTCCCCCGCCGGCCTGTCTGTGCCCGAAGGCCAGCCGTGGACTGGATGCCACATGTGAACCTCTTTGACTTCGCCAATAAGACCAGCCGTGATCAGCTCCATGCTCCGGCGGAAATTGACTGACGCACTGCCCTGGTTCCCAGTCTGGGTAACAACCTTCGACCGCTTTGCCAACTCACCAAGCGCGCGGGCTTCGGCAACCGTGTGTGTGAGCGGCTTTTCACAATAGACATGTTTTCCTGCCTTGATAGCCGCCGTAGCAAGCAATGCATGCCAGTGATCAGGTGTGGCGATAATCACCGCATCAATGGATTTCTCCCGATCGAACATTTTGCGGTAATCCGAGTAGACTTTAGCAGACTCTACGATTTTACCATGCCTGCCACGTGTCGCGTCAATGCGGGCATTGTCCACGTCGCACAGGGCAACGATGTTATGTCCAAACGATGCGGCTTCAGCCATATCACCCTGCATCTGGCCGCCACAGCCTATGCAGGCAATGTTAAGCTTTGCATTCGGCGACTCGCCGCCCCATATGCGCGACGGCACAATGAATGGCATGGCAAAAGAAACTGCGGCGGTCTTGGCAACAGTGCCGATAAACTTGCGACGACTTATGGAATCATATTTCATACTGTCCTTATCTCCCTCCATTCCTTGTTTTATCAAGAAGCTATCACGCCTGAAACAGGATGAACCACGGAAACAACGGACGCCGGCAGATCCTTCCGGCGAAATGTTACATTTTGACCTTGAATTGTCATAACGTTATGATTAGCCTTTTACCCAGTCAATAATTATTTTCGTAAATTTACCGTGCAGAAAAACCAATGAGCAAGATATCCATAAAAGACATCGCAAAAAAAGCCGGGGTTTGCATCGGCACGGTTTCGCGCGTCATCAACAACCTCGACCGGGTCCATCCCGAAACGCGGGAGAAGATCCGGAAAATAATCAGTGAATCAGGTTACCGCCCCAGTGCGGCCGGCCGCGCGCTTGCATCCGGCAGGACCCATAATGTACTGGTTGTGGTCCACGATATTGCCGATCCTTACGGCTCAGCCATTTCGAAACTGTTCAGCAGGCACTGGCATGACCTGGGCTACAAGATGCTGCTCGGTGACTCAAACTACGACCAGGATCTCGAGCGCGAACACCTCTCCCGCGCCCGCAACGGAAGCGTGGACGGATTAATCGTTTCCCCTATCCCTGGAAGAAAGAACATGCCGTTCTACCGCGAAATGATCGGTTCCGGTTTCCCGTTTATCGCCATAGACAACCCAATTGAGGGTGTCCGGACAAACTGCGTGAAGTATGACGATCACATGGCAGCAGCCATCGCGGTCAAATACCTGGCCGGGAAGAAGCACCGGAACATCGCATTCCTTCAGTCAAGAACCCAGTTCCAGACAGTCAGGGACAGGCAGGCAGGCTACATTGAAACCATGAAACTTATGAAGTTGCCGGTAAAAGACTTCTTCTACTCACCCCTTCCGACTTCACTGCCGGAAGTCGCCGCCGAGGTAAACAGTCTCGTGTGCCGGAACCCTGCGCCAACGGCCATACTTGCAGAGAACGAGATCATGGCCACGGTCTGCATGAATACACTTCTCCAGGCAGGCTTCAAGATTCCGGGAGATATTGCCGTAATCGCCATTGGCGATACCCTGCGGGACCATTTCTCGCCGGTGCCGATGACAACCGTTTCATTGAGGCAGGACCTGATGTGCGAGAAAGCCACCAGCATGCTCAAGCATCTGATCGACAACCCACAGTCAGCAAAGCAGTCCCCCATCCGGGAAATCATTCAGCCCGAACTGGTAATCCGCGCTTCGGCATGACCGCATTACTCTCCAGTCGGCAGTCTGCGAACTCGAGACGGGAATCAGATTGATTTCAACGTATTTCCGAGTAATATTATTACATATATAAAGTAATTTAGACGGACATCCGTATAAATTATCTAGGCGGATGTCCGTCTAGCAACATGTTGGCCTGAGAAGACATATGAAACACGATCGCATACTCGCATGGATAGCAGCACTCGCAGGGCTAGTGTCATGGCCATTTGCCATCGTATCTCTGCTCATCATTGGGCTGTTCGTTTCCAAG
>Ga0172375_10000128_pt1 | contig 113573 bp, 116 predicted proteins | sample LakKiv1m_FD_114537 | JGI IMG/M metagenome (GOLD analysis project Ga0172375, IMG submission 114537) | Freshwater microbial communities from Kabuno Bay, South-Kivu, Congo - kab_092012_11.1m | ecosystem: Environmental > Aquatic > Freshwater > Lake | place: Democratic Republic of the Congo...
CAGCCAGCGCGATCAGGCTGCGGTTCAGGCGGCCTTCAATCAATGGCAGGCCGAAAGTGGCCGCCCGCTCTGTCAGCTTTCGGCGATGCTGGCCTTCACCGTGAACCACTGAGAACGCTGCGATGGTTTGGCACAGCGCTGCGCGAATAGGCGCGGTGTAGAGTTCAAACATGACCATCGTCAAAGACAAACGTGCGCAGATCGTATGGGTGCTTCTGACCTGCATCCTGCTCAATGTCTTCGTCTGCAGCCTGAACCATGCCAGCCATGTGGGTTTCGAGCTGGCCATGGGGCAGGACGCCTTCTGTTTCACCGATGGCACGTCATCCGGCGGCAAGACGCCCGCTGCAGGTGCCCATGACTCCCCCGAACAGGCTTTCGACTGCCCGCTGTGCAGTTCGCTGTTCCTCGCCGTCGTCGTGATGCTGGCCCTGGGCTGGCTGGGCCGGCGGGCGAGGGGGCCGCTCGCGCGCCCGCGCGATGATCTGCGCGGCCCGCGCCAGCAATGGCCGGCGCTGAATTCGCAGGCTCCCTGAAGCTTTCCTGACTGACGTACCGCCGCCGCTGTTGCGCCAGTGCTGCAGTCGGCCGGCCAACTGTCGGAACCCTCCGATGGCACGCTCGCTTCAGGGGATTTCAGCATGACCATGATGGAACGCTTCACCCGCGCCGATAGCCGCGTGAGCTATCGGCTGCCTTTTCCCGATTACCCCAGCAACGCGCGCAGCTTCGTGCATCTGGATGCCAAGCTGCTGCCGTACTGGCACGCGCTGTTCGACGTCTGCCCGCGTCTGCTCAGGCTCGACCCGCCGGACGGACTGCAGATCTTCCGCCAGTTCATGACCTGGGCGTACGGCTGCCAGCTCGCCCTCGACTGGACCTTCCACCTCGGCGTGTGCCGCTGGCTGCTCGCTTCGGACTATCGCGAGCTGATCGAGGCGCAGGACATCGAGGCGATGATGCTCGCCGCCGCGGCGCGCTGGGTAGCCAGCGACGACAGCCCGGCCATCGGCATCGTGCTGGCCTGGCAGGCTGGCGACGAGCCGGTCTTCGACTGGAAGCCGCGGGTTCGCCAGGCCGCGCGGTTGACAGCACAGGCCGAGGAACTGCCGCCGACGCGCTGGGACTTCGCCTGGAGTCCGCTCGCCGCCAGCGGCGGTAATGGCTTTCGCCGCTGGCTGCGTGTGCCATGACCGCGACCGGATGCCGCATCCCCAGGTTTTCTGCTGCCTTTGCATTGGGCCTGCCGATCGCGCCGCTACGTTCTGCAAGCGACGCCGCGCTGCGATCACGGCCGGCTCGGCGGGGTGGGGCAGGCTGTCGCAGTTGTCGCCCGATCCGGCGCTTCCGACACTGCGCTCGCCCTGAACCCGAGCAGTGCTTCCACGGGTGGGTTTGGGGCGCGGCGATTGAGTCCGGGCCGCGTGTCCGGGTCCCGGCCCTCACCCCAAGGGGGCCTTCAATCGCAACTGGCGGTGATGGCAGCAGGCGTTGCGGCAGGTTTCTGCCGGGCGTCGGGCGAGCCGGGAGGTAAGCATGTTCAAGTCATCGCTCAAGCGAGACATCGTGCTGGTGTTGCTGGTCAAGGTCGCGATCCTCACAAGCATAAAAACCATCTGGTTCGATGCTCCCAGCATTCCCGAGAACGGTTCGGCGCGGGTCGCCGAGCATTTGCTTGATAAGCGGGATACCAATCCCGAGGGAGGGCCGAGATGATCTCGGAAAGCGTTGTCGATCTGTCCCGTCTGCAATTCGCCATGACGGCGATGTACCACTTTCTCTTCGTGCCGCTGACCCTGGGGGCTCGCGTTCCTGCTGGCCATCATGGAGTCGGTCTACGTGATGACCGGCAAGCAGGTCTACAAGGACATGACCCAGTTCTGGGGCAAGCTGTTCGGCATCAACTTTGCCTTGGGCGTCACCACCGGGCTGACCATGGAGCTCCAGTTCGGCACCAACTGGGCCTATTACAGCCACTACGTCGGCGACATCTTCGGTGCACCGCTGGCCATCGAGGGGCTGATGGCGTTCTTTCTGGAATCGACCTTCATTGGCCTGTTCTTCTTCGGCTGGGATCGCCTCTCGAGGGTGCAGCACCTGGCGGTGACCTGGCTGGTGGCGCTGGGCTCGAACCTCTCGGCACTGTGGATTCTCATTGCCAACGGCTGGATGCAGAACCCGGTGGGTTCGGAGTTCAACTTCGAGACCATGCGCATGGAACTGGTGGACTTCGGCGCGCTGCTGTTCAACCCGGTGGCACAGGTCAAGTTCGTGCACACGGTGTCGGCCGGCTATGTCACCGGGGCGATCTTCGTGCTGGCGATCTCGTCGTTCTACCTGTTGAAGAAGCGCGACCTGGGCTTCGCCCGCCGTTCGTTCGCCATCGCTGCGGTGTTCGGCCTGGCCTCGACGATCTCGGTGATCATCCTCGGTGACGAATCCGGTTACGAGATCGGTGACGTGCAGAAGGTGAAGCTGGCGGCCATCGAGGCCGAGTGGGAGACCCACCCGGCGCCGGCCGGCTTCACCCTGTTCGGCCTGCCGAATCAGGACGAGCAGCGCACCGACTACGCGGTGAAGATCCCTTACGTGCTGGGGCTGATCGCCACCCGCTCGGTGGATGACGAGGTCAGGGGCATCAAGGACCTGATCGCCGAACACGAGCTGCGCATCCGCAACGGCATGCTCGCCTACGAGCGCCTGCAGGTCCTGCGCAGTGGTGACAAGTCGGCCGCGGCGATTGCCGCCTTCAACGAGGTCAAGCAGGACCTGGGCTACGGCTTGCTGTTGAAGAAGTACACCGCCGATGTGGTGGACGCCAGCGAGGAGCAGATCAAGCTCGCTGCACTGGACACCATCCCTGATGTGTTCAGCCTGTTCTGGACCTTCCGCGTGATGGTCGCCGCCGGTTTCCTGATGCTGGTGCTGTTCGCCCTGGCCAGCTGGGCTTCGATCAAGCGCAATGCCGAGCGCAAGCCCTGGCTGCTCAGGTTTGCGCTGTTCAGCCTGCCGCTGCCTTGGATCGCCGCGCAGACCGGCTGGTACGTCGCCGAGCATGGCCGCCAGCCCTGGTCCATCGCCGAGGTGCTGCCGACCCATCTGTCCACCTCGACGCTGGCCGCCGGCGATATCTGGGGGGTCGCTGATCGCGCTGGTAGCCTTCTACAGCTTGCTGCTGGTGGTGGAGATGTTCCTGATGATCCGCTTCGCCCGCCTGGGGCCGAGCAGCCTGCACACCGGTCGTTATCACTTCGAGCTGCAGGCCGCCGGCCAGGCGCAGAAGTTGCGCGATGCGGTCGCCGTGCCTGCCGCCAAGGGTGCTCCCACCGAACCGTCCGCCGTGTGAGGGAAAGAAAATGTTCGACTACGAGGTTCTCAAGCTGGTCTGGTGGGTGCTGATCGGTGTGCTGCTGATCGGCTTCGCCCTGACCGATGGCTTCGACATGGGCGCCATGGCACTGATGCCCTTCGTCGGCCAGACCGACAACGAGCGGCGCGTCGCGATCAACACCATCGCGCCGCATTGGGATGGCAACCAGGTGTGGTTCATCACCGCGGGCGGCGCGCTGTTCGCTGCCTGGCCGATGGTCTATGCGGTGGCCTTCTCCGGGCTGTACTGGGCGATGCTGCTGGTGCTGTTCGCGCTGTTCTGCCGGCCGGTGGGCTTCGACTACCGCAGCAAGGTCGAGGACCCGCGTTGGCGCAACGCCTGGGACTGGGCGCTGTTCGTTGGTGGGGCGGTGCCGGCGTTGGTGTTCGGCGTCGCCTTTGGCAACCTGTTTCTCGGTCTGCCGTTCCAGCTCGACGAATTGATGCGCTCGACCTATCACGGCTCGTTCTTCGCACTGCTCAACCCGTTCGCGTTGCTCTGCGGCGTCGTCAGCCTGAGCATGCTCAGCGCCCATGGCGGCGCCTGGCTGATGCTGCGCACCGACGGCGCGCTGGCCGAACGCTCGCGGCAGGCAACATGGCTGTGTGCGCTGGTATTCCTGCTCGGTTTCGCCGCCGCCGGCGCCTGGCTGGTGTTGGGGGTTTAGGGCTTCAGCCAGCTGTCTGTCAGCGATCCGGGCGCGGCACTCAATCCGCTGCTGGACAAGCAGGTAGCGCAGGACAACGCCGGCTGGCTGGCCAACTATGGCCGCTATCCGGTCACTCTGATCGCGCCGGCTGCGGGCATCCTCGGGGCGTTGCTGGCGCTGCTCGGTTCCGGTCGCAACAGCGGTGGAGTGAGCTTTCTCGGCACCAGTCTGATGATCGTCGGCGCCATCTGCACTGCTGGCTTCGCGCTGTTCCCCTTCGTCTTTCCGTCGAGCCTGGACCCGGCCTCGAGCCTGACCATCTGGGATGCGGTTTCGAGCCACAAGACCCTGGGCATCATGTTCGTCGTCGCCTGCCTCTTCGTGCCGCTGATCCTCTGCTACACGCTGTGGAGCTACGTGCGCATGTGGGGCCGGCTCACCCAGAAAACCATCGAAGCCAACCCTCACGGGCTCTACTGATCGAGCGGGCGGGCTTCCGTACTCGCCCGCCAAGGAGACGACTATGTGGTACTTCACCTGGATACTCGGCGTGCTGCTGGCCTGCAGCTTCGGCATCATCAATGCGCTGTGGCTGGAAGCCACCCAGGATCTGGATGCCGAGCCGTGAGCGGCATGGCGCACCGGCTGCTGTACCGGACCACCGCGCGGCTTCTCTCGCTGCTGCTGGCGTCACCGCTGGCGCTGGTGCTGCTGATTCATCCGGCGGCGATGCTCGACGGGCAAGGCGGCTACAGCCACCCCCAGCTGATGCTGGTGATGTGGGGGATTTCCGCAGGTTTCGTGCACGGCGTCGGCTTCGTTCCGCAGTGGTGGGGCTGGCGCTGGCTGCTCGGGCCACTGCCGGCCTGGCTGTTCTGCGCGCTGGGCTATGCCGTGCTGGCGCACGCGCGGCTGGGCTGAGCGGGCTCGGATGCTCGGGCAGACAGATGCCCTGGTTCGTGGTCTGATGGTGACAACCCCGCGGCGTGGCCGCGGGCCAGTCATCGAACCGGGCTCGCCGTCATCATGGACATCGACAAGGCCGCGCGGGCGCTGGCCGCGGCCGAACGCCTGCTGATCATCACCGGAGCCGGGCTTTCCGCCGACTCCGGGCTGCCCACCTATCGCGGACTGGGCGGGCTATACAACGAGGCGACGGAGGACGGCGTGCCGATCGAGGTGGCGCTTTCGGGGCCGACGCTGCAGCGCCAGCCGGCGCTGTGCTGGAAATACCTCGCCGAGATCGGCCGCGCTTGCCTGCGCGCCGAGCCCAATGCCGGCCATTTCGCCATTGCCGAGTGGCAGCGGCAGAGGCCCGGCACCTGGCTGCTCACGCAGAATATCGACGGCTTCCATCGCCGGGCCGGCAGTCCGCCCGAGCGCCTGATCGAGATTCACGGCGAGCTGGCACCGCTGTCCTGCATGGCCTGCGGCGAGATTGACAGGCGCCCGTTGGCCTCGCTGCTGGACGAGCCCTTGCCGCCACGCTGCGAGGTTTGCGCCGGCGTGTTGCGGCCGGCCGTGGTGCTGTTCGAGGAGATGCTTCCGGAGCGCGCCCTGGCAAGCTTGCAGGAACAATCGCGCATTGGTTTCGATGCCGTGCTGGTGGTCGGCACCACCGCCAGCTTCGGCTATATCCTCGAACCGATATGGCGTGCCCGGCAGAGCGGGGGCCTGGTCGTGGAGGTGAACCTGCAACCCACCGACATCAGTCCGCTGGCAGACCTCAGCCTGCAGGGAAGGGCCGCAGACGTTTTGTCGCACTTATTACGTCACATTTCATCCGATTGAATTTGATCATCGAAGCGATAGCGGGCATAGTCGCGGGCACTTTGAAATCACCGACACGGTCGTGCCCATGCGCCAACGCTTCGCACCCCTCGTGCCTCTCGCACTCATCGCCCTGCTGACGGCCTGTGCCGGTCAGCCTGTACAGACCGAGCAGCAGATCGAATCGCCTCGGCTGTCGCAAAACCATCCCCTGGCTGGCTTCGACTTCGCGGCCCTCGACAAGAGCGAAGAAGAGTCGCTGGCCGAGCTGACCGACGAGCACGAATACCAGTTGCCGGAACTGGCCGACAGCATCCTCGAACGCGGCTTTACCCTGGTCGGTACGCCTTATCGCTTCGGCGGCAATTCGGTGAAGACCGGGTTCGATTGCAGCGGCTTCGTCGGCTTCCTGTTCCGCAAGGAAGCAGGGCTCGAGCTGCCTCGCTCCACCCGCGAGCTGATCAACCTCGACGCGCCGGTGGTCAAGCGCAACGAGCTCGAGCCGGGTGATGTGGTGTTCTTCAACAACCGTGGCCGTGGCCGCGTCAGCCACGCCGGCATCTACATCGGCGACGACCAGTTCATCCACGCCTCCAGCAGCCGCAGCGGCGGCGTGCGCGTCGACAGCCTGGACGACAAGTACTGGCGCGCCAGCTACATGGAAGCCAAGCGCGTGCTGGCGCTGGCTTCGGAGCTGACCCCGCACACCGCGCACCGCTGACCGGACGATCTGCGGGGGTTGCGTCTTCCCACGTATGCCGGCAGAGTGATGGCTCGTTTGCCTGGACCGCTCTGCCATGCGCTATCTGGCCCGTTCCACCCTCGTGGTTCTTTTCGCCTTGCTGGCTGCCTGTGCCGGCAAGCCGCCGACGCCGCCAATCGCCGAGGCGCCTAGCACTCCCCACGCCATGCCCGGTATCGCCGAGGATGTGCTGTTCAGCGCGCTCGGGCTGGTCGGTACGCCCTATCGCTGGGGTGGCAACACGCCGGACAGCGGCTTCGACTGCAGCGGGCTGATCGGCTACGTCTACCGTGGTGCAGCCGGTATCGATCTTCCTCGTACCACTCAGGAAATGAGCAATCTGCGCGGGCCGAATGTGCGTCGTCACGCGCTGCAACCCGGCGATCTGGTGTTCTTCGCCACCAACGGTGGGCGCCGCGTCAGCCATGCCGGCATCTATGTCGGCCAGGACCGTTTCGTCCACGCGCCTTCGTCCGGCGGCACCGTACGCCTGGACAGCCTGACCGCCAGTTACTGGCAGAAAAGCTACCTCGGCGCCAAGCGTGTGCTCGACCACGAGCAACTGGCACGCAATCCCTGAAATCGACCGTCCTTTCAACGTGTCGGTTCGTCGCCTTTAGTCCCGTTCATATCCTGCAACAGTCTGCGTTTGACATGCGGTGATATCGCTTCGCCGGCCGTTTGGCTACCATGCGCATCCCCAATTCCTCACGTGCGTCGATCCGTCGCGCACAGACCCTTTTCCCACTTCCTCCTTTAGGTGAGTTATGCCTGTATTGCTGACGTACGTACTGATCGCACTGGCGGTGGCGGCACTGCTTGGTGTCGTGCTCGAAGAAATTACCCATGTGAACAAGGCCAAGGTCACGCTGTTCTTCGGCACCCTGGCCTGGTTGCTGCTGTTCATGTTCGCCCCGGCAGGCGAGGTGCGCGAAACCGTGCTGGAAAGCCTCAACGAGAACATCGCCGAGATTGCCGGCTTGTGGATATTCCTGGTGGCGGCGATGACCTTCGTCGCCTACCTGAACAAGAAGGGCATGATCGAGAACCTGATCTACCTGGTGTTGCCCAAGCGGATCAGCGAGCGGGCCTTGCTGTTTCTCACGGCGACCTTCTGCTTCGTGTTCTCGTCGCTCGCCGACAACATCACCGCGACGCTGGTCTCCATTACGCTGATTCTGTCGTTGCAGCTGGATAGGGCCAAGACCATCAAGTTCGCCACGCTGGTGGTGTTCGCGGTCAACTCCGGCGGCGTCGCGCTGATCACCGGTGACGTCACCACGCTGATGATCTTCCTCGCCGGCAAGGTGGCGATTCTCCAGCTGCTGGCCCTGGCCGTGCCCGCCTTCGTCGCGGTGATGGTGCTGGCGGCGATGCTGTCGATCGGCATGAAGGGCGAAGTGGTGGTGCAGGGCCATCGCAACGATGTGCGCGGCGTGGATGTGGCCATCGCGCTGATCTTCCTCTGCACCATTCTGAGCACCATCATCGGCAACTTCCTGTTCCAGATTCCGCCTGTGCTGACCTTCCTCGCCGGGTTGTCGGTGATGTTCCTGGTGGCGCGCTTCTTCAGTGATGACAACGATTTCGACCCGATCCTCGAGTACGTGCGCCAGGTGGAGTTCGAGACGCTGTTCTTCTTCCTCGGCATCCTGCTGCTGGTGGGCATGCTCAAGGAAATCCGCGTGCTCGACGGGCTGGTGCACATTTATGACCAGGTGCCGGCGGTGATGGCCAACTACCTGATGGGGGTGATGTCGGCGGCGATCGACAACGTGCCGCTGACCGCCGCGCTGCTCAAATCCGGGTTGGAAATGGGCGTTGCCGAATGGATGGTGCTGACCTACGCGGTCGGTGTCGGCGGTTCGCTGCTGGTGATCGGTTCGGCCTCCGGTATCGTCGCGATGAGCAAGGTTCCGGGGCTGACCTTCGGCAGCTACCTGCGGCACATGCTCTATCTGTTCGTCGCCTTCAACATCGGTTTTGCCGGCGTTTACCTGATCGGTCTGTCGATAGGCTGATCACCACGCGCGAGCGCGGGGGTCACCAGCTCAGGTTGAAGTGCGAACCCAGCACGAAGCGGCCAGCGGAAAGATCCCAGCGCTCGACGCAGACCTTCTTCTCATCGCCCGGGTGCAGTTTCAGCCGGTTGAAGGAGTTCGGCGAGGTGCCGCGCAGGCGAGTGGAGAGCGTGGTGCCGGCCTGCACCATCCAGATTTCGCGGGCGAGCCCGGGATACTGCCTGGACAGCGGCAGCACGTAGGGCAGGTGGATATGCCCGCCCATGACCAGGTCCAGGCCATGCTCGGCCCAGCGCTGCAGCGCGGGTTCGGCGCCGTGCTGCAGGTTGCTCAGGTCGCTCGGCACCATGGCGCCGAACGGCTGATGCGCCACCACGATGCGAATCTTGCCCGGGTCGCTTTCCCCCAGACGCCGCGCCACGCGCTCCACCTGCCGTGCCGTTACCACGCCGTCCTTGTGCCGGCGGGGATGGGTGGTGTTGAGCCCGATCACCAGCATCTGTTCGTTCTCGAAGACCGGCTCCAGATCGTCACCGAAATGCTGGCGGTAATTGCCGTAGGGTGTGAACAGGCGTGCAAAGACGTTGTACAGCGGGATGTCGTGGTTACCCGGAATCACCAGCGTATCGCCGACGCCATCGGCCTCCAGGCGGCGGACGAAGGCGGCGGCACTGGCGAACTGGCCGCGGCGGGCGCGCTGGGTGATGTCGCCGGAGAACACCAGCAGGTCTGCTCGATGCTCGCGTACATGATCCTCCAGCGCCTGGACCACGGCGGGTTGCTCGGTGCCGAAATGGGTGTCGGAGATCTGCACGATGCTGGTCATGGGCTTGGCTGATGGTCCTGGCTGATGGCTGGCATTGTTGCATTCGAAGCCTTTCGGCGTCCGCCGTTCCAAGCGGCGAGATGCAAGCGGAAATTGCAGAGGCTGCGCGACAACCTCATGGTTGCGCGATGTTCGACCTTGGACTAACCTCCGCGTCGCCTCAGGTGCCCCCTGGCCTTGTGCCAGACGGGTGAAACAGGGAAGCCGGTCCATTCTCACGAAGATTCCGGCGCTGCCCCCGCAACGGTAGGCGAGTCGAGAAACCGCAACGGCCACTGTGCATGACGCATGGGAAGGCGCGGTTTCGGGATGCCGCAAGGCATACGCTCGCAAGCCCGGAGACCGGCCTGTCGCATTTCACTGACAGTGCGGCGGGCGCTGGGCGGGTGCGTATCCCTCGCGGTATTCACTTCCTTTTGCGGTTCCTCCGTCTGTCTTCGTCGACTTTCAGTCGTGCGGGTGGGCACGACGGAGACCTGAACCTTGACTGGCAAGCCCCGTTTCAAGCCAGCGGCCTATGTGCTGCTCGGCAGTTTTCCCTTTTCCATCGGCCAACTGGCCGCAGCCCCGCTGGACCTCGAACAGCAGGTGGTGACCGCCACCCGTACCGCGCAAACCGCCCAGCAGAGCCTGGCCGCAGTCACCGTGCTGGACCGCGAGCGCATCGAGCGCAGCCAGGCGGCTTCGTTACCCGAGCTGCTCAAGCAGGTGCCTGGCGTTTCGCTGGCCAACAACGGCGGGCCTGGCAAGTCCACCGCGCTGTTCATGCGCGGCACCGAGTCCGACCACGTGCTGGTGATGATCGACGGTATCAAGATCGGCTCGGTGTCCGCCGGCGGGGCGGCTTTGCAGGATCTGCCTCTGGAGTTGATCGAACGTATCGAGGTGGTACGCGGCCCGCGTTCCAGCCTGTACGGCTCGGAAGCCATCGGCGGGGTGATCCAGATCTTCACCCGCAAGGGCCAGGGGCAGGGCGTCAAGCCGTTCTTCTCCGCCGGCTACGGCACTCATGACACCTACACGGGCAGCGCCGGTGTTTCCGGCGGCGACGGCCGTGGCTGGTACAACCTGGGCGTCAGCGGTTCGGACACCGACGGCATCAATGTGAAGTCGGCAGGCACCAGCGGTTATGAAAACGATGCCGATGGCTATCGCAACCTGTCTGCCACGCTTGCCGCCGGCTACCGCTTCGACAATGGCCTGGAGCTGGACGCCAACCTGCTGCAGGCCAAATCGCACAACGATTACGACAGCGTGAACAGCCGACGCACGTCTGGCTTCGGCGCCAATGCCGATGGCGAGTCGAAGGTGTTCGGCACGCGCGCGCGCTTCAGCCCACTGGAGCCCTGGCGGGTAACCCTGCAGGCCGGGCGCAGCGAGGACAAGTCCGATGCCTATCAGGACGGGCGATTCGGCTCGCGCTTCGACAGCCGTCGCGACTCGCTGGCCTGGCAGAACGACATCGACATCGCCGCGGGCCACATGCTGACGGTAGGCGCCGACTACCAGCGCGACGAGATCAACGGCACCACAGCGTACGCCGAGGATTCGCGCGACAACTTCGGGCGCTTTGTCCAATACCTGGGCGAGGCCGGCCGCCATGACTGGCAGCTGTCACTGCGTCGGGACGACAACGAGCAATTCGGCCTGCACAATACCGGCAATATCGGCTACGGCTATGCGCTGACCGACTGGCTGCGCGCCACCGTCAGCTACGGTACGGCATTCAAGGCGCCAACCTTCAACGAGCTGTACTTCCCGGACTACGGCAACCCGGCGCTGGACGCGGAGACCTCCCGCAGTCTCGAAGCCGGCCTGGCCGGTCAGCACGGTTGGGGTCACTGGGCGGTGAACGCCTATCGCACCGTAGTGGATGACCTGATCGCCTATGACGCCAGCATCTCGGCTCCGGCCAACGTGCAGGAAGCGCGCATCCGTGGTGTCGAGCTGGTGCTCGGCAGCCAATTGCTCGGCTGGGACTGGAATGCCAACTACAGCCTGCTGGAACCGGAGAACCGCTCCGCCGGCGCCAACCGGGGCAACGAACTGGCGCGTCGCGCCAAGCAGCTGTTCAACCTCGACGTCGACCGTCGGCTCGGTGCCTTCAGCGTCGGCGCCAGCCTGCACGCCGAGGGGCAGCGCTACGACGATCTGGCCAACACCCGCGAGCTGTCCGGCTACGCCACCCTCGATCTGCGCGGCGAATACCGCATCACCCCCGAGTGGCGCCTGCAGGCGCGCGTCGCCAACCTGCTGGATGCCGACTACGAGACCGCGGAGGGTTACAACCAGCCCGGCCAGGCGGTTTATCTGACGGTGCGTTACCAGGCCTTGTAAGACCGCGGCGCGGGCATGTCGCCCGCGCCCAACAAAGGAGACTGCAATGATCAAGCTTGCCCCGAGATACCAGCTGCTGGTGGGCCTTGCGCTCGCTGCGCTGCTGGCCATGACCCGCGGACAGCACTTCGCCAGCGTCAACCTGCCCAGCGCGTCCTGGGCGGTGTTCTTTCTCGCCGGTGTGCTCGCACGGCCGAAGTGGGTATTTCCGGCGCTGTTTCTCGAGGCTTCGCTGCTGGATTTCGCCGCCATCCAGTGGGCGGGTGTGAGCGACTGGTGCATGTCGCCGGCCTACTGGATGCTGGTGCCGGCCTACGGTTCGCTGTGGCTGGGCGGACGTCTGTATGCCCGCTGGCATCGCGACCAGTTCAGCAGTCTGGCGACCCTGGCCCTGTGCGTGATGGTCAGCGCCTTCGTCTGCTACCTGTTCTCCGGCGGCGGCTTCCTCTATTTCTCCGGGCGCTACCCCGAGCCGAGCCTGATGCTGCTGGTCGACCGAATCGCCACCTACTACCCGCGTTACCTGTCATCCCTGGCGCTGTACGTTGGCGTTGCGGCGCTGTTGTTCATCGGCCTGCGCGCCTGGAGCGCGCAGCGCGGCGAGGCGCGGGCATGAGCGAGTCGAGCGAACGCGACGAACGCCACAAGGCGCGCATGCAGCGCAAGAAGGCGCTGATGGACGAGAAGATCGCCGAGGCGCAGGACGAGTACGGCCTGCTGCTGGTGCATACCGGCAACGGCAAGGGCAAGAGCAGCTCGGCCTTCGGCATGCTGGCGCGTGCGCTGGGCCATGGCATGAAGGTCGGCGTGGTGCAGTTCATCAAGGGCGCGGCCAGCACCGGCGAGGAGGCGTTCTTTCGGCGCTTTCCGGACGAGGTGCGCTACCACGTCATGGGTGAAGGCTTTACCTGGGAAACCCAGGATCGCCAGCGCGACATCGCCAAGGCCCGCGAGGCCTGGGCGGTGGCGGCCGAGTTGCTGTCCGATCCCGAAATCGGCCTGGTGGTGCTGGACGAACTGAACATCGCCCTTAAGTACGGCTACCTGGAGCTCGCGCCAGTGCTTGCCGACATCGAATCACGGCCGCTGCTGCAGCACGTGGTGGTTACCGGCCGCGGCGCGCCCGACGGACTGATCGAGGCGGCGGACACCGTCACCGAAATGGGCCTGATCAAGCACGCTTTCAAGGCCGGGGTAAAGGCGCAGAAAGGCGTTGAGTTCTGATGCTCTCGTTCGCCATGCGCGGGGCCTTGCGTCAGCGCCGATTGCCGCACTGGACGTACTGCTGCGCGGCGCTTCCTTGCGCGCACATGGGCGAAACGAGATGAATCTCGATGAACAGCAGGAGAGACCGCGATGACCAGTAGAAACTGCCCGGCGCTGTTAATCGCCGCCCCTGCATCCGGCCAGGGCAAGACCACCGTCACCGCTGCGCTGGCGCGGTTGCATGCGCGGCAGGGCAAGCGCGTGCGGGTGTTCAAGTGCGGGCCGGACTTTCTCGACCCCATGGTTCTGGCCCGTGCCAGCGGCCGACCGGTCTATCAGCTCGACCTGTGGATGGTCGGCGAGGAGGAGTCGCGACGCTTGCTCTGGGAAGCGGCGGGCGAGGCCGACCTGATCCTGATCGAAGGGGTGATGGGCCTGTTCGACGGTGCGCCCTCGGCCGCGGACCTGGCGCGGCGCTTCGGCGTGCCGGTGCTGACGGTGATCGATGGCTCGGCCATGGCCCAGACCTTCGGCGCGCTGGCCCACGGCCTGAAGAGCTTCCAGCCGGAGCTACCGTTCGCCGGCGTGCTGGCCAACCGGGTCGGTAGCACGCGGCACGGCGAGATTCTGCGCGACAGCCTGCCGGAGTCGATTCGCTGGTACGGCGCCTTGCCGCGCAGCGTCGACATGGAGCTGCCGAGCCGCCACCTCGGGCTGGTGCAGGCCGAGGAGCTGGCCGATCTCGATGCGCGCCTGGATGCCGCGGCCGATGCACTCGCGCAGAGCGCGGAAACCGAACTGCCCCCGGCCGTCAGCTTTGCGGCGCCGACTCGCGTTTCGTTGGAGCCGCTGCTGGCCGGCGTGCGCATCGGTGTGGCGCGCGACGCCGCCTTCGCCTTTCTCTATCAGGCCAACCTCGACCTGTTGCAGGCGCTGGGTGCCGAACTGCTGTTCTTCTCGCCGCTGCGCTTTGCCCGCCTGCCCGCGGTGGACAGCCTGTACCTGCCGGGCGGCTACCCCGAGCTGCACCTGCGTGCACTGTCGCGCAACGGACCGATGGCCGAGGCGATCCGCGCGCATCATGCAGCCGGCAAACCCATCCTGGCCGAATGCGGGGGGATGCTCTACCTGCTCGACGGGCTGACCGATCGCGGCGACGAGCGAGCCGAGATGCTCGGCCTGCTGCCCGGCGAGGCGCGCATGCAGCAGCGCCTGAGCGCACTGGCGCTGCAGGAAGTGGAACTGCCGGAAGGGCGATTGCGCGGCCACACCTTTCACCATTCGATGCTGGAATCGCCGCTGCAGCCGCTGGCACGCGGCGAGTGTCCGAACTACAAGCGCACCGCCGAGGCGGTCTATCGAAGCGGGCGGCTGACCGCGTCCTACATCCATTTCTACCTGCCGTCCGATCCGCTGGCGGCCGCGGCGCTGCTCAGGCCATGAGCGCACACGCCTTCAGCGCCGAGGAGCGCGCCGCGGTCTACCGCGCCATTGCCGAGCGCCGTGACATGCGCCATTTCGCGGGCGGCGAGGTAGCACCGGAGTTGCTGTCGAAACTGCTCAACGCTGCGCACCAGGCACCCAGTGTCGGCCTGATGCAGCCGTGGCGTTTCGTTCGCATCACCTGTCCGACACGGCGTCAGGCCATTGCCAATCTGGTGGGCGAGGAGCGCCAGCGCACGGCCGTGGCGCTGGGCGAGCGGTCCGCCGAGTTCCTGCGACTCAAGGTCGAGGGCATCGAGGACTGCGCCGAACTGCTGGTCGCCGCGTTGATGGATGGCCGCGAGGGGCACCTTTTTGGCCGCCGCACTCTGCCGGAAATGGATCTCGCCTCGCTGGCCTGCGCGATCCAGAACCTGTGGCTGGCCGCCCGTGCGGAAGGCCTGGGGATGGGCTGGGTGTCGCTGTTCGATCCCTTGGCGCTGGCTGCGCTGCTCGGCATGCCGGAAGGCGCCAAGCCGGTGGCGATCCTCTGCCTCGGCCCGGTGCACGAATTCTACCCGGCGCCGATGCTAGCGCTGGAGGGCTGGACGACGCCGAGGCCGCTGCACGAACTGGTTTTCGAGAACGGATGGGAGGTGACATGAGCAAGGGGCCGCAGCGGATCGTTTGTCTGTCCACCGAGACCTGCGAAACGCTCTACCTGCTGGGCGAGCAGGCGCGCATCGTCGGCATTTCCGGTTTTACCGTGCGCCCGCCGCAGGCGCGCAAGGAAAAGCCCAAGGTCAGCGGCTTCACCAGCGTCAAGCACGAGCAGATCCTGGCCCTGAAACCGGACCTGGTACTGGGCTACTGCGATCTGCAGGCCGACATGCTCGCCGAGCTGGCCCGCGAGGGGCTCGAGGTGCATCTGTTCAACCAGCGCGACATTGCCGGCATCCTGCGCATGATCGAGACGCTCGGCGCACTGGTGCACGCCAGCGAGCGCGCGCGGGCGCTGACCACCGAGCTCCAGGCCGGGCTGGACGTCATCCGCGCCAGCGCGGCCAGCTTGCCTCGCCGGCCGCGGGTGTATTTCGAGGAGTGGAACGAGCCGCTGATTTCCGGCATCGGCTGGGTCAGCGAACTGATCGAACTGGCCGGCGGCGAGGACTGCTTCGCCGAGCTGGCGCCGTTCAAGCGCGCCAAGCAACGCATCATCGAGGATCCGCAGGATGTGGTGCGGCGCGCGCCGGAGCTGATCGTCGGCTCCTGGTGCGGCCGCCGTTTCCGCCCGGAACAGGTGGCGGCCCGACCGGGCTGGCAGGCGATTCCGGCGGTACGCGATGGCCAGCTGCACGAGATCAAGTCGCCGGATATCCTCAACCCCGGCCCGGCGGTGCTCACCGATGGCGTGCGGCAGCTGCATGCCCTGATTCACGCGTGCGCGGAGCGCCCGGAGTGAGCGTGTTCCTCAGCGTCATCGCGGCGCTGCTGCTGGATGCGCTGCTGGGTGAGCCGAAGCGGGCCCATCCGCTAGTGGCCTTCGGACGCCTGGCCGACCGCCTGGAACAGCATTTCAACGGTGCTGCGGGCCGTGGCTGGCGCAGCCATGGGGTAACGGCCTGGTGCCTGGCCGTGCTGCCACTGACGCTGCTGGCCTGGCTGCTCAGCCTGTTGCCGGGCATCGGCTGGCTGGCGGAGATCGTGCTGCTCTATCTGGCCCTCGGCCTGCGCAGCCTGGGCGAGCATGCGCTGCCGGTGGCCCAGGCGTTGTGGCGCCACGACCTGCCCGAGGCGCGTCGGCGGGTGGCCTGCATCGTCAGCCGAGACACCAGCCAGCTGGATGAAGAGGGCGTGGCCCGTGCCGCCACCGAGTCGGTGCTGGAGAACGGCAGCGATGCGGTGTTCGCCGCGCTGTTCTGGTTCATCGTCGCGGGTGCGCCGGGTGTGGTGCTGTACCGTCTGAGCAACACGCTGGACGCCATGTGGGGCTATCGCAACGCGCGCTTCGAGCGCTTTGGCTGGGCCGCGGCGCGCATCGACGATCTGCTCAATTACGTACCGGCACGGCTGGTCGCCGTGACCTATGCCTCGCTCGGCCGGACCCGTCGCGCGCTGCGTTGCTGGCGTACCCAGGCGCCCTTGTGGGACAGCCCCAACGCCGGCCCGGTGATGGCCGCAGGGGCCGGTGCGCTGGGCGTGGTGTTGGGCGGCGCGGCGATCTATCACGGGGAACTGCATGCCCGGCCGGAGCTGGGCCGGGGCAGTGCCCCGCAGGCGCGGCATATCGAACATGCGCTGGATCTGGTCTGGGCCGGTGTCGGCGTCTGGCTGCTGGCACTGCTGTTCGGAGGCTGGCTCTATGCTTGAGCACGGCGGTCGGCTGCGGCTGGCCGCGCAGCGCCACGGAATCCCGTTGTCGGACTGGCTGGACCTGTCCACCGGCGTGGCGCCCTATCACCCGGATCTGCCGACCATCACCAGCGATGCCTGGGCACGCCTGCCGGAGCCCGATGATGGGTTGGACGCGGTGGCGCAGCAGTACTACGGGGCACGCGCGGTGCTGCCGGTGGCCGGCTCGCAAAGCGCCATCCAGGCCTTGCCGCGCCTGCGCGGACCGGCGCGGGTCGGCATCGTCTCGCCCTGTTATGCCGAACACGCCAAGGCCTGGCGGCGTGCCGGTCACCGAGTCGTCGAGCTGTGCGAAGCCAGCGTGCCGCGGGCGCTGGATCAGTTGGACGTGCTGCTGGTGGTCAATCCGAACAACCCAACCGGGCAGCTGATCGCAGCGCAGCGCCTGCTGCAATGGCGCAGCGCACTGGCGACCTACGGGGGCTGGCTGGTGGTGGACGAAGCGTTCATGGACTGCACGCCCGAGCACGGCCTGGCCGCGCACAGCCATCTGCCGGGGCTGGTGGTGCTGCGCTCGTTCGGCAAGTTCTTCGGCCTGGCGGGTGCGCGATTGGGCTTCGTGCTGGCCCATGCCGGTGTCCTGCGTGCGCTCGCCGAACTGCTTGGCCCCTGGACGGTGAACGGCCCGACGCGTCAGCTCGGCCGCCAGCTGCTGGCCGACCAGACCGGGCAGCAACGGCAGCGTGAGCGCCTGCACGGCGATGGCCAGCGCCTGGCCGAGCTGCTGCGGCGACATGCGCTGACTCCACTGGGAGGCTGCGCCCTGTTTCAGTGGTGGGTCGCTGCCGAAGCCGCGCAGTTGCACGAATTTCTCGCTCGCCGCGGCATCCTCACTCGGCTGTTCGCGCAGCCATCCAGCCTGCGTTTCGGGCTGCCGACCGACGCCGGTTGGCAACGTCTGGACCACGCTCTGCAGGCCTATCGGGAGCAACATCCATGACCACGCTGATGGTGCAGGGCACCACGTCCGACGCCGGCAAGAGCACGCTGGTGACCGCGTTGTGCCGCTGGCTGGCGCGCCAGGGTGTCGCGGTGGTGCCGTTCAAGCCGCAGAACATGGCGCTCAACAGCGCGGTGACCGCCGACGGCGGCGAAATCGGCCGCGCCCAGGCGGTACAGGCGCAGGCCGCCAACCTTGCGCCGCACACCGACATGAACCCGGTGCTCCTGAAGCCCAACAGCGACATCGGGGCTCAGGTGATCGTCCATGGCCGCGCGGTGACCAGCATGGATGCCGCTGCCTACCACGACTACAAACGCGTCGCGTTGCAGGCCGTGCTCGACTCGCACCGGCGGCTGTCCGCTGCGTATCGCGTGGTGATGGTCGAGGGCGCAGGCTCGCCTGCGGAGATCAATCTGCGCGCCGGTGATATCGCCAACATGGGCTTCGCCGAGACGGTGGACTGCCCGGTGATCCTGATCGCTGATATCGATAAGGGTGGGGTGTTCGCACATCTGGTCGGGACCCTGGCGTTGCTCTCGGAAAGCGAGCAGGCGCGCGTGCAGGGCTTCGTCATCAACCGTTTTCGCGGCGATATCGCGCTGCTGCAACCGGGGCTGGACTGGCTGGAGCAGCGCACCGGCAAGCCGGTACTGGGCGTGCTGCCGTACCTGATGGATCTGCACCTGGAGGCCGAAGATGCCATCGATGTGCGCCAGGCCGGCAAGTCCGCCGAGGTCCTGAAGGTGGTGGTGCCGGTGTTGCCGCGGATCAGCAACCATACCGACTTCGATCCGCTGCGCCTGCATCCGCAGGTCGATCTGCAATTCGCCGGACCCGGCCAGCCCGTTCCCTCCGCGGACCTGATCATCCTGCCCGGTTCGAAAAGCGTGCGTGCCGACCTCGCCTGGCTGCGTGCCAACGGCTGGGAGGCGGCGATCCAGAAGCACCTGCGCTACGGCGGCAAGCTGCTTGGCATCTGCGGTGGCCTGCAGATGCTCGGCACGCGCATTGCCGATCCGCTCGGGCTTGAAGGCGCAGCGGGAGAAAGTGCTGGGCTTGGGCTGCTGGACTTCGCCACCGTGCTCGAAGCCGACAAGCAGCTGCGCAACGTGCAGGGCCGGCTGCTGCCGGAAGCTGTGCCAGTCACCGGCTACGAGATCCATGCCGGCGTCAGCACCGGGTCGGCCCTCGCCCGGCCCGCGGTGCAGCTGGATGACGGGCGCGGCGATGGCGCCATCAGCGCCGATGGGCAGATCCTCGGCACATACCTGCACGGCCTGTTCGAAAGTCCCGATGCCTGCGCGGCGCTGTTGCGCTGGGCTGGGCTCGAAGCAGTGCAGCAGGTCGACTACCACGCGCTGCGTGAGCGCGACATCGAGCGGCTGGCCGATCTGGTCGAGACGCATCTGGACACCGCGAAGCTGCGCCGACTCTGCGGGCTGGGAGGCTGACGATGCTGGAACTGATCCTGGGTGGTGCCCGCTCGGGCAAAAGCCGCTTTGCCGAACGTCTGGCTGCCGAGAGCGGCCTGGCGGTCACCTATATCGCCACCAGCCAGGCGCTGGATGGGGAGATGAGCGCACGCATCGCCCATCATCGGCAACGGCGCCCGGTGCACTGGTCGCTGGTGGAGGAACCCCTGCAACTCGCACGGGTACTGTGCGAGCAGGCTGCCGCGCAGCGCTGCCTGCTGGTCGACTGCCTGACTCTCTGGCTGACCAACCTGCTGATGCTGGAGGACGCGGCCCGCCTCGCGGAGGCGCGTGATGCGCTGCTCGAGTGTCTGCCTGAGCTACCGGGGCGGATCATCCTGGTCAGCAACGAGACGGGCCTCGGCGTGGTGCCGCTGGGCGAGCTGACCCGCCGCTATGTGGACGAGGCCGGCTGGCTGCATCAGGCGGTGGCGGATCGGGCGCAGCGGGTGACCTTCATGGTCGCCGGGCTGCCCATGACCCTGAAGGGAGCACAGTGATGCAAGAGTGGTGGAACGAACCCTGCCGGCAGCCGGACGAAGCCGCGCGTATCCGTGCCATGGCGCGCCAGGATCAGCTGACCAAACCGCGCGGCGCGCTGGGCCAGCTCGAGGCGCTGGTGGTGAACCTGGCGGCGCTGCAGGCATGCGACCGGCCCGCCGTCGAGCGGGTGCACCTGTGCGTCTTCGCCGGTGACCACGGCGTGGTCGCGGAGGGCGTTTCCGCCTATCCGCAGGCGGTCACCGGGCAGATGTTGCACAACTTCGTCGCCGGTGGCGCGGCACTCTCCGTGCTGGCGCGCCGGCTCGGCGCAGTGCTGGAGGTGATAGACCTCGGCACCGTGGAGCCGCTGGAACTGACCGGTGTCACTCATCTGCGATTGGGGCCGGGCACGGCTAACTTCACCCGCGAGCCGGCCATGAGCGAGGTGCAGCTGGATCAGGCGCTGGCGGCGGGGCGGAGCAGCGTCCAGCGCGCAGCGGCGAATGGCGTGCAGCTGTTCATCGGCGGCGAGATGGGGATCGGCAACACCAGCAGCGCCAGTGCCCTGGCCGCGGTGCTGTTGCCGCGCTCACCGCTGACCCTGGTCGGGCCGGGGACGGGCTTGGATGTACCCGGCGTTCGACACAAGAAACAGGTCATCCAGAGCGCCGTGCGGCTGCATGCCGGGCATTGCGGCGTGCCGCTGGAAGCCCTGCGCCGGCTTGGCGGCTTCGAAGTGGCGGCGTTGACCGGCGCCTATCTCGCCTGTGCTCAGCAGGGTATCCCGGCGCTGGTGGACGGCTTCATCTGCAGCGCCGCGGCGCTTTGCGCGGTGCGCCTGAACCCGGCGTGTCGGGCCTGGCTGCTGTTCGCCCATCGCTCCGCCGAACCGGGGCACCTGGCTGTGCTGGAGGCGCTCGAAGCGGCGCCGCTACTCGATCTGGGCCTGCATCTGGGGGAGGGCAGCGGTGCGGCGCTGGCGTTACCGCTGCTCCAGCAGGCGTGCGCATTGCACAACGAGATGGCCACCTTCGCCGAGGCGGCGGTGGCGGACCGGCCGGCATGAGCACACGCATCGACCTGCTACGCCATGGCGAGACCGAGCGGGGCGGCGGCTTTCGCGGCAGCCTTGACGACGCCCTGACCGCTCACGGCTGGCAACAGATGCGCGATGCGGTGGCGCTTGCCGGCCCCTGGGACGTGCTGGTGAGCTCGCCGCTGCAACGCTGCGCAGCTTTCGCCCGCGAGCTCGCCGCCGAACGTAGGCTGCCGCTCCGCATCGAGCCTGAGTTGCGCGAGCTGCATTTCGGTGCCTGGGAAGGGCGCAGCGCCGCCGAGCTGATGAGCACGGATGCCGAGGCGCTGGGACGCTTCTGGGCCGATCCCTACGGTTTCACGCCGCCTGGTGGCGAGCCGCTGCTGCGGTTCGAGGCGCGCGTGCTGGCGGCCATCGAGCGTGTGCGCCTGCATTTTGCCGGCCGACGCGTGCTGGTCATCGGTCACGCCGGTGTGATGCGGCTGCTGCTGGCGCACGGTCGGGGATGGCCGCGGGAGCGGCTGCTGGAAGTGAACGTGGCCCACGGCGAATTGCTGCCGCTCAGTCCTTGTCCGGCGGGCGAACCCGCAGCCCTGGACGAATAGGGTATGCCGATGCTGCCGCTGTTGATCGCCCTGCAATTTCTCACCAGCCTGCCAATCCGGCTGCCTGCCATGCCTACGCCGCGGCAACAGGGCCGTTCGTTGCTGCATTATCCCGCGGTGGGCCTGTTTCTTGGCGCGCTGCTCTGGCTGGCGGCGCTGCTGCTGGAAGGTGCATCGCCACTGCTGCAGGCGGCATTGCTGCTGGCGCTGTGGGTCGCATTGACCGGCGCACTGCACCTCGATGGTCTGGCTGACAGTGCGGATGCCTGGCTCGGCGGTTTCGGCGACCCGGCGCGTACTCTGGAGATCATGAAGGACCCGCGCAGCGGCCCGGTGGCCGTGGTGGTGCTGGTGCTGCTGCTGTTGCTCAAGTTCAGCGCCCTGCTGGTGGTGCTGCAGGCGCAGCAGTCCGCCGCGCTGGTCCTGGCGCCCCTGCTCGGGCGCGCGGCGCTGCTGGCGCTGTTTCTCTGCACCCCTTATGTGCGCCCGAATGGCCTCGGCCAGGCGCTAGCGGCGAATCTGCCGCGCAGCAGTGCCTTGATCGTGCTGGCACTGGTCGTTATGGGTTGCGTGCTGCTCGGCGCCACCGGCTTGCTGGCCCTGACGCTGGCCGGCGTGACCTTCCTGCTGGCGCGTCGCGCCATGCTCCGCCGCCTCGGTGGCACCACGGGCGATACCGCCGGTGCGCTGCTGGAGCTGGTGGAATGCGCCGTGCTGGTCGGGTTGGCGTTGCAGCTTTAGCCCTCGACCGTCGGGCGACGGTCGAGCACGGGAGCATGCTGGGCCATCAGCTCGACGACCCAGTCGATGAACACCCGCAGCTTGGCGCTGACATGGCGATTCGGCGGAAACGCCAGGTACAGCGGCATCGCATCGAGTTGCCAGTCCTGCAGCAACGGCACCAGCTCGCCATTGGCCAGATGCGTCTTCGCCATGTAATGCGGCAACCAGAGCACGCCCAACCCGGCCAGCCCCGCGGCCAGGCAGGCGTTGCCATCGTCCACCGCGAGCACGTAGCGGCCATGTACCCGGATGCGCTCGTGCTGCCGCTGCATGACGTACGGCGTGGGCTTGCCGGTGCGTCCCCAGAGAAAGCCGACCACGCGGTGCTGGCTGTTTTCCAGTTCGCTTGGGTGGCCCGGTACCCCGGCACGCGCCAGGTAACTCGGCGCCGCGTACACGCCCAGGCTTAGGTCGCCGACGCGGCGGGCGATCAACGACTGGTCGGTGAGTTCGCCGCCGCGCACGACGCAGTCTACGTTCTCGCCGATCAGGTCCACCCGCCGATCGCTGACGCCCATGTCCAACTGGATGTCCGGGTACCGGGCATGAAACGCCGGTAACGCCGGTATCAGGATCATGCGTGCCAACGGGCTGGGCACGTCGACGCGCAGGCGTCCCCTCGGCAACGCCGCAGCGGCGGACAGGCTGGTCTCGGCGTCGTCCAGGTCCGCCAGCAGGCGCAGCGCCCGTTCGTAAAAGGCGGCGCCATCGGCGGTGACGTTGACCCTGCGCGTGGTGCGGTTGAGCAGGCGGACACGAAGCCGAGCCTCCAGTTGCTGGACCTGCTGGGTCACGCTGGTTTTGCTGATGCGCAACGTTTCTGCAGCCTTGGTGAAGCTGCCGGTTTCCACTACGCGAACGAAGGCCTGCATCGCATCGAAACGGTCCATCGTCACTCCGGATTGTTTGGTTTGAGCAAACAGTGTTGAGCGCACTCGCGCGTTTATCCAGTGTTCGTCGAGTTCTACAGTGAATTCTCACTTGAACGGGTCGCTCGACCCTTGCTGGAGGTTTGCACATGACACAGCGTGACGTTGTTTTTCCGCCGGGACGCCAGGCGCTCTACGAGCACAACCGCTATTCACCGGCCATCCGCGCCAATGGCCTGCTGTTCGTCTCCGGGCAGGTCGGCAGCCGCGAGGATGGCTCGCCAGAGCCTGAACTGGAGGCACAGGTCCGGCGCGCCTTCGACAACCTGAATGCGATTCTCGAGGCTGCAGGCTGCACCTTTGAGGATGTCATCGACGTCACGGTGTTCATGGTCGATCCGCAGGCGATCTTCGAGCGGGTCTGGAACCTGGTGGTGTCCGAGTACTGGGGGCAGGCACCGCATCCGACGGTTACGGCCGTGGGCGTGACCTGGCTCTACGGCTTTCAATTCGAGATCAAGGTCATCGCCAGGCTGCCCGATGCGGCCTGAGCGGCCGCGACGTTCAACCCAGCAAGGCGACGGTCTTGATCTGTGCCCACAACTGCTGACCGGGGGTGACCGCTAGCTGATCCGCCGACCGCCGGGTGATCCGCGCCAGCAGCGGCGTGCCTCCGGCATCCAGGCGCACCAGCACGTGCGCGGGAGTATCGGCCGCTACCACGGCTGCGACGCACGCCGGCAGCAGGTTGGTGATGCTGCTGCCTTCGGCGCGCTGCAAGGCCAGGCTTACGTCCCGCGCATGCACGCGAAAGCGCAGGCGCTGCCCCGGTGCTTCCGGGCGCTGCGAAACCAGCACTTCGCCACCGGGGAAAGTCAGTCGGGTCAGATGGTAGTGGGCGTCGTGCCCGGCGACTTCGGCCTCGACCACCACGCCGGCGTCCTCGCTGAAGGCAGTGGGCAGGTCCAGCCGCGCCAGGGTCTCGCGCAGTTCGCCCTGGGCGATGGCCCGGCCCTGCTCCAGCAGCACCACGTGGTCGGCCAGCCGCGCCACTTCGTCCGGCGAGTGGCTGACGTAGAGCACGGGGATATCCAGCTCGTCGTGCAGGCGTTCCAGATAAGGCAGGATCTCGCTCTTGCGCTTGAGGTCGAGCGCAGCCAGCGGTTCGTCCATCAGCAGCAGGTGCGGGCTGGTCAGCAGCGCGCGGGCGATGCCGACACGCTGGCGCTCGCCACCGGAAAGCCGTTCCGGCATGCGCTCGAGCAGGTGATCGATGCCCAGCAGTTCCACTGCTTGTTCCAGCGCTACACGGCGCTGCGCTGCCGCCACGCGGCACATGCCGAATTCGAGATTGCGCCTCACCGACAGGTGGGCGAACAGGTTCGCTTCCTGAAACACGTAACCGATGGAACGGCGATGCGGTGGCACGAACAGATTCTGCACGCTGTCCTGCCAACGTTCGCCATTGACGGTCAGCTCGCCTTGGCCTGAGCGCTCCAGGCCCGCCACGCAGCGCAGCAGGGTGGTCTTGCCCGAGCCGGAGTGACCGAACAGCGCGGTCACCCCGCGGCCGGGCAGCTGCAGATCGACATCCAGGCTGAAGTCGGCATAGTCGAGGCGAAAACGTGCCTGGATTCCGCTGTTGCTTGCAGCATCGCTCATCCGCGCCACCCATGCTTCAACCGGCTGCCATAAAGCACCAGCAGCACCAGGAAGGAGAACAGCAACATGCCGCCGGCCAGCCAATGCGCCTGGGCATACTCCATGGCCTCGACATGATCGTAGATCTGCACCGACACCACGCGCGTCTGGCCCGGAATGTTGCCGCCGATCATCAGCACCACGCCGAACTCGCCGACGGTATGGGCGAAACCGAGGATGCTGGCAGTGATGAAACCGGGGCGGGCGAGTGGCAGCACCACGCTGAAGAAGGTGTCCCAGGGGCCGGCGCGCAGCGTGGCGGCGGCTTCCAGCGGGCGCTCGCCAATGGCTTCGAAGGCGTTCTGCAAGGGCTGCACCACGAACGGCAGCGAGTAGAACACCGAGCCGACCACCAATCCGGCAAAAGTGAAGGGCAGGGTGCCCAGGCCTAGACTCTGGGTGAACTGGCCGATGAAGCCATTGGGCCCCATGGCCACCAGCAGGTAGAAGCCGAGCACCGTCGGCGGCAGCACCAGCGGCAACGCGACCACGGCCCCGATCGGCCCTTTCATGCGCGAAGGGGTGCGTGCCAGCCACCAGGCGATGGGCGTGCCGATCAGCAGCAGGATCAGCGTGGTCACGCTGGCCAGTTTGAAGGTCAGCCAGATTGCTGCCAAGTCGACGCTGTCCAGCGGCATGTTGCTACTCCAGCCCGTAGCCGTAGGACTGGATCAGCTCGCGGATCTGCGGCTGGGCCAGGTAAACCAGCAAAGCCTTGGCAGCCGGATTGTCCTTGCCCTTGGTCAGCAGCACGGCGTCCTGACGAATCGGCGCGTGATAGTCGGTGGGCACGATCCAGCCGGAACCGGTGGTGATCTCGCCATCCTTCGCCACCTGAGACAGCGCAACGAACCCCAGTTGTGCATTGCCGCTGGCGACGAACTGGTAGGTCTGGGCGATGTTTTCACCCTGCACCAATCGACCGCGGAGGGTTTCGGCAAGGCCGAGCTGCTCCAGTGTGGCCAGGGCGGCAGCGCCATAGGGCGCGGTCTTGGGATTGGCCACGGCGAGGTGACGGAAATTGCCATTGCGCAGCAGTTCGGGGCCGTCCTGCACCGCGCCCGCAGTCGGCGACCACAACACCAGCCGACCCACGGCATAGGTGAAGCGGCTACCGTGTATGGCAGCGCCCTCCTGTTCGAGCCGTTGCGGCGTGGTGTCATCCGCTGAAAGCAGCACTTCGAATGGCGCGCCATTGCGAATCTGGGCGTAGAACTTGCCGCTGGCGCCGAAGGCAAGGCGCGCCTGGTGGCCTGTGTCGCGCTCGAAGCGTGCTGCAATCTCCTGCATCGGAGCGGTGAAATTGGAGGCGACGGCAACCTGTACCTGGGCGGCAAAGGCAGTGCTGCCGTGTAGCAGAAGCAGTGCCATGGCGTAGTGGAACAGTCGAGATAGCGTCATACGGCCTCGTTCGGTGCAAAGCGGCTGGCCGCATCATATTGCAGTTTGGCCAAGCTGTGATTGACCGGGCACGCTTCGACGCTCACCGGCATTGTCGCGAGCACGCCGGGGGAGTAGCGTGTTGAATCCGTGATCGGAGAGCTGACCATGAATATCACCCGCTCACTGGTAGTTCTGATGTTGGCCTTCGCCAGCGCCTCGCTGGTTGCCGCCGAATGTCCGGCACTGTTGCAACACGAGCTACCCAAGCTGCGCTCCAAGGACACCGTCGATCTGTGCAGCCAGTTCCAGGGCAAGGCACTGGTAGTGGTCAATACGGCCAGCCATTGCGGATTCACTCCGCAGTTCAAGGGGCTTGAAGCGCTCTACCAGCGTTACAAGGAGGAAGGCCTGGAGGTGCTTGGCGTGCCGTCAGACGATTTTTTTCAGGAGTCAGACGACGAGGCCGAGACGGCTGAGGTCTGTTACGTGAACTACGGCGTGACCTTTACCATGACCCAGACCCAGGCGGTGCGCGGGCGTGACGCCACGCCGCTGTTCCGCGAACTCGCGGAGCAGGCCGGACAGGCGCCGCGCTGGAACTTCTACAAGTACGTGGTCGATCGGCAGGGGCGCGTCGTCGCGCATTTTTCCAGCAAGGTCAAGCCGGATGATCCCCGCTTGATCGCGGCGGTGGAAAAGGCGCTGGCGAGGTAGAAACGAAAAAGCCCCGGAGAACCGGGGCTTTTTTGTAGCGCTAGGATCAGAAGCGGTAGCTGAGCGAGGCACCGAAACCGTGGGCGCTGTTTTCATATGTGGCGTTGTAAACACCGCGGGTCGGACTCTCGCGGCGAACCTTGGTGTCTTCTTCCCAAAGATAGGAATAGGCCAGGTCGACTGTCACGTCGTCTGTCGGGTTCCAGGCCAGGCCGAAGCTCACGGCAGTGCGGTCGCCAGTGGGAATGCGGGGCGAACGGTGCACGTTGTTGGTCGGACTTTGGTCGAAAGCCAGGCCGCTGCGCAGCGTCCAAGTGCGGTTGAGCTTGTAGGCCGCGCCGATGGCATACGACCAAGTGTCGTGCCAGTCCTGCTCCTCAACAATGGTTTGGACGGAGCTCGGAAGCATGGGTGACATGCCTTCATTCTCAATGACGATCGCCTCGAAGCGGCTCCAGCGTGTCCACATGGCTCCGGCGTACAGCGTCCAGTCATCGTTCAGTTCATGCGTAAGGGACACATCGACGGACTCCGGGGTGGTCAGGTCGAGTGACGCATCGTATTTGCCTACGAAAGGACCAAAGCCTGCACCAGACAGCTGGGTGTCACCTTCCAGCTCGAATTCGACTTTGGAGTGGTAGGTAACGCCCATACGTGTCTGCGGAGAGAACTCGTAAAGCACGCCGGCGTTGAAGCCCATCGCCGTGTCATCTCCTTTTACCTTGACTCTGCCGCCGTTAAGCGTCGCGCTCTGCAATTCACCATCGATGCGGTTGAACGTAGGACCAAACCCGATCGACAACTTGTCATTGAAGCGATAGCTAACAGTAGGTTGCACGGTGATCACGCGAACTTCGCTGTAATCGCCGAAAAAACGGCCTTGGAAGCCGCTTTCATAATCCGTGATCATGCCGAACGGCACGTAGACGCCAACGCCGGCGGCCCATTTGTCGTCGATCGGTTTGACGTAGTAGCCCATCGGCACTGCAGTAAACGGGACCATGTCGCCATCGTTGCTTCCGGTTGGGACGGGCGCACTGCTGGTGTCCTTGATATCCGTCTTCGCATGGATCGCTGCCATGCCGAAGCTGACTTCTTCACGCGTGAGGCGGGACATGCCGGCCGGGTTGCCGAAGAGGGTGGTGGCGTCGTCGGCGGAAGATGAGCGGCCTGCGAAGGAGGTGCCCATGCCGCTGATGCTTTGCTCGTTGAGGGCGAAACCGGCTGCCATTGCCTGGCTGGACAAGGCGCCTACGGCTACCGCGAGTGCGGTCTTCAACCATGTTGTTTTCATTGTTGTACTACTCCGGGATAAAAGCGTGTCGGAACCTAGCAACTTTCTCGGACAGGTAGCAAGACAATGAATTGCAATTTTTCGTAAAGATGGCGACTAACGGTTGTGAAAACAAATGTAACTTCGGCAAAACCGCAGAGGCGTATTATGACTCGTCAGCCACGCCGCGCCTGTGGCGCCGCGTGGGGATCGGACTCAGGCGCGAGGCCGCCGGGTGTCGGTGATCCACTCGCTCCAGGAGCCGGGATAGAGCGTCACCAGCGGATAGCCAGCCAGACACAGGGCAAACAGGTTGTGGCAGGCGGTCACGCCGGAGCCACAGTAGGCGACGGTGCGCTGGGGTGGCTTGTTGCCCAGCAGCGGTTCGAAGCGCCTGCGCAGCTGTTCGACCGGGAGAAACCGGCCGTCGCCGCTGAGATTCTCGGTGAACGGAACGCAAGTGGCATTGGGGATATGCCCGGCGATCGGATCGATGGGTTCGACTTCGCCGAGAAAGCGGGGCAGCGCGCGGGCGTCGAGCAGCGCCAGTTGCGGATCGTCGAGGCGCTCCTGAAGCGCGGAGGCATCGATGATCAGGCTGCTGTCGGCGCACCCGCTGAAGGTGCCTGGCTCACTATCGGGGATCGCTTCGTCCATCGGTAGACCGGCTTCGCGCCACGCCTTGAGGCCGCCATCGAGAAGGTAGATGCCGTCGCGTTTACCGAGCCAGAGCAGCAGCCACCATGCCCGTGCGGCAAAGGCGCCGGGGCCGTCGTCGTACAGCACCACGTCGCTGTCGTCATCGAGGCCCCATTGGCGAAAGCGCGCTGCCAGCCGCTCCGGATCCGGCAGTGGGTGCCGGCCGGTGACACCAGGGGTGACCGGGCCTGATAGGTCCTTTTCCAGGTCGGCGAACCGGGCGCCGGGAACATGGCCCTGGCGGTAGCTGCGCTCGCCGTAGGTGGAATCTTCCAGGGCGAAGCGGCAATCGAGAATGCGCAGCGCGGGATCGTCCAGGCGCCGGGCCAGTTGCTCGGCTGTGATGAGTTGTGCAAGTGGCATTGTACGCCTCCGGGGAAACATCGCTAAACACTACCAGCGTGCGCGCCGGCCATGAATGCCCGGCCGGTCGGATGCTCGATATATACTGCGCGCCTCGTTCGGCCGCGCGCCGGTCGTCAGCCGAAAAGGAGGCCGTGTGGCCATCGAAACTCAATGGGTCGTGGATGATGCACATCTGGCCCGCCTCTGCGCCGAATGGCGCCAACTGCCATTTGTGGCGGTGGACACCGAATTCATGAGGGTGGACACCTTTTATCCCATCGCCGGGCTGGTGCAGGTGGGTGACGGGCGGCGCGCCTATCTGATCGACCCGCTGGCGGTGCGCGATTGGCGTCCGTTTGCCACACTGCTGGACGATGCTGCTGTGGTAAAGGTGCTGCATGCCTGCAGCGAGGACCTCGAAGTGCTGCTGCGCCTGACCGGCAGTCTGCCGCAGCCGCTGTTCGATACCCAGTTGGCCGCCGGCTACCTGAATATCGGCTTTTCCATGGGCTATTCGCGGCTGGTCCAGGCCGTGCTTGGCATCGAACTGCCCAAGGGCGAAACGCGCTCGGACTGGCTGCAGCGGCCGCTGAGCGAGATGCAGGTGCGTTACGCCGCCGAGGATGCGCAGCACCTGGCCGAACTCTACGAAGCGCTGCTGCCGAAGCTGTCGGACGACAAGCGAGCCTGGGTGCTGGAGGACGGTGCCGAGCTGGTCGCCAACCTGCAGCGCGAATCCGACCCGGAGGAGGCCTATCGAGAGGTCAAGCAGGCCTGGCGCCTCAAGCCTCAACAGCTGGCCGTGCTCAAGGTGCTGACCGCCTGGCGTGAGCGCCAGGCCCGGGCGCGCAACCAGCCGCGCAATCGCGTGTTGCGCGAGGCCAGTCTGTGGCCGCTGGCGCGTACCCAGCCGCGCGATCTAGTTACGCTGGCGCGCATCGATGAGATGCATCCGCGCACCGTACGCCAGGATGGTGAAGCCTTGCTGGCGATGATCCGCGAGGCCGCCGCGACGCCCGAACAGGATTGGCCGGCGGCGCTGCCGGAGCCGTTGCCGCTGGAAGTTTCCGGCGCGTTGAAGAAGTTGCGGGCGGTCGGCCAGCGCGAGGCGAAGGCGCTGGATATCGCGCCGGAGCTGATGCTGCGCAAGAAGACCCTGGAGGCACTGCTGAAAAGCGGTTACCCCGACGGCCCTTATCAACTGCCCGATTCGCTGCGCGGCTGGCGCCGCGAGCGGATGGGGCAGGCCCTGCTGGATGTTCTGGAAAAACGCTCATGAAACTCATCTGTTCCATTTACAAGAGCCCCCGCAAGGACGGCATGTACCTCTACGTCGACAAGCGCGATGCGCTCAAGCGCGTGCCCGAGGGCTTGCTCGCCGCATTCGGCGCGCCGCAGCTGGCATTCGAGCTGGTCCTCACCCCGGAGCGCCAGCTGGCGCGCGAGGACATCAACAAGGTGCTCGCCAACATCGAGGCGCAGGGCTATCACCTGCAGATGCCGCCGGCCGAGGACGAGTACATCGAGCACCTTCCCGAGGAACTGCTGCGCATGAACGATCCCATGTGAAGGTGCCCAGCCAGGCATGACCGGGGACAAGGTCGTGCCGGCGGATCGGACTATTCTGAAGTCGTCCGCACATGCATAGGGAGACGGCTCATGAAAACGCGTTCCTGGGTACTCGGTTCGATCCTTGCCGGTCTGGCGATGTCTGCCAGCGCGCAGCCGGCGCCGGCCTACGACAACGAAGCCTGGCAGCAGCACTGGCAGAAGATGCAGGAATATCGTCAGGCCTGGCAGGCCGCGAAGACGCCGGAAGAGCGGCAGAAGCTGCGGGACGAACACTGGCAGAGCATGCAGTCGACCATGGGCGCCATGGGAGGCTGCCCGATGGGCGGCCCGGGTGCCGGCATGGGCAAACAGGGCGGCAAGCCAATGCAGGGGGCAAGGGGCGGCGGCCGCATGATGGCGGCACCGTCCAAGGAAATGCTCGACATGCGCATCCAGCACATGGAGCAGATGCTCGAGCAGATGCGCAGCCATCGCGACATGCTCGACAAGCAGTAATCCGCCGCGTGGCTGCCTGCCGCTCCGGCCGGCGGCCACGGCTCAGACCTTGATCCGCCTGCCGGCTATTGGCCGGATATCCTGCAGTGGCTAGACTTGCCGCTTTTTCCCGGTAGTGACAGAGAGATGGCGGCCAAAGTCGAACCCTTCTGGAAGCGCAAGACTCTCGCCGAGCTCGATTCGGCCGAGTGGGAGTCGCTATGCGACGGCTGCGGCCTTTGCTGCCTGCAGAAGCTCGAGGATGAGGAAGATGGCGCCGTGTACTACACGCGCATCGCCTGCCGCTTGCTCGATCTGAAGACCTGTCAATGCAGCGATTACCCCAATCGGCGCGCCAGCGTACCGGACTGCATTCAGCTCAATGCCCAGGACGCCGCACAGTTCAAGTGGCTTCCGCCCACCTGCGCCTACCGCCTGGTGGCCGAGCGCAAGGACCTGCCGCTCTGGCACCATCTGGTCTGTGGCGACCGCGAGGCGGTACACGTCGAGCGCATTTCCCAGGCCGGCAGGATGCTCGCCGAAGGCAGCGTTGCCGAGGAGCATTGGGAAGACCACCTGATTTTCCGTGCTGGTTGAATCTAAGCGCCGATTGCATCGTCTCAAGATCAGCACACCCCTCGCGTTATCCGATCCGTGGAGTTCTCTTCGATGCTTGCTCGACTGCTGTCGCTGTTCGCTCTCGTTCTTTTCGTCGTCGGCCCGGCACAGGCGGCCAAGCGGGTCGATCTTGACTATCACGTGCGCTTCCTCCCGGCGGAAGATCAGGCAGTGGTGCAGCTGATCCTGGAGAAGGGCGAGGCGGTCCGCAGCCTGCAGTTCAACCTGGGCGACGAGGGTTACTACAGCGACTTCCAGGCGGACGGCGAATGGCAGCAGGAGTCGCCGGCACTGGGCACCTGGCGACCTGCCTCCGGCAAGGCGACCCTTAGCTATCGCGTTCGCATCAGCCATCCCCGTGACAACGGGCGCTTCGATGCACGGATGACGCCCGATTGGGCGCTGTTCCGCGGCGATGATCTGGTGCCGCCGGCGCGGCTGGATCAGGTCGATGGCGTGAGCTTGGTGTCACGCATCAGCTTCGAGCTGCCGGAAGGCTGGAAGAGCATCGAAACCGGCTGGCCGCGGATCGGCAACAACCGCTTTCGCGTGGACAACCGCGAGCGTCTGTTCGATCGCCCGACCGGCTGGATGCTGGCCGGCAAACTGGGCACCCGTCGCGCCAAGCTTGGCGAAACCGAGGTCACCGTCGCAGCGCCGGTAGGCGAGGGCGTGCGGCGGATGGACATCCTGACCATGCTTACCTTCGTCTGGCCGCAGGTGCAGAACGTCTTTCCCCGCGATCCGGCAAAGCTGCTGATCGTCGGCGCCGGCGATCCCATGTGGCGCGGTGGGCTGTCCGGACCCAATTCCCTGTACATGCATGCCGACCGCCCGCTGGTCAGCGAGAACGGCACAAGCTCGCTGGTGCATGAGCTGGTGCATGTGTTCAGCCGCATCAAGGACACCGATCGCAGCGACTGGATCAGCGAAGGGCTGGCCGAATACTACGCCATCGAACTGGTGCGCCGTGCCGGAGGGATGAGCGAGGATCGTTATCAGGCGGTTCGGGAGCATCTGATCAAATGGAGTCGCAAGGTCGATAGCCTGCGCACCGAGCATTCCACCGGCCCGATTACCGCGCGCGCCGTGTTGCTGTTGCAGGATCTGGACAAGGAAATCCGCCAGCGCAGCAAGGGGCGGCATTCGCTGGACGATGTCGCGCGCGGCCTGATGCGCATGGATACCGTCAGCACGGACGACTTCATCACCATAACCGAAACGCTGCTCGCCGGCGGCTCGAAGGCGCTCAACACCCGACTGCTGCGCTGAGTCCGAATCGCCAGGGTCGGCCCGCCCCATGAGGAGACTTCTGTGACCATCATCGATCTTCGCAGCGACACCGTCACTCAGCCCTCCAGCGCAATGCGTGAAGTGATGTGTTGTGCTGCGAGCGGGGTGACGAGTACATCGTTGGCCAGCAGGCGCACACCTACAAATACGAAGGCGGCGGAGCAGCGGTGCTGGGCTCGATTCAGCCGCAGCCGATCGAAATGGAGGCGGACGGGACGCTGGACCTTGCCCGCGTCGAAGCGGCGATCAAGCCGGACAACTTCCACTTCGCCCGTAGCCGTCTGCTGACGCTGGAAAACACCATGCAGGGCAAGGTGCTGCCGCTGGACTATCTTGCCGCGGCTCGCGACTTCACGCGCCGGCACGGCCTGGCGTTGCATCTGGATGGTGCCCGGCTGTTCAATGCGGCGGTAAGGCTCGGTTGCGATGCCCAAGAGATCACCCGGCATTTCGATACGGTTTCGGTGTGTCTGTCCAAGGGGCTCGGTGCGCCGGTGGGGTCGGTGCTCTGCGGTGGCGAGGCATTCATCGGCAAGGCGCGGCGCCTGCGCAAGATGGTCGGCGGTGGCATGCGCCAGGCTGGCGTGCTCGCCGCCGCCGGGCTCTACGCGCTGGAGCACAACGTCGCTCGGCTCGCCGAGGATCATCGTCGAGCCCAGTGGCTCGGAAAGGAGCTGGCCGCGCTTGGCTTCGCTGTCGAGCCCGTGCAAACCAACATGGTTTATGTGACGGTGGGTGACAGGGCTTCGGCATTGGCGGAGTTCTGTTCGACGCGTGGCATCCGGCTGACCCCTTCGCCACGGCTGCGTCTGGTGACCCATCTCGACGTGCACGACGAGCACCTGCCGATGGTGGTACGTGCCTTCGCCGAATTCGCCGGGAACATGAGCGGCAATTGACGTCGAATTGCTTGATTCAATCGCCTTTATCCCCTATACCCGGCGCGCAGGCCCGATATAATGCGGCCCTTTGCCGGCTATCCGTTGGATAGTTGCGAACCGGCTTTCGGTGGTCCCGCCTCGCCGTGTCGTTTTGCAGCCGTTCGGCCGCAGTCCTCTGGAAGAAATCTATGAAAAGCGCAGAAATCCGTGAAGCCTTCCTCCGCTTCTTCGAAGAGAAGGGCCACACTCGCGTGGCCTCCAGTTCGCTGATTCCGGCGAACGACCCGACCCTGCTGTTCACCAACGCCGGCATGAACCAGTTCAAGGACTGCTTTCTCGGCCTGGAGAAGCGCGCCTATACCCGTGCCACCACCAGCCAGAAGTGCGTACGTGCCGGCGGCAAGCACAACGACCTGGAAAACGTCGGCTACACCGCGCGTCACCACACCTTCTTCGAGATGCTCGGCAATTTCAGCTTCGGCGATTATTTCAAGCGCGACGCGATTCACTACGCCTGGGAGTTTCTGACCAGCGACAAGTGGCTGAACCTGCCCAAGGAGAAGCTCTGGGTCACGGTCTATGCCACCGATGACGAGGCCTACGACATCTGGACCAAGGAAGTCGGCGTGCCGGCCGAGCGCATGGTGCGCATCGGTGACAACAAGGGCGCGCCCTACGCTTCGGACAACTTCTGGGCGATGGGCGATACCGGCCCTTGCGGTCCCTGCACCGAGATCTTCTTCGACCACGGCGAACACATCTGGGGCGGCCCGCCCGGTTCGCCAGAGGAAGACGGCGACCGCTACATCGAGATCTGGAACAACGTGTTCATGCAGTTCAACCGCACCGCGGACGGTGTACTGCACCCGTTGCCGGCACCGAGCGTCGACACCGGCATGGGCCTGGAGCGCATCAGCGCCGTGCTCCAGCACGTCAATTCGAACTATGAAATCGATCTGTTCCAGAGCCTGCTGAACGCGGCGGCGGACGCCATCGGCTGCGCCAACGAAGGCCAGGCTTCGCTGAAGGTCGTTGCCGACCATATCCGTTCCTGCGGCTTCCTCATCGCCGATGGCGTGACGCCGTCCAACGAAGGCCGTGGCTACGTGCTGCGCCGCATCATTCGCCGCGCCTGCCGCCATGGCAACAAGCTCGGCGCCAAGGGCAGCTTCTTCCATCGCATCGTCGCCGCGCTGGTCGCGGAGATGGGCGACGCCTTCCCCGAACTCAAGCAACAGCAGGCGCATATCGAGCGCGTGCTGAAGAACGAGGAAGAGCAATTCGCCAAGACCCTGGAGCAGGGGCTGAAGATCCTAGAGCAGGATCTGGCCGGGCTTGCCGGTAGCGTCATCCCCGGCGAGGTGGTGTTCAAGCTGTACGACACTTACGGCTTCCCGGTCGATCTGACCGGTGACATCGCACGCGAGCGTAATCTGACTCTGGATGAAGAGGGCTTCGAGCGCGAGATGCAGGCCCAGCGCGAGCGTGCCCGCTCGGCGAGCGCCTTCGGCATGGACTACAACAGCCTGGTCAAGGTGGAAGGCGAGACGCGCTTTATCGGTTACCAGGGCACGTCGGGCAGCGGCAAGGTTCTGGCGCTGTTCAAGCAAGGCATGCTGGTCGATAGTCTGAGCGCTGGCGAGGAGGGCGTCGTGGTGCTCGATCAGACGCCGTTCTACGCCGAGTCCGGCGGGCAGATCGGTGACTGCGGCTACCTCGAGGCACAGGGTCTGCGCTTCGATGTGCGCGACACCAGCAAGGCTGGTGGCGCATTCCTGCATCACGGAATCGTCGACAGCGGCACGCTGACCACCGGCGCGCAGGTCGAGGCGACGGTCGACGCTTCAGTGCGGCAGGCTACGGCGCTCAACCACTCGGCGACCCACCTGCTGCATGCTGCGTTGCGTGAAATTCTCGGTGAGCACGTGAGCCAGAAGGGCTCCTTGGTGGACAGTCAGCGCCTGCGCTTCGACTTCAGCCACTTCGAAGCGATCAAACCGGAGCAGCTCCGCGCACTGGAGGATCGCGTCAATGCCGAGATCCGCCGCAACTCGGCGGTGGAGATCGAGGAAACCGATATCGATACCGCCAAGGCCAAGGGCGCAATGGCGCTATTCGGCGAGAAGTATGGCGACACCGTTCGGGTGCTGACCATGGGTGGCGGTTTTTCCGTCGAGCTGTGCGGTGGTACCCACGTGAACCGCACCGGCGACATCGGCCTGTTCAAGATCACCAGCGAAGGCGGCGTGGCCGCTGGCGTGCGGCGGATCGAAGCGGTAACTGGCGCACCGGCGCTGGCCTACCTCAATGACGCCGAGGAACAGCTGAAGGAGGCGGCCAGCCTGGTCAAGGGCAGCCGCGAGAATCTGTTGGACAAGCTCGGTGGCCTCCTGGAGCGCAACCGTCAGCTGGAGAAGGAGCTCGAGCAGCTCAAGGCCAAGGCCGCCAGCGCTGCAGGTAATGACCTGGCGGCATCGGCGGTTGAGGTGAACGGCATCCGCGTGCTGGCGGCGCGTCAGGATGGGCTCGACGGCAAGGCGTTGCTGGCGCTGGTCGACCAGCTGAAGAACAAATTGGGCAGTGCGGTCATTCTGCTGGGTGGGGTTCAGGACGATAAGGTCGTCCTGGTTGCCGGCGTGACGCAGGACCTGACCTCGCGCCTGAAGGCCGGGGATCTGATGAGGCAGGCCGCTGCCGCGGTAGGCGGCAAGGGCGGTGGTCGCCCGGATATGGCCCAGGGCGGCGGTACCGATGCCGCCAAGCTGGACGAGGCGTTGGCCTTGGCCCTGCCGTTTGCTCAGCAGGCACTTTGATTAAGTTGCCGGAGGCGCCTCCGGCATCTGCAGGTTGTTTGTTTAATGAATGCCCTTTGCGGGCTCTAGGCGGCTAACAATGGCTTTGATCGTACAGAAGTTTGGGGGCACCTCGGTCGGCACCGTCGAGCGAATCGAGCAGGTGGCCGAAAAGGTCAAGAAATTCCGCGACGGTGGCGATGACATTGTCGTGGTCGTCTCGGCAATGAGCGGCGAAACCAACCGTCTGATCGATCTGGCCAAGCAGATCAGCGAGCAGCCGGTTCCGCGCGAGCTGGACGTCATGGTGTCCACGGGCGAGCAGGTGACGATCGCCCTGCTGGCCATGGCGCTGATCAAGCGCGGCGTTCCGGCGCTGTCCTACACTGGCAATCAGGTCCGTATCCTCACTGATAGCGCCCACACGAAGGCGCGCATCCTGCAGATCGATGCGCAGCGCATCCAGCGCGACATCAAGGCGGGGCGTGTCGTCGTTGTGGCTGGCTTCCAGGGTGTGGACGAGAAGGGCAACATCACCACGCTGGGGCGCGGTGGCTCCGACACCACCGGCGTGGCGTTGGCGGCAGCGTTGAAGGCCGATGAATGCCAGATCTACACCGATGTGGATGGCGTCTATACCACCGACCCGCGCGTCGTTGCCAAGGCCCAGCGTCTGGACAAGATCACCTTCGAGGAAATGCTGGAAATGGCCAGCCTTGGCTCCAAGGTGTTGCAAATCCGCGCGGTTGAGTTCGCCGGCAAGTACAGTGTCCCGCTGCGTGTACTGCACAGCTTTCAGGAGGGTCCGGGTACCCTCATTACCCTTGATGAAGAGGAATCCATGGAACAGCCCATCATTTCCGGCATCGCCTTCAATCGTGACGAGGCCAAGCTGACCATCCGTGGGGTGCCGGACACGCCCGGCGTAGCGTTCAAGATTCTCGGGCCGATCAGCGCCGCGAATGTGGAAGTGGACATGATCGTGCAGAACGTCGCGCACGATAACACCACCGATTTCACGTTCACCGTGCACCGCAACGACTACAACAATGCGCTTCAGGTGCTGCAAGGGATTGCCGCCGAGATGGGCGCCCGGGAAGTCATCGGTGACACCAACATCGCCAAGGTGTCTATCGTCGGCGTCGGTATGCGTTCGCACGCGGGCGTCGCCAGCCGGATGTTCGAGGCGCTGGCCAAGGAAAACATCAATATCCAGATGATTTCGACGTCCGAAATCAAAGTTTCGGTTGTCATTGAAGAGAAGTATCTGGAACTTGCAGTACGTGCGTTGCACACCGCATTTGAGTTGGATGCGCCGGCTGGCAATACTGCGGAGTGATTCGCAGAAGGCGCGCTAGTCCGCGCCTTCTGTCGTATTGGGCCGTGCTAAAAGGAACTTTAGGCTCCCGAGCGCGGGTCAATACCTGGTGAAAGGCTCTAGCTTCATGTTTTACGGGACATTTTCCGTATTTATCTTTGCAGACTGTTTACTGAACTGAATCCGTTTAAGGAGAAAGGAATGCTGATTCTGACTCGCCGGGTAGGAGAAACCCTGATGGTGGGTGACGATGTGACTGTCACTGTGTTGGGTGTGAAAGGAAACCAGGTACGTATCGGCGTCAATGCGCCCAAGGAGGTGGCGGTGCATCGCGAGGAGATTTACCAGCGGATCCAGAAAGAGAAGGATCAGGAACCAAGCCACTAATTTTTCTGTAATTTTTGGCTTTGCAAACGGGGTAAAGATGGGTATGATGCGCCCCGTGTTGCGGAGAGGTGGCCGAGTGGCCGAAGGCGCTCCCCTGCTAAGGGAGTACACCTCAAAAGGGTGTCGGGGGTTCGAATCCCCCCTTCTCCGCCATTTCGCGTTCTAGGGTTTTGATTCTTGCGTCAGCCTGCTTTCAGATGGAAAGCGCCACGGCAAAGTGCTTGACCATCATTGTTTACTCCCTATAATGCGCACGCTCAGCGCACTCATAGCTCAGCTGGATAGAGTACTCGGCTACGAACCGAGCGGTCGGAGGTTCGAATCCTCCTGAGTGCGCCATATTCGAATGACTGGCATCTTGCGAGTCGCTCGGGCAACCAGCAGTGATCTGGTTTATCAAGCACTTACGCACTCATAGCTCAGCTGGATAGAGTACTCGGCTACGAACCGAGCGGTCGGAGGTTCGAATCCTCCTGAGTGCGCCAATCAAGAGAAGGGCCTGCTGCGATGCAGGCCCTTTTTCGTTTTGGCGTGCTAGCGCTTGCCCAGCACGCAGCCGTGTTCATCGAAGCTGACCGTGCGTACCTGCCCCTTGCCGTCCCGAAAGCGCAGGCGGTCTCTGCCGTTGGTGCTTGTGGTGCTTTCCGGTCGGCCCAGCGCGCTTTCCACGTCGCTGCGTGTCATCCCCGCACGAATGCTCTTGCTGATGATCGCGCTGCGCCGCTCGCTGCCGGTCACCCTGTTGCCGCACCCGTCGTCTTTCTCGGCAACTACCGCCACGTCGTTGCCGACCTTGCGCCCGTGATTCGTACTGCTGGCAGTCGTGGCCATGCGCACGGTCTCGTCGGAGCTGGGCTTCGGGTTGACCGCCTGTTGTCGCTCGCTGCTCTGGTCCGTGGGGCAGCCCTGCTGACTGAAAGTTACGTGCCCCGCGGTATCGATGCAGCGAAACACGCTTGCGGAAAACGCCGGATTCGCCAGCAAAAGCAGGCCAGTGCAGATCACCCACATTTTCATTGTCGTCCTCCTTGACTGAACAAGCGCCTTGCAGGCTACTCAATAAAAGCTGTCCGTACATCCGTGTCTCATTGCGCCGTGAAGGCGTCGACAGAAAAGTCGGCGTCCATGCTGCTGACGTGTCTGTGTGCAAGTTGCCCGAAAGGGCTGTACTTGAGCACGTCCGGCGCGCCGCGGCGATGGTATGATTGCCGCATCTGCCCCTATGGGTCTGTGGAACAACCTTTCCTTATGGACTTACCCAGTAGCCATTCAAGTTTCCCGCTTGCCAATCACGTGAAGATTGATTGATTCCCCCGGCGCGCTCCCGGCCGGGGGTGGAGTGCGCCATGACAGAAGTAGAAGCAAAAAAGCCACAAGAGACCTTGCAGGACCGCCTGGCGCAGGTGGTCGAACTGCTGCAACGCCATCGCCTCGGTGAGGATGGCGAATACCGGCAGGACAATCTGCAGGTCGAGCCCGCCGAGAATTATGATCAGGGGCAGTTCCTTGCCGAGCTGCAACGCAAGCTCGACGAGCTGCACCCTGCGGACGTCGCCCACATCCTGGAAGCATTGCCGCTCGAAGAGCGCCTGACCGTCTGGCAGCTGGTCAAGGCCGAGCGCGATGGCGACATTCTGCTCGAGGTCTCCGATGCGGTGCGGGAGACGCTGATCGCCGACATGGACGATCACGAACTGCTCGCCGCGGCCAAGGAGATGGACGCCGACGAGCTGGCCGACCTGGCCCCTGAACTGCCCCGTGATGTCGTTCATGAGCTGATGGAGAGCTTGGACGCCCAGCAGCGCGAGCGTGTGCGCTCGGCTTTGTCGTACGAGGAGGATCAGGTTGGCGCGCTGATGGACTTCGAGATGGTGACCATCCGCGAAGATGTCAGCCTGGAAGTCGTGCTGCGCTACCTGCGGCGGCTCAAGGAGCTACCCGGTCACACCGACAAGCTGTTCGTGGTCGATTACGACGGTGTGCTCAAAGGTGTGCTGCCGATCAAGCGGCTCCTGGTCAACGATCCGGACAAGCAGGTCGCCGAGGTAATGGCCAGCGACCCGGTCACCTTCCATCCTGACGAAGACGCCTACGAGGCGGCTCAGGCGTTCGAGCGCTACGACCTGGTTTCGACACCGGTCGTCGACAAGGGAGGCAAGCTGATCGGGCGCCTGACCATCGACGAGATGGTCGACCTGATCCGCGAGGAGAGCGAAAGCGAAGTCCTCAACATGGCCGGTCTGCGCGAGGAGGAAGACATCTTCGCTTCGGTCTGGAAGTCCGTGCGCAACCGTTGGGCCTGGCTGGCGGTTAACCTGGTCACCGCATTCGTCGCTTCGCGAGTGATCGGCTTGTTCGATGGCTCGATCGAGAAGCTGGTGGCGCTGGCTGCGCTGATGCCAATTGTCGCAGGTATCGGCGGCAACTCCGGCAACCAGACGATCACCATGATCGTACGCGCCATGGCGCTGGATCAGGTGGGCACTGGGAACACCGTACGCCTGTTGCGCAAGGAGGTCGGGGTCGGTCTGGTCAATGGTCTGGTGTGGGGTGGCGTGATAGGCGCGGTGGCCTGGTGGCTTTACGGTAGCTGGTCTCTGGGTGTCGTGATGACGGCTGCGATGACCTTGAATCTGCTGCTCGCGGCGCTGATGGGTGTGCTGATTCCGATGACGCTGGTGCGGCTGGGGCGCGATCCGGCGATGGGGGCCAGCGTGATGATCACGGCCATGACCGACAGTGGCGGTTTCTTCATTTTCCTCGGATTGGCGACAATTTTTCTGCTGTAGCGGCGCTTTTCGCGTCGTGTTGGGGTTTGCCTTGTTTCGTTGTTTCGGGCTAAGGTTCGGCCGTTTCGCGTGTCGCGGAACGTGTCCGAACTAACGCAGCGAATAACAAGCAGCTTGAGCTGCTGACAAGGGAACTCCCGATGACCCCCAGCCAACTCCTGCTCGAAGGCGTCGAACTCATGCTGTTCGGCATCGGTTTCGTCTTCGCATTCCTCGTTCTGTTGATCCTTTGCATTCGCCTGATGTCGTATCTGACCGGTCGCTTCGTAAGTGCACCGGCGCCTCAGGCTGCGCCTGCACCGCATGTCGGTGCTGAAACAGACGCGGACATTCTTGCAGCCATCCAGGCCGCGATTCATCAACACCGCGCGCGCCGCGGTTGACTCTGGAAAGGGAGTTCCTTCCATGACAGTTGCTAAAAAGCCGCTCGGTATCACCGATGTGGTGCTGCGTGATGCCCATCAGTCCATTCTGGCCACCCGCGTCCGGCTAGAGGACATGTTGCCGATAGCCGCCAAGCTCGATCAGGTCGGGTTCTGGTCGGTTGAGAGCTGGGGTGGAGCGACGTTCGATGCCTGTATCCGCTACCTCGGCGAGGATCCGTGGGAGCGCATCCGTGAGTTGAAGAAAGCCATGCCCAACACGCGCCAGCAAATGCTGTTGCGTGGGCAGAACCTGCTGGGCTATCGCCACTATGCCGACGATGTGGTGGAGAAGTTTGTCGAGCGCGCTGCGGTCAACGGCGTCGACGTGTTCCGCGTGTTCGATGCGATGAACGATCCGCGTAATCTGGAAACGGCACTGCGTGCGGTGAAGCAGCACGGCAAGCACGCCCAGGGCACCATTTCCTACACCACCAGCCCGGTGCACACCCTGGAGATGTGGGTCGATCTGGCGAAGCAGATCGAAGATATGGGCGCCGACTCCGTGGCGATCAAGGACATGGCCGGCATCCTCACCCCCTATACGGCGTTCGAACTGGTCTCGCGCCTGAAGGCCAGCCTGGCTATCCCGATCCATATGCAGTGCCACGCCACTGCCGGCTTGTCCTCGGTGGCTATTCTCAAGGCGGTGGAAGCCGGTATCGACAATGTCGACACTGCCATCTCCTCGCTGTCGATGACTTATGGTCATTCGCCGACCGAGTCGGTGGTGGCCATGTTCCAGGGTACCGAGCGCGACACCGGACTGGACCTGGAGCTGCTGGAAGAGATTGCCGCCTACTTTCGAGAGGTGCGCAAGAAATACGCGAAGTTCGAGGGCAACCTCAAAGGCGTCGATTCGCGCATCCTGGTCGCCCAGGTGCCGGGCGGCATGCTCACCAACATGGAAAGCCAGCTCAAGGAGCAGGGCGCCCAGGACAAGTTCGATCAGGTGCTGGCTGAGATTCCGCGCGTGCGCGAGGATCTGGGCTTCATCCCGCTGGTAACCCCGACCTCGCAGATCGTTGGCACCCAGGCGGTGATCAACGTGCTCACCGGTGAGCGCTACAAGTCCATCACCAAGGAAACTGCCGGTGTACTCAAGGGCGAGTACGGCGCAGCGCCTGCTCCTTTCAACGCCGAATTGCAGGCGCGCGTGCTCGACGGCGCAGAGGTCATCACTTGCCGTCCCGCGGACCTTTTGCAGCCGGAGATGCAGCGGTTGACGGCCGAGCTCGAAGGGTTGGCCCGCGAGAAGAACATCAAGCTGGCCGAGGATGTCATCGACGATGTCCTGACCTATGCATTGTTCCCGCAGATTGGTCTTAAGTTCCTCGAGAATCGCGGCAATCCCTCGGCGTTCGAGCCGGCACCCACCGGCAGCGAGCTGCCGGCGCGCGAGCCGGGCAAGCCCGAGGTGTACACCGTCGAGGTCAATGGCAAGTCGTTCGTCGTGCAGGTCAACGAGGGGGGCGACATCGAAGGCATCAAGCCGCTCGGTGCGGATCCTGCGACCAGCGCCGCCAGTGCCGGTTCGACTGCAGCAGCCGTTCCGGCTGGTGGCGAGCCGCAGGCAGCACCGCTGGCGGGCAACATATTCAAGGTATTGGTGCAGCCTGGGCAGCTCGTTCAGGAGGGTGACCTGGTGGTGATTCTCGAGGCCATGAAAATGGAAACCGAGATCCGTGCGTTCAAGGCCGGTACCGTTGCCTCGGTCAACGTCAAGGTTGGCGACGCGGTTTCGGTCGGCGACAGCTTGTTGAGCATCGCTTAAGGGGAGTCGCATGGATAAGTTGCTCAAGCTGTGGCAGGGAACCGGTCTTTATCACCTCGAGCCCGGGCAGGCGTTGATGATCCTCGTCTGCCTGGGGCTGATCTATCTGGCGATCCGCAAGGGTTTTGAGCCGCTGTTGCTGATTCCGATCGGTTTCGGCGGCATCCTGGCGAACATCCCGGTGGCGAACATGGGTGAGGAAGCTGGCATCTTGCACCTGTTCTATGAGGTCGGCCTGCCGACCAGCGTGTTTCCGCTGCTGATCTTCATGGGTGTCGGAGCAATGACCGATTTCGGTCCGATGCTGGCCAATCCGAAGACGCTGTTGCTCGGGGCGGCAGCCCAGTTCGGTATCTTCGCCACCCTGCTCGGTGCGCTGGCGCTGACTGCGCTGGGAATCCCGGGAATGGAGTTCACGCTGCGTGAGGCGGCCTCCATCGCGATCATCGGCGGTGCGGATGGTCCGACGTCGATCTTCGTGACCTCCAAGCTTGCGCCTGAACTGTTGGGGCCGATTGCCGTGGCGGCTTATTCCTACATGGCGCTGGTTCCGCTGATACAACCTCCGATCATGCGTGCGCTGACCACCAAGGAAGAGCGTGCCATCGTCATGATGCAGCTGCGCCATGTCAGCCAGGCGGAGAAAATCGTTTTTCCGTTGGTCCTCTGCATTCTGGTTGGCTTGTTGCTGCCGGATGCGGCGCCCCTGGTGGGCATGTTCGCTTTCGGCAACCTGCTGCGCGAATGCGGCGTTGTGGATCGTCTGGCCGATACGTCGCGCAACGCGCTGATCAATATCGTCACCATTGCGCTGGGCCTGACGGTGGGTTCGAAGCTGTCGTCCGAGGCGTTTCTGCAAATGAAGACGCTGGGGATTCTGGTCTTGGGGATGGTGGCCTTCTGTGGCGGTACGGCGGCGGGCATTTTCATGGCCAAGGTGATGAATCGCTTCAGCCAGAACAAAATCAACCCGCTCATCGGTTCCGCCGGTGTTTCGGCCGTGCCGATGGCGGCGCGCGTTTCGAATAAGGTTGGTCTGGAGGCTAATCCGCAGAACTTCCTGTTGATGCATGCCATGGGGCCAAACGTGGCGGGCGTCATTGGCTCTGCGGTAGCCGCAGGCGTGCTCCTCAACTTCGTCGGCTAGCGCCGCGTGTCCTGTCTTCCTCAGGCGGCCTCTTTCGGAGGTGCGTCTGAGGTGACCATGTTCACCTCTTTCCCTTCCGATCAAGCAAGTCGAATGGTCAGTGTCCGCCCGATGCGCGGTCGCTGATGGCGGCGCCTGGGTCAGTGCTTTTCATCGGGCATTGCCATCATGCAAGCGGTGGCTTCGTGCTAAGCGGCTTGGTTGGCTGGGGAGGCAGGCAGATAGAAAGGGTGCGGCGGGATGGAGGGGAGGGTGCTGGCCAGGTGAGGTCGTGGATGCATGGACAGGGGCGTGTCACGCCCCTGTCCAGTTGCTGTCAGTCTTCCTTAACGAGCTCGGTATCCTGAGCGATCAGCGCGATCAAGGCGTTCTGCTGTCGGTGAGCCAGCTGACGGAAACGCTGGAGCAGCTCTCGTTCATGCAGTGACAGCTCAGGGCTGTCCAAACGCATGCTCAGATCGTCGTCCAGAGCGCCTTCCTGCAGCAGGCTTTGCTCCAGGCGGGCGATGATTTCCGAGTTCATGCTGCGGTGATGATTACGCGCTACCTCAGCGATGCGTTCGCGCATGCCATCGGGAAGCCGAACCACGAATTTGTCAGCCGTGCGGCTGGAATAAACTGCCTGTTTCATAGGGCGCATAATTAACCGGTTAGTCAGGTGGGCGTGCTGGCGTATTGCCGGGGTAGTCACCGGTCTGACAACCACCAGTACTCGCTGTTCCGTCGACCAAGGGAAAAAATAGAAGACGGCTTCATGGCGCCAATTGTACGACGAATCGGTGATTAGTAAAGTGGTTGTGCTATCAAAGTGCCTTTACTGTGATGCAGTCCCTTTTCCACAGCGGGGATGAATCAACGCAGTACCGGATCGAACTTTATTTTGCGCCCAATCATCAGGGCTATCAGGAACAGCGTCCCAAAGACTCCGATGCCCGCCTTGCAAGCGGCAGCTAGCGTTCCCGGCTCCTGTATTTCTGAGAATGCGCCATACACACAGGCCGCGGTGAGCAGTAGGCAAGTCAATGCGAACTTGGACATGAATATCTCCTTTGCGGAACGATCCGCTCAAAATCCAATCCCTTAAAAGACCCAGCGTTGCGGCTGAGCCAATGTGCTGTCCTGGGTGGCGCTCAGGGTCGTGATCTGGGCCTTTTCAGCGAACTGCACGCGCTGAGTGGAAACTTGCGGGGTGGGCTCGTATTGATGCGCTTGCGGTTCGGCTGCTGGCATTTGCATCGCCGCCAGCGCGGCCAGTGCGAATCCAGTACTCAGGAGGGAAACCGGCTTGATCATGAGCGTCATCCTTCGCGTCACATTTGATTGCCTTTCATATTGCACGCGCTGTGCCAAGCCTGAATTGCTTTTAAGTCCTTTAAAATCAATGGCTTAGGTTGGGGTGTGTCAGAGGCGAGCTTGCGCTTTGCACGGATGCACGCCGCGACCAATGCAATTTGCATGATCACAAATCCCGGCCGAGACAGGGTTCCAGAGGTGGCGGGTGAGCAGCGTTGGCCCCACGAACGACATGACAAAGCGCATCTGGCTCGCTAACATGCCGGCCGCGCAATCAGTCCCAGTAGCTCAATTGGATAGAGCATCCCCCTCCTAAGGGGAAGGTTGTGAGTTCGAACCTCGCCTGGGACGCCAGTATTTTCGCGGCTTCCCGCTCGATCCCCAGTTTTCTGAAGTTCGCTCATGGGTGCATAGCGGGTGTAATTGTCAGCAGGCCCAGTCTGCTCATCGTTTCTCGGTGGCTCAGATTCGTCAGGCGAAACCATGTTCGATTATGCGATCCGTCTTAAAACCGACAACGCGCCAGGCGTTGCCGTGTTCTGCCGTGATCTACCGGAACTGAACAGCTACGGCGATGACGAGGCACACGCCTTGCGCGAGGCCGTTGACGCCATCGAGACGACTCTGTCCCTGTACGTTGACCAGCGCCGAGCTATTCCAGCAGCCTCTCCAGCAGAGCCTGGCGAGCACGTTGTCGTTCTGCCAGCGGTTACCGTCGCCAAGATCCACCTGTGGAACGAGATGGTCGCGCGCGGCATGCGCAAGGCCGATCTGTGCCGCTTGCTCGACCTGAAGCCAGTCACCGCCGACCGCCTTGTCGACTTCCTGCACGCCTCGAAGATTGAGCAGCTGGAGAAAGCGTTAGCTGCGGTGGGCAAACGGCTTCGGATTTCGCTAGTGGCAGCCTGACGAGCACTCAATAGAGAAGCCCCGCAATTGGCGGGGCTCGCACAGCAGATACCGACGGCTACTAGCTGAGCCGGCCGAAAGAAAAGCCAGCCACATCGCTAAGCTTCCCTCTCCACAACACACCCTTACTCAACGGCGTTTGCCCTGAGCCGGTGGCAATGGTCGCGTTTGCTAAATGAATGAAGTAGGGGCCGTCGGAATCTTCGTCGTCAGCCTTCACGACTTCTGCAAAGTCTTCAAAATACTTCGCTATCGCTTCATACATTCCTCCGTCGTCGTCATGAACCGCTGCCCTTGACCTCTCGGCAAGCGGTTCAATATATCTTTCGCCGGAGACAATCGAGCCGGACACAATGCCGCCACTAGTCTGGAGCGTAACATCCAGGCTGGCCGCTCTCTTCGCGAGGCTCACCAAGTTCTGAAGAAGCCAATCAGCTCCCCCAATTGGCGCATCAATACCCTTAACAGCAGTGCTTTCCATAATCGCCTCCTTGTTTATCGACCGGAGCCACAGGATAGCTCAGCGAGCATTACCGGTGAGTGCGCGCTAACTTGCGCGCAGCCAGGCGAATGCTGTCTGTTTGACCTGCGTCAGCAAACACCTGGAACGTGTCGCCGCCTATGTTGATATCCAGCGATCCAAGGTTGCGAGGCGATGTATCTAGGCTGGCGACAGTCCCAACCATGCCGCCATCGGCAAACCGAGGGATCGGAATGCCGCGGTTGAGTAGGTCGAGCGCGTTCTTGCCCAGCTTGCGAACCGCCGCCGCTCGGATAACGTATTCGCCGTTCGAGAGAAGCGCGGGAATGCTGTCGCTGGTACCGGTGCCGGGGCCACGAATGAGGCCACCCGAGGCGAACTTTTGCGGAGCCGGGCCGGGATCCTGCAGAGTGTAAGGGTTCAGAACGTCAATTCCGCCACCGTCGAACGTGACAGGGATAACGATTTTCTCCCCAGCCAGTTTGGTGATCTGCTCCTTCACGGCGTCGAGGCTGGCCTGGTCCATTTCCACTGACACCGGACTGTTCTTGAGCTTGTCGAGCTCGGCTTTTAGATACTGCGCGCCAGCGTGCGCTTTATCGAATGCTTCCTGCATACCGTCAAGCAACTGCGAATCGGCGGTTTCCTCAATGGTCTGTAGCTCCTTGATGAAGCCTTCAAAACCGTAAGTATTGCCGCCAGCCGCCGCCAGATCTTGCAGCATTTTGAGAGCAGCCTGGGCCTGCTGTTTCGCACCTTCAATGTCACCGGACCTCAACGACTCGCGCGCACCGACCTTCAGCGACTGAGCGGCGCCGTAGGATGGTTCGCCAGCAGCACCTGCATTAATCAAAGCCAGAGCATCAGCGTATCGCTTATAGGTGTCGAGCTGCGCCTGTTTGGCCTTTTCAAGTTCACTGGCTGCGGTCCTTTCCATCTCGACCTGACGTTTTAGCACCGCCTCGGTGCCGGCAATCACCCGCTTTTGATTCGCCTCGGTCTCGGCAACATCTTTCGCCCGCAGTATCGCCATTTCGGCCTGATGCAGGCTGAACATAGCCTCACGATGTCCGTACTGGTCAGACTCCTGTTTCTGTTCCTTCGGCCCCCAGACGAGGAAATCAAGTGCGGTATCAAGCACGGCGGGTGAGCTTAGTGTGCGAAAGGTCTCAAAGAACCGTTGAACCCATCCGGGCGACTTTGCTGAGGAAACGCTCTTGAGTCCTCGGGAAAACCGATCAAGTGAGCCAGTGGCGGTGTTGGTAGCGCCGGTAAGCTCATCGAGCTCGCTGATGATGCCAGTGAACTGATCACCAACGCCCTGTGCGGAGCCTCCAAGGTCTTTCAATGACAGGTGAAGCCGCTCGATGCTCTGAGTGGTTTCGTCGTCTAGGATGCGTCCGAGTTCGGCAGCCTGCTCACCCATCCGCTCGAGCTTTTCGCCGTTGTTCGCCAGCAGCGGGGCAAGTAGCGCGGCGTCGTTGGCAATCGCTTCTAGATAGAAGGTCATTTCGCTTTGAGAGATATTGGCTCCCTCAAGCGTTTTTACGTACAACTGGAGCGCATCGGGCCCGGACAGGTTGCGGAATTGCTCAGCGGTAACGCCAGCAGCCGGCGCAATGTTCTCGAAGAAGTCAGCCAGCGGCCCGCCGCCGGTCTGCAGGAAGTCACCGACCTTGTCCTGTACGTCCTTGAAGATGTCGCCGAGTTTGTCTTGCTCTATGCCGACAGTGCGGGCCGCATATGCCCATCGCTGAAAGGATTCGGAAGTCGTATTGGAGAGCTTGGCGAGCCTGCTCATTTCTGATACGGCGCGGGCCGACTCCGTAACCCATCTAGCAAGCACACCGCTACCGAGCGCAGCACCAATTGCTCCGCCAACTTTCTTTGCCCCTGCTACAAGGCTGTTGAAGTCTCTATCGACTTCGTTGAATGCTTTCTTCGAGTTGTTCTTGCCCTCAATTATTAGCTGAGTCTTGACGTTACTCATTGGACGGTGCCCCCCATTAGATAACGGCTGACGTCGCACGCGAACACGCGAAATCGCTCTCTAGCCTCGCTGTCACCAGACAAGGCGCGCTCCAGAAGCTCGATGTGCTCTCGGTGCTGCTTAATGCAAACTTCTAGAAGAGCGTCGAGGTGTTGTGTAGCAAGCTGCTCGATATTCATCAGGGGTGATCCTCAATTTGAAAAATGAATTTTGACGGTGTGAAAATCTGGCTCCTTCGCTCGTTCGGGCCAGTCAATTCGCCAGACTTTTGACCCGCCCCCCCGGTCAGTACTGCGGGTCCGTGAATGGCGGATCAGCACGCAGCCTTTCGAGCGCTTCGGCCGGTGTCAGGCCTTGGGCCAGTAGCGCCTCAATTTCCCTGCTAAGGCGCATCCGCTCTTCAACCTGGTGGAGCAGTGCGCGGCTGTGCGCGATCTGATTGAGCGCGCGCTGGATTGGCTTGGGTAGTTCGATGGTGTTCATGTCTTCTGTCCTGTAGTTGGTAAAAGGCCCGCGCTCGGCGGGCCTAGTGCGCCATCACCCTGAAAAAGGTGTAACCCAAGGCTGGCGCTGCTGCGGTTTCACGGCACTCACAGCTAATCCGTCCGGCTATCTCAATGCTTAGCGATTACGGGGCCGGTGCGTCGTTCAGGCTGACCAGCAGGTTCGCACTCGGGGCGTACACGGCCAGGCCGGCGCGAAGTTCGGCCAGGATGGTCACGAGGTTGCGGCGGAAGTTGTTGCCGTCGTGTCGGCTGGCTTCGACGGTTACTTCCTGGCGATCGAGCAGGGCGAGGGTTGTGGTGTCCAGCACCAATGCTTTGCCGGCTGGCATCGCAACCGTCACGACGACGGGCACACCCCAAAGGCTGGGCGGCGAGGGGTCACGCGGGCTGCCGAGGACATACTGACCATTGCCGGTTTCGGCGCGCTCACTGGCAATGGTGAACCAGTCGCCCGGGTTCATGATCACCACGTTCGGATTCCAGCCGCTGGCCTTCAGCGACGTGACTGCCTCGCCAACGCGGTCCGCTGCGTGCGGCAAAGTCGAAACCATCGGGAGAGCCTGCGAGATCAGCCCTTCGATTTCTCCCGGGCCACCGGCACCACCAATCAACTCGCGCTCGAGCTTCTGACGTACGCCAGTGCTCATCAGCAAACTGATTTGTCCTTCCAGCTGGCTGTTGTCGTCGAGTACCTGTTTGCTCGCCGGAATCCAAGCTGCAATGGTGGCAATCTCGGCACGCTCAAGCGTGGTCGGCAGATCGCCTTCACTTTTCTCGGTCCCCTCAACGCGCTGGTAGTCAGCGCCGCTCAGGAAGTCATCGAGGTGGACGTAGTCGTAGCTGTTGCCTTCCACCGGCTGAATCGGCAGCACGTCGAGCAGAGTGAGCGCCGGGGTCGGAACGCCAACGATGCCAGGGGCGCGCTGTGGCGCGGTCGGGAAAGTTGTGGTGTTCGAGTCACCGCGGTCAGGGTTGGTCAGGATCGCCTTTAGCCCTTCCTGCTGAGTAATGCGGCCGCTGGTCTTCTGGCCGGCCTTCAGCGCCGAGATGCCATCGGCGTGGGCGACGTGAGCAGCGATGCGGCTGTTGTTCTTGCGGGTGTCATTGCTGGCAGAAGGGAAGCCGTTACCGACAGCCTTTTGCTCTAGCTCTTGCAAGCGGGCTTGGAGCTCGCTCTGCTTGTCTTCAGTGTTCTTTTTCATTGCTTGGACACGATCACCGATATCGCTCAATGTGGCGGTGAGTGCCTTCAGGTGTTGTTCGCTCATTGAATTTTCTCCGAACTGGAATTTGGTCTGGTCGAAGGCAGCGCCTGGCGTACCTGTCCCACCAGCGCGGAGCTTGGTGGCCGTCCCTAGCGCTTGGCATAGGTCTATGGCAACCAATGTACGCGCGCACTCAAGCCTTTAAAAGCGGCTAAATTCTGCGAAAATACGGTGTTTGTTCCGTTTTGTCCGGCTTCGTATCAATACGGTTTTTGTTATTAGGCTTTCCGACGAACGGTATGATTGGTGGTGTGGAGGCCGATCGATTCCGGCTGGGAATGCCTTGCAGCCGTCGTCGGAGACAGGAGGCCCATAGGCATCCCCATAACGCAGACTCCGGAGCAATAGTCCCGATTGGGCCCATAACCAATGGTCGCGAAGCTGGTGCAGATCTGCGGATAAAAGTGTCGACCGAATCAATGCGCATGAGGGCGATGGCACGGTTCGGCTTGGCCGCATCCCCGCAAGGGCAGACTGGTCAATGACGCGGGAGATGCTGAACCAGCGTTATACGGCGAGGTGGGATGAGTTGATGGTGGTGCGGTAGGGCTGTGGTGTGGTTGGTTTGGCGGTGTGGGGCAGAGATGATACAAAAAGCCCCGCTTGGTGCGGGGCTTGGAGCTGCTTAAGAGCTCACTGAATCGCTTTCCAAGCCAGCCACCCGAAGAATAAGGCGCCAATCAGCATTGTTATCACGTCTTCAATCCTGCCCTTTCTCTTTTCAAATAGACCAGAACAAAGAGCGGTGAAACAGATTCCAGTCATGCCGATGACAAACATAAAACCAACGCTTCGTGAGCCGGCCAGATAGAGCGCTGCATCAATGAGAATCAACGCTAGACAGGCTAGGAACACGGCTCCCGAAACGATAGAACGGATGGATGTTGATGCTTTCTCGCTCATGAACTCATCCCTTCGGCACGCCATGTCATGATCAAACCCTTACCTTGCTCGGCGCCACGATGGCGCCGCTCATGCCTCTTCCAGCTCGCTCCGCAGTATCTGCAGATCTAGTGGAGCTTCGACCGCAATTTGCGCTTTGCTGCCCTTGATCTCTTTAACCGTAACGGTGATGCCGTCCAATAAGAGCTCAGAAAGGAGATCCTCCGCATTCGTGCCTGGCTGGACGCGCAGGGTGATTTTTTCGCCTTCTCGGCGGGTTAGCACCACATAGCTCATATTTTCGCGCTTCCTTGCTTGCTCATAAGCACACTTCGTCACCATCTCTGGGCTCGCCAGTTTCGCCAGCGGAGCCTTGCTAAAGCCCTATCGATTGAAACGCCTTCCACCTGTTGAAGCCAGATAGAGCGAGTCGATATAGGGGAGGCGGGCAAGAACGGTTCCGTTTTTAGCCACCGCGCCAAGCACCATCCCGCGGCACAGCAGGTTAACCCCGCCTTGGATACGCTCGCACATCGCATCCGCACTGTCGACGAACTGCGTCTTGTTGAGGCGCAGCATGATGATCGTCCGACCTTCCGGCACGGCGCCGATGGGGGGGACGCAAAAAATGGTCAGCTGCGTGTAGGCCAACACAGAGACAACGACGAGCGCGATGAGAGCTGAAAACTTCTTCATCAATCACCAGCCACAGCTTTGACGAATATCTTTGAACGCTTCTCCGGCACCGCTGATATCGAATACTGCTGTCACTGGGCTTTCGCCGTACGGAGTGACGTTCGCGACGAAGCTCTCGCCCTCGGCCATTTGCTTGAGTGCTGTCACTGGCGACCGCATGAAGGCCGATTTGTGGTCAGTAGAGACATCCCAAGTTGACGAGACGGCTTTGTTTTTGTCGATGCGATGAGTGATGGTTGTTCCATCCATTCCGAGGAATGACTGCCAGTTGATGTACATCTCTGTCTTGTTTGCCTGGCAGCGAACCACAAGGTTAATGGTTTCGCCGAACCGTCCGAGTCCCCGGTCGGCGTCCAAAAACGCCAGATGTACGGAGTTGTCAGTTAACGGGTCGGTGTTGGTAGCAATAGACCACTTGCCCTTACCTGCGGAAGGAGTGACGACTGTCTTTGGTGCTAGATCGTGCCTGTCGGCTAATTGGTCAAAGCAGGCAAGTCGAGCCACGGTATCCTTCTCGGCGGCGCATACTGCTACCTCCTTGTCTTCCACCGCCATCGCTGCGAGCGGGAGGGCAAGTGTCATTAAGAGTGCTTTCTTCATCGTGCATCCTTGCGTCGTATTTTTGTCTGACAGAGCCACTGCAAGAGCAATTGGTCATCCGCTGCAGGGCTTTCTTCTGCTAGTCGCTGAAAATCGTGCGGGTGCGAAAGATGATGCAAAAATGCCATTACGGCAATAGGGTCTTTATAGATAAGGAGTCGCGGCGAGCGACTGCGCAATTCCCCAGGTCGGTGTGACGCCACATTCGGCGTTTGGCGGTAGCGGTGATGTGGCTCGGAATCACATCTAAAGGTGACGCAATCCCACATTTAAAGCCCTCGGATTTGAGGGTTTTAGCCGGTGCTGTTGGGCCTGCCGTACATACCCGTAAATCCGGGAATCTACCGGAATTGGCTAGGGTCAACCCGGCCGCGGTAAATACCCCGAATCAGGGGGATTTGTTCGCCGCCAATTCGGGGCGGAAACCGGCTTTGCTACCAATGGTGGGAAAGCGGGATGGATCAGATCTGCGCCATCCGCCGACGGCAGGCGAGTGAGCCGTTTTGGTCTCACTGAGACGGTTTGGTCTCGGTGAGATATCACCAGTTTGAGGGAAACCTGCAATCCAGAATGCGGGAAACCTGCAGACTGGTATGCAGGAAACCCCCCAGGCTTGATAGCGGGAAACCCCCGGTCTTGATCGTGGGAAACCGCCGATCTGGTCCGAGTCGGACAGGTTGGTCTGTCTCAGTTTTTTCAAGTTGAGATGGATTACGCTGCGGCATACACAAAAAGCCCCCGCATTGCGGGGGCTCATAAAGAACGGCTTATCAAGCTGTCGCGCATTCTTGCTCTGGTACAAGCCGAACTTCAACGCGCTGTCCCAGCGCTCGAGCAGCGTTTGCAAGAGTCTGGATAGTTAGGCCTGCGTCGTCCCTATCAAGCACGCGGCCAACGACGGTTCGGCTGGTCTGCATCCGCTCAGCAAGAGCGCTTTTAGTAATGTGCTGAGTCTTCATGATCTCGGCGAACTGCCAGGCGATGACGCGCTTCAATGCAGCAGCCGTGACCTCTTCACCGATGCCTTCCTCGGAAAGGAAATCATCGAAGTCGGATCCGATATGCTTGTTCATTAGCTGTTACCCCTGAGTTTCGAGTTCCGCTTTTTTGCGACGTCTAAATCTATTTTCGGCGTTTCCTGCGACTTCTTGATGAAGCTATGCAACAGGATCATGTCTCTGTCGATCACAGTAAACAATACCCTTGCGATTCCGACTGAGAAGTCGGTCCGGACCTCCCAGATGTCCTTCGCAAGCTTCCGCACAACTGGCATTCCTATCGGCCAGCCAAGCTCAACCGTCTTGATGTCAGCACCGATATTTTTCCGGATTTCGATGCTTTGGTCGCGCAGCCACTCTCTGACCGGCTCGGTTCCGCGGCTTGAACGATAAAACTTAACCGAAAGCTTCACGCGGTGTTCCTTTCCGCTCGTTATGTGGGAGCGCAGTGTACCGAAAAAAGTTCAATCCACAAGGGAGGGTTTGTCAAATGTGATCGATGGTGCGCCGAGGAATGGCAGCGGGGCGACTGTGCCCGTTGCAATCAGTCTGCAAGTCGCTCAACGCCAGCGCCGGCTATCGCTACTGCCGTAACCGGGCCAAACCAAGCGTTGAAACCGCCACCGTGTTGATTCCTACACAGTGGCGGGGTGAGCGACGATCAGTTTTTCGTTACCAACTTTTCCGGTATCGCCGAATAAGTGGCGCTTTCGCCACTCTGGAAACCCAGCGGTAACCCAGCCGGTTAGGGTTGGGTTCAACGGTCATTGAACAGGTGTTGTACGACCGCTGAACGCTTGGTGCACGAAACGTGCTCAGTTCTGAGCGCATTAAAAACCCCGCTCGGTGGCGGGGTCTGATGTCGCGTTGACTGGTCAGAGCGCTGGGGCGCTTCTGTCGGTCGGCGTCCAGAACTCTAGCTCTTGCAGCAGAGCACGGCCGGAATACTCCTTGTCGCGGGCCTGGATGATGGTTTCCTTCGTCCTTTCGGTCAGCGCCTCTGCCTCGGCTCGGTTCTCGATGCCTACGCCGTACCGGATCAGGTTCACCATGGCGTTCGGAAATTCCTTGCGCAGTCGCTCCATCACTTCAACTGCGACGCCACACACCGTCAGGCCAGGGAACTGCTGAGCCAGCCCGCCATCGGGAAAACTCACCTTGACGCTATAAATCACATGGCCAGCTTCTACGCCGGCTTGGGCAAGTATCTCTGCGTTGGTCATGGCTGGGCCTACGCGCGACGCGATTGATTGTTGGGTCATTGCGCGGTCTCCTGCGCTTTGAGCGCTACATAGGCGGCATCGACTACCGCCTTAGCGGCCGCAATAGCGTGATCGACAAGCCACGCTTGGTTGCCTTCAAGCGGTATGCCTTCGCCCGCTTGGATTACAGGCGTTCTGGCTACGTCCAGCAGGCAAGACGCGTCCATCAGCGCATCAGCTAGGTTGACTCCTGCAGTGACGGAGAAAAGGTCAGAAATCGCAATACTGCCGAACCTGGCGGCCCTGTGAGTTTGGGTTTGTGCCGGCCGGAGCAGGGTAACTGTGCCGGTCGTGTTTACTTGCTCAGCTACTGTGGTCATTGGTGTCACTCCTTGTGCCGCACCGGTCCCCCTCCCTAGGTTCTCGATGCCGCGTGAATGTGTGTTGGTTATCCGTTGATGCTGGCCTTACTTGAAGCAGTTCGTCGGTCAGCAAAACCTGTAGTGGGTGGCAGAATCTAAAAGGGTGTACAGATTGTGAACACGTAGAATGGCCAGAATGGTTCAGTTTCTGAACACGTAGCTCTACGCCAGAAACTGAGCCGGACAAAGCCGGACGATTGCCAATTTCTACGTGTTCAGTTTCTGTACCGCTCCTTGTTCACTTTATGAACCGGAAGAAATCGAACCGAGCAGCGTTGGTAGCGGCCGCGGCGGTGCGCTAGTTGGCCTTACCTCGAGATCCTTGTCGGGGCACTCGTTGACTGGGAGCCAAGCCAGCGCGTACAGCGCACATCGCGCTCCGTGCCTACTGAACAGGCTGCTTCTGGTCTGGATGATCCATCCCGCGTTCTCCAGCTCGGCTAGTGCCTTCTGAAGCGTTACAGGCGAACCAATTCCCCATTCCCTCGCCATAGTCCTGGTGGCCGACAGATCGCCGTTGTTCTTGCCGTTGTTCTGCGCCATCAGCTCTACCAACACGAGCCTGGCAGTAGCTGACAGCGATCTGTACCCGGTCGACTGAACCATCCTTCGTTCAAGCATGAAGAAGGGCGTTCTCGATTTCTTGCTGGGTTTGCCCGCCATAAATGCTCTCGGCTGATGCCGGCAGGTCTCCCCGCCGGCGCTCACTCTTAGGCCGCTTCTTTGACGAGCACGTACAGGCCGACTCGGTGTGGCCGGCGGCCGCGCTCGGTTGGCTCGTAGGCCCATTCCGTCAAGATTCCCCAGCCCTTGCGGCGGAGATACCGAACGGTGCTTGGCGGGTGGACAATGTCGAGTTCCTGGGCCGCGCGGATCGTAGTGATCGGGCCGGTGCGAAGGGCTTGGACCAGGCGCAGTGCCTGAGCCTCAGTGGAATGGTTTACCGGGGAGGGGATATCTGGCACGATGTGATCCTCGCGTTGGTGCTCGCCAATGTGGTTTTGCTCTGGGCAGAGCTGCAACTCTGCCTCGAGCGTCCTCTCTTCGTTTTTCTTCATACGACCTCCAGTCGATGCGCTCCGAGATTCCGGAGCTGTTCGAGATCCGCCAACTTGGCGGTCCCAGGTAGGTTCAGCCAGCCCAGCACGGCGCCGGCCTTCCCAATCAGTTTCACTTTCAGCGTTTCGGTGTTCACCGAGCGTTCTCCTTCGCCATACGGTTCAGCCAGGCGCGCAGCTCCTCAACGAGGATCAGGCGGCGCTTGCCTGCCTTGAACGACACGAGGTCGCCGCGGGCGATTGCTTCATAGACGGCGGAACGGGTGGTGCCGGATGCGCGGGCAGCCTCTTCAGGGCCGACAGCGAGTGGTTGCAGGGTTGCGAGTTGGGTCATGGTCTTTCTCCATCTGGCCGGTTGAGTTTGAAGGGAGTGATTGCCGGCTAGATGTGTGCATCCTAGATGTAAGTAACATAACGCGCAAGCGTGTGTTGATACTTTCTTTGTGGTCGCTTACTGTGGCGACAGCAAGGAGAATAGTGATGGCTAACAGATCTAAGAAGACGGTGCTCTCGGTCAGAGTGTCGGGCTACGCCAAGTCATGCTTGGACGTGCTCGCTGCGATCGAGCAGAAGAGCCTTCCGGACACTATCGAGGGCCTGCTCGAGCAGGCTTTCGACCGAAAGTCGATCGCGCCGCCGGCTTTCATCCGGCAAGACAAACTCACAAAACAAGGCGAGCCGCGGATTCTGCTGGGCGAGCTTATGAGAGCCGTTTGGACAGACGACCAGGAGCTTTTCAAGCTAAGGCTGCATTTGATTGAGCCTGCCGCCCTCAATGACCGAGATCAGGTCGTTACCGGAACGGTATTCAAGAATCTCGAGATCTTCGCTGGTGACGACGATCTTTTCGATAAGAAGGCTCGTGAGCTGGTTGTAGAAAGCCCGGCAATTCCTAAGCTCAGCCTTTCGCTGGTTAGAATTTACTGGCCCTTGTTGAGCGACTACGCGCGCTTCTTGGCGAACAACTCGCTCAATCTCAGCTTTCCTGACTACGTCGATATGCTTCGTAAAAGCGGTGAGCTCGACGAAATCTTCGAGGTGCTCTAAATCAGCTCCACCGCGGCCGCCTTGCTGTCCGGCGCAAGGTGAGCATAGCGGAGCGTCATCTTGATATCCGCGTGCCCCAGCAGATCGCGCACCGTGTTCAGCGGTACGCCAGCCATCACCAACCGCGACGCGAAGTCGTGACGCATATCGTGCCAGCGGAAACCGACGATGCCGGCGATCTTCAGCAACTCCAGCCAGGCTGTTTTCACGTCCGTCATTGGCTTGTCCTTGTCGCCAGGGAAGACGTAACCCGTCCCGCTTGATTGCTCCTTCCACGCTTTGAGCGTAGCCAGCGCTTCGGCGTTGAGCGGGATATGCCGTGTCTCGCTGGTCTTCGCGCCTTCACCGGCTACCGTCAGGGTTTTGGCTTGCAGGTTGGCGTGATGCCAGCGCAGGTTGAACAGCTCGCCGCGCCTCATGCCAGTATTCAGCGATAGCAGAACCATTGGCTTCAGGTGATCGGCGAAGGCGAGGGCGCGAAGGTCTGGCAAAGCCTCTCTGCCGCGTTTTGAGCGCCATTCGTTCGCACTGTCGCGCTCTGCCCTGATTCGCTCCTCGCGTGCGTCCAGCGCGCCCCTAAGGGCTTTGGTTTCGTCCTTCGATAGGTAGCGAATGCGGCCGATCGAATCGACCTTCAGTTGTTTGACCTTCTCCAGAGGCGAGGCTGGCAGGTAGGCCCATTCCACAGCGCGGCTGAATACCCCGCTGATGCTGCCCATCTTGCGGTTGGCGGTGGTGGGTTTGTTGCCACCGTTCAGCCAGGCGGTCCGGATCTGCTCAAGGTCGCGGCCGGTTATCTCATCGAGGCGGCGGTGCATGATCGGCTCAAAGCTGGTGTCGAGCGTGTGCAGCGTCTTCTCGTGGCCTTTGTGGTGGGCCTTGAACCACGGCATATAGTGGTCATCGATGAAGCTGCGCAGGGTAGGAGTGCCAGCACCGCGGCGGCCTTGGGTGACTGCCAGCGGTTCGCCGTGCTTTCGGGCCTCGTTGAGGTACTGCAGCGCCTCTTCCCGTGCCTGCTCGAGCGTCAGGATGCCGACACGGCCGAGCGTCTTCTTGCGACCGCGTGCCCAGGTCACAACGTAGGACTTTGCACCGGCCGCCGTCACGCGCACGAACAGGCCGGGCACGGTGGTATCGTGGACTTCGTATTCCTTGCCGGTGACTTCTAGGCTGTTCAGTCGACGCGCCGTTAGCTTCTCTCGCACGGTGTCCCCATGGGTGCAGTGTGGGTGCAAAGGTGACTATACGGAGCAGATTTACCGGATGCAACCGGACTCTAAGTGCTTGATTTTCAAGGTAAGTGCTTGATTTGGAAGGGGCTTGGTTGCCCCTCCTAAGGGGAAGGTTGTGAGTTCGAACCTCGCCTGGGACGCCATCAAAGCCTGCATGACGAGGCAAAGCCGCAGCGGGCGGCCCGCCAGCTGGCAAGCGCTGCAGGGCTAGTTGGTGGGGTAGCTAGGGTGTCGTAGATGATTAGCCGAATGGCGAGTCGGTATTGTCGCGGCGTGCATCGCGCTGTAGCTGGTAGACCAATCGTTCGATCTGCCGTTGGGTCAATCCGCTAAGGCGGTGGAAGCGCAGCCCGCACATGGTCATATCCAGCTTTTCATCGACCACCAGGTGGCGGAGTTCGACTTCCGTCTGAATGGTTCCGATCGGGAGCTTGGCGGCCAGTTCATAAACCTGGCCTGTCTGCAGATTACCCTGATTGCCTTTGATGCTCAGTTTGCAGCCCGTTGCGGAGATATCGAGCAGGCGGCCTTCCAATGCATTTCGTACCGCTGCGCCGCCTAGCTGGGCGGTGACGGCAAGCTCCTTCAGCTGCGCGCGATAAGCGTTGCGGCGCTGATGATAGGTCAGTTCGGCAGGGGTAGGGATCCAGTAGCAACGTGCCCCATCTATTTCTCCAAGATGCACGCCTTGCTGGCTTGTCCAGAAGATGCGTGCGCCTTCGTAGAAGCCTTCGATGTGAACGGCTTCGCCCTGCAGGAGCAGTCTCTCGCCATCGTTGGGGATAAGCTCGTCGAGGGCGATCCAGCCGGTTTCGCGGTTCATCTCGACCAGATAACTCTGGTATCGCTGGCTGCGCTCGGGGAAGCGCAGTGTCAGGGGAATATTGTTATCCAGCAGGGGACGCAGATTGGCGTAGATCTCTAGCGGTGCCGTCAGTACCTTGGGCGGTTGCGGGCCCTCGTCACCAAAAAATGAGTTAGACACGGTCCGGTGTTCTCCGGCGCATTGTTATCACCATCGCGTGGCGTCCTTGTAGCGGTCTATCGTCAGGCTTGGCTGAGAGGTCGTTGCTGCTTGCTCTTGGACGCTCCGCCTCGATTGTCATACAGGTCGGGAGTATCGTCCTTGCCCTGGAGTATGTGCAGCATGCTACCCAAGGCGCTCTGGTTGGCGCGTATCAGCCGGCCATTGCGCTCGTTGGCGCTACGGCAGCTTTCCAGCTCGGCTTCGAGCGTGCGGGCTTGTTCGAGAATGGTCTCGCCGCTCGGTGAGCCACTGACTGCGGCCTGCAGGCCATTGCGATCAGGTGGCAGTTGTTGTCCGGTCAGCCACTGACTGCGCTGGGCGCCATGCTGGCCGAGCAGTGCCAGCAAAGGCTGCTTTTTTGTCAGGATCGCTTCAAGCCCAGCAAGATCACGGTTGCCCAGAGCAGCAAACTCCTCATCGATAAGCTCAAGGAGTTGATGTGCAATGCCGATATCTTCGGTTAGCTGCTCAAGCAGGGCTGTTTCGTGCATTTCGGTCTCTGGGCTTGCTCGCGTTAGTCGGGCTCAGGCTCAGCGTTGCGTCTCGAACGCCAGCAGCTTGGCTGCTACGCGCTGGTTGTCGACTTTATAAGAGCCGTCTGCAATCGCTGCTTTCAGTTTTTCTACGCGCTCTTGGTCTACAGCGGGTTGATCAGCCAATTTGTCGGCCGCTTGCTGCAGGCGTTGAGCTTCAGGGCTCAGTTGAACGGTGTCGCTGGCATTGCCGCTGACGGTGCTGGTTTTCGTTGCCTCGCTTGCCGGCCCTTGCTGCGGGTTGGCTGCGCGTTCGCTACCTTGCACACCGTTGCGCCCGCTGGGGGCATTCAGTGGGCTGTTGGGCCGATTGAAGTCGATGACCATGATGCAAACCTCGAAGGAATCAGGACGCTTGCCATGTGTTCGGCAACAGTGATGGAAACTTTAGCGTTTTTTTCCTGGGTACACATCGGAAAACTGTTGAATCCCGGTTACATCGCGACCTCCACCTGGCCGGGGCCGGTTACTCTGGCCTTGATCGTGCGGCCCGAACGCTGATTCTTGACAGGAATCTGCTTGCCCGGAGCGCCATCAGCCATTGCCTCGCCGGGCATGCGTACGCTGATCGAACCCGTCTTGGCCGTGATGACGACCTGATCCCCCTTGCGGACAACCTTGGCCATCTCCAGCTGATTGGGTGTGATCACCTGATCGGGTTGCACGGGGCGGGTAAGCTTGTTGCCCAGGGCCTCGTCCATTCGGGTCAGATAGCCTTGATTGAGCGCGGACACATCCCGCTCGGCGAGGCTGACATCCGCTTGGCTCAGCACCGTGTCGCGTAGAAGGGATCTGTTTGCGACGATCACCTCGCGATACAGGCGCACCTGCGCCGGTACGAAAACCGACCACGGGCTGCTGCCTTCGCAACTTACCCTTACCGTGACACGTCCAACGGGAGCGGTGGTTCCGCCAAGGCTGGCGGCGAGCGGCTGATCGCAAGGGTTGAGGCGCAGCCTAGGGTCCAACCGATTGACGCTGATCTCATGCCGGGCGGTGATTGCGCTGCGGATCAAATACTCGCCAACCGTGCGCTCAAGAAACTGCTCGGTCACGTCGATAAGCTGTTCAGGATGTGACATGGTTGACGCGTGGGCGAGTGAGCCCGTCGCGCAAAGTACTGGTAGCAGCGCAATCCGGCACAGCGCCCGATCGGCGCGTCGGAAAATGGTCATAAGGACGTTCATATCCCAACCAAAGCAAGGGGCGTGCCGCGTCTGAATCGTTCGGCCCCGTAATCTGCGAGCAGAGAGGAACTGGCATGGCCGGTGTATTGGATTCGGTTAACCAGCGTACCCAATTGGTGGGACAGAACCGTCTGGAGCTGTTGCTGTTTCGCCTCGATGGCGAGCAGCTCTATGGCATCAACGTTTTCAAGGTGCGGGAAGTGCTGCAGTGCCCGCGCCTGACGATCATGCCCAAGTGTGGTCGAGCGGTTCGTGGTGTGGCCAGCATCCGCGGTAGCACTCTGCCGATCCTGGATCTTTCGCTAGCGACCGGTAAGTCGGCGCTGATGAATCTTGAAAATTCGTTCGCAGTAATCACCGAATACAACAACAGGACGCTGGGTTTTCTGGTGAGTTCTGTCGAGCGGATCGTCAATCTGAACTGGGAGGCCATTCTGCCTCCTCCGCGCGGTGCTGGGCGCGATCATTACCTGACCGCTGTGACGCACATCGACAACAAGCTGGTGGAAATCATCGACGTCGAGAAAGTGCTGGCGGAAGTTGCGCCTACCTCGGAAGAGGTTTCGCCGGAAGTGGTGGACGACGATACTCGTGCCAAGGCGCTGTCGTGTCGCGTCCTGGTTGTGGATGACTCGTCGGTGGCGCGCAAGCAGATTACCCGCTGCCTGGAGAACATTGGTATCGAGGTCGTCAAGCTCAACGACGGCCGCGAGGCACTCAATTACCTGAAGCGGATGGCCGACGAGGGCAAGAATCCGGCGGAAGAGTTTCTGATGATGATTTCCGATATTGAAATGCCGGAAATGGATGGCTATACCCTGACTACCGAGGTGCGACACGATCCGCGCATGCATGCAATGCATATACTCCTGCATACTTCCCTTTCCGGTGTGTTCAACCAGAACATGGTGAAGCGAGCGGGGGCGGATGATTTCCTCGCCAAGTTCCAGCCTGATGATCTTGCTGCTCGGGTGGCCGAGCGGATCAGGCAGGCGGATGCAAACTGAGGCTAGCTCCTCTCATGATGGTGAGGCTTTATTGGTGTCAGTCGATCTGGATTTCGAGCAGTTCCGGGTATTTCTTGAAAAGACATGCGGCATCCTGCTGGGCAGCAACAAGCAGTATCTGGTATCCAGCCGCCTGAACAAGCTGATGGAACAGCAGGGCATCAAGACGCTTGGTGATCTGGTCAGAAAGATTCAGGCGCAGCCACGCAGCGGTTTGCGCGAAGCGGTTGTCGACGCGATGACGACCAACGAAACGCTGTGGTTCCGTGATACCTATCCGTTCGAGGTGCTGAAGAGCCGCGTGCTGCCAGAGATGCTCAAGGCCGGCTCCGGGCAGCGTCTGCGTATCTGGTCTGCGGCCTGCTCGTCCGGGCAGGAACCTTATTCGCTGTCCATGGCGATCGACGAGTACGAGCGCAGCAATCCGAGTCAGCCAAAGACGGGCATCCAGATCGTTGCAACGGAGCTGTCCGGGGCAATGCTGGCTGCGTCCAAAGCGGCGGAGTACGACAGCCTGGCGATTGCTCGTGGGTTGTCCTCGGATCGCCTGCAGCGCTACTTCGATGTCAAGGCGCCGGGTCGGTGGGCGGTCAAGCCCGCCATCCGATCGCGAGTCGAGTTCAGGGTGCAGAACCTGCTGGATAGCTATGCGGCACTGGGCAAGTTCGACATCGTGTTCTGTCGCAACGTGCTGATCTATTTTTCCGCCGATGTGAAGAAGGACATCCTCAAGCGTATTCACACGACGTTGCGACCAGGTGGCTATCTCTTCCTTGGCGCGTCCGAAGCGCTCAATGGTCTTCCCGAGCTGTACCAGATGATTCAGTGCAGCCCAGGCATCATCTACAAGGCCAAGTGAACCTCACTTGGCGGCAGAAAACCGTCATGCAAGGTGGCGGTCTGCGGCAATAAAGCGGTAATGGCTTGCCGCTTTTGACGCGACCGGCGATACCGCCAGGTTGGAAGTCCTTGAAAATCAGCGATTTTTGTTTGATGGCATGAGCTTTGCTGGAGTATGCGCAAGCAGACTTGTATCCGGCAGAGGGCCAGACATGAGCATCAGTTTCGACAAGGCACTTGGCATCCACGAAAAGGCGCTGGGCTTTCGCTCTCAGCGTGCAGAGGTGCTGGCCAACAACATCGCCAATGCCGATACCCCCAACTACAAGGCCCGTGATCTGGATTTCAGCAGCGTGCTCGCCGAGCAATCTGCTCGTAGCCAGGGCGGCTTCGGCGTCGCCCGGACCAGTGAAAGGCACATTGCCGCCGAGGGGCTGGAGCTCGCTGATGCCTCGCTGCGCTTTCGCACGCCGGCGCATCCGTCTCTCGATCAGAACACCGTCGATCTGCAGATCGAGCAATCCAACTACGCGAAGAACGCTGTGGACTTCCAGGCGAGCTTCACCCTGCTCAATAGCAAGTTCAAAGGGCTGATGAGCGCCCTGCGCGGCGAATAAAGGAGTGTCTCATGTCTCTTAGCAGCGTTTTCAACATTGCCGGCAGCGGCATGAGTGCCCAGAGCACTCGGCTGAACACCATTTCCAGCAACATCGCCAACGCCGAGACCGTTTCGTCAAGCGTCGATCAGACCTACCGGGCGCGTCATCCGGTATTCGCCACGGTCTTCCAACAGGCCAACGGTCAGCCCGACCAGTCGCTGTTCGCCGGTCAGGACCAGGCCGGGGTTGGTGTTCAGGTGCTGGGTGTAGTCGAGGACCAGAGCGAGCTGCAGGCCCGCTACGAGCCCAATCATCCGGCTGCCGACGAGGCCGGTTACGTCTATTACCCGAACGTCAACGTGGTGGAAGAGATGGCCGACATGATCTCGGCCAGTCGTGCCTTCCAGACCAACGCCGAGCTGATGAACACGGCCAAGACCATGTTGCAGAAAGTGCTGACGCTGGGTCAGTGATAGTTACGAGAGCGCAATTATGAGCACTACGAACGGCGTCGGTGGAACCGGCTCGATACTGGATCAGTACCAGTTCGGCGAAAAGCGCGAGGCCAAGGGTAACGACCTCGGCAAGAACGAGTTTCTTGAGTTGCTGGTGGCCCAGTTGAACAACCAGAACCCGCTGGAGCCGCAGGAAAACGGCGAGTTCATCGGTCAGCTGGCGCAGTTCAGCACCGTGGAAGGCGTCGAGAAGCTCAACTCGAGCATGCAGACGATCCTGTCCGGCTACCAATCGTCCCAGGCGCTGCAGGCCTCGTCGCTGGTAGGGCGCAAGGTCATCGTGCCGACCGACAAGGCAGTGGTCGATACCAGCGAAACCTTCAAGGCGAGCCTGGTATTGCCGACCTCCAGCAGCAACGTATTCGTGAATATCTACGACAGCACGGGTGCTTCGGTCGCGCGCGTGAACATGGGCCAGCAGCAAGCCGGCAACGTGTCCTTCATGTGGGATGGCAAAGATGCCAGTGGCAATGTCTTGCCGCCTGGTACCTATCGCTTCGAGGCGCAGGCTACCTATCAGGGCGAAACCAAAGGGCTTTACACCTTGCTGCCGGCGAACGTCGACAGCGTCACGCTTGGGCAGAACGGCGGGGAGCTGATGCTCAACCTTGCCGGTATCGGCAGCATCGGCCTCTCCCAGGTCCAGATCATCGGACAATAACCGCCGGCACCTCGGCAAAGGAGTAATTCCATGTCCTTCAATATCGGTCTGAGCGGCCTGCGTGCCGCGAGCAAGGACCTCAACGTCACTGGTAACAACATCGCCAACGCCGGCACCGTGGGCTTCAAGCAATCGCGCGCGGAGTTTTCCGACGTCTACGCGGCGTCCGTCCTCGGCACGGGCAAGAACCCGCAGGGCAGCGGCGTGCTGATGTCCAACATCTCCCAGCAGTTCAACCAGGGCAACATCAACTACACCCAGAACGCGCTGGACCTGGCCATCAACGGCAACGGCTTTTTCCAGGTTTCCAATAACGGTGCGGTGAGCTACACCCGCGCCGGTTACTTCGGTACGGATCGCGAAGGCTTTCTGGTCGACAACTTCGGCTACAAGCTGCAGGGTTTTCCGGTGGACAACAACGGCAACCTGCAAAATGGCGTCGTTGGCAACCTGCAGGTCCAGACGACCAACCAGGCGCCGAAAGCTACCAGCCAGATCAATACGGCCTTCAACCTGAACTCGACCCAGAAGGCCCCTGCGACCTGGCAGGCATCCTATGATGCCGAGTACCAGAGCTGGATCAGCAACCCGGCAAACGTTGCCGATGTCGCGGCACCGACCGCTGCCGAAAGGGCGCAGGCGGCGGCCTATGCTGCCACGCAGGCCAGTGGCACGTTCAACCCCGCCGATCCAACCACCTACAACAGCTCGACGTCGCTGAATATCTACGACTCCCAAGGCAATGCGCACGTCATGACGCAGTACTTCGTCAAGACCAGTGCCAATACCTGGGACATGAAGGTGCTGATCGACGGTCGCAACCCGGCCGATCCGGCGCAGGAGCCGCCGCAGCCGTATGTGATGGGGCTGACTTTCGATGCGTCGGGAGCGCTTACATCCGTTGACAATGGCGGTTCGGCACTCTTCAGCGTTGCGCCGGATCTGAAGGTGACGCTGAACTCCGCGACCGGCAATCCGCCAACCGGAGGCTGGATTCCGGCAATTTCCAACGGTGCCACTCCGGCGACCTGGTCCGCCAATGGTGCATTGGCCAATCCGGGCGGCATCGTGCTGGACTTTTCCAAGTCGTCGCAGTACGCCAGTGCCTTCGCCGTGAACAGCGTCGCGCAGGACGGTTACACCACCGGCGAGCTGGCCGGCTTGGAGATCGACGATACCGGCGTGATCTTCGCGCGGTATACCAACGGGCAGTCGAAAGTGCAGGGGCAGATCATCCTCGCCAACTTCGCCAACGTCCAGGGCCTGACTCCTGTGGGCAAGACCCAGTGGGTACAGTCGTTCGAATCAGGCGAGCCGGTAGTGGGTACACCTGGCTCCGGAACGCTCGGTGCGCTCCAGGCTGGAGCGCTGGAAGACTCCAACGTCGAGTTGTCGGACCAGCTAGTCAATCTGATCGTTGCGCAGCGCAACTACCAGGCCAACGCCAAGACCATCGAGACCGAAAGCGCGATCACCCAGACGATCATCAATCTGCGTTGATAGGTACGGCAGCGGAAGATTGCCGCCGACGGCAGTATTCCGCCGCTCTTGCCAGAGGAGGCCCTTCGGGGCCTTCTTGCTTTTCGAAAAACCTATCAGAATCAAGTGGTTGAATGATGTTGGCTGGAGTGGCATGCGCCTTGCATTTTTGCTCATCAACAGAATCGCAAGTGTCAAACTCGCGTCTCGGAGAAGTCGATGGACAAGATGCTCTACGTGGCCATGACCGGTGCCAGCCAGAACGCGCGGGCCCAGCAGGCTCATGCCAACAATCTGGCGAACATTTCCACTACCGGTTTTCGCCGTGACTTCGAGCAGGCTCGCTCGATGCAGGTTTTCGGCGACAGCCATCCGGCGCGCGTCTATGCGATGTCGGAGCGTCCGGGCACCGATTTTACTCCGGGGACTTTGCAAGAGACCGGTCGGGATCTGGATGTGGCCGTCGAAGGGCAGGGCTGGATCGCCGTGCAGGCTCCGGATGGGAGCGAGGCTTATGTCCGTACCGGCAGCCTGAATATTGACGTGCTGGGCATGTTGCGCACCGCCGATGGCATGCCGGTGATGGGCAATGGCGGGCCGATCGCCATTCCGCCGGAGGAAAAGGTGGATGTCGGCCATGACGGCACCATCAGCATCCGTGCCTTGGGTGAGGATCCGAACATCGTGGTTACCGTGGACCGCATCAAGCTGGTCAATCCCGATCCGCAACAGCTGGAAAAGGGAACCGATGGCCTGATCCGGCTCAAGAGTGGCCAGCCGGTAGAGGCGGACGGGAACGTACGGGTCGTGTCGGGCTTTCTCGAAACGAGCAACGTGAACGCGGTTTCCGAAATGACTTCCATCCTGGCGCTGTCCCGCCAGTTCGAACTGCACGTAAAGATGATGCGCACCGCCGAAGATGATGCGGCTGCCATGGCGCGCGTACTGCAACTCAGCTAATAGCGTAGCGCCGGCGGCGCACGAGGAGAAAGCTCATGCTTCCAGCACTTTGGGTCAGCAAGACGGGTCTGTCCGCACAGGACATGAACCTGACGACCATTTCCAACAACCTGGCCAACGTTTCCACGACCGGCTTCAAGCGCGACCGTGCCGAGTTCCAGGATCTGCTCTATCAGATCCGTCGTCAGCCCGGCGGCCAGTCCAGCCAGGACAGCGAACTGCCGTCCGGCCTGCAACTGGGTACCGGTGTACGCATCACCGGTACGCAGAAAATCTTCACCACCGGCAGCCTGCAAACCACTGAGCAGCCGCTGGATATGGCCATCAATGGGCGTGGTTTCTTCCAGGTGCTGCTGCCCGATGGCACCGTGTCCTACACCCGAGACGGTAGTTTCCATCTGAGTTCCGATGGCCAGCTGGTGACCTCCAACGGCTATGCGCTGGAGCCCGCCATCGTTGTTCCGCCGGAAACCCAGACCTTCACCGTTGGTGAGGACGGCACCGTCTCGGTGACCACCGTGGGCAATCCGCAGCCGCAGATCATTGGCAACATCCAGACCGCCGACTTCATCAACCCGGCCGGTCTGCAAGCCATGGGCAGCAACCTGTTCCTCGAGACCGCTGCCAGCGGCGCACCGCAGGTCAGTACGCCGGGGCTCAATGGTCTGGGCACCGTGCTGCAGAACACCCTGGAAAATTCCAACGTCAGCGTCGTTGAGGAGCTGGTGAACATGATCACCACTCAGCGCGCCTACGAGATGAATTCCAAGGTCATTTCCACCGCGGACCAGATGCTGTCGTTCGTGACGCAGCAGCTCTGATCGCGGGTTTGCTGTTGTTTGCGGGTAGGCACCACGTCCCCCCGCTGTAGTTTCGATGGCCTGTCATGGCTTGAGGTGTTTATGAGCCGTTTGTTGATTGTTGTTTCGATGTCTTCTGCCCTGGCGCTGGTCGGATGTGTTGCTCCTGCGCCGAAACCGAACGATCCGTACTACGCGCCGGTGCTGCCACGCACGCCGTTGCCGGCTGCGCAGAACAATGGCGCGATCTACCAGGCGGGCTTTGAAACCAACCTCTACGACGACCGCAAGGCTCATCGGGTTGGTGACATCATCACCATTACCCTCAATGAGCGGACCCAGGCCAGCAAGAACGCGACGTCGAAACTCTCGAAGGACAGCAGCGCGAACATAGGTCTCGGCTCGCTGTTTGGCGGCGCGGTGTCCATGGCCAACCCTCTGACCGGCAACTCAATGAACCTGGGAGCCGAGTACGAGGCGTCGCGCGACACCTCCGGCTCTGGCCAGGCAGGGCAGAGCAACAGCCTGTCCGGCTCCATTACTGTCACCGTTTCCGAAGTGCTGCCTAACGGCATCCTTGCCGTGCGCGGCGAGAAGTGGATGACGCTCAATACCGGTGACGAACTGGTGCGTATCGCAGGTCTGGTTCGCGCGGACGATATCTCCACCGACAACACCGTGCCGTCCACCCGTATTGCCGATGCGCGCATCACCTACTCGGGCACCGGCGCCTTTGCCGATGCCAGCCAGCCGGGCTGGCTCGACCGTTTCTTCATGAGCCCGATGTGGCCCTTCTGACCGGAGCTGATGCCATGTGGAAAAAACTGCTTCTGCTCGCGGGTTCACTCATGCTCTGCAGCGCTGCTCAGGCCGAGCGGCTGAAGGATGTCGCGACCATTCACGGTGTGCGCAGCAACCAGCTGATCGGCTATGGCCTTGTCGTTGGCCTGAATGGCAGCGGTGACCAGACCACCCAAACACCGTTCACCGTGCAGACCTTCAACAACATGCTGGCGCAGTTCGGCATCAAGGTGCCGGCCGGCGGCAATATCCAGTTGAAGAACGTCGCCGCGGTGTCGATTCATGCCGAGCTGCCACCCTTCGCCAAGCCGGGGCAGACCATCGACATCACCGTATCGTCCATCGGTAATGCCAAGAGTCTGCGCGGCGGCAGCCTGCTGATGGCGCCCCTGAAGGGGATCGATGGCAACGTCTATGCCGTTGCTCAGGGCAACCTGGTTGTCGGCGGCTTTGACGCCAGTGGCGCCGATGGATCGCGCATTACCGTCAATTCGCCGTCGGCTGGACGCATCCCCGGTGGTGCCACGGTCGAGCGACCGGTGCCGAGTGGCTTCAATCAGGGCAATACGCTGACGCTGAACCTCAATCGCCCGGATTTCACCACGGCGAAGAACATCGTCGATCAGATCAATGACCTGCTCGGCCCGGGCGTGGCTCAGGCGCTGGATGGCGGTTCGATCAGCGTGACTGCGCCGCTGGATCCGAGTCAGCGGGTAGATTACCTGTCGATTCTGGAGAACCTCGAGGTCGAGGTCGGCCAGGCGGTGGCCAAGGTCATCATCAACTCGCGTACCGGCACCATCGTCATTGGCCAGAACGTGCGGGTTCAGCCGGCCGCGGTTACCCACGGCAGCCTCACGGTCACCATTACCGAAGACCCGCAGGTGAGCCAGCCCGAGCCGTTCTCTGATGGGCAGACCGTGGTAGTGCCCAACTCGAAGGTGAAAGCCGAAGAGGAAGCCAAGCCGATGTTCAAGTTCGGCCCGGGCACCACGCTGGATGAGATCGTCCGGGCGGTGAACCAGGTGGGTGCTGCGCCCAGCGACCTGATGGCCATTCTCGAAGCCCTGAAGCAGGCTGGCGCGCTGCAAGCCGATCTGATCGTGATCTAAGGATTAGCGACATGGAAAACCGACTCGGCAGCGGGGCCCGCGCCCTCGACAGCGGCAGTTACAACGATCTCAATCGACTCAGCCAGCTCAAGGTCGGCAAGGACCGGGATGGCGAGGAGAACGTGCGCAAGGTTGCGCAGGAATTCGAGTCGCTGTTTCTGAACGAGATGCTCAAGTCGATGCGCTCGGCTACCGAAGTGCTGGCCAAGGACAACCCGCTGAACAGCCAGGCGACCAAGCAATACCAGGACATGTACGACCAGCAACTGTCGGTCAGCCTCTCGAAAGAGGGCGGTGGCATAGGGCTGGCGGACGTGCTGGTGCGCCAGTTGAGCAAGCAGACCGAGACGGTGACGCGCAACAACCCGTTTGCCCAGGTGGCCCGGACCGACGGCACGGCCTGGCCGAGCAAGCCGGCAGCGGCTGCCGCGGTCGAAACCGGCCGGGACGATTCGCGCCTGCTCAATCAGCGTCGGCTGGCGCTGCCGGGCAAGGCGAGTGATCGCCAGCTGGCCAACGTATCGGCGACCGCCCCGACGGCGGCTGCCGAAGGCGTGCAGCCGCTGGTCAATGTCGACTGGAAGCCCGCCACAGCGTTCGTTCCGCCGAAAGACCGGCCGTTGACGGTCAACGGCGTTGAGAAGAGCGCGCCCAGTTCGCCGAGCAAGACGTGCTTCAATTCGTCCGAAGAGTTCATTACCACCATGCTGCCGATGGCCGAGAAGGCTGCCGAGCGCCTGGGTATCGAGCCGCGATTCCTGGTAGCGCAAGCCGCGCTGGAAACCGGCTGGGGCAAATCCATGATCCGCCAGGCCGATGGCAGCAACAGCCACAACCTGTTCGGTATCAAGGCAACCGGTTGGAAAGGTGCCTCCGCCACCGTAACGACCACCGAATACGTCAACGGCAAGGCGACCCGCGAGAAGGCAGGCTTCCGTGCCTACGATTCGTTCGAGCAGAGCTTCGATGATTTCGTCAGCCTGCTGGAAAACAACGATCGTTATCGCACCGCCATTCAAGTGGCGAGCAATACCGGCGATTCGGAGCGCTTCGTCAAGGAGCTGCAAAAGGCCGGCTACGCCACCGACCCCCAGTACGCACGCAAGATCAGTCAGATCGCGCGCAAGATGCAGACCTATCAAACCGTCGCCGATGCGAATTCGGTGCCCGCCATGCGGACCAGAGGCTAAATCATGGCTGACCTATTGAGTATTGGCCTGTCCGGCCTGGCCGCCAGCAAGACCCAGCTGTCCATCACCGGCCACAACATCACCAATGTCAACACGCCTGGCTACAGCCGTCAGGACGCGTCCCAGGCGACCCGTTCGCCGCAGTTCAGCGGTGCCGGTTACATCGGTTCGGGCACATCGCTGGTCGACGTGCGTCGCTCCTACAGCGAGTTCCTGACCAGCCAACTGCGCAGCAGCACATCGCTGAACCGCGACGTCGAGGCATACAAGAGCCAGATCGACCAGCTCGACTCGCTGCTCGCCGGCACCACCACCGGTATTACCCCGTCGTTGCAGAGCTTCTTTTCGGCGCTGCAGACAGCGGCCGAGGACCCGGCAAATATTCCGGCGCGCCAGTTGGTGCTGGCCGAGGCCGAAGGTTTGGCGCGGCGATTCAATACGGTCTACGACCGGCTCTCCGAGCAGAACAATTTCACCAACAAGCAGATGGCCGCAGTCACCGATCAGGTCAATCGTCTGGCCGGCAGCATCGGCAGTCTCAACGAGGCGATTGCGGTTGCTGCAGCCAACGGCAAGCAGCCGAACGACCTGCTCGACGCGCGCGATGAAGCGGTCCGACAGTTGTCCGGGTATATCGGCGTGACGGTGGTGCCGCAGGACGACAGTAGCTTCAATATCTTCATTGGTAGCGGCCAGCCGCTGGTCGTGGGCAGCACGGTAGCCAAGCTGGAGGTAGTCCCAGGGCAGGGCGACCCCAACCGTCATGAGGTCCAGTTCGTGAGCGGCGGATCCCGACAGGGCGTCACCTCTCAGATTACCGGTGGCGAGCTGGGCGGCCTGATCCGCTATCGCGAGGAAGTGCTGGATTCGACCATGAACTCGCTGGGCCGTCTGGCGCTGGCGGTTAGCGATCAGGTCAACACGCAGCTCGGGCAGGGGCTGGATCTCAAGGGACAGGTCGGTTCGGTACTGTTTGGTAACTACAACGACCCGGCGCTGGCCAGGTTGCGTGTCAATGCGTTTGCTGGCAACAGCAATGCACAACCGGTCCTGAACGTCACCAATACCAGTCAGCTCAGCACCAGCGACTACCTGATGGAGTATGACGGTAGCAGCTACAAGATACGGCGGCTGAGCGATAACCAGCTGATGACAGCTACGGAGAATCCGGCGGGTACTTTGTCGATCACTGACAAGAATGGCCGCGATCAGGGCTTTCAGATCGTGCTGGGCAATCCGCCGCCGGCGCCTGGCGACAAGTTCAGCCTGCAGCCGACCCGGCGTGGCGCGTCCGATATCAAGGCGACGCTGGATCAGGCCGACCAGCTGGCCTTCGCCGCGCCTATTCGTGCCGAAAGCAAGCTGCAGAACCGAGGCACTGGAGTTATTGGTCAGCCAAGCTTGGTTGCCGGCCCGTCACCGATCAGTAGGGATGCGCTTGCTGTGGCAAACCTTTCTCTCGGCGCGAATCTGAGCGCGGACGGAAAAACCTATACGCTGGGCGCCCTTCCGACTGGCTGGTCGTATGTAGCCAAAGGAGGTGACCCAATCGTGCCTCAGCGATCCGCAAATGGTGACCTGATCGAGCCGTTGGCAGATCAGGATGGCAACCCATTAGCACGGGTGCTGGATGATGATGGCCAACCGCTTGAAGTTAATGGGCAGCCGGTTGTAGCGCCTGCGATGACCATGGGTAACAGCAATACTGTGCGCTTGGCTTACGCTGCAGCCGATGGTGAGACCTACCGGTTCGAGCTTTCTATGAGCGGTCGGCCTATGGCTGGAGACGAATTCGCACTGGCTTTTAACCAGAACGGTGTGTCCGACAACCGCAACGCCTTGAAGCTGGTGGATCTGCAAAGCAAGCAGACCATCGGCGTGACAGCGGGCATTGCCGGCTCGGGTTTCAGCTTCACCGATGGTTACGGTGAGCTGGTCGAACGCGTCGGTACGCTGACGGCGCAGGCCCGGATGGACAGCGAAGCCACCGGGGCCATTCTGAAGCAGGCGACCGACAACCGTGATTCGCTCTCGGCGGTGAACCTGGACGAAGAGGCGGCCAACCTGATCAAGTTCGAGCAGTACTACAACGCCTCGGCTCAGATCATTCAAGTTGCCCGCTCCCTGTTCGATACACTGATCAGCACCTTCAGGTAATAGGCCGCCCCATGCGCATTTCCACCTTGCAAGCATTCAATAACGGCGTCGCCGGACTGCAGCGCAACTACGCCAACGCGACCCGTACCCAGGAACAGATCAGTACCGGCAACCGCATCCTGACACCAGCAGATGACCCGGTAGCGTCGGTGCGCCTGCTGCAGCTGGACCAGCAGCAGAATGTGCTTAGTCAGTACAACGCCAACCTGACCGCGGCGAAGAACAGCCTGACCCAGGAAGAAGTCACTCTCAACTCGGTCAATACCGTGTTGCAGCGTGTACGTGAGCTTGCCGTACAGGCGGGCAACGGTGGTCTGAGCGCCGAGGATCGGAAATCCATCGCTGCCGAACTGCGCGAGCGCGAAGATGAACTGCTGTCCTTGATGAACACACGCAACGCTCGCGGCGAGTACCTCTTTTCGGGCTTTCAGGGCAAGACACAGCCATTCGTGCGAGATGGTGCCGGCGGCTATAGCTACCAGGGCGACGAGGGGCAGCGGAAGCTGCAGATCGCTAGTTCGCTCAATATCCCCATCAGTGACAACGGTAAGTCAATTTTCCAGAACATCACTAATGCCGGGCGTTTAACAACCGCTCCAGTGTTTAACGCGAGCGCGCCAGTGACGAGCACCCTAGTTGTCTCTGCGCCGCTAGTAAGTGATGAGGTGGCTTTTTCAGGAGCCGAACCGTTTCCGCCAGAGGGCATTGAGCTCGAATTCCAAGCTGACGGAAAGTACGTAATTTATCGCTTGCCCAGGGCACTTGATCCTGCTGACGACGTTGTTTTAAAAGATGATTTGTCGATGGATAACGATCCCAAGAAAAGCGATAAATTGGTTTTTCGCGGCGTTACGGTACACCTTGACGGGACTCCGGCTGAAGGAGACAGGGTTGCGATAGTACCTGGCAGCATTTCAGGCCTTGATACGGACGGAAGTGTTCTTCGCGACCCCAACGCGACGGTGCAGAGCAAACAAGGCATTCTCGACACCATCGCAAACCTTCGTTCCGCACTCGAGAACCCTGGCTCCAACGGGAACGGCGTCCGTGACGCCGTAGCCGTAGCCCTGACAAACCTCGACCACGGCATGGTCAGCGTCGATGCTGCTCGCGGTAACATCGGTGCTCGCCTCAATGTGATCGAAACGACTCAGACCGACAACGAAGATGTCGCGTTGGTGAACAAGGCCGTCCAGGCCGAGCTGCGTGAGCTGGATTACGCCGAGGCCCTGTCCAGGCTGTCGTTTCAGACCATTCTTCTCGAGGCGGCTCAGCAGAGCTACGTCAAGATCAGCGGCCTGAACCTGTTCAACGCGATGCGCTGAGAGGTTTGACGAGGTTCGCAAAAAAACGATCTCGTTTTGACATCGGTGGGTAGGCGGCTAGATTGGCTGACGCGGAGCAGGATGTCCCGCAGAACTCCCCAATCGCATAAGGAACATGCTCATGCGCAACGCGTTTATTGCCGCAGCGGCTTTTGCCGTACTTTCCAGCTTCTCGTTCGGCAGCTACGCCGCCAGCCAAGCCCAACCGGCTCCGACCGCCCCGGCGGCAGCCGTGGCGCAAGCGCCGGTGAACCTCAATACCGCCGACGCTGCTACGCTTACCCGCGAGCTGAAAGGCATCGGTGCAACCAAGGCCAAGGCCATCATCGACTACCGGGAAGAGCATGGACCGTTCAGTTCGGTCGATGAGCTGCTCGAGGTAAAAGGGATCGGCTCGGCCACTCTGGAAAAATTGCGGAGTCAACTCAGCGTTCAGTGATTGAAAGACCGGGCCGTTCGCAATGAACGGCCCCGTCGTGGCTTGATCGGCTGCCCAGGTAGTCGCCCGCCTGCCACACCGAACACCCTGTGCAATGGCCAGTCAAAGAGCTTGAAAGGCATTGACATTCCGCGGTTATGCACATTCGAAATAGCCCCATTCATTCTGCTCCCTCATTTGTACATTGCTTTTGTGGCCTTTTGTAAATCATTGATTTAAAAGGGAATCATGAGCTGAGTAAAAAAACACCGATCTGTTCGCCACCCCCGTGGCACGGGCGTTAGCGGCGGTCATCCAGAAACTGTTCACAAGGTTATCCACAGGTTCGGTGGATAACGTAGCCGAGGTCACGGATGGCGCTGGCTGGAGGTATCTGATGAAAGCTCCCTGGAATTTGCTGCGCTATCTGCCGCTGGCGCGGCGTTTGATCAAGCACGGAAAAATCCCCGCTCTGCTTCTCGCCGTGGCACGCAAGTCATCATCCAAGCGTGGGCTGATAAAGGGGCTTCGCGAGGACCTGTCGCTGCTACAAGCGCTGTGTGTTGCCTGGTGGCGCGGCGAGTATCGGGCCATCAGCCCCAACGCGCTGGTAGCGGTGGTCGCCGGCCTGCTCTATTTCCTCTCACCATTGGATGCGATTCCCGATTGGATTCCCGGGCTGGGATTTGTGGACGATCTCGCTGTTCTGGGCTGGGTGATGCGTAAGTGGTCGGCTGAACTGGATGCGTTCAGAGCCTGGAAGCAGACCCAGACGGCCGAGCGCCAGGCCGCCCTGAAAGAGCTCCCGCAACTTGACGAGCCCCGGGCTGGCGGATGATCAGGCCGATGCAGCGGCTACGGGGGTACGCCCGTTGGTCGGCAGCATTCGAACATTTGCGGCGTCGATCCCGATTCGCTTTTGCCTACTGCAGGCAGGTGGCTTCAACGAGCCGCGAGGGCTGTTAAGATTCCGCCTCTGATCGAGAAGCCAGGGGAATAGACGGATGAACGTACAGGTCATCATGCGTGACGGCTCGCCGGAATACGCCGTACTGCCATGGGACGAGTACCAGGCTCTGCTTGCCGCCGTAGGCGCACCATCTTCCTCGGCTACGGTTTCCAGCCCGGACACGCAGCGGCTATCGGCGCTTACCGAATTGTCTTCGCATCGTGAGGGCAAGGGACTCAGCCAGGACACGCTGGCGCGCTCGGTCGGGATCAGTCCCGCCTATCTCGCACTGATCGAGGCGGGCGAGCGGGTTCCCGATGCGGCCATTCGCCGAGCACTGGCCCGCGCATTGGAGATCGATGGCTGGGAGGGCGACGCTTGACCTCGGTATCCATCAGCCGCCAGCACTGGCAGGCATTGCTCGGCGAACTGGATGATGCGCGGCGGCAGCGGCACCTGGTGACCTACCGAGCGCTAATCGAGCGCCTTCAGCTGCCCACGCCGGCGATGCAAACCCTGACCGCGGCACTGGAATACCTGGCCGCTCTGGACGCCCGCTCGGAGCGCCCATTGCGTAGTGCGTTGGTCATCAGCCAGGGCGCCAGCCGTCTGCCGCGAACCGGTTTCTTCGAATGCGCCGCCCGGCTCGGACGGTTCTCCGGTCCGGTCGATGGCGCCGCAGCCGCATCGTGGCATGCCGGCGAGGTGGCCCGGGTGTTCGAATTCGACTATCCGGAGGATGTCTGATGTTGGGAAGGCTGCGTGCCAGGCTCGGGTACTTCACAGCGCGCAAACTGATGAAGTCGCATCGTGCGGTCCAGCAACCGAAACTCTGGCGCTGGATGGAGGGACAGTTCGCGCGCATGGCAGCACAAGGCGATGTCGAGGCCCAGTGTTTCTACGGGCATATCCTCTATTTTCGTGGCCTTGGTCATGGCGCCAAGCGTGAAGGGGTTCGCCTGCTGCGGCTCGCGGCAACGGCCGGTGATGTGAAGGCCGCGTACCAGATGGGTGTCATCAGCCTGAGCGAGGATGCCTCCCACGGCCCTGATGGCAGCGAAGCGGCGCGATGGTGGGCTCAGGCCGCCGAAGCGGGGCACCCGCTGGCGGCAGTTCGCCTCGAGCAGCTCTATCGGGCCGGGGGGCATGGTCTGGCTGCCGACACTCGTCAGGCCGATCGCTACAAGGAAAAGGCAGCACAGCTCGGATTGTGAGCATCCTTCGATGTACTGCCCGCATCCAGGACATGCACGCTCGGGCCGAACGTCTGCTTGGCTTGCCGTTTGGCCTCCGATGCCAGGGCGGCAAGCCTTCCAGCGTCCAGCCGGTCGGTGTGTTCCGGTCGTACATCGACGATCCCAATCGACAGCGACAGGAGGGAAAAGCGCTGCTCGCGCCCGTCTCGGTTGGCAGAGACGAAACCTCCCGATTCCAGGTGCTCGCGTTGGTAGAAGGTTCTGCTGCGGCGTAGAAACTCATGTTGCAGCTGATCGATCCGCTGCAGACCGTCCTGTCCACCCAGAACCAGCATGAAGTCATCGCCACCTATATGGCCGACAAAGTCCACCCGCGGATCGACCCGTTCGTTCAGGCATTGCGCCAGGCACAGCAGGACCTCGTCACCCTTGGCATAGCCGTAGAGGTCGTTGAAGGGTTTGAAGTTGTCGATATCCACATAGCAGACCAGCGCCTGGCGCCGTTGCAGCAGCAGGCGAGTCAGGCATTGCTGGATAGGCACGTTGCCAGGTAACAAGGTGAGCGGGTTGGCATGCCGCGCCTGCTGGATCTTCAGTTCGGTTATCAGCCTCAGCACATCGATGACCCGGCCGAGGCCGTGATAGCGCCTGGCCTGGGTGATGACAAAATCCTCTTCGATGCGCTGGCGGGCTCGGCTGGTCAGAAGTCGGCTTACCTGCTGCAGTGACTGGTCGAGCTCAACGGCAAGGAAGTCCGTGCTCATCAGGCGGCTCAGGGGTTTGCGCGCCAGCAGGTCGGTCGCGAACGGCTTGAGCAGCGCCTCCGAGATGAGATTGCGGTGGATAATGCCAACGGGCCTGGCGTCGGTATCGAGAACCGCAATCGAGTTCAGGTTGGGCTGCAGGCGAAACGCTTCCAGCATCTCCGCAACCGGGCGATCTGCCGACATGGCCGGTTGCTGGATGAGCAGGGCGCTGAGGTTGCCGGTTTCCTCGCCGAAGGCCGTCTGCACTTCCGACTGGGGCAGCACTTCGTCGATATCCTGAGGCGGCAGCTCCATCGGACGTCCGAGCAGGTAGCCCTGAACCAGATCGATGCCCATGCTGGCGAGCACGACCAGCTCCTCCTGCAGTTCGATGCCTTCGGCTATGACCTGGGCTCGTGAAGCGCGGGCGATCTTCAGGATCGATTCGACGAATTCGCGCTTCACCGGGTCGAGATGGATTCCATCTATGAAGTAGCGGTCGATCTTCACATAGTCGGGACGCAGCTCCGACCACAGACGCAGGCTCGAATAGCCGGCGCCGAGATCATCCAGGGCGATACTGAATCCCATCGAGCGGTAATGGTGAAGCGCTTTGTCGAGCAGCTCGAGGTCATCTGCCGGTGCCTGTTCGGTAAGTTCGATGACGACCTCATCGGCGGAGATGCCATAGGCCTGGAGCAGCTCGAGCGTCCGCCCGGGTTTGTGCGTGGCATCGAGCAGGGTCTCTGGCGAGGCGTTGAGGAAGAGTTTGCCGCGTAGCGCGCCCTGGCTGTATCGCCGGCACGCCGTTTCGCGACAGGTCATTTCCAGCTCGTTGAGGCGGCCGGCATGACGGGCCGTGGTAAGCAGGTTGATCGGCGAGTGCAGGGGGCTGTTGGACGGTCCGCGACTGAGCGCTTCGTAACCGAGTATTCGTCGCTCGGAGAGCGACACGATGGGTTGGAACAGGGTGGTGATGTCGCCGTGAGCAAGGATCTGTCCCAGCGTGCTCAACTGCTCGGTGACTGTCATGGGAGGACTCTGGGCTGAAAGAAAAGGGGCCGCATTGCGGCCCCTTCATTTCACGTCACCGTGATGTCAGTTTGATGACATCGCGGGTTGCGCGCCCTTCAGTGCTTGGCCATTGCCGAGCTGAGGCCGAGATAGTCCAGCAGGATGCGACCGCTTTCGGACAGGTAGGCATCGTCCTCTGGTTTCGGTTTGTCCACCTCCTGATGCGGCGTGGTTTCGTCGTCCTTCTCCAGCTTGGCCAGCGGCTGTTCACCCTTCGCCAGCCGCAGCGCGTTTTCCAGCGCTAGCTGACGCTTCTCGATATCCGCCTGCTGAGCACGGCGTTTCTCTTCGTTGAGGCTGACGATGGTTTCGTGCATCAGCTCTTGGGCGAGCGCCAGGCGGTCGCGGGTGAAGACGAAGTCCGGGTTCTCGCCGGTGCGCGCCTCATGGCGAGCCTTGAGTTCGGCCAGGAAGGGTTTGAAGGGGTTCATGTCGGGATTGATCGCAGCGCGGATGCTGTCCCACGGCAGCGCTTCGGGTAGGGCGCTTTCGCCAATCTCCTTGGTGTCGACATCGGCCGGGTAAGCGATGTCCGGAATCACGCCCTGGTGCTGCGTGCTCTGCCCGGAAACGCGGTAGAACTTGGCCAGGGTCAGCTTCAGCTCGCCATGGTTGAGGGGCTGGATGGTCTGCACGGTACCCTTGCCAAAGGTCTGGCCGCCAAGGATGAGCGCGCGATGATAGTCCTGCATGGCTCCGGCGAAGATTTCCGAGGCGGAGGCCGACAGCCTGTTCACCAGCACCGCCAGCGGGCCTTTGTAGAATGCGCCGGTCTGCTCGTCGGCCAGCACGTCGACACGGCCGTCGCTGTTGCGCACCAGCACCGTCGGGCCCTGGTCGATGAACAGGCCGGTGAGTTCGGTGGCTTCCTGCAGCGAGCCGCCGCCGTTGTTGCGCAAGTCGATGACGACGCCGTCGACCTTTTCCGCTTCCAGTTCGGATAGCAGCTTCTTCACGTCGCGGGTGGTGCTCTTGTAGTTCTGGTCGCCGGCACGCAGGGCCTTGAAGTCGAGGTAGAACGCCGGAATCTCGATCACGCCGAGCTTGAAGTTCTGGCCCTGATGCGCGAGGTTCAGCACCGACTTCTTGGCGGCCTGCTCCTCGAGCTTGACCGCCTCACGGGTGATGGCCACCACCTTGCTGCTCTGGTCGTTCGGTGCATTGCTCGCCGGGATGACTTCGAGGCGGACCACCGAGCCCTTTGGACCGCGGATGAGCTTAACCACCTCATCCAGGCGCCAGCCGATCACGTCGACCATTTCGTCGTTGGCCTGGCCAACGCCGATGATCTTGTCAGCCGGTGCCAGCTGCTTGCTCTTTTCTGCCGGGCCGGCCGGCACCAGGCGTACGATCTTGACGTGCTCGTTGTCGCTCTGCAGCACCGCGCCGATACCTTCCAGCGACAGGCTCATGTTGATGTCGAAGTTCTCGGCATTGTCCGGCGAGAGGTACTGGGTGTGCGGATCGTAGGACTGGGCGAACGCATTGATGTAGGTCTGGAACACGTCTTCGCCGCGAGTCTGGTTGAGGCGCGCCAGCTGGTTCTTGTAGCGTTTGGTCAGCAGCTCCTCGATGGCCTTGGGCTCCTTGCCTGCAATCTTCAGGCGCAGGACCTCGTCCTTGACGCGCTTGCGCCAGAGGTCGTCGAGCTCGGCCATGTCCTTGGCCCAGGCGGCTTTCTCGCGATCGACCAGCAGCTCTTCATCGACGGTGAAATCGAAGCTGTCGACGCCCTTGCCGAGCAGGCCCAGAGCAAAGTTGAGGCGGTTCTGCAGCCGCTCGAGGTGCCGCTTGTAGATGGCGAAGCCGGGTTCGAGGTTGCCGCCTTTGAGGAAATCATCGAACTGGTTGCGCCACTTGCCGAATTCTTCGATGTCGGATGCCAGGAAGTAGCTGCGCGCAGGGTCGAGCATCTTGATATAGCTGTCGAAGATCTTCGCCGAACGCGCGTCGTTCAGCGGCGGCTTGTTGTAGTGATGGCGCTTGAGCAGCTCGACGACGTTGAGGCTGGCGATCACCTGATCACGATCGGGTTGCAGGTAGTCCCAGTTCTCCGGCGTGCTGACCGCTTTGGCCATCGCCAGGGATGCGTGAAGGCCGAACAGGACGGCGAGAACGGTGCAGGTCAGCGTACGTTTCATGGCTTGGGGGCGACGTAAGGCAAGGGAATAACGCATATTAGGCCATCTAAAGTAGGCGCCGGTTCGGTTTTTCCGTCCGGCGGTGGAAAGCACGAGCCCGATGGTACAGGGTGGTCAGAAGAGGCCAGCGAGCGATCAGTTGGGTGGACATAGATAAGAACCACTATGGAGGCAGCATGAAGGCATTGCAAGGTATCGAGGGGCATCTGGAGTGGGCCGAGCGGCCCGCTCCCGCATGTGGCGAGGGGGAGGTCCGCATCCAGGTGGCGGCCGCTGGGCTGAACCGGGCGGATCTGCTGCAGCGCGCCGGCCATTACCCGCCGCCTGCAGGCGTGACCGACATCCTTGGCCTGGAGTGTGCCGGCGTGATCGCCGAGGTGAACGGACGCAGCCGCTGGAAGGTGGGCGACCGCGTCTGCACCTTGCTGGCCGGAGGCGGCATGGCCGAGGAAGTGGTGGTCGATGCCCGCCACGTGCTGCCGGTGCCGGAAGGCATGTCGCTGCACGAAGCGGCTGCGATTCCCGAGGTATACGCCACTGCCTGGCTCAATCTCTACCGCCTCGGCGCGTTGCTGGCCGGCGACAAGGTGCTGCTGCATGCCGGTGCCAGCGGTGTCGGCTCGGCGGCCATCCAGCTGTGCAAGGCATTCGGCAATCCCTGCTGGGTCAGCGTCGGCTCGGCGGAGCGTCTGGCTTATTGCGAGTCACTGGGCGCACAGGGTGGTGTGCTGCGTGGCGACTCGCTGGAAGCGCTGCGTGACTTCGGGCCGTTCGACATGATCCTCGATCCGGTCGGCGCCAAGTACGCCGCGCTCAATCTGCAGCTGCTGGCGATGGACGGGCGCTGGGTGATGATCGGCCTGATGGGCGGCCGCAAGGCCGAGATGGACCTGGCGGGGCTGCTGGCCAAGCGTATCCAGTTGATCGGCTCCACCCTGCGCAGCCGCGACGCCGACTACAAGGCCGGCTTGCTGGCGGAGATGGAGGAGAAGGTCTGGCCGCTGTTCACCCAGGGCAAGCTGTTGCCGCGGCTGGAGCGCACCTTCGCCATCGGCGATGTCGAGGCCGCGTTCGAGGCTCTGGCCAGCAATACCGTGTCCGGCAAGCTGGCCCTGGTGATCGACAGCTCGCTGTCCTGACGGGCCTCCGGCAGGCTCGCGGCGATCGCGGGCCGGCCGGGATAGCTCAGGGCAGCTGGTTGCTCGCGTAGAAGGCGGTCAGCACCTTGACCAGATGGGCCAGGTCCTGGCTGCCGGCCAGCTCGCGAATCGAATGCATGGCGAAGGTCGGCAGGCCGATGTCGACGGTGCGCACGCCCAGCTGGCTGGCGGTGATCGGGCCGATCGTCGAGCCACAGCCCATATCGCTGCGAGTGACGAAGCTCTGCACCGGCACCTCGTTTTCCAGGCAGAGATGGCGGAAGAAGCCGGCGGTTTCGCTGCTGGTGGCATAGCGCTGGTTGTTGTTCACCTTGATCACCGGGCCGGCGTTGAGCTTCGGACCGTGGTTGCCGTCGTGCTTGTCCGCATAGTTCGGGTGAACGGCGTGGGCGTTGTCCGCGGAGATCAGCAGCGAATGGCTGACCGCACGCTGGAAGTCGTCTTCGTCCGGCAGCAGGCGACGCAGTACCTGCTCCAGGAACGGGCCGTCCGCGCCGCACATGGAGGTAGAGCCGACTTCCTCGTGGTCGGTGCAGACCAGCACGCAGGTATGTTCGCGCTCGGCCGCAAGCAGGGCCTGCAAGCCGGCAAAGCACGACAGCAGGTTGTCCAGCCGTGCCCCTGCGATGAAATCCCCATGCAGGCCGATGACCGCGGCGCTCTGGGTGTCGTAGAAACTCAGTTCGAAATCCAGCACCACATCGGCGACCAGCCCATGCTCACGGCCGAGCTGATCGGCGAGCAGTGCACGGAAGTCCGGGCTTTCCTGGCTGGCAATCTGCGCGAGGATCGGCGGTAGTTCGTTCTGCGCGTTGATCGCCCAACCCTGATTGGCTTCCCGGTTGAGGTGAATCGCAAGGTTGGGGATCGTTGCGATCGGCAGCTTGAAATCGATCAGCTGGCTCTCGATGCGACCATCCCGGCTGTAGGTTACCCGTCCGGCCAGGGACAGATCGCGGTCGAACCAGGGGGCCAGCAGGGCGCCGCCGTAGACTTCGACTCCTACTTGCCAGAAACCCTGGCGCTGCAGTTCCGGCTGTGGCTTCACACGCAGACAGGGGCTGTCGGTGTGGGCTCCGACCAGACGCAGGCCGTGCTCGACCAGCGATTTGCTGCCCAGCTGAAACGCCACGATGGCCGAATCGTTACGGGTGACGTAGTAGCGTCCACCAGGTTCGGTGTGCCAGACCTCGCGCTCATCCAGCGCACGGTAGCCGGCCGCCTGCAGTGCCTGGGCGAGATTCTGGGTGGCATGGAACGGGGTGGGCGATGCCTGCAGGTACTCGATCAGGCCTTGGTTGAGAGCTTTGCGCATTTCGGACTCCGGACTGCAAGGTCACGAAGTCTATCCCATCGCATGGCATGGCTGCATTCCCACGGCCTCACCTGCGCCGAGCGATGGCCTCGAATAGATGCCAGTGCTTGTCTTGGCCGGTCGCCGTCTTGCCGTCGAACTCGATCTCGTTGAGCTCCAGCAGCTCCCAGTCTTCGAACAACTCCAGAAGCTGCTCATAACGGTGACAGGTGAGGTTGCGCCCTACCCAGCTGTCACGAAGCCCGAAAAAGTGACCGCTGAACAGGCCACCCCTGCACAGGCACTCCATGATGCGCGTCCAGAGACTCGTGAATGCCTCCGGTTTGCAGAACGGTAAAGCGAAACTGGCATTAACCAGCTCGACGGTGGGAAGGGGAGCACCACTCTCGAATGGCTCGCAGAGCGTGGTGAGCTTGCACACACCGGTGTCCACCTGTGCCCGCAGCGCATCGAGCGCGGGGCTGGACTGATCGAGTGCGACCACGCTCCAGCCATCGCGCAGCAGCGCCAGGCTGTCGCGACCTGCGCCGCAGCCCAGATCAAGCGCGGTTCCGGGGGGCGCTTTCCAGAGGTTGAGCGCCTTGCGCAGGCTGGGGTGTTCGGGGGCGCCGCGGGTCGCCTGAAGAGATCGCTCCATCAGAATGGCGCGGGACACTCGAAGCGTAGGCGCTCGCCTGTCTGCGGATGAGTCAGGGTAAGCATACTGGCGTGCAGGCACAGCCGCTCATGCGCATGCAGCGCCTGTTCATGCGCGTAAAGCCGGTCGCCGAGCAACGGGTGACCGATCGACAGCATGTGCACCCGCAGTTGGTGAGAGCGCCCGGTGATGGGGGTCAGTTCGACGCGGCTGTAGTCGCCGCAGCGTTCGAGTACGCGCCAGAAGGTCAGCGCATGCTTGCCCAGTTCGTGATCGACCACATGCCGTGGCTTGGTCGGCGGGTCGTAACGCAGCGGCAGGTCGATGCTGCCACTGTCCTGCTCCGGCTGGCCCCAGCACAGCGCGGTATAGGCCTTTTCCGTTTCGCGGTCATGAAACTGACGGGACAGCTCGCGGTGCGTATCGGCGTCGCGGGCGAGCACGATGAGCCCGGAGGTCTCCCAGTCCAGGCGGTGCACGATGCGGGCTTCGGGGTAGCCGTTCTCCTGCAGGCGGGTCACCAGACAGTCACGATTGTCTTCGGCCCGTCCTGGCACGGAGAGCAGCAGGGTCGGCTTGTTGATCACCAGCAGGGCGGCGTCCTGGTGAATGATCTGGATGTTGCTAAGAGGCATTGTTCTTCCCACAAACGAAGACGGCGACCCGTGGGCCGCCGCTTCTGCTGCCGGTGTCCAGAACCGTTTCACGGTCTAGCGAGCTAGAGTCCTGCAAGGCAAAAACAGGCGAGGAAGCGGAGTTTGCTGAAGCAAATGAGCATTCCGAGCCTGTTTTTAACGCAGCAGGGCCGACGCGCAGTAGATCGTGTAAAGGTTCTCAGCGGTCCGGCAGGGTGATATTGAGTTCGAGAATCGAGCAGCTGCCCTGATCCTCGAGGGCGACCTGAACCTGATCGCTGTCGATGTTGACGTACTTGCGGATCACCTCGACCAGCTCCTTCTGCAATGCCGGCAGGTAGTCCGGCTCGGTGCGCTGGCCGCGTTCGTGGGCGACGATGATCTGCAGGCGTTCCTTGGCAATGGCGGCCGGTGTTTCCTTCTTCTTGCGTTCACGGAAGAAGTCGAAGAGGTTCATTCGCGGCCTCCGAAAAGTCGTTGCAGGAAGCCAGGCTTCTTGACGTCGAGGAAGCGGTGCGCCACTTCCTTGCCCAGCAGGCGGTCCACCGCGTCGCTGTAGGCCTGACCGGCGTCGCTCTGGTCATCGAGGATCACCGGGATGCCCTGGTTGGACGCCTTGAGCACAGCCTGCGACTCGGGGATCACGCCCAGCAGGCGGATGGAGAGGATTTCCTCGACGTCTTCGACGCCGAGCATTTCGCCCTTGGTGACGCGCTCAGGGTTGTAGCGGGTCAGCAGCAGGTGTTCCTTGATCGGCTCTTCGCCGTTTTCGGCGCGACGCGACTTGCTGGCCAGCAGGCCGAGCATGCGGTCGGAGTCGCGTACCGAGGAGACTTCCGGGTTGGTCACGACGATGGCTTCGTCGGCGAAGTACATGGCCAGATGCGCACCTTTCTCGATGCCCGCCGGGGAGTCGCAGATGACGTATTCAAAATTCTTGCCCAGCTCGTCGATCACCTTGCCGACGCCTTCCTGGGTCAGGGCGTCCTTGTCGCGCGTCTGGCTGGCAGCCAGCACGTAGAGGTTCTCCAGACGCTTGTCCTTGATCAGGGCCTGGGTCAGGGTGGCATCGCCATTGATGACGTTGACGAAGTCGTAAACCACCCGGCGTTCGCAGCCCATGATCAAGTCGAGGTTCCGCAGACCGACGTCGAAGTCAACGATGACAGTCTTGTGGCCGCGCAGAGCGAGGCCGGTACCGATGGCGGCGCTGGTGGTGGTTTTACCAACGCCACCTTTGCCGGAAGTGACTACGATGATCTTGGCCAAGGTGATTCACCCTAAAAATTGAAAAATCGGGACCTTCCGCCCGGTTTTGGCGTCAGGATTGCCCGTTTGGTCCTTGAAAATTCGCGGCAGTATCCGTTAAAGGCGGGTGATGTTCAACACGTCGCCGGAGAGGCTGATGCGTACCGCTTCAGCCCAGAGAGGATCGCGTCGCAGGTCCTCGGCGACCTTGTATTGGCCGGCGATGGAGACCATTTCCGCTGCGAGCTGCTGGCAGAAGATCCGCGCCGAAGTATCGCCCTTGATGCCAGCCAGGGCGCGACCGCGAAGCGGACCGTAGACATGGATGTTGCCATCGGCGAGAAGTTCCGCACCGGGGCTTACCGGCGCCAGCACAATGAGGTCGCCGCCCTGTGCGTAGATCTGCTGGCCGCCGCGGATGGGCGTGGTGACCACGCGGGTCGGGCGGTAGACCGGTTCGGCTGGCTTGGCCGGTGCCTTCGATGCCAGGTCGACCTGGCGCTCTCGAGCCCCCGAAGGCGGCAGCACCGGTAGATCCAGCACCGCCGCTGCTTCGATATGCGCCGGCTCGCTGGCGCGCAGGGCCAGGGTGCGCAACCGATGCTTGCGGCAGAGTGCGACCAATGCCTTGATGTCGATTTCCCGCGCCGCCTCGGGCAATTTGTCCAGCGCCAGGACCAGCGGCGTATTGTTGAAGAAGTCCGGGGCTTGCTCGACCTTGACCGCGAGCTGTTCGTCGAGGCGTTCGATGTCGTTGCTGGCCAGCTCCAGCACGGTGATGGCGAGCATGCTGCCCTTGAGCTGGAAGGCTGGGGACTGGTCGGGGAGGTCGGCTTGGCTCATGGTCTGCCTGCTGCGGTAAATGGCGAGGACTTATAACGAGGTGTGCCGCTGCCTGCAACCCGCCGCGTGTGTCCCGGGCGATCGCTGGTGCGCCGAGGCTCGGTCAACCACGGCTTTTGCCGCTAGAATGCGTCGCTTCATCGGTTGTCGAGCTATTCATGGACCGTCCTCAGTTTCGTGCGTACTTCCTGCATCCGCGCTTCTGGCCGCTGTGGCTGGGGCTTGGACTGCTCTGGCTGCTGGTGCAGTTGCCGTATCCGCTCTTGCTGCAACTGGGCCGTGGGCTTGGCGCGTTGATGTTCCGATTCGCCGGTTCCCGGCGCTACATCGCGCGACGCAACCTGGAGCTGTGCTTTCCCGAACTCAGCCAGGCGCAGCGTGAACGTCTGTTGCGCGAGAACTTCGCGTCCACCGGCATTGCTTTCTTCGAGATGGCGATGAGCTGGTGGTGGCCGCAGGCGCGCCTGCAGCGGCTGGCAAAGATCGAGGGACTGGAGCATCTGCAGCAGGCCCAGGCGGCCGGGCAGGGGGTGATCCTGATGGCGCTGCATTTCACCACGCTGGAAATCGGCGCCGCATTGCTCGGTCAGCGCCACACCATCGATGGCATGTACCGCGAGCACAAGAATCCGCTGTTCGACTATGTACAGCGCCGCGGACGCGAGCGGCACAACCGCGACGCCACCGCCATCGAGCGGGAAGACGTGCGGGCCATGCTCAAGGTGCTGCGTGCCGGCCGCGCCATCTGGTACGCACCGGATCAGGACTATGGCCGCAAGCAGAGTCTGTTCGTACCGCTGTTCGGTATCCAGGCCGCCACGGTGACCGCCACCACCAAATTCGCTCGGCTAGGCAGGGCCAAGGTCGTACCGTTCACGCAGGAGCGCCTGGCGGATGGTTCGGGTTATCGGCTGGTGATCCATCCGCCGCTGGAGGATTTCCCTGGCGAGAGCGAGGAGGCCGATTGTCTGCGCATCAATCAGTGGGTCGAGGAGGCCGTCAGCGCCCTGCCTGAGCAGTATCTCTGGGCGCACCGGCGCTTCAAGACCCGGCCGGCCGGCGAGCCGGGGCTGTACAAGAAAAAGAAGCGCAAGGCAGCGTAGTTGGCGTTTCGCCTCACCGGCAGTGCTTCGATGGCGGCACTCGGCGGGGCGGGCCTTGGCCCACCATATCGGTCACGCCAAACTTCCATCGCGGAAATCCCGCAGCGCCTGCTCGATCTCCTCGCGGCTGTTCATCACGAAGGGGCCGTACTGCACGATGGGTTCGCCCAGGGGGCGTCCGGCCAATAGCAGCACTCGCGTGTCCGACCCGCTGTGCAACCGCAGCTCGCCATGCTCGGACAGGCGCGCCAGCTGACCCTTGGCCAACGTTTGTTCGCTAATGCGCAGCGCACCCTCGTAGACGTAAAGCAGCAGCCGATGGCCTTCCGGCACCTGCGGGCTGAGACCGCTACCGGCCGGCAGATGCAGATCAAAAAGCTGCGGCTCGGTATCCGGACGCTGCACGACGCCCGGCTGCTCGATGCCGTCGCCCTTCAGCGTGCCGGCGATGACTTTCGCCTGTACGCCACCTGGCAGCGTCAGCTGTGGAATTTCCGCCGGTGCGAAGTCACGGTAGCCCGGCTCGCCGAGCTTGGCGTGGGCGGGCAGGTTCAGCCACAGCTGGAAGCCGCGCATGAGGCCTTGCTCCTGCTCCGGCATTTCGCTGTGGATTACACCGCGCGCTGCGGTCATCCACTGCACGCCGCCACTTTCCAGCCGCCCGACATTGCCCATGTGATCCTCGTGACGCATGCGCCCCTCGAGCATATAGGTGATGGTTTCGAAGCCGCGGTGCGGATGTGGCGGAAAGCCGGCGATGTACTCGTCGGGATCGTTGGAGCCGAACTCGTCGAGCATCAGGAACGGATCGAAGCGTTCCGGCGCGGCACCGCCAAATACGCGGGTAAGACTGACGCCGGCGCCATCGGAAGTGGCGCGGCCGGTGGTGATGGAAAGGATTTCACGCTGGGACATGTCGAATGCCTCTGGTCTGGAATGTCACCAGAATAATGGTGCGGCTTCGATCAATGGTTGCGCATTATCGCTCTATCCAATCGACTGATTGGATCATTCCTTCACCATGAGGTCCCTCGCACGGCTGTAGACATAGCGCACCTTCTCGTACTCGAACGGCGAGTTCAGCTGGCCGTAACGGAAGCTGGTCACGTGGCGGGCGTTGATCGCGCGCAACGCGGTCAGGCTCAGCTCGCCACCGGTGGTCTCGGAGTACTGGAGGAAGTCGACCTGTCGCTCGACGGCAAAATCGGTGACGCGGCCGGTGGCATCGCGCAGGTTGGAGGGGCCGAGAGCCGGAATGATCAGGTAGGGCCCCTGGGGAACGCCCCAATATCCGAGCGTCTGGCCAAAGTCTTCGCTCTGGCGCACCAGACCCATGCGCGTGGCCGGGTCCCAGATTCCGCCGACGCCCAGAATGCTGTTGAACAGGAAGCGGGCGGTGGCATTCGCCGCGCGCTGTCCCTTGAGTTGCGCGACGCTGTTGAACAGCGTCGGAATCTCCCCGAGGTTGGCGAAGAAGTTGCTCACACCGGTGCGCACCGGTTGCGGCGTGACATAGCGATAACCTCGCACCACCGGCAGCATCACCCATTGATCGAGCCGGTAGTTGAAGTGGTAGATGCGCCGGTTGACCGATTCGAACGGGTCGTAGACATCCAGCGCCTGAAAGGTGGCGCGCTCGAACTCACGTTGATCCAGCCCCGGATTGAACTCCAGGTTGCGTAACGGATGGGTGAAGCCATCCTCGTCGACCGCCGGTGTGTCGGCGAAGGCCAGGCCGCTGAGCAGCAGCAGCGGCAACAGCATTCCTTTAGCCACGGAAGAACTCCAGCATGTGTTGGGCGTTGACGCGGTAGGTGAGGTTGCCGCAGTGGCCGCCGCGCGGATAGAGCGTCAGGCGATCGCCGAAGGTGCGGCGTAGAAAGCCGATGTCACCGGCACCGAGGATCACGTCGTCGGCGTTGTGCATGACCGCGATCTTCGGGCTCTGGCGCAGATAATCCTCGAGGGCATAGAGGCTGACCTGCTGGATCAGCTGCGGCAGGCTACCGCCGTCGTACTGCGCTCGCCACATGGGGATCAGCTGCTCGGTGATGTAGCAGTCGAAGTCGCAAAGCAGGGCGCGCTTGAAGAATGGCTCCAGGCGTGTGCCCTCGTTGATCGGATAGTCCTGCGGCACGATCAGTCCGCGACGGTTGATCAGGTCCGAGGTGAAGTTGATGTCGGCGGCGGAAAAACGGAACACCGAGCCGATCAGCATGGCCATCTGCTCGTCGCTGAGCTTCAGCGCCGACTGCTGGAAGTCGTAGAGCATCGCCTCGTCGAGGTCGATGTAGCCGCGCTGCCGGTAGTAGCGGGTGAGCTTTTCCAGCACCACCTCATAGAAGGTGGTGTGGTTGTCGATGCCGTCGACGCGGGTCTGCACCAATTTGTCCAGGTTGCCGACCGAGGTGTAGAGGTTCACCGGCGGGTTGAGCAGCAGCACGCGCTTGAAATTGAAGCTGCCGCGGGTTTCGTCCAACTGGCTGACGAACGCGGCGTTCAGCGCGCCGAGGCTGTAGCCGGTGAGGTGGAACTCGGTGACAGGCAGCTTGTGATGCCGGGCGCGAATGGCCTGCATGACCCGATAGAGATCCTTTGCATCGTCGGCACTGATGCCCGGTGTGGCATAGCGCGAGGCAGCGGACATGAAGTCGTAGCTGGTAGGCGAAGACAGCTGCACCACGTGGTAGCCGGCGCCGTAGAACAGCCGCTTGAGGGCCTCGGTCTTGCCCGCCGAGTAATGCGCACCGGTGCCGGAAATGATGAAGATCAGCGGCGCCGGCCCGCGCTGGCGCGCCAGGCGATAGCGCAGCTGTTTGACCGGCCAGAAGTTGTCCGGCAGGGTGAATTCGCGCTCCGGCCGCAGACGCAGGCTGTAGTCAGCCTGGTCGATGGCGTCGTCACTGGGTACCTCGGCGCGCAATGCGCTCGGCGTGCCGGCGATGGTCGCTTCGAAAGGATTGGCCAGGGGGTAGCCATACTCCTCGATGCTGAGATCAGCCGCGTGCAGCGGCGTAACGATAAGGGCGAGCAGGGCGGTCAGGCGCAACAACAGCTGCATGGTGTATCTCCGTTGACAGGCCATCGCGGCCTGTAGCGAGGCGGCAACGGATGTCTCGTGCCGCCTGTCCCATCAGAACTGCATTGGCAGCGCAGTGCAAGCCAACATCTCTATGGCAGCGGCGCGGGGAATTCGATCCCTGCGCGGGGATGGAAATGCCGACGGCTCGACAGTTGCTGTCGAGCCTCGATGGCAAGCGGTACCCGTGCGGGGCAGACGTCAGGCCTGGTGGTGCAGCCAGGCATGCTTAGGAATCGCTGCGCTGCGTCTACTGCGTTCGAATCGCTGCCAGACCTTCTCGTGGAAGTAGAAACCTACCGAATTGCACAGAGGCTCGATGGCGGCGACCAGTCCGCCGATGGCGATGCTGCCGGTCAGCGCGTAGGTCACCGAAAAGGCGATGCAGAAGTGCATCAGGGTGAACGTCACGGTCTTGAGCATGGCCTGTCTCCTTGTGCAGTCGAGAATCGTTCTCGCGATAAGGAGAGTCTGGTCGAGGTCGAGCAATGTCTGAAATCAACGTTCTGCATGTGCGACATAGCGCCACACTATTTGTGTTTGGAATTGTTGCGAAGCGCCGATTCATGCGGCTCGAGGGGTCTATGTCGGGCCTTTTCGCAAGACGCATTCAGACCAAAGTCGGGTGGTGTTCGCTTCGGCTGGGCCTAAAGTGGCCGCCCTGCCTCCATCAGGGGGCAGCGACCGTGGAGACAGATTCCAATGCACAATGAAAATGTTTACCGGCAGATCTATGCCAATCCGCGTTTCCAGGAACTGGTGGCCAAGCGCGGGCGTTTCGCCTGGATGCTGTCGGCCGTCATGCTCGGCGCCTACCTCGCGTTCATCCTGCTGATCGCCTTCGAGCCAAAGATCCTCGGCATCCCGCTTGCCGCCGATACCGTCACCACCTGGGGCATTCCGGTGGGCGTGGGCGTGATCTTCATGGCTTTCATCCTGACCGGTGTCTATGTGCAGCGTGCCAACGGTGAGTTCGATCGCATCAACCAGGAAATCCTCAACGAGGCACAGAAATAATGATCCTGCGTTTCCTGATGACTGCCCTGCTGTTGGCAGTCTCGCCCGCGCTGCTCGCCGATGCCATTACCGGCGAAGTCCAGAAGCAGGCCACCAACTACACCGCCATCATCATGTTCGTGGTGTTCATCGTGTTCACCATGGGCATCACCAAGTGGGCCGCCAAGCGCAACACCTCGACCGCTGACTACTACACCGCCGGCGGCAGCATCACCGGCTTCCAGAATGGTCTGGCGATTGCCGGCGACTTCATGTCGGCGGCGTCCTTCCTGGGCATTTCCGCGCTGGTCTACACCAGCGGTTATGACGGCCTGATCTACTCCATCGGCTTCCTCGTCGGTTGGCCGATCATCCTGTTCCTGATGGCTGAACGCCTGCGCAACCTGGGCAAGTTCACCTTCTCCGATGTGGCGTCCTATCGCCTCGGCCAGACGCAGATCCGTCTGCTCTCGGCATTCGGCTCGCTGATCGTGGTTGCCTTCTACCTGATCGCGCAGATGGTCGGTGCCGGCAAGCTGATCCAGCTGCTGTTCGGCCTGGACTACTACGTGGCTGTGGTGCTGGTCGGTGTGCTGATGGTCATGTATGTGCTATTCGGCGGCATGCTGGCGACCACCTGGGTGCAGATCATCAAGGCGGTCCTGCTGCTGTCGGGCGCCAGCTTCATGGCCATCATGGTGATGAAGACCGTCGGCTTCGATTTCGGCAGCCTGTTCGCCGAAGCGGTGAAGATCCACGAGAAAGGCGCGCAGATCATGAGCCCGGGCGGTCTGGTTTCCGACCCGATCTCGGCGATTTCCCTGGGCCTGGCACTGATGTTCGGTACCGCCGGCCTGCCGCACATCCTGATGCGCTTCTTCACCGTGTCCGACGCCAAGGAAGCGCGCAAGAGCGTGTTCTACGCCACCGGCTTCATCGGCTACTTCTACATCCTGACCTTCATCATCGGCTTCGGCGCGATCCTGCTGGTCAGCACCAACCCGGACTTCAAGGACGTGACCGGTGCCATCGTCGGCGGCACCAACATGGTCGCCATCCACCTGGCCAGCGCCGTGGGCGGCAACCTGTTCCTCGGCTTCATCTCCGCGGTCGCCTTCGCCACCATCCTCGCGGTAGTGGCCGGCCTGACCCTGGCCGGTGCCTCGGCGGTTTCCCATGACCTCTATGCCTGCGTGATCAAGCAGGGCAAGGCGCGGGAAGAGGACGAGATGCGTGTGACCAAGCTGACCACCCTGACCCTGGGCGTGGTGGCGATTCTGCTAGGCATCATCTTCGAGAAGCAGAACATCGCCTTCATGGTCGGCCTGGCGTTCTCCATCGCCGCCAGCTGCAACTTCCCGGTGTTGTTCCTTTCCATGTGCTGGAAGGGGCTGAGCACCCGCGGGGCGCTGTTCGGCGGTGCGCTGGGTCTGATCACTGCGCTGGTGCTGACCATCATCAGCCCGACCGTATGGGTCGACGTGTTCGGTTATGCCGAGGCGATCTTCCCCTACAAATACCCGGCGCTGTTCTCCATGGTCGCCGCCTTCGTCGGCATCTGGTTCTTCTCGGTCACCGATAAGTCCAAGCGGGCAGGGGAGGAGCGCGAGCGCTTCTTCGCCCAGTTCGTCCGCTCGCAGACTGGTCTGGGCGCAACCGGCGCCGTCGCTCACTAAGGCGAACGCCAATAGGAAAAGGGCAGCCCTCGGGCTGCCCTTTTTCGTTCTCGGTGAAGACTCGAGGGCTGCAACAGCCCCATCCTGCGCCCATAGTGCCTGCCTGGAACCGCGCGGTCAGCCCCATGAGCCAAGGGTTTGCCAGGGGCATTCATCAATCTGATGGATGCCGGTGCGCCCTCGGGCATTCGCTAGACTCGCTGCCACTCCCCGAACAACAAAAGGCAGTAGAACGATGCACAATCGCATGATGATCACAGGCGCCGGTTCTGGACTCGGGCGGGAAATCGCCCTGCGCTGGGCTCGTGATGGCTGGCAGCTGGCGCTTTCCGACGTCAATGAAGCTGGCTTGGCGGAAACCCTGAAAATGGTTCGTGAGGCGGGTGGCGATGGCTTCACCATGCGCTGTGACGTGCGTGACTACAGCCAGCTGATCGCCTTCGCCCAGGCCTGCGAGGAGAAGCTCGGGGGCATCGATATCGTGGTCAACAACGCCGGGGTGGCCTCCGGCGGCTTCTTCGACGAGCTGTCGCTGGAGGACTGGGACTGGCAGATCGCGATCAACCTGATGGGCGTGGTCAAGGGCTGCAAGGCGTTCCTTCCGCTGGTGCAGAAGAGCAAGGGCAAGATCATCAACATCGCCTCCATGGCGGCGCTGATGCAGGCGCCGGGCATGAGCAACTACAACGTGGCCAAGGCCGGCGTGGTGGCCCTCTCGGAAAGCCTGCTGGTCGAGCTGCGCCAGGCCGAGGTCGGCGTGCATGTGGTCTGCCCTTCGTTCTTCCAGACCAACCTGCTCGACTCCTTCCGCGGGCCGACGCCGAACGTCAAGGCGCAGATCGGCAAGCTGCTGGAATCCTCGCCGATCACCGCGGCGGACATCGCCGACTACATCCACCAGCAGGTCGCCAAGGGCGAGTTCATGATCCTGCCGCACGAGGAGGGGCGCATGGCCTGGAAGGTCAAGCAGCAGAATCCGCAGGCGATCTATGACGAGATGGCGCTGCTCGCTGAAAAGAAGCGGGCCAAGAGCAAGGCTGTCTGAAACCGCCCGGCCGCTGTCTTCAGCGGCCGCTGTGGTTGCCTCCAGGGTGGGTCGGGAGTAGGGTTGCCTGTCCGGTTTTGTGCCGTAACCCTGTGGAACGCTTGTGAATTTTCCGTCCCGCGGACTGTTGATGCTGGCCCTGGTGCTGGCAGCGATCAACCTGCGCCCTGGCATCACCTCCTTCGCCCCGCTGATCGAACGCATCGCCGAAGAGCTGGCCCTGTCCCGTGGCCTGATCAGCCTGACCACGGCCTTGCCGGTATTGCTGATGGGCCTGCTGGCGCCGCTGGCACCACGGCTGGCGGTGCGCTTCGGGCTGGAGCGCAGCATTGCCTTGTGTCTTGGCCTGATCGCCGCGGCGCTGGTGCTGCGTCTATTCGGCCACAATGCCGTGTTGCTGATCGTCACTGCCGGCCTGGTCGGTGCCGGCATCGCCGTTGCCGGTCCGCTGCTGTCCGGCTTCATCAAACGCTACTTCCTCGAACGCATGGGCAAGGTCGCTGCCTGGTACTCGCTGAGCATGGCGGTGGGCGGGACCCTCGGCGTGGTGCTGACGGCGCCTGCGGCCCAGGTGCTGGGCGAGCGGTGGACGGCTGGCCTGGCGATCTGGGCGCTGCCGGCAGTGATGGCGCTGCTGATCTGGCTGCGTCTGCCCAATCAGCCGGAAGCCGCCAGTGAAAGCGCTGCCGGCCTGCCCTGGAAGGAGCCGCGGGCCTGGCTGCTGAGCATCTATTTCGCGCTGCAGGCCGGGCTGTTCTATGCGCTGGCCACCTGGCTGGTGGCGCGTTATCACGAGGTGGGCTACAGCCTGCTGCAAAGCAATGCGTTCTTCAGTGGCTTCATGCTCATCGGCCTGCCGAGCGCCTTCGCCATGCCATGGCTGGCGCAGCGCCTGGGCAATCGTCATCGCATCATGGCGACCTGCGGAGTGCTGGCGACCCTGTGCCTGGCGCTGATCGCGCTGCGACCCGGCTGGCAGCCGCTGGTGGTCTGCATGCTGCTGGGTGTTGCGCTCAATGGCACCTTTTCCCTGGCGCTGATTTCGCCGATGTACGAAGCCGGCACGCCGCTGGCCGTCAGCCGACTCACCGCGATGATGCTCTGCACGGGTTACTGCCTGGCCTGCCTGACACCGGTGCTGGCCGGACTCGGTCGCGATCTGGCCGGGGACTATCGCATGCCATTCCTGGTGCTGACCGGCATGGCGGCGTGCATGTCACTGCTGGCGATGCGGCTGCGGCCACGACATGTCGATCGCTGAGCGGTCTGGCTGTGGCCTGCGTCACCGCTTGCCATGCCGCGGATGACCGGCTCGCCGTGCTGTGCTAGAAAGCTCGCCGTCCACGTCCCAACCTAGCGCGCCGGAGTTCTGCTTGGAGTCTGAATCCATCGTTTATGGCTGCATCCGCGATTGGCCATCCGCCGACCTCGAGCAGTGCCGCCAGCGCCGGGCGAACAATCTGGCCGCCGTGCAGGCGTTGCCGCAGGGTGAGGCCTGGCCCTTCATCGGCCGCGAGATGTTTTCCTTCTGCCGTGACGAGGAGCTGGGCCTGTATCAGACCCAGGTGATCCACTTCGGCGCTAGCTACCGCGCCGTCGAGTACGAGTGGGCGCTGTGGGTGCAGCGCTTCGAGGCGCTGCTCAAACAGCTGTACTGGACCAGCGCCGTGGTGCACCTTGAGACCGAGCTCAACGGCACCCATACCTTTCGCTGGGAAACCGACTCGGGTAGCCACAGCCCGCAGCAGAGCGACCTGCGCATGCGCTGCGCCTGGGAGCGGGAAAGCGGGTTGTTCGGCTGACCCCGGTGCGGCTCAGTCCAGCCACTCCCTGGGCACGTCGCGCTTGAGCGCAAGCTGGCACTGCTGACTGTCCGCATCGAAGACGATAACGGCTTCGCCTTTGTCCAGGGCGCGGCGTACCCGCGCGACCCGGGTTTCCAGTGGCGTTTCGTCGCCATTGTCGGTGCCGTCACGAGTGACGAAATCCTCGATGAGGCGGGTCAGGGTGTCCGGTTCGAGCTGGTCGTGGGGTATGAGCATGGGGCTTCTTCGATAAGACGGAGGGGCGGTGCTAGGTCGCGCCGCCCTGCAGGTAGCTGTCCAGGCAAGCATACAGCTGCCGGCTCTCCAGCGGCTTACCGATGAACTCGTCCATCCCGGCGTCGAGGCCACGCTGGCGGTGCTCGGCCAGCACATGGGCGGTCACCGCGATGATGGGCACGGCCTGCAGCTGCTGTTCCGCTTCCAGTTCACGGATCTGGCGGCTGGCCTCGAAACCGTCCAGCTCGGGCATTTCGCAGTCCATCAGGATCAGCTGAACGGCGTGCGGATCGCGGCGGTAGAGATCCACGGCCTGGCGGCCGTTGTCGGCGAGCTGCACGGCGTAGCCGCGTTTCTTCAGCAGGCCGCGCACCACCATCTGGTTCACCGGATTGTCTTCGGCGACGAGGATGCAGGGTTCGCCCTGCGGCTGCGCCGGTGAGGGTGAACCGCGCTCGCCGGCGGTTGCCGGTTCCTGGGCGTAGAGCAATTGCAATGCCTCGCGCAGCGGTGCGCTCTGCAGCGGCAGCGCCAGACTGACCAGACGCAGCCCCGGCGTGACGGGTGGCGGCTCGTGAATCGGCGAATAGAGCATCAGCACGCGCTGATTGCTCTCCAGATGCGGGCGCAGACGTTCCAGCCACTGGCTCGGACTGCCCGGCCAGGGCGCCAGCAGTACCAGCAATGGCGGGGCGGTGAAGTCGGCAAGGCAATCCAGCAGGCGCTCCGGGTCCTGACAACGCTCGGTACGCATGCCCCAGCGACGCAGCAGATGACTGAGTGCCTCCAGCCCTTGGGCGTCCTGCGAGGCGAGCAGCGCCGGCCGGCCCGCCAGCAGCTGGTTCAGCGGGTCTTCCACATCGCTGGCGGCATGCAAAGGAATCTCGAAGCAGAAACGGCTGCCACGGCCCGGTGCGCTCTGCACCTCGATATGGCCGTTCATCATTTCCACCAGCTCTTTGCTGATGGCCAGGCCCAGCCCGCTGCCGCCATAGCGGCGCGTGGTGCTGGAGTCGCCCTGGGAGAAGGATTCGAACAGCTGAGCCAGAACCTCCTGGCGCATGCCGATGCCGCTGTCGCTGACGCAGAACACCAGACGCCGCGAGCCGTCCTGAGTCTGCCGGCTGGACACTTCCAGCAGCACATGGCCATGTTCGGTGAATTTCAGCGCATTGCTCAGCAGGTTCATTAGAATCTGCTTGAGGCGGGTGGGATCGCCGCGGATGCGTCGCGGGACGCCGGGCTCCAGGCCGACGTGCAGGCTCAGCTGCTTTTCCAGCGCCTGGGCGGTGAACAGGCGAATGGTCTCGGAGATGAGGATTTCCAGGTCGAAGTCGATGTCTTCGAGGCTCAGCTTGCCGGAGCCGATGCGGGCATAGTCGAGAATGTCGTTGATGACTGCCATCAGCGAATTGCCGGAGCTGGAGATGGTATCTAGGTAGAACTGCTGGCTGCGATCCAGCGGCGTTTCGCGCAGCAGTTGCAGCATGCCGAGCACGCCGTTGAGCGGAGTACGGATCTCGTGGCTCATCTTGGCGAGGAAGCGGCTCTTGGCCTCGTTCTCGCTGGCGGCCCGCTCGGCAGCCTCGCGGGAGCGGTAGCCCTCTTCCTTGAGCAGGTTGATGCGGTCGGCAAGTCCGATGGACAGGGTGATCAGCTCGAAAGCGACGCTGGCTTTCACCACGGCCGCCCCGTATAGCCCCAACAGCTCGATGCCGAGGGAGCCGGCGGTGACCAATATGAAGGATGCCAGCAGCACGCCCCAGGCCAGGGTGTAGTACACCCCGTAACGCACGCCGCGGCGCCAGACGAAAGCGCCGGTGAGCAGCAGGCCGGTCGAGGTGACGATCACGGTGATGCTGGCCAGAATGCTCCAGGTCTGCACGTCCAGCAGCAACCCGGAAAGCATGCTGCCGAGCGCCACAAGCAAGGTGCAGCGCAATACCAGGTCGAGCCCGGGGAATAGCTCGCGGGTATGCAGGAAGTGCCGGCTGAACTGGATGGCAATCAGGCAGTGGCTGAACATCAGCACGTAGATGCCCTGAGCGACCCAGCCGCCATCGTCGGCCAGCCACTTGACCAGGAAACCGTCGAAGGACAGGGCGAACAGGCCGACGTTAAGGGTATAGACCAGGTACCAGAAATAGGCCGGCTCACGCAGCGAGGCGAAGAGGAACAGGTTGTAGCAGAACATCGCGAACAGCACGCCGTAGAAGGCGCCGCTGAGCCCGTTCAGCTCCTCGTGCTGGGACGCGCTGGCATTGTAGGTGCTGAAGTACAGCGGCACGTAGAGCGTGCTGGTGGTCTTGATGCGCAGCAGCAGGGTGGTTTCGCCGGGCGGCAGGTTCACCGGAAACCAGAAATTGCTGACCTTCACCGGGCGCTCGGCAAACGGGTGGAGGTCTCCAGTCAACTGCTGGCTCAGGCTGCCATCGGGGTATCGCAGGAACAGCTCGATATGGTCGAGCAGCGGGTAGTTGATCTCGATGAAGCCGCTCAGCGGCTCGGCGAGACGGTTGGACAGACCGGCGCGCAGCCACCAGGTCGAACTGTTCTTGCCTTCGTTGACGTGGCCACCCTCGACGGCACGAAAGCGCTCGGGCGGTAGTGCCAGGACCTCATCGACGTCCAGACGGCCGGTGCGGTCTTCCAGGTAGAAGGTGCCATTGCCGAGGGACTGGCGCGTATCGATCGAGTCGAGCGCCACAGGCGTGAATGCCCAGGCTTGAAGCGACAGGCAAAACAGCAGCAGAGCCAGGCATAAACGCGGCAACATTTTTCGATCCGGCAGGTGCGCCCGTTGGGCAGGGCGACACAGATTAGTAGAGCGGTGTGACGGTACCGATTCCTTCGGGCTCTACATGGCGCCTTCAGAGTGCCGCACGTCCTTGTCCGGACAACTTTGCCGAGTTACGCGCCGAGCGGCAAGCCTCGCCTGCGGCAAAGCAGGCGGCTTGTCACGCAATCGGATTTCAGCTGTTGCGCTCCTGCGGATTGGAATGGCGGCCGATCAGGGTATCCACCGGCGGCACGCGGGTATCGTTTTCCATCTGCGCATCGTGCTCCAGTTGATGGCTGAAGCGCTCCAGAGAGTCCTTCGCGTGCTGGGCATCGCTGGCGAATACCGGCTGGCTGAGCATGTAGCCGCAGAGCAGCCGGCTCATGGCGGCGAGGCTGTCGATGTGGGTGCGCTCGTACCCATGGGTGGCGTCGCAGCCGAAGGCCAGCAACGCGGTACGGATATCGTGCCCGGCCTCCACGGCCGATTGCGCATCGCTGTGGTAGTAGCGGAACAGATCGCGGCGTACCGGAACCTCGTGCTCGGTTGCGAGCTTGAGCAGATGGCGCGACAGGTGGAAGTCATAGGGACCGCCGGAATCCTGCATCGCCACGGTGACCGCATGCTCGCTTGAGGCCTGGCCCTTGGCGGCGGGGGCGATGTCGATGCCGACGAACTCGCTGACATCCCAGGGCAGGGCGCCGGCGGCACCGGAGCCGGTTTCCTCGGTGATGGTGAACAGCGGGTGCACGTCGATCGGCGGCTCGCGGCCGCTTTCCACGATGGCCTTGAGCGCTGCCAGCAGGGCCGCGACACCGGCCTTGTCATCCAGGTGGCGAGCACTGATGTAGCCGCTCTCGGTGAACTCGGGCATGGGATCGAAGGCGACGAAATCACCAACGTTGACCCCCAGCGCACAGGTTTCGTTGCGGCTGTAGGTGTAGGCGTCCAGGCGCAGTTCGACGTGGTCCCAGCTGACCGGAGCCTCGTCCACCGCGGTGTTGAAAGCGTGCCCGGAGGCCAGCAGCGGCAAGACGCTGCCGCGGATCACCCCGGTATCGGTGAAAACGCTGACGCGGCTGCCCTCGGCGAAGCGGCTCGACCAGCAACCCACCGGCGCCAGGCCCAGGCGGCCGGTATCGTGAATCTCGCGGACGATGGCGCCGATGGTGTCCAAGTGCGCGGCGACCGCGCGGTCCGGGCTGTAACGGCGCCCCTTGAGCGTGGCGCGGATGGTGCCGCGGCGGGTCAGCTCGAAGGGGATACCCAGTTCGGTCAGTCGCTCGGCGACGTAGCGCACGATGGTGTCAGTGAAGCCGGTGGGGCTGGGGATGGCGAGCATCTCCAGCAGCACCCGTTGCATGTAGTTGAGATCGGGCTCGGGTAGTTGTGCGGTCATGGAAACCTCCCGTTGACGGCGGCCTTGCAGCCACCCGATGAAATGAATGGAGACAGCGTGATGGGCACCCGTGGGCTGCCCCTCGATGGATGGCCTGCGCCCGGCCGAGGCCGGGCGGGTGGCGATCAGCCAGCGACGCTGAGCGGAAAGAGCAGGTCGATGAAGCGCTCGGCGGTCGGCTGCGGCTCGTGATTGGCCAGGCCGACGCGCTCGTTGGCTTCGATGAAGACGTACTCCGGCTGGTCCGGCGCCGGCACCAGCAGGTCGAGGCCGACCACCGGGATGTCCAGCGCGCGGGCGGCACGCACAGCGGCATCGATCAGCACCGGGTGCAGCTGGGCGGTGACGTCCTCCAGCGTGCCGCCGGTGTGCAGGTTGGCGGTGCGCCGCACGGACAGGCGCTTGCCCTCGGGCAGTACGCTGTCGAAATCGAAACCGGCGTCACGCAGGCAGCGCTGGGTTTCCTCGTCCAGCGGGATCTGGCTCTCCCCACCGGTAGCGGCCTGGCGCCGCCGGCTCTGCTTCTCGATCAGCGCGCCGATGCGGGTGCGGCCGTCACCGATGACTTCGGCGGGGCGGCGGACGGCTGCCGCAACCACCTCGTAGCCGATGACCACGATGCGCAGGTCCAGGCCCGGATGGTAGCTCTCCAGCAGCACCCGGCTGTCGTACTGGCGGGCACGCTGGATCGCTTCCTCCATCTCGGCACCGTCACGCAGGTCCACCGCCACGCCCATGCCCTGCTCGCCATCCACCGGCTTGACCACCACGCTGCCATGTGCGGCGAGAAAGGCGGCGTTTTCCTCCGCCGTGCCAGCCAGCCGCTGCGCCGGCAGGCAGATCCCGGCGTGGGACAGGGTGCGGTGGGTCAGGCGCTTGTCCTGGCAGAGCGTCATGCTCACGGCCGAGGTGAGATCGGACAGCGACTCCCGGCAACGCACCCGCCGACCACCCTGGGTCAGGGTGAACAGTCCGGCCTCGGCATCGTTGACCTCGATCTCGATTCCGCGCCGGCGGGCCTCGTCGACGATGATCTTGGCATAGGGGTTGAGCTTTGCTTCCGGGCCCGGGCCGAGAAACAGCGGTTGGTTGAAGCTGTTCTTGCGTTTGACGGTGAAGGTCTGCAGATCGCGGAAACCCAGCTTGGCGTACAGCGCCTTGGCCTGCTGGTTGTCGTGCAGCACCGACAGATCGAGATAGGCCAGGCCGCGGCCCATGTAATGTTCGATCAGGTGACGCACCAGCGCCTCGCCGACGCCCGGTCGCGGGCAGCTCGGTGAAACCGCCAGGCACCAGAGGCTGGAGCCGTTTTCCGGATCGTTGAAGGCGCGGTGGTGGTCGATGCCCATCACGCTGCCGATGATCTGCCCGGAGGTGTCGTCCTCGGCCAGCCAGTACACCGGCCCGCCTTGCTCGCGTGGCGTGCAGCGCTCCGGGTCGACCGGCATCATGCCGCGCGACTGATAGAGGCCGTTGATCGCATGCCAGTCCGCCTCGCTCTGGGCGCGGCGCACGCAGAAGCCGCGAAATGGTTTCTGTGACGGGCGGTAGTCGCTGAACCAGATGCGCAGAGTGTCGGAGGGATCGAGGAAAAGCTGCTGTGGGGCGTAGGACAGGACCTGATGGGGCGCCGCCACGTACAACGCGATATCGCGTTCGCCGGCCTGCTCGTTGAGCAGCTCGGCGGCAAGCTGCGCGGGATCCGAATAGGTGTGGCCGACGAGGATGCGCCCCCAGCCGCAGTGCAGGACCACCGGCCCACAGGGTTCTTCCTGACCATCCTCCGCGAAGCGTGCCTGCAACCGCTGGTAGGTCGGGGCCTGGCCGCGCAGCAGGCGCTGACCGTAGGCTTGGGACTTCTGCATGGTACGTTCCTTGATGCTAAGTCACGAACCGGCCAGCGGCGGGGCGAAACGGTCGCCCCCGGGGCGCGTGCCAGCCGCAGCCGTTCGTGAGCGGGTTATTGGGGCCGTCTAGCCATGGCGCGACCTCATCGATGCCCCTAGAGGCCTTGTTCGCTCAACCATAGGTTGACCGCCGCCAGCTGCCAGAGTTTGGAACCGCGCAGCGGGGTAAGCTGGCCATCCGGATCGGCGAGCAGCTTCTCCAGCATCTGCGGGTTGTACAGCCCGCGCTCCTGGCTGGGGTCGAGCAACATCTCGCGCACCCAGTTCAGCGTGGCACCCTGCAGGTGCTTGAGGCCCGGCACCGGGAAGTAGCCCTTGGGCCGGTCGATCACCGCGGCGGGGATCACCTGGCGTGCGGCTTCCTTGAGTACGTACTTGCCGCCTTCGGGCAGCTTGAACTTCGCCGGAATCCGCGCCGACAGTTCGGCCACGCGGTAATCGAGGAACGGCGTGCGCGCCTCCAGGCCCCAGGCCATGGTCATGTTGTCCACGCGCTTGACCGGGTCATCCACCAGCATCACGGTGCTGTCGATGCGCAGCGCCTTGTCCACCGCGGCCTCGGCACCCGGCTGGGCGAAGTGGCGGCGCACGAAATCACCGGAGAAATCGCCCTGCACCCATTGCTGCTGCATGGTCTGGGCATATTCCTCGTAGCTGCGGTCGCGGAACGCGGCGAGGTAGGCCGCCACCGGGTCCTCGGCACCATCGACCAGCGGATACCAGTGGTAACCGGCGAACAGCTCGTCCGCACCCTGGCCGCTCTGCACCACTTTGCAGTGCTTGGCCACTTCCCGCGAGAGCAGGTAGAAGGCGATGCAGTCGTGGCTGACCATCGGCTCGCTCATGGCCTGGAAGGCTGCCGGCAGCTGCTCGAGGATTTCCTTTTCCTGGATGCGCAGCTGGTGATGGCGGGTGTTGTAGTGCTTGGCGATGATGTCCGAGTACTTGAACTCGTCGCCGCGCTCGCCGCCGGCGTCTTCGAAGCCGATGGAAAAGGTCAGCAGGTTGTCGTCGACACCCGCCTCGCGCAGCAGACCCACCAGCAGGCTGGAGTCGACGCCGCCGGACAGCAGCACGCCGACGTCCACCGCAGCACGCTGACGGATCGCCACCGCTTCGCGCATGGTATCCAGGGTCAGACGCTTCCAGTCTTCGAAGCTGTAATCGCGCTCGTCTTCGCGGGCACCGAACTGCAGCTCCCACCAGCGCTCGGTGGTGGTCGTGCCATCGGCGTCGACACGCATCCAGCTGGCCGGGGGTAGCTTCTCGATGCCGGCAATCAGGGTGTCCGGTGCCGGGACCACGGCATGGAAACTCATGTAATGGTTCAGCGCCACTGGGTTCAGCACACCGGCGATGTCGCCGCCCTTGAGCAGGGCCGGCAGCGAGGAGGCGAAGCGCAGGCGCTGGTCGGTGCGTGACAGGTACAGCGGCTTGACGCCGAGGCGATCACGGGCGATGAACAGCTGCTGGCGGTCCCGCTCCCAGATAGCGAAGGCGAACATGCCATTAAGGCGTGGCAGCAATGCCTCGCCCCAGGCGTGGTAGCCCTTGAGCAGCACCTCGGTATCGCCTTCGGAGAAGAAGCGATAGCCGAGGTTTTCCAGCTCTGCGCGCAGTTCGGGGTAGTTGTAGATGGCGCCATTGAAGACCATCGACAGGCCGAGAGCCGAATCGATCATCGGCTGGCCGGACGCCTCACACAGATCCATGATCTTCAGGCGTCGATGGCCGAGGGCCAGCGGCCCCTGGCTGTGGAAACCGCACGCGTCCGGGCCGCGTGCCGTCAGGTGTTGGGTGATGCGTTCAACCGCGGCCAGATCGGCGGGGCGGTTATCGAAACGAAGTTCTCCAGCTATGCCACACATAAGGTCCTTACCGGTTTTGCCGTTGGGGAGTGTGACTGACCCGTCATCGCCTAAGTTCAGCTTTTCGGACCAGCGCAGCGGCGCTGGATCGGCGTGTGGCCGGGTCAGTCATCTTTTTACACCAAAGCAAAAAAATGCTTTGATGTCAAAGTGAGTGGGTCAATAAAAGCGTGATTATGGCTGAGCAAACAGTTTCAAATGAAATCAATGCGCTGGAGGTTCAGGCCTTCGAACTGCCGCTGTTCCAGGCCATGCGCCGGCTGCAGCAGGATGCCGAAGTGCATGCCAAGCGTCTGGCGCGTTACGGCGGCCTGAGCCCGGTGCAGCTGATGATCCTGCAGGTGCTGGCCGGTGAAGGCCAGATGACCGCCAGCGCCCTGAGCCGGCGTGTGAGCCTGACCGCCGCGACGCTGTCCGGTCAGCTCGATCGACTCGAGGAACGCGGGTTGCTGCAACGTCAGCGCGACGACCAGGACCGCCGCCGCCAATGGCTGCTGCTCAGCGACAGCGGCCGGGAATTGCTGCAGGACGCACCGGCGTTGCTGCCGCCGGAATTCCGCACACGTTTCGCCGCGCTGCCGCCGTGGGAGCGCCACGCGCTGACGGCGGCCTTGCTGCGTGCCGCCGAGCTTTGTGGCGACATGGAGTGACGTGGCCTAGCGCGTGTTCTCCAGGCTCTTGACCGTCAGTTCCAGGGCCTTGCGCATGTCGAGTCGAGCCGAGCGGCCGACATCGTTGTCATCCAGCCGATAGCCGCGCTCGGACGGCAGGATCGGCGCGGTAAGGTCGTCCGCCTCGGCCGGTTCGAAGTCCGAGTCGCGGCCGATGGTCATGGCGCTGCGGCGCAGCAGTTCACGCACCTGATCGGGTTCGAGCTCGGGATTGACCGACAGCATGGCCGCCACCGCGCCGGCCACCAGCGGTGTGGCGTAGGAAGTGCCGCAGTGCACGTCGCCGCGCTGCTCCGGATCGAGCGTGGCGGCGCGCGTACAGGCTGCGGCAGTGATGTCCACACGCATGTCGACATTGGATGACTTGCGCTTGCGCACATAATCCGGGTGTTCCACCGAGACATCTTTCTTGTCGTTGCGCTCATGGCCGCCGACCACCAGCAGCTGCTCGGTGATGAAGGACGACGGCAGGCGATAATCGTCGCGCCCGGAGTGCGCCGACCCGTTGCCCGCGGAGTTGATCACCAGCACGTCGGGATGTTCGCGGCGCAGCCAGAGGAAGAACTCTTCCAGCAGCTCCTCGTAGCCGCTCATGGCGATGCCCGAGCGCAGCAGCGAATCCACCGGTTCACCTTCCACGTCCACCGTGCCGATGCGATGGATGCCCCAGCTCCAGTTGAGAATCCGCGCGCCGTCTTCGACCAGATTCACCGAGGCCGCCACATTGGCGGTGATGCCGGCGTCCGAGTTGCGCTCGACGATCACCTCGAAACCCGGGCCGGTGCCGTCCAGGGAGGCGAGAAAGCCCTGATCTCGGGCGTCGCTGGCGTGGGCGGCGAGGATGCCGGCCACGCTGCTGCCGTGGTTGTCCGGCTTGTCGGCGTCGCGGGCATAGAGACAGGTGCGTTGCTGGCGCGGATCGCAGGGCTGGAGGTATTCGGCGAAGTGCGGGGCGTCGAAGTCCACCGCGCGTTCGATGATGCCGATGCGTACCGGCGCGCGGTCGGCGGCGCGCTGGTCATCCGGGATGCGCTCGCGGTAATAGTCGACAGCATCGAGAAAGCGGTTGGCCGCCCATTCGCGATTCTGCCGGCGCGGCCGTTCCTGTTTGTCCTGTTCGTCGCTTTCCGCGGCGGATTCCTCGATCACCACGGCATCTACGCCGACCTCGCTGCCAAGGCGCAGCACCATGGCATCGCGCTCGGTCAGGTCTTTCACCGGCAGGCGCAACTGGTAGGTATTGAGCGGCGGGATGGCACCGACCACCTCGGCGCCGTACTTTTCGGCCAGCTGGCGGGCCTTCTCCAGACCTTCGTGGTCTTCCTCGATGATCAGGCTGACCAGATCGACATAGGTGGTGAGGTCATCCATGTTGCGCGCCACCTCGTCGGGCTTGGCGGCGAGTACCTGGCTGCGACCTGCCGAGAGCCAGACCGGATTGCTGCGCTTGCCGTCGTGCTCGATCCACAGCGGGCCGCTGCGGACCTGGTCGGCGGGCAGGGTCAGACGCAGCTGATTGCCGTCGCGGCTGATCTGCTCGGCGGGCAGCGCCTCGCAGCTCAGCTTCAGCTGCACGTCGGCACGGGGCAGGCCTTGGGCATTCAGGCACCAGCTCAGCGCGTTCTCGGCGAACAGATCGCCGCACCGCGTGAGCCGGGCGATGCGCAGTTCCTCACTGGCAGCCACCGGGCCGGTGGCCATGGCCCCGAACATGGCGAGGCCGAGGGCGAACGAAGCAGGTAATCGACACGTCATGGGTCAGCGCCGTTGCAGGTAGTTGACGCTGAACAGCCCGCGCGGATCGGTCCACTGGCCGCGGCAGTCGAAGCCGGCGGAGTCGGCCAGGGCGGCGAAGGAGTCCAGCGTGTACTTGTAGGAGTTTTCCGTATGCAGGCTCTCGCCGGCATCGAAGTGAAAACGTCGGCCCTCGATGGTCACATCCTGCGCCTCGGGGCTGATCAGGTGCATCTCGATGCGCGATTCGGCCTCGTTGAAGAAGGCGCGATGGACGAAGCGTGACGGGTCGATGTCGCTGTCCAGCTCGTTGCGGATGCGCTGCAGCAGATTGAGGTTGAAGGCCGCGGTGACATGGGCGCGGTCGTTGTAGGCCGCCTCCAGCACTGCGCGGTCCTTGACCAGATCGACGCCGATCACCAGGCCGCCACCGGCCGGCAGCACATCGTGCAGACGCTGCAGAAAGGCTGCGGCCTCGCCGGGGGTGAAGTTGCCGATGCTCGAACCGGGGAAGAACATCAGCGGGTGCTCGCTGGAAAAATCATCCGGCAGGTTCAGCTCGTTGGAAAAGTCGGTACAGGCGGCATGCACCTCCAGCCACGGGTAGTCCGCCGCCAGGCGCTGGGTGCTGCTGAGCAGGAAGTCCTCGGAAATATCGATGCCCAGGTAGCTGGCCGGGTGCAGCGCCTCCAGCAGCAGGCGTACCTTGCGGCTGGCGCCACTGCCCAGCTCGATCAGGTCGCTGTGAGGGCCGGCGATGTCGAGGATGTCGTTGGCCGCCTCGGCAAGGATTTGTTCCTCGGTGCGGGTGATGTAGTACTCCGGCTGTCGACAAATCTGCTCGAACAGCTCGGACCCGCGCCGATCGTAGAAGAACTTCGGTGACGCCCACTTCGGTGTGGCGGCGAATCCGGCCAGGGTCTCGTCGCGCAACGAGGCCTCATGCGGCTGCTGCAGCTGATCGTGAAAATGAATCGCCAGGGCCATGCTCAGAGTCCTCGTGCCAGGCGCAGCCCGGCGAACTGCCAGCGCATCGCCGGCTGGAAGAAGTTGCGGTAGGTGACCCGCACGTGGGATTCCGGCGTGGCGCAACAGCCTCCGCGCAGCACCATCTGGCCGGACATGAATTTGCCGTTGTATTCACCGAGGCTGCCTTCCAGCGGGCGAAAGCCGGGGTAGGGCAGGTAGGCGCTGGCGGTCCACTCCCAGACGTCGCCGAACAGCTGCTGCGGGCCGTGGTGACCGGCAGGCGCGGCGACCGGTTGCAGGTAATCGCTTTCCAGGAAGTTGCCACGCAGCGGCTGGTCGGCTGCCGCCACTTCCCACTCGGCTTCGCTGGGTAGCCGTGCGCCGGCCCAGCGCGCATAGGCGTCGGCCTCGTAATAGCTGACATGGCAGACCGGCGCTTCCAGATCCAGCGTGCGCAGCCCGCCGAGGGTCATCTCGTGCCAGGCGCCATCCTCGCGCAGCCAGTACAGCGGGGCATTCCAGCCAGCCTGCTGGATCAGATCCCAGCCGTCCGACAGCCAGAGCTCCGGTCGCGCGTAACCGCCATCGGCGATGAAGGACAGGTACTCGCCATTGCTCACCAGGCGTTCGGCCAGTTGGAAATCTTCGACGAACTGGCGGTGCCGCGGTGTCTCGCAGTCGAAGGCGAACTCACTGCCAGCATGGCCGATATGCTGCACGCCGCCAGCGAACTCGTGCCAGCGCGGGCGCTCCGGGCTGCTTGGCTGCGGCCTGGCCAGGTCGTCGCGATAGACCGGGTGCATGGGGTTCTGCGCAAGAATGTGCTTGATGTCCATGAGCAGCAGCTCCTGGTGCTGTTGCTCGTGCTGCAGGCCCAGGCCGACGCGACGGACGATCTCGGCAGCCTGCTCGCGCGGCGGATTGACCAAGAGCTCGCCCATGGCCTGATCGACATGCCGGCGATAGGCATAAATCTCCTCGACCCCCGGACGCGACAGCACGCCGCGCCGCGTTCGCGGGAAGGGCAGGCCATGGGTCTGGTAGTAGGAGTTGAACAGGTAGTCGTAGGCCTCGTTCAGGCGCCGGTAGCCAGGCAGGTAGGGCAGTAGCACGAAGGTCTCGAAGAACCAGGTGACGTGTGCCAGATGCCATTTCGGCGGGCTCACCTCCGGTGTGCTCTGGATGACATAGTCCTCCACCTGCAGCGGCGTGCAGATCGCCTCGCTGGCGGCGCGCACCAGGCGGTAGCGCTGCAAAAGCTGATCGAGTTCGGCGAGTGCCGGGTGCGGATGTGGCTGCTCTGCCAGGTTGCCCATGGCGTTCCCCCCTGCGGTGTCTGCACGACCGAAACGGCCTCCCATAGCGACCCGACGCGCTGGGCAAAAGTTTCTGCTCGGTCCTGAACTCGCCTGACGCCTGGCCACTCCCTGTAGGAAGCCAAGCAGGAGTTCGATCCATGCGACAGTTTCTGATGCTGTGCTCGGCGCTCGGGCTCGCCGCCTGCGCCCAGCACGACACCGCGTCCTACACCGAGACCGCGGGCAAGCCGAAAAGCGTCGAGACCCATGCCCTGGAGGCGGGGGCAAGGCTGTTGCAGGGGCAGGCCCCGCTGAATGCGGTGAGCGCCTATCTCAACGGCTTTCACTTCTACAACGGCGACATGAACGGACAGATGGAGGCGCATCACTATGTCACCCGCCTCAACGAGGAGGTGATGCAGGCGCTGATCTATGACGGCAACGGCCGCGACGCCAAGCTGATGGGCGTGGAATACATCATCAGCGCGCGCCTGTTCGAAACGCTGCCGGAAGAGGAAAAGAAGCTCTGGCACAGCCACGACTACGAGGTGAAGTCCGGCACCCTGGTTGCGCCCGGCCTGCCTGAGGTGGCGGAGCGGCAGCTGATGGAGCAGGTGGTCAGCACCTACGGCAAGACCTGGCATACCTGGCACACCGATCGCGACAAGGAGCTGCCCTACGGTATTCCGGCGCTGATGATGGGCTTTACCGCCGACGGCCAGCTCGACCCGGCGCTGGAAATGGCCCGTGACGAGTGCCTGGGTGTGGATACCCAGGCCAGGCGCCGTGACCGCGAATCGATCGTGCAACCCGAGGTCGACCCGGCTGCCAATGCCTGGGAGAGGGGCGAGGTCATCCAGTTGCAGCGGGTGCGTGGCGCGGGTGAACACCGGCATGGCGATACGACCGGACCGGCGGAGATTCACGAGTCGGGCCACCTGCAGCAACAGCAGCAACGCAGCGACCCGCGCTGAACGCCGTGCCTATGGACTGTCCTGCAGGGGTGGTGTCGGGCGGATCAGGATTTCGTTGACGTCCACATGGGCCGGTTGCGACAGGGCATAGACCACCGCACGGCCGATGTCCTCCGGTTGCAGGGCGTAAGCCGGCGGCTCGTCGAACAGTGGCGTATCGACTATGCCCGGCTCGATCAGCGTGACCCGTACACCGCTGCCGCGCAGCTCCTGGCGCACGCTCAGGCCCATGCCGGTCACCGCCCATTTGCTGGCGCTATACATCGAACCGGGAATGACGAAGCGCCCTGCCGCCGAGCCGGTGAGCAGCAGATGGCCGCGGCTGGCCTTGAGCGCGGCGAGTGTACAGCGCAGCGTCAGCCCGACGCCGTAGACGTTGGTCAGCAGCATCTCCTTCCATACCGCCGGGTCGGCCGCGCTGAAGCCGCCTTCGCTGCCCGGTATGCCGGCGTTGGCGTAGACCGCATCGAGCTGGCCGAAGCGCTCCAGCACCTGCTGCACCATTGCCTGCTGTTCGGCGTAGTCGGTGACGTCGCAGCGGATGGCGATGGCGCGCTGCGGACCGATTTCATCGACCAGCCGCTGCAGCTTGTCCGCCGAACGCGCGGCCAGTGCCAGGCGATAGCCGGCCTTGGCGGCCTGGCGTGCGGTGGCCGCACCGATCCCGGACGAGGCGCCGGTGATCAACAGAACGGGATCGCTCATGCCGCCTCCTCAGTAGTTCGGAGTGGTTTCCGGAATGGCGCTGGCGTCGGTGATGAAGGGCATCGTCCAGGGCTCCAGGGTGCAGCCCTTGTCGATCAGCTCCTGGCGGGTCTGCTCGATGACCTGGGCCATGCGCAGCGGGTCGGCGTAGTCGCGCACCTGCGCTACCCGGGCGAGTTCTTCGCCGCTGCCGTTCATCACGGTGAAACCGAAGCTGTCGTCTTCGGGGTTGGCGCTGGTCACGCAGCCACAGGGCAGAAAGGCTTCCGAGGCCAGTTGCATCGCGTTGTCCAGGCTCAGGGGCGTTGTGGTCATGATCGTCTCCGTTGCGTTGCCGTTGTCTGGAGTTGACCGCCATATGCCGGTGCCGTTTCCCCACAGCCGACCGGCTGTCGCTTGTGCAATGGCAGGCGCGGCACCATATTCATCGGCATGAGCATGCCTGCCCCCGATCCGCTGTGCCGCTTCCATCCCGCCGTGGCGGGCTGGTTTTCCCGCAGCTTTCCCTCCCCGACACCGGCTCAGGCAGCAGCCTGGCCGTTGGTACGCGCCGGTCGCTCGACCCTGGTCGCCGCGCCGACCGGTTCGGGCAAGACGCTGACCGCCTTTCTCGCTGCCATCGACGCGCTGGTGCAGCAGGGCCTGACCGAGGGCGGGCTGGTCGACGGCACCCAGGTGCTCTACGTGTCGCCGCTCAAGGCGCTGTCCAACGATATCCATATCAACCTCGAGCAACCGCTGGCCGGCATCGGCGCCGAGCTGCAACGGCTCGGCCTGCCGCCGGTGGACATTCGCACCGCTGTGCGCACCGGCGACACGCCGCAGGCCGAGCGCAACGCGATGCGCAAGCGGGTGCCGCATATCCTGGTCACCACGCCGGAATCACTCTACGTGCTGCTCGGCTCCGGGTCCGGGCGGCAGATGCTGCGCGATGTGCGCAGCGTGATCGTCGACGAGATCCACGCCATCGCCGGCAACAAGCGCGGCAGCCACCTGGCGTTGTCGCTGGAGCGGCTGGAGGCGCTCTGCGAACGACCGCTGGTGCGCGTCGGGTTGTCCGCCACACAGAAGCCCATAGACGCGGTTGCGCGCTTTCTGGTCGGAACCGAGCGCCCTTGCGAAATCGTCGATATTGGCCATGGCCGCGCCCGCGACCTGGCGCTGGAAGTCCCGCCGGTGCCGCTGGAAGCGGTAATGAGCAACGATGCCTGGGCGCTGGTCTACGACCGCCTGGCCGCGCTGGCCGGCGAGCATCGGACCACCCTGGTGTTCGTCAACACGCGCCGCATGGCCGAGCGCACCACCCGCCATCTGGCCGAACGGCTGGGCGGCGCGGTGGTGGCGGCGCACCATGGCAGCCTGGCGCGCGAGCAGCGGCTGACGGCCGAGCAGAAGCTCAAACGCGGCGAACTGCGGGTGCTGGTGGCCACCGCCTCGCTGGAACTGGGCATCGATATCGGCGACGTGGAACTGGTCTGCCAGCTCGGCTCGCCGCGCTCGATCGCCGCCTTCCTGCAGCGAGTAGGACGCGCCGGTCACCAGGTGGCGGGTGTATCCAAGGGGCGCCTGTTTCCCAGCTCGCGTGATGACCTGATCGAATGCGCCGCGCTGCTCGATGCCGTGCGCCGCGGCGAACTGGACACGCTGAGAATTCCCCCGGC